>Ga0209154_1000062_pt1 | contig 75984 bp, 57 predicted proteins | sample GraSoiAngelo_121_FD_185878 | JGI IMG/M metagenome (GOLD analysis project Ga0209154, IMG submission 185878) | Grasslands soil microbial communities from the Angelo Coastal Reserve, California, USA - 14_0919_12_20cm (SPAdes) (version 2) | ecosystem: Environmental > Terrestrial > Soil > Grasslands ... | reverse complement strand
AAACTACGCACCGGCGGCGTGTACCTTCTGGAGTCCTTCTTCGCGTTCCAAGTCCTGGCAAAGCGCTTTGATTCTCACGAAGCGGAATTCGTAATCGCGCAACTCCGGTTTGGTGAGGGCGGAAGCGTCTCCTCTTCGAGGCTATCGAGCTGCCGCTGGATAAGAAAGTTTAATTGCCTACTAATAGCAGTAATGCGGTCGTTCGCCATACTGTCCTCCGGTTTGCCGATAAGAAGCAGGAGGCCCAATTTGCTAAGTAGATTTTGACCGAGGGCGGGGTTCCCGGCTGTAGGCGGCGTCACCAGTCGTTGTGACGCGGGTCACAGGGCGGCGGAAGGCAGGTTGGGGAAATAAGGCCCTGAAATAGGAATGGCAGACGCTAGATGTTTGGATTACCCAGCGTCTGCCTCGCTTCGCGTCGGTTTATGCGCAGTGAGTACTTTATACAGGTTTAGCGCCGTGGCTAACAATCAAGGTAATACCGTAGACTCATAGGGAAAATCATGTAGAAAATCCCTCCCGACGCTCCCGGAGAAAATACCGCGTACCTATTCCTTATTCTTGATTCTTGCTTCTCTCCGCCGAGGGAACTCTCCATGCCTGAAAATTGGCTGTTCCTGGCGGGTCTCTTGAGGCGAGAAGATCGGGAATATACGTTCGATCAGACGGGCCAATTCTGCTCTTCTAGACTTCTAGAATAGTTAGCTATGCTTATACAGGATTGTCCGTATTCAGTTCGAGACCGGTTTATGAGATAAGAAGCTCAAGGCGTTGAGAGCAAACTAACTTTTCGTTGAGGCCCCCCGATGGTGTCCAATTGCGCCAACCCGGCGTGTGCGACCCCCCTCCGGTATCTCCGGGACGGTAGGCTGTATCAATTTGAAGTGAAGTCGCTGGAGAAGCCGGGCGCTAATCCTGCCGCGTCGGAGGATGAAGTCAGCCCTAAGAGGAAGTCCCGGCACATCTGGCATTATTGGCTTTGCGGGCGATGCTCGCCTAACCTTACACTCAAATTCGATCAACTGCAGGGCTTGAAGCTCATTCCTTTGCGTGCAGTATACTCCCGCCTGGCCTTCTGAGAAGATACCCTGACGCGGTCCGAACTAAGAAAAGCAGATTCCCCGCTCCGCTTGAATGACAAGACCTTGTGGTTTATAGGTACTGGCCGGCCTCCGGAAGGGGCGTGAGAGCCGGAGATTGTTCCTGTCCAGAACCCGCCAAGGCTGCTATGGATTCTCCAGCCTCAAATTGTTCGTCACCGAGAACACGCCGGGGACGCTCTTGGCCTGCATCTCGGCTATTTGCTTATCCATCTGGCGAGAGACGACGCCTTCCAGCGTCACATGCCCATTATTCACGATGATGTGGATAGGAGGCACGGCGCGCAGCTCATATTGGCTGAGCACTTCATTGCCGTAGATGGCCCGGTATACGGCGCGCCGAATGCGATCGTCATTCGGGGAGACGGGGAGAACCTGGATCTGGTTGACTACTCTCTCCACGCCTTCGATGTTTTTAACGGCATTCTCGGCGTCGGACTTCAACGTCGGATTGACCACCTGGCCGATCAAGGTCACGGTCCCACCAGGGGAAACCTTGTAACCGAGGTTGTCGAAAACACTGTAAAAGGGAAGCAGCACCAACTGGTGACGGACTTCTTTGGTGATCCGTTCCAGGCTCCTTTGACTTAGGGTGCTGCTCTGGCTGGTGCTCTGGGCTGCAGGTTGTTGGGTGGAGGAGTTAGATTGGCCGACCGCACTGGGTAAGGACATGGTCAGGGCAATCGCAAGGGTGCAGAGAGCCGTACTCGACAGGTCTTTCATTTTCATTTTTCCTCTGCGCTTCACCGGAGCAGGTACATCAGCAGGTAAAGGTTGTTTCGTGCGTAGGTAAGTATAAGACTCGTCCTAGAACACCAGCAATGCAGCGACGGACGTACTCGTAAAGGCGAGTTGCTCTGCTCCATGGCTTTTCCAGCTCCGGTCGGCGGCCCCCAGTAACACGGGGACACAAGGTTTATTCAGGGTTCTTGGATGTAAGTAGAAGAGAGAATGCTGTTCCGGGAACTCAGGACGATTTCGCGGTAGTGGTCGATAAGCCGCGGATATTCGGTGGTGCACGCCAGATTCCTGGCGGACTTGCGTCCGCTCAGAATGACGACATTGGTTATTGTGCGGCGGCGTAGTAGCCGGTTCGGGCGTAGACCTGAAGGGGCGGCAGGCCCTTAGGAATATGCAGCTTCACTTTGATCTTGTGCCACTTGCCATCGTGCTGAACTTGACTGGGGCGATAGCCAAGGACGTACTGGTTTCTAAGCTGCATGCCGATTTTGCTGGCCACATCGGGCAGGTCGTTTGGGTTATCAATAGTAAAGCTGCGGCCGCCGGTGACCTCCGACATCTCGCTCAGGAGTTCGGGACCGAGCTTCTCCTCGATCGTAGGGAAGGAATGGTCATAAATGCCGATCGAGTAAATCATGACGTCAGCTTCCTTGACCTGAGATTTGATCTCGCTTTCCGTGTAACGGCTGTGATTGTCACCGCCATCGGAGATGATAAGTAGAGCCTTTTTCTGGTTCTTGGCCTCTTTCATTTTGTGCATGCCCAGGTAAACCGCGTCGAGCAAAGCCGTGCGGCCCTTGGGAGCGGTGAAGACCAGCTTGTTCTGGATCTCATCCACGTTACGAGTGAAGCCGGTTAGGAGACGAGGCGCGTCGGAGAAGGTAATCATGAAGAACTCGTCCTGCGGGTTGGCGGATTTACAGAATTCAACCACCGCTTCGCGAGCGCGCTCGATTTTTGAAATCATGCTCCCGCTCATGTCGAAGATGATGCCCAGCGAGACCGGAGCGTCCTCGGTCGAGAAATGCCTGATTTCCTGCCGCTGCTTACCCTCGAAAAGCTGGAAGTTGTCTTTGTCCAGACCGGTAATGAGGCGATCCATCTGGTCGGTAATGGTGACGGGAACGAGCACCAGGTCCACGTCCTTCTTAATAGGAGCGGTGTGGGTCTGGAGCGCTGGATCGATGGAAGTTGCGGGTTTTTCCGGATTGTCGGCCAGCGAGCGCGGGACGACATGGACATCGTCGGTGCTGAGTTGCGCAAAACTCGTGCAGGTTATAACAAAAACGAGGGCGAGGAGGGCCACCACGGGGTACAAAATTTTCACGGGGACTCGCATGCTTTCACCGCCTGGTTTCGGAGGAAAGGCCATCCTCCATGTTCTGGTCTCCTTTTAACTCTGAACGAGTACGTAGGCAATCCTTTAGAGTCTGTACGTAATTACGAAAGTTTGCCGAAATCACCCGAGGAAATGGGGCAGAGAGCCGGTTTTGGAACTTGAGTCGCGAATCTTATGCAGAAAGCACCGATGGAGACCCCGCCCCGCGTGTTGAGAAGTCAAGCAAGGGGGCTACATTGGTTCCGAGGCTTAGCGTACAGTAAGTACCTTATGGAACCTCGCACTGGCCATCCCTACAGTCAAGAGCTTGCTTGGCCACTTCGATAGAGAATCCGAAATCAGCGGCTCACGGGTGAACTTCGCTCTGGAGCTCTTCGCCCAACGCACGACTCCGCAAACCCACACCGTGAGCCCGTAAGAATCCAGCCCGCCCGTGCGAAATCAGCCGTAATCGAGGAAGACGAACTGTTTGTAAACACCAAACCCGTCGTATGGCCCGGACGGCCTTATCCCCTGGGAGCAACCTGGGATGGCGAGGGGGTGAACTTCTCACTTTTTTCCGAGCACGCTGAAAAGGTGGAGTTGTGCGTATTCGATCCCCGAGGGCGGCACGAGTTCTTTCGTATCCCGCTCCCCGAGCAGACAGACCAGGTCTGGCACGGTTACCTGCCGGAAGCCCGTCCCGGTCTGCTTTATGGTTACCGGGTTTATGGGCCCTACGATCCCGCGCGGGGTATGCGATTCAACCATCACAAGCTGCTCCTGGATCCTTACGCCAGGCAGATTGAAGGGGAGCTGCGGTGGAGCGACGCGCATTTTGGATATCGGGTCGGGAGCAGGCATGAGGATCTTTCCTTTGACCGGCGCGACAGTGGGGTCGGGATGCCGAAGTGCAAGGTCATTGACCCGGCTTTTACCTGGGGCGCCGATCGGGCGCCGAAAATTCCCTGGCATGAGAGCGTCATTTACGAAGTGCACGTGAAAGGCTTCACCATGCGGCATCCGGATGTGCCGGCCAATCTGCGTGGCACGTATGCAGGTTTGGCTACGGCGCCCGTGATCGAGCATCTCAAGCGACTGGGAGTGACGGCCGTGGAATTGATGCCGGTGCACTATTTCATCGACGATCGTCACCTGCTCGACAAAGGGCTGCGTAACTACTGGGGCTATAACTCGATTGGCTATTTTGCCCCGGAACGCCGGTACGGGGTGCTGGATCCGATCAGCGAGTTCAAGACCATGGTGAAAACGATGCATTCGGCGGGAATCGAGGTCGTCCTCGATGTGGTTTACAACCACACCGCCGAAGGCAACCACATGGGCCCAACACTTTCCTTTCGCGGTATTGATAACCCCGCCTACTACCGCCTGCTCTCCGACAATCCGCGCTATTACATGGATTACACCGGCACGGGCAACAGCCTGAACATGCAGCATCCACGCGTGTTACAGCTCATCATGGACAGCCTGCGGTATTGGGTCCAGGAGATGCACGTAGACGGCTTGCGCTTTGACCTGGCAGCCACCCTGGCCCGGGAACTGCACGAAGTCGATCGTCTGGGCGCCTTTCTCGACATCATTCAGCAGGACCCGGTGCTCTCGCAGACGAAGCTGATTGCGGAGCCCTGGGACTTAGGGGAAGGCGGCTACCAGGTTGGCAAATTTCCCGTAGGGTGGGCCGAGTGGAATGACCGCTATCGCGATGCTGTGCGTTCTTACTGGAAAGGCGACGGTGGCCTGATCGGCGAGCTCGCCTATCGCATGACGGGATCAAGCGATCTTTATGAGCGCAGCGGGCGCAGGCCTTATGCGAGCATCAATTTTGTGACCGCCCATGACGGCTTCACGCTGTGCGATCTGGTCAGCTACAACCAGAAGCATAACGAGGCGAACGGAGAAGAAAACCGTGATGGCAGCGACAACAACCGGAGTTGGAATTGCGGAGTGGAGGGCCCGACGGACGATCCGGCCGTGAATACGTGTCGCATACAGCAATCTCGAAATTTTATTGCCAGCCTGATGTTCTCCCAGGGCGTTCCCATGCTGCTGGCCGGCGATGAAATCGGGCACACCCAGCAGGGAAACAACAATGCCTATTGCCAGGACAACGAGATCAGCTGGTTGAACTGGGAGGCGGCAGATCGCGATCTGCTAGCGTTTGCGCAGCGCATGGTGCGGTTGCGGAAGCAGCATCCGGTGTTCCGGCGGAGGAATTTTTTCCAGGGCCGTCCCATAAAAGGCGCGGGCGTAAAAGACATTCTCTGGTTGACGCCCGATGGCCACGAGATGACTGATGAGGAATGGAAGCAATCATCCGCGCGCTGTCTGGGCATGTTCCTGGCAGGACAAGGACTGTTGGAGTATGGCGAACGGGGCGAGAAGATCACCGACGACAACTTCCTGCTGCTCATGAATGCCCACAGCGAAGAGATCCCGTTCACTCTCCCCAGCGCGGCGCAGGGCGCTAATTGGCGATCGATTGTGGATACCACGCGGAGTGATCAGAGCCAGCGCTCGGTGCACAGCGCCAGTCAAGTCTATCCGCTGAAGGGGCGCTCGCTGGCCTTGCTGATTGAGCACCAAGCAAACGAGAGGAGAAATGGCTTATGAGGCGGTTGCACACAATGCCGTTCGGGGCAGAGTGTCTTGCGGACGGCAGAGTGCGATTTCGGCTCTGGGCACCAAAAGCGAGAGAAGTGGGCCTCTGCATGGGTGAGGCGAAGCGTGGAGGCTCTTTGCCGATGCAGCGGGTAGCCGGCTGGTTTGAGTTGGTTACCGATCAGGCCGGTGCCGGAATGCGCTACAAATTCCAGATCGACGGCGGACCAGAAGTTCCTGATCCAGCTTCCCGACTTCAGCCACAGGATGTACAGGGCCCGAGCGAGGTGGTCGATGCAGCCAGTTTCGAGTGGGAGGATCAGGAGTGGGGCGGGCGGTCCTGGGAAGAGGCGATCATTTATGAGGTTCACGTGGGGACCTTTACTCCGGAAGGGACATTTGCAGCGGTGGAGAATCGTCTCGACTACCTTGCGGAACTCGGCTTCACTGCGGTGGAACTGATGCCTGTCGCTGACTTTCCGGGTAAATGGAACTGGGGTTACGACGGTGTTCTGCTCTTTGCTCCTGATAGCCAATATGGCCGGCCGGATGACTTGAAGAGGCTGATTCAGGCGGCTCACCGCAAAGGGCTGATGGTTTTTCTGGACGTGGTCTACAACCACTTTGGCCCAGAAGGGAATTATCTGCGTACTTACGCGCCGCAATTCTTTACCGACCGGCACCAAACGCCGTGGGGCGAGGCGATCAACTTCGACGGTCCAGACAGCAGCGTGGTGCGCGATTTCTTTGTCCACAACGCACTTTACTGGCTTACGGAGTACCACTTTGATGGGCTGCGGCTGGATGCTGTCCATGCCATGGTTGATGATTCAACACCGGACATCCTGACCGAACTGGCGAGCCGGGTGCGCACGGTGATCGAACCGCAGCGGCACGTGCACCTGGTGCTGGAAAATGACAACAATACGGCACGATATTTGAGGCCCAATCCCGCGGGCAAGGCCGAGCTCTACAACGCGCAGTGGAATGATGACATCCATCATGCGCTGCATGTAGCCCTCACAGGAGAGAAGGACGGATATTACGCGGATCATGCCGATTGCCCGGTGCAGCGACTGGGACGGTGTCTGGCGGAGGGGTTCGACTACCAGGGACAGGTTTCCTCCTTTCGCCAAGGCGCTCGCCGGGGTGAGGCGAGCCGGGGCTTGCCCCCGACTGCATTTGTTTCATTCCTGCAAAACCATGATCAAATAGGCAACCGCGGCTTTGGGGAGAGAATCTTGAGAGTAGCCGATTCTCGGGCCGTGAAGGCTGCGATGACGATCGTGCTGCTCTCGCCTTCGCCGCCCTTGCTGTTTATGGGCGAGGAATTTGGCGCGGAGACACCCTTTCCGTTCTTTTGTGATTTTGGACCGGATCTGGCCAAGGCTGTGACGGAAGGGCGCAGGAACGAGTTCTCGCGGTTTGCACGGTTCAGGGATCCGGCCGCGCGCTCCCAGATTCCCGATCCGAATGCGGAGAGCACGTTTCAAGCGGCCAAACTGGATTGGAGTTCGGCCACTGAGCCACAGCATCGCAGCTGGATGGGGTTTTATCGGAAACTGCTGGAGACTCGGAAGCGGGAGATTGTTCCCCTCGCAGCTGAAATTCTTGCCGGACAGACGACGTTCGAGCCCTGGGGCCAACGAGGGCTGCTTGTGAACTGGCTTGTGAATAGCCGGTCGGGGTTAACCCTGATCGCGAATCTGGGGAATGAAGAGCTTCCGGAGGCACCGCGTCCGATCGGAAAACTGGTATTCGCCAGCGACGAGAGTGTGACTCCGGCGCTGGAGAGCGGTTGGGTGCCAGCTTGGTCCGCGGCCTGGTTCCAGCGATGACAGATCAATTTCCGCTCTCGACCTACCGCCTGCAGTTCAACCGGGAATTTACTCTTCGCGACGCAGCCAAGCTGGTTCCGTATCTGGCTTCTTTGGGCATTACGCATTGCTATGCGTCGCCCTATCTGCGAGCCCGGCCGGGAAGCATGCATGGCTACGACATCATCGATCACCATTCCTTAAACCCCGAAATTGGCAGCCCCGAGGACTACGAAGGTTTTGTGGCTGAACTTCATCGCCATGGCATGGGACAAATCCTAGACATCGTGCCTAACCACATGGGCGTGATGGGCAGCGACAACGCATGGTGGCTGGACGTTTTGGAAAATGGCGAGGCGTCCACTTATGAGCAGTTTTTCGATATCGATTGGGATCCGATCAAGGACGAGTTGCAGGGCAAAGTCCTGATCCCAATTCTGGATGATCAATACGGCGGCGTGCTGGAGCGTGGGGATCTCAAGCTGGTGTTCGATGCGGAGCGGGGGGAATTCAGTATTTTTTATTACGAGCACCGGTTCCCGATTAATCCGCGAGAGTATCCCCGCATACTAGGGTTCCGGATCGAACTGTTGGAACAAAAACTAGGGGCGGTCGACGAGGACGTTCTTGAGCTGCAAAGCATCAAGACGGCATTTGGCCATCTGCCCACGCGGCATGAGATGACTCCAGAAAAAATCGCAGAGCGAAATCGCGAAAAGGAGGTCCAGAAGAAGCGGCTGGCATCGTTGTGCGCGAGAGCGCCTGAGATCATGAAGTTCCTGCGCGACAATGTTGCCAGTTTGAATGGAACCGTGGGTGATTCCAGGAGTTTCGATGCGCTGCACGAACTAATCAAGACGCAGGTGTATCGGCTGGCGCAGTGGCGAGTGGCTGCCGACGACATTAACTATCGCCGGTTTTTCGACATCAACGATCTGGCTGCGTTGCGGATGGAGAACGATAAGGTCTCTCAGGTGACGCATCAGTTCATCGTGGAGTTGGTTGCACAGGGCAAGGTGAACGGGCTGCGCATTGACCATCCCGATGGACTTTATGATCCCGCCAAGTATTTTCGTGACCTGCAGCGCGGGATGGGGAGTGCCAACTCGCCAGCGAACCAGGGAGACAAGCGGGGTTACGTGATTGTTGAAAAGATTCTCATTGGCGATGAGCGATTGCGTAAAGAATGGCCGGTTCATGGCACCACGGGCTATGAGTTTGCGAACCTGGTGAACGGGCTTTTCGTCGACCCGACGGCAGCAACTCGCCTGGAGCGGATTTATCGATCCTTCGTCGGCGAGACACTTGACTACGAGGAATTGGTCTACGACTGTAAGAAGTTGATTTTGAAAGTTGCCCTAGCCAGTGAACTGAACGTGCTGGCCAACCTGCTGAGCCGGATCGCGCTCTCCAACCGCCGCACCTGCGACTTCACGCTGAACAGTCTGCGGAGTGCGCTGGCGGAAATCATTGCCTGTTTTCCGGTTTATCGCACCTACGTGAACGACAAGGAGGTTTCCCCCGAGGATCGGCGGTACATCGAACAGGGAGTTGCCGCAGGACGGAAGAAAAGCAATGCGGCGGACCTTTCTGTTTTTGACTTCATCCGCCGTGTACTACTGGTGGATGTGAATGGCGAGGAGCCGCAGTGGTATCGGCGGGCCATCGTGCGCTTCGCCATGAAGTTCCAGCAGGTGACCAGCGCGGTGATGGCCAAAGGCCTGGAAGATACCGCCTTCTATCGGTACAACCGCCTTATTTCATTGAACGAGGTGGGCGGCAATCCGGGGCGGTTCGGGGTGAGCGTCGAAGAGTTTCACCGGGCCAATCAGAAACGCCTGCAGTGCTGGCCACATTCCATGCTGACGACTTCTACTCACGACACGAAGCGGTCCGAGGACGTGCGTGCGCGTATCAATGTGCTGTCAGAGATTCCAGCGGTATGGCGACTTAGTTTGCGGCGTTGGCGAGATGCGAATCGAAGCAAAAAACGATGGGTTGACGGCAAGCCCGCGCCTCATCGCAATGACGAATATCTGCTTTATCAGACGTTGGTAGGAGCTTGGCCCGCTGAGCCATCGACTAGCGAAGGATGGAAGGAGTTTACGGAACGCATTGAGCGATACATGTTGAAGGCGGTGCGCGAGGCGAAAGAGCACACGAGTTGGGCTAACCCGAACAATGAGTACGAGGCTGCGTTGTCACAGTTTGTGCGAGCCATTTTGGACCGGGGCCGGAAGAACCGCTTTGTCGATAACTTTACCGAGTTTCATGAGCGGTATTCGCGGGTGGGCATGTTCAACAGCCTGTCGCAGATTCTCTTGAAACTGATGTCGCCCGGCGTGCCCGACATTTACCAGGGCAATGAGTTCTGGAACTACAGCCTGGTCGATCCCGACAGCCGGCGTCCGGTGGATTATGGACGCCGCCAGAAGGCATTTCAGGAGTTGCGGAGCTCGGCGCAGTCCGCAGATGACAATTTGCCTGCGTTCGCGAGTGCGCTGCTCGATCACATGCAAGACGGCAGGATCAAGCTTTACACGACGTGGAAGGCATCCTGTTTTCGCAAGCAACACGCAGAGCTGTTTAAGGAAGGGGCATACACTCCGTTGGCCGTAAAGGGACAGAAGGCCGAACATGTGTGTGCATTTGCGCGCGAGAGAGAAGGATCCGTCGCCATTGTTGCCGTGCCGCGCCTGTGCGCAATGCTTCTCGCGGACCGAAAAGATCGTCCTACTGGCGAGGAAGTTTGGGGTGACACTCGGATTGAGCTTCCGCCGGAGATTCGGAAAGCGAGTTATCGAAACGTCTTTAGCGGGGAAGGAATTGTCACAGCGCAGAACGGCGATGGACCGGCATTGGCGCTGTCATCCCTGTTGGCAAATTTTCCCGTGGGTCTTGTGTATTCGGAATAGGCTCGTGGCAGGCCACAACATGTCGACCGATTAGGCCCAGGCTCTCCTTGTCGCCATTTGTAATTCCCGGCGATCAATGCGCAATCGACCCGCTGACAAGAACGCGATTCACAAGAGAATCAAACCTGGGATCCTACCGCAGCGGGTCTACCAACGGCTCCTTCTTGAGGTACAGCATGTGCTTGGATCGATCTGATAACTTTTTTGAAGCCACGAAAAAGCTTCGTCCTTGTCTCCGATGGCAATATAGAGGACTGCCACCCACGAGGGGGCAATATAGCGGGTCCGGGACGCGGTCTTCAGGATTGTCATTTCTTTCTGCGCACCGGAGATCCGGCCCGCCTTGGCGTAAGCATGACCGAGCAGGGCGTGAACCATCGGTAAATCGATCCTCTTCTGAGGCGAAGAGTGTGAAAGCGTGTTCGCGTTGCTGTCCGTGACTGCATAGGCCCCGGCCTGATCGCGAGCGCGTTCGAGTTCGGAAATCGCTTCGTTGGCCATTCCTTTCTGCTCCAGGGCGAGGGCTAGTTGTATGCGCGCCAGGACATAGGCTGAATCGATTTCCAGACCTCTCCGGCACTGCTTAATCGAATCATCGAATCGCCGCGAGAGGTAGTACATGCGAGCAAGACCGTTGTTAATAAAAAGAGATAGGGAATCGAGTTCCAGGGCGCTGCGACTCCGCCAGACTCTCCTGAACGCGCCCTTGTTGCATAAACAGATGAGCGTACCAGTGATGGACGATGGAGTAGCTGGGATTCAGCTCGATAGCACGCTTAAATTCCAGCTCCGCTCCTTCCCCGTCCCAATAGTAGTTGTGAAGCACATGCCCCATGGACGCGTGGGCCTCGGAGAGTGCATCATCGAGTTCCAAGGAGCGCGTAGCTGCTGCCTGAGCCTTGGCCATGGCATCGCGCGGCGGCATGACCTCCGGACCGCCCAGCAGACTGAGAAAAGCGTAGTAATCCGCAGGCCCGGAGTAGGCGAGGCCATTGTTCGGATCCGCTTGAATCGCTTTCTCAAAATAGGAGCCCGCCTTCTGCAGGCCGTCGGCAGTCCTCTTATTCCGGTAATACCGACCGAGCCGGCGTTGACGCGATCTACAGTACGATCCCCATGGGTGTCAACTTGCAGCCGACCATTCCCGATCCCGAGCCCTGAGTATTGGATTGGAAAGCTGGCGACGCTGAAATCACAGACGCATGCCTTCGGGGGGAGCGCTTAGGTCCCCTTCAGTACTACACAATAGCCCACAAGAGTTTCGAAGCCTCCGTGAACCAGATTCTTGCATAGAGTCGCTGGCGCCACCAGCCGCGCGGCTGATATTCGGGACCGGCTACGCCATCCACTGCTAACTGAATTGAGGGATCGCGCCTGGGCAGAGTTTTTCTCCAAATCATCCCAGCGCGACGACTATGATAGTTTGAGGTCACCAGAGCAATCGTTTTCCAGCGATGCTCCTGGATGCATAGGCTGAGTTCTTGGGCCTCTTGCTCGGTGGAGTCCACGTCGGTCGCGGTTTCGCAGAAATCCACCTTGCCAGCCAACTCGGCGCCATAGTTTTTTTCGAGGTACTGTCGTGCAACGGGCACGACCTGTTCACCCCAAAGAGATTCCTTTGGAACGCTGAGCGCGACTCGGCCGGCAGAGCTCCGTTGCAACAGCGCCATGGCTGCGGCTATCCGAGCTTTCTCGCTGCTCACAGAACCCTGGAGGACAACGGCTGCATCCACGTGATTGGGCAGGGATTCCGGTGCTACAAGCAGATATCCGCCCCAGTGCAGCAAGCACAGAACGAGGACCACAAAAATAGCAGCCAGCCACAATCTCCAATAAGACCTCTTCTTCCTGGTCGCATGGGGATCTTCGATGTTGATAAATGTGTATCCCAAGGCATACCCCCGGGGCCAGAGATCTTCAGACGAGAAGCGCGTGCAGCTTCAACCGAGCGAGCGGCGTAACCTTAGATGCTAACCGGAAACAAACGTCATTGGGTAGCTAGAAGGGCATATGGGCCAGCCGGAACGGGTTGATGAAAATCTTGGCCTGATCGTAAGGGTGGGCGGGATGAGGACAGGCAAATTACACGCAGCGAGGTCACGACGGTTTGACTGCGACTTGTTCTTACCAGCTTCCAGCTACATTGGACCTTGGTGTTCTTTATCTGCCATCGGGGATAGGGCATAATGCCAGTTGCCCGATCTCTTCGGGATCGGAGACAATCCGCCATGAAAGCCTTCCTTCTAGGCGCCAGCCTATGCCTGCTTCTTCCGGTTGTCACCAGCGCGCAACAGAACAAGAGTGCCAGCGACGATTTGTCCGCCGTGCGTGCCACGGTCCGGGACTACATTGAGGCCTATTACACCGGCGATTGCCGTCGGATGGAGCAAACGCTGCATCCTCACTACCTAAAGCATGTGATTCATGGAAACATCCCGATGAGGGAAAAAACAGGTTTGCAGATGGTACAGGACGTACGTTTCGAGGGTCCGACGAACCTTCCGCGAGCAGAGCAAACCGAAGAGATCAGCGTGTTGGACGTCTCGGGAGACATCGCTTCCGCCAAACTTGTCACACCCCACTGGGTGGACTACATGACACTTTCCAAGGCGGATGGAGAGTGGAAGATTCTCTCCGTCGTACAGCGCATCGACAATTAGAGTCAGCGTGGCAAGAAGCTCGTTACTCATACAACGAGCTTTTTTCTTCGGTTAACCCTCACGATTTCGCGGACACCAAGCTGTGTCGCAGCCCTCTTTCGCCCCTGCGGGGCTGGTCCAGGTCCCACGGAAATAGCCCCGGCTCGCGCCGTGGGCTTTATTCTTGCCGCTTCGCGGCTTGGAAACGACGATCCTGTTTCCAATTCGTCGAAGGGAACGAATCATGACAGGCTTCACCCACGGGACTCGTTCCAATTTCCCGTGTGCGTGAGAACTGTGTCGCCCCTGCGGGGCTCGACGGTTTCTTACGTACTTTACCCAGCGTTGACACGCTGGGCTAACAGATTCCGCCCGTTTTGCGGGATGAATTTACGTAATTTGGATTACTCGATCACACGAGAACGGTCTTCACAGGCACGCTAAAGCCGCGGCTATGAAAACAGTTTTGAAAGCCGCTCTAGCTCAGCTAGAACGTAGTGTGGAACTTGCCGTCGACGGCAAAGCCGCCATTCTCGTTACGTGTCACAGTGGCGGACCACCTCCTGTTGAACTGATACTCGCCTTGAATGATCTCGCGCTGGGCGGAGGTCACGTCGGTCGAAAACGTGAAGAGGAAGCTCTTGGACAATCGTTTCTGGAGAGCAATGCGGGCTCCGGGGTTGGAATCATTGCCGCCCAGGGTCGGGTCGATTGAGAAGCTGGAGAATCCAGCTAATTTTTGAATTCCGCTGCTGACGCCGCTGGCCGCGCCCTGAGCCAGCAGGGAACTAGCGCCAACATTGGATGGTGCGGCTTCGGCTTGCTCGACGGTTTGTCCCCGGACCAGTAGGTTGATGACATCGGCGGTGGCCAAGGGTGGATCGGAAATGTAGTTGGTACGCAACTTGTCGAGCGGGCCTATGAAATGCAAAGTCAGGTCATACTGATTGACAGTAGTGCCCAAGCTCACGTTGAGCACCGGTTCGGTCCGGCTCGGGTTGTCCAATGAGACGACACTGCCGGGTTGAATGTGGAAGCGACGGCTCATCAGGAAAACCTCGCCTCTGTCGAAGCTGGTGCGGCCGACAATTACCGTGTCGGCGGCGGTGCCAACCACCTTCAGGTGGACGCTGCCTTCCAGATTCAGCGCCGTGCTGGCCAAGCTGAGGTTTTGAGAAGACTCGACCGAGATGTTCAGCTTCAAGTTGTTCGCCATGCCTTGAGATGGCGCGGTTTCGCTGCCGGTCTGAAAAGCGCTGGCCAATTGGGTGAGATCGAGATCGGACTGGGTGAAGCCTAGGTTTTCGATGATGACTCGTCCGTTGAGAGTCGAGGCTTCCGAGGTGCCTTGGAGATTGAGATCGCAGTCGAGCACCGTGCGAATCGCATCCTGGTAGCGCACGCGGACACCGGCGGCTTTCAGAGCGACATTCATTTGCAGCTGCGGACGATAGCCAATGATCCCAGTGGCCGAAATTCGGCCGCCACCGGATTGCCCGGTGAGCTGGGTGATGGTTATCCGCTCGTTGCTCACGTCGAGCACTCCGTTCAGGTGTTCTACGCCAACGGGAGCGTCGGGTGGAAGGACCGTGACGTCCTGGACGCGAAGTTGCCCCTGCAACGTGGGGTGGCTGACAGCGACCGTGGCGCGGACATCCAGCCCCAGTTTGCCGGAGCTCTGCAGGTCCGACTGGAAGAAGCGGAGCAGCTTCATGTCCACGGCTCCGACAGCCGCGAGTGTCACAGGGGCATTTCCACGCAAGGGCATCTGGCCCTGGAGGCGCAGATCGGTGTCAGTGCCGGCAATCTCGGCAGGCTCAACCACTGCGATCGAATTTGCGTAGCGGACCCGAATCGGATTCTTGTTTCCAATCTGTAAGCCCTGGTAGCTGGCGTTCAGAGTTGGAATTACCAGTTCTGCCTGGAGGCGGTCCCGGTTCTTCAGCGGCCCGTTCAATGAGGCGTGCATCTCCAACTGGCCGGTCGGGCCGTTTGCCTTCACGGGCTGAAAAAGGGCGATCAATCCCTGGATGGGGAGAGCTTTCGTATCGAAGGTGGCACGGGTGTAGTAGCCGTCAGCAAGGTCAACCGTGCCGCGTGCCTGAAGGGAAGACTGGGCAATTTCCGAATCCAGCGCGAGCTGAGCCTTGCGATCTGCGACATCCAGTTGCGCCTTGATGCCCGACAGCGAAGCCTGGCACACCTGCAGCTGTGGTATCTGCACGGTTGCAGTCAATTGCGGATTGTCGAGAGTTCCGCGTCCGCTGGCGGAAGCTGTGAGCACACCCTGGAGCTGCAGGTTTTTTTCCAGCACCGCTTGCAGTTGCGCCAGCCTGATGCCGGGCACATTCACTCGCACTTCGTAGCCCTTGTCCTTGGGATAGAGGACCAGGTCCGCCTTAGCTGCGCCCGCCGGCATGTTGGCCGTGAGGGAGGAATTCACGGCGTTCCCGTCAGCGGTGAATTGCAGAGAGACGGTTTGCATCGTCTGCCCGTAAATCCTTGCCTGCAGCAGGCGGATGGAGCCCTTGCCTACGGGATTTAGTTGTGAACCATGCAGGGAGATATCGGTCGCCAGGTTGCCGGTCACCGGGTAGTTGAGATTGGCAAGCTCCAGGAGCTGGTTGATCGCGAGACCGCGAGATGTCACTTGCAGATTGATAGTATTAGCGGGCTCATAGTGCCAGTTCGTAAGCTGCGCGCTGCCGTCAAAATTCAGATATCCCTGGCGCGCATTGAGCAAGGAGCCACTCTGAATCGTGATCCCTGATTTGCTGGCTTGCAGAGCCAGTTGCAGGCTGCGCCACTGGCTGTTCTTAACCTGTAGATTGCTGGCCTTGATTTGACCACGGATCTGAGGATCGCTGCTCGTACCTTGCACAGCGATCTGCGCATCTGCGGCCCCCGCCAAGTTGATGGAAGGGGTGGGGGTGGAGTTGCCCGTAGACCGCGGATTCGTCTTTTGCAGGGCAGCGGCCAAGGTATCGAGCTCGCGAAGGTCGGCGGCATGCGCGACAACACGCAGGTTCAGTCGCTGCCCGGCAGTTCCGTTCAAGTCAAGGCGCGTGCGCAGCGTGCGGATGAAGCTGTTCGTCAGCGTGGCCAGATTCGGGGCCTTGGCATAGGTGAGGTGAACCGCCCCGTCCAAAGGGACCGGAGTAGAACCTGCTTGGGAGCTGGCAAGAGCTGCTTTCAAAGTGATGTCGGAATGGGCTTTCAGGTTTGATGTGCTTCCGACCCAGGACGCGTCCGCGGTTCCGTCAATGTGCCCGGTGATGGGGACCTGGCGAAAATTGTCCGTCTTCATGGCTGCGCGCGCTTCGGCGAGCGAAACTGCCTGCAGAGTAGCGCGCACCGTAGAAACCGCCTTGGTGCTGTACAGGTTCTGCATGTTCGCGTCGGCAATCAAATGTCCGCCAAGGACGTCTGCCACAAAACTTCTTGCCACGAGATTGCCGTTGGCCAGGCGGAATTTGCCCTCGAGATTACGAATCACGGTGCGAAGGTCGGGAGAATTGACGGCCAGCTCACGGCTGTTGAGCTGCCCGTCCACGAGCAGCGTGCGCAGCAGAGGGCGGTTGGCATCGTATTGATATCGCATCGAACCGGCCAAGGTGATCTCGCCAGAGGGGATATCCTGATTGTTGAAGGCCGAGCGCAGGTCTTGCGGATACAGGGTGATCTTGTAGCGTCCGTTCACGGTTGGGTTGGAGAAATTCTGGACACTGCCGTCCAGTTGAATGGCCGAGGACGCCACGCGCAGCACCAACCGCTGCAAATTAAATTGTGAAGGATTCGCTCTGAAGCGGGCGTTCAGAGCATGAGGCAAGGGCTTAAAAGTTCCATATTGGAGATGGCCGTCGCGATAAGACAGCGTTCCGCCGTCGTTATGAGTCCATCCTTGAGAGCTGACTTCGAATTGCAGGTCGTGGAGGTCGGCATCGAGCGGAGTCTTTACATCGTTGTAGGAAACCTCGCCGTTGCTGACAAGAACATGTTGAATTCCGAGATCCCAGATACTGGTTGAGCTGTTGCTCTTTTGGGGAGCGTGCGGCAGGTTGAGAGTGCCATCTTTTCTGGCCAAGAGATTGACGACCGGATGCCGAACGATGATTTCTTTCAGGTCTACTCTCTTGTAACGCAGGGAGACAATCTTCAACGTAATCTCCAACTGGTCGGCCTGCAGCAGAGGCTTGGCAGATTGGGTCTCTGTGCCGTGAACCGTGATGCCGTAGGCGTTAGCCGTCAGAGTGGAAAAACTGAATGTGTAGCTCTCGATTTCGACACGCCCGCCAATTGACTCGCTGGCGGTCTGCTTTATCTTAGCGAGCACCCACTTATGGAAGCCAGTGCTGCGGAGCACGAGGATGCCCGCGAGTCCGATCACGACCAGAAAAGAAACCAGGATTATTGCGGTCCAACCGAGTTTTCTCTGCCATGACATAAGTAATCCCAATCAGCGAATCTCAATCAAAATGCCTGCCCTAGGGTGATGAAGAACTGCGTAGCCTTGACGCCGGAGATCGGGTTCAGATTGCGCCCAACATCGAAGCGAACCGGGCCGACCGGGGTGGCATATCGGAATCCGATGCCAACGGTGTTGGTGTAGTTGCGAATCAGTTGGCGGATGTTGACCGGGCCGTAGACATTGCCGCCGTCGTAAAAGAACGCTCCGCCTAATTCTTGTCCGAACAGGCTAAAACCGAGGGGGAAGCGGACCTCGGAGTTAAGCATAAACAACTGGTTTCCGCCTATGGGCACGCGAATGTTGGTACAGGTGGTGGGATCGTTGGGTTGTGAGCAAGCCGGGACAGTGCGTTGCGGGCCAGCGCCGTTGATGGAGAAGCCACGAAGAGTGGTTTCCCCGCCGGAAAAGAAACGCTCGCTGGTGGGAACGTGGCTAGAAGCAAATGACTTGGCTAATCCCAGCGTCAGGCGATTAGCCCACACCAGATTCTTCTTTTCGAGCAATGGCTTGTAGTAGGCGCCCTGGCCCATGAAACGGACGAAATTTGTACTCGAACCGAGGAACTTGGGGGTAATACCAAAATCCAGCGTCTGGTAGAAACCCTGGTGGGCATCCAGAGGTTTGTCACGCGTGTCGCGAATCCAGGTGGAGGAAAGCGTCGAGAGACGCAGCCTTTGGTCTTCCGGCAACACCAACCCAGGGATGATCAGGTTGGACAGAACCGTGCGGCGAAAGCGATAGCGGAGTTGAATGCGGCGGGTGCCGTCCTTGTTGAGCGGCTTCTCTAATTGCCAGGAACCTTCTCCGAGACGGGCTTCAAATATCGGATTCTCGGTGGTTCGTTCGATTGAGGCGCTGAAGAGAGATTTCCAGCCCGACAACCGAAAGTGGGGCACTGTGTAAGTTGTGACGGCCCGCTGATCGAGGCGCGAAGCGAGCAGGGAAAGCGAGAGCGACTCGGCAAGGCCACGGACATTGTCTCGTTTGTATTCGATCGAACCGCGCGGGCTGACGAACGTCTTCTCCGAAAAGCTGAACTTCTTGTTGCCCACACCTACCACAGGCAATCCAGGCAGCGCGATCGAACCAGTAGGCAGATTGCCGCCGCGGCGTGCGATCTCCAGGCCAAAGCCGTAATTCAGCGAATTTCTTTTGCCTTCGTGCATTTTGACCAGAACGTCTTCACTGTCCTGATTGGTGATGGGGCGGCGCGGATTCACGTTCGCCCAATCAAACACGCCCAACTCATACAACTTGCTTTCCGCCTCCAGGAGGTCTTTTTGGCTCAGAGGTGCTTCGGTGTGCAGGCTGGCAACTCGGTTGATCAAAGAGGAGCGGGTAACGTTCTGACCAAGGAGCACTACCTGGTCTACATGTACGCGCTGTTTTTCCTGGATGCTGTAAGTAACATCGACGCTGGTAGGATCATCGGGGTGGCGCGAGACTCGCGAATCGAATTCGGCATTGGGGTAACCGCGTTCCAAATAGGCAGCCACAATTTGAGAACGGTCGGCGGCCAGGGCCTTGGGGGAAAAGGGTCCTCCCGGTTTCAGCTGAAAACCGTCCTTACCCTGGAGTTCCAATCCGGAAACACGGTGGTTTCCCTGAAGCGACAGGTTATCCACCAGGGTCTGCGGGCCTTCCGCAATCACGAAACGGACATAAAGGTTCGGCTCGCGGTCGACGACCTCCTTGTCGACCTTGACCTGTTCGTAGCCCCGATCTTTGTAAAACGTTTCGAGGTTCTTGACACTCTTTTTGGCCAGCTTGTCACTGAATTTGCCGCGCGAAAAAAAGAAACGATGCGGCTTGACCAGAACGTGCTTGGTGAGTTCGTCCTCATCCACGTGCTGGTTGCCACGGAAGGTGATTTCCTGCACCTTATGCCGGTGTTCCTTATCGATGGTGTAGAGCAGGTTGACCTGGTCGCCTTGTTCTTGAGAATTGGGAGTGACATGCACGTCGAAGAAGCCTTTGCCCTGAAAGAAGTCGGCCAGGTTCTTGCGCCCTTCCTCAACCAGATCGGTGTCGATGGCGCCCTCGGAGAATATGGGAATCAGTCGTTTCTCCCGGCGGCCGCTCAAGAACGGAATCCATGAGAGCCGCGCGCCTGTGAGTTTGATATTTACGATCGGTCCCAGCGTGGCGTTGACCAGGATGTCAGCGCGGTTGGTCTCCGGGTGATACTGCGCCAGGCCGAATTCCACTTTGCTGGCGAGGCGATGCTGGTGGGCAAGATCCTTCTTCATCAGCGACAAGCCGTTGTCGATCCGCTTCGATGTGTACTTCTTGCCCGGCTTCAGCGAAGCGCGGGTTGCCCATGCCCGCAGCGTACGAGTGTCATCCAGTAATCGGTTGGCCTGTTTAGTGGTTGGCCCACGTACCTCCAGCTTGCCGATTTTCGCCCGCTTACCGAGATTCACATGAAACACGACGTTGGCCAGCATGTGTTCTTCATCGAAACTTGGCTCGGTGCGCACCTGCGCCTGAAAAAATCCGCTGGACACAAGAAAGTTCAGCAGCGCTCCCCCGGCGGCATAGGCGGTCTCTTGCTTGTAGGGAGTCTGATTGGGAATATTCGCCACTTGCAAAAGGCGTGCGTAGGAAAAGTATTTGGTAGCTCCGGGAAAGTCCAGGATTCCGAAATAGAGAGCTGGTTCCAGCGTGAAGGTAACGTGCAGTCCTGCGGGATCGGGTTTCACATCCAGTTTCACCTGGGTGAAACGTCCGGTCTGTTTGAGGGCATAGACGGTGTTCTGGATGCTGCGGTTGGAGTAGGGTTCACCGGGCTTGAGCTGGATTAGTGGCCGATATGGATCAACGGAAATCTTGGGATTCGCGACCACGTCGACGACACCGACTCTCTGTCCTTCGTAGGAAACCTGGCTGCTTTCCTGGGATTGAAGCTGGGCGGAGAAAGCTAAGACCGCAACAGTGGCGAGAATCCAGAAGCGCATAAGGCATCACTAGAGTCGGACATGGGGTCGTCCTGAGCCGGCGTCAGTCCGGCGAATGACTTGGCGTGCAGCACAAAGGTTCGTAAGAATGCACGCGGGATCCCTTGGACTGCCCCTCGCTGAGCTCGGATCGCTCAGGGCAGGCTCTTCGCAGCCTAATGGCTGCTCAGGATGACGACCTGAAAAATAAGCGTCACAAAATGGCTTTGCGCTCGCGCCACACCTTCACAAACCCGGACGGTGTTCTGATGCCCTTATTTTTCGTGAAGATGCCCGCGCTTGCAGAGGGAAAGATGCAGCTCCGGAGGGAGTTGCAGCTGGTTTTGGCGCGGCTGTTCGCCGGCAGACACATGGAATCACGGGTCTGCACGCGAGATCCCTTCGCCCGCCCCTCGCCGAGCTCGGGTCGCTCAGGATGAACATAATAAGGGAGAATTTGATCGCGGAAGAACACAGTACAGTCGCGTTCACAATGAAGTACGCGATGGTCTGTATTGTTTTTGTTGCATTCCGGCTCCTACTTTGAAGTGGAGTGCCCACACAGTGCCAAGTGGACGGGTGAATGCTCATGGATTTCCACCGTGCCAGCGCGAGGATAATTTCTTTGGGGCCAGCTGCCGCTCTGCTGCTCACCTCGTTTCCGCTGGCGGGAACAGAGGCCACTTCAGACCCAACCAAAGCTCCTGCGAAGCAGTTGGTCCGCGAGGTTGTCAACAATGAAGTGCACTCCTCGGAGGCAGATCACAGCCGCTGGATGTATCGGCAGCAGCATACGGATCCTCGCCGCAATGAATTGAAAGAGTGCGTGGAAACCAGCGAGGGGACAATTTGTCGCGTCCTGTCTCGCAGCGGTCACCCGCTCACGCCCGAGGAACAACAGAGAGAGATTCAACAAATCCAAGAATTCGCGAGAAATCCCGAAAAGTTGCGCGCACAGCAGAAGGCGCGCCAGCAGGATGGAGATCGCGCGCTCAAGATGTTGAACATGCTTCCGGCTGCGTTCAGTTACGAATTTGACGGCAGGGAGGGAAGATACGTTTGCCTGCGGTTTCGACCTGATCCCAATTTCAAGCCGGTCGACCATGAAAGCCGTGCGTTCCATGGCATGGTGGGCAGCGTGCTAGTGGATCCGGAATCCAAACGGCTGGTGGCCATCAAAGGTCAACTGGTCAAGGATGTTGATTTCGGTCTGGGTTGGCTCGGACACTTGAGCAAGGGCGGCACTTTTGAAGTTCGGCGCCAAAAGGTTGGGGGAGGAGCCTGGCAGACAACCTTGCTGGATGTGAATATTCACGGAAGAGCGATGTTCTTCCGGACGATCAACGCACAGCAACACGAAGTGACCGATAATTTCACGAAAGTGCCCTCTAACCTGACTCTGGCGCAGGCGGCTTCCATGTTGGGAGCGCCGTCGCTGCAGGCACGGTCAGAACACGGCCGCTGACACAAAAGCAGTGGACTCCAGAAGATATTTCTACGGGATGTTCCAGCTCTGATTACACTGTTTTCCGAATTCTGGCAGTTGCTGTGACTGAAGTAAATTCCTGGGTTGGGGATAGCCGCAGGTCCTTCCTTCGGTGGTGCGTGCAGAGATAACTCGTGCAGAGATAACTGACGATGAGGCTGGTCATATTCGGATTGACCGTGAGCTCTTCCTGGGGGAATGGACACGCCACCATCTGGCGTGGGCTCTGCAGCGCGCTTGCCCGCCAGAATCATCAGGTTACTTTTTTTGAACGTGATGTCCCGTATTACGCGAATCATCGCGACCTCTCGAATGCCGATGATTACGAACTGGTCTTGTATCAAGACTGGGCTGACATTCAGGCCGTGGCGCGCGAAGTGGCGGCCGGCGCCGATTCCGCCATTGTGACCTCATACTGCCCGGATGCCCGCGCTGCGGCAGATCTGATCCTGGATTCGCGGGCGCCGATGCGCATTTTCTATGATCTCGACACGCCGGTCACGTTGGAGAGACTGCGCGCGGGCGAAGATGTGGAGTATGTGCCGTCGTATGGCTTGGAACCGTTCGACCTGGTTTTGAGTTATACAGGGGGAAGGTCGCTTGTCGAATTGCGCGATCGGCTGGGCGCGCGTCGCGTCGCTCCGCTCTATGGAAGTGCGGACCCTACCTTGCATCGTCCGGTTGGACCCTGTCCGCGCTATGAGGCGGACCTGTCGTATCTCGGGACTTACGCTCCGGACCGACAGGCGATGCTGGAAGAATTATTCATAGAGCCGGCAAGGCGCTGTCCCAATAAGCGATTTGTGATCGGGGGAGCACAATACCCGACCGAATTTCCCTGGACCGAGAACATCTGGTTCGTGCGCCATGTGTCGCCGCCGGAGCATCCCGCTTTCTATTGTTCCTCTACGCTGACTCTAAGTGTGACGCGCGCCGCCATGGCGGAGACAGGATATTGTCCCTCAGGACGGTTATTCGAAGCCGCGGCCTGCGGGACGCCGGTCATCAGCGACGTTTGGGGTGGGTTGGAGGAGTTTTTCGAGCCGGGGCGAGACATCCTGGTGGCCTCCACTGCAAGCGATGTGCAAGAGGCTTTGAAGTTCGATCGCGAAGAACTGCGGAGAGTGGGGAAGCAGGCGCGAGAGCGTGTGCTGGCGGAACACACGGCGGACCATCGCTGCACTGAATTGCTTAGCTTGCTGGAGGTCACAGCATGAGCACGTGGGGCGTGGTGCCGGCAGCCGGGCTGGGAACTCGCATTCAGCCTCTGGCTTTCTCGAAAGAACTCCTGCCCGTCGGTACTCGACGTGATGGGGAGACGGAAGGACCGCGCGCGGTGTGCGAATACCTGCTGGAACGCATGCTGGAGGGCGGCGCCACTCGAATCTGCTTCGTGATCTCGCCAGCCAAGACTGACATCATGAATTACTTTGGCGGCCGGATCGGAAATGCATCCATTTGTTACGCCATTCAACCCGATCCCAGCGGACTATGCGACGCGATATTTACCGCGCTGCCCTTCATCTCTCCGAAGGATGAGGTGTTGGTTGGACTGCCAGATACGGTCTGGTTCCCGGAGAACGGTTTTGCCCATCTGCCCGCCAGGACTTTTTCGTTCTTGTTGTTTCCGGTTAACCGACCCGAATTGTTTGACGCGGTTCTAGATAACGAAGAAGGCCGGGTGTACGAAGTTCAGGTGAAGACGGCGCGTCCTTCGACACGTTGGATCTGGGGTGCGTTCAAGTTACCCGGCGACGAACTTGCCTCCCTGCATACGCTTTGGGAACAGCGCGAGCGGAAAGATCAGTATCTCGGGACTCTGGTCAACGCACATATTGCGAATGGAGGCTATGTGCGGGCAGTGCGCGGTGGTGAAACGTACGTTGACGTGGGAACGCTGCATGGGTACCGCGAGGCAGTTCGACTTTTGTCGGAGGGAGGCAAGCAGCGGCTTGAGACCCATATCGCAGCCTAGGCGGAGTTTGCTGCCCATACTAGCCACTCGGGATGGAGCTCAAGAAGAAGCCGAGACTCTGCGGGTATTGTTCCTGGCTGCCCATCCTGACGATGAAACCCTTGGGGCCTCGGCATTGCTCGGCCGCCTGAAGGATCGCATGGTTGCCTTTCTCACCGACGGCGCTCCGCATGATTCGCGCTTCTGGCCGCCTCATATAAGTAGCTCGCGTGACACTTATGCTTGCCTTCGCGCCGAGGAAGCTGCTTCAGCGCTGGCGTGCGCGGGAATTCCGCGCCAACGAATCACTTTCCTGGGTGGAGTTGATCAAGAGGCCATTCACGAATTGCCCGCTCTACTGAAGTTCTTCCTAGAAGTGGTGAGCGAGTTTCAGCCGGCAGCCATCATCACTCACCCGTATGAGGGCGGGCATCCGGATCACGATACGGCGGCCCTCGTCGCGAATCTCACAACGCGGACATCAGAGCAGCAGGGGCAGAGACTCCCGGAGATTTTGGAGATGACTTCTTATCATGCGCGGAATGGCAGCCGGGTGACGGGGTACTTTCTGCCTCATGCCACAGCCGGCGGTGAAGCTAGAACCATCGACCTTACGCCGGAGGAGCGAGCCTGCAAGGCGCGAATGCTGGGTTGCTATGTTTCCCAGAGGCAGGTGATTTCAGATTTTCCGCTGGAACCTGAACGAGTGCGAGTCGCACCGGCGTACGACTTCACCGCACCTCCGCATGAAGGAAGCCTGTGGTATGAGACGCTGGGGTGGCCTCTCACCGGTGCTATGTGGCGCGAAATCGTGGCCCGCACACTGCCTCAGGTTAGCGAAGTCACATGCCGCTAACGGTTCTCAGCGCGAGTTATCCGTTGGCCCCGGTCACGGAGAGCACTGCGGGCGGCGCCGAGCAGGTTCTCGCCATGCTGGACGAAGGCTTGGTGGGAGCAGGGCATCGTTCTCTCGTGATTGCCCAGGCAGGATCGCATTGCCGGGGAACCCTGCGGCCGGTTAAGGCTCCCGGCTTCCGTCTGGATGAAGACGTACATGCGCTCGCGTGCATACATTACCGCGACGCGATTAAACGGGCACTCACGCACTTTCCGGTGGATGTTGTTCACCTGCACGGTCTCGACTTCATGGACTACTTGCCGGAACCGGGACCGCCCGTCGTGGTGACACTGCATTTGCCAGTTGCGTTTTATCCATCACAGGCCTTCCAACTCAGCCGGTTGGATACTCACCTAGTGTGCGTCTCCGAATCACAAGCCTCGACGTGTCCGCCGGGGACGAAAATCTGGGGCGTGATACGTAACGGAGTTCGCCTGGACCAGTATCAGCCTGCAAGGGTCAAGGGGAACTACGTGTTTGCCCTGGGGCGCATCTGCCCAGAGAAGGGATTCGACATCGCCCTCGATGCCGCCACCGAGTGTGGCATCCCTTTGGTTTTGGCTGGGACGGTGTTCGGCTATGCGAGCCATCAGCAGTATTTCGAAGACGTGATCCGGCCGCGGCTGGCCGCCGAGCACCGCTTTATCGGAGCCGTCGGTCCGAAAGCCAAGCGGGAACTCCTGGCCGGGGCACGATGTGTAGTAGTGCCCAGCCTGGTTGAGGAGACCAGTTCTCTTGTGGCCATGGAAGCCATGGCATGCGGAACACCCGTGGTGGCGTCCAAACGAGGGGCGTTGCGGGAGCTCGTGGAGCACGGCTGTACCGGTTTCTTGGTTGACAGCCGCTCAGAGATGGCCGCTGCCATGGAAGTAGCTGGCAGTCTGAGTTCAACTGTCTGCCGAGAATACGCGGAAAAGCACTTCTCGTGCGAGGGGATGGTTCGCCAGTACCTATCGCTCTACTCTCGAGTGGCTGGCAGTTTCGCTGTGCACACCGATTCAGACATGCAAAAGGTAGCTTGATGAATATCAGAGACGAATTCAGCATTCGCGAGACCACGGATCTCGAGTCTCTCAAGCTGCTCGTTCCGGAGTGGGATGCGCTGTGGCAGCAATGCCCGAATGCGACGCCGTTCCAGCGGCCAGAGTGGCTGATGCCTTGGGTTGAAGTTTTTCAGCCGCGCGAAATCTGGGTTCTTCAAGTTCGACGAAATCATCAGTTAGTGGGACTTGCGCCGCTGTTCGTCGATCATTGGACGCCTAAGCCGGTTGTGAGTACGTTGGGCGCTTACACCTCAGACTATCTGGACTGGCTAATCGACGGCCGGTCCGCTGGCCAAATTCTGCAAAGCATCCTTGACTACATGGATGGCGACGCTCTGGCTGCTGCTGGTCTAGAGCTTTCAAATGTACCGAGAGGTTCTCATCTGCTGGGGCCGGACTTCCCGAGCCAAGGGGAGTTTGAAGTCACACCTGATGAAACGTGCCCAATCCTGCGGCTTCCTAAGACAATGGAGGGTCTACGGACGGTCGCCCATGGTGGGCAGTTCAGGAACCTGCAGAAGGCGCGACGCCGGGCGGAGCGAGTGGGGCAAGTCCAGGTGGAAGTTGCGACCAGGCAGACGCTGGACGAGTTATTGGAAGCGTTAATCAGGCTGCACGAAGCCCGATGGGAACAAGTTCGAATGCCGGGAGTTCTTGCCGACGGCGCCGCTCAGGAGTTCCACCGTCGGGCTGCACGAGGGCTTTTGGGCTGCGGCGTGCTGCGCTTGTATGGACTACGTTTGAGCCGCGTCCTGATCGGAGCGATGTACACCTTGTCAGAACGCGACGTGGTTTATTGCTACCTGCAGGGGTTTGATCCTGATTACTCGGAATTCAGCCCCGGGGTGCAGATGATGGGTACGGTCATAGAAGAGGCGGTCAGGGCAGGGAAGCAGGCTGTGGATTTTCTGCGCGGGCGTGAGCCTTATAAGTACTCCTGGGGCGCGCAGGATGAGCCTAGTTTTCGCCTACGCCGGCGAAGACCGGCAGGGCTCGGCTCGGTAGGCCCCCAAGGCCGCCATGCTGCCTGACAGTTGCGGCACTCAAAGCTCCTACATGGCAGGGCTCTGGGTTCCTGCAGGATGGGGTTTGGGGTTCTGAGACCGGGCATATTCGGTCCTACATACCAACTGTAGAAGGCTTCTACACATCCAAGGGTTAACTAGGTGCGGTGGACCGTCCCCAGGCTGTGCCTCCGGGTGGCGAGCCTTTGGGTTTAGCTTGGGGACGGCATCCCTAAACCGCATAAGGTGCTGAGGAAAGCCATTGCGGCGCGTCTCAGAATCGGTACGTCAGGATGGCATTACCGGCATTGGACAGGCACCTTCTATCCTGCTGATTTTTCTTCGGGCCAATACCTGCCCTGGTATGTTCGGCATTTCAGAACAGTAGAGATCAACAATTGCTTTTACCGGCTGCCCACGGAAGCAGCGGTGGAGCGCTGGCGCGACGGAACGCCTGCCGACTTCTGCTTTAGGGTGAAGGGCAGCCGCTTCATCACTCACATCAAGCGACTACGCGATGCCGAGACCGCGCTAGCAACACGTCTCTCGCGCATGGGAATATTGCGACACAAGCTAGGCCCCCATTCTTTTCCAATTGCCGCCTAACTGGCGCGTCAACGCAGACCGCTACAAGCGTTTCTCCAAGTGTTACCGCGGCCAGCATCAGTATGTCTGTGAATTTCGCGATGCCACTTGGTACACGGCGGAAATCTATCAGTTACTCCGGCAACATAACGTGGCGCTGTTTCTGCATGACTGGCGGGGCGAACGGTCTCCGGTAGAGCTCACCGCAGATTTCACGTATGTACGCTTTCACGGCGCAGCGGGCAAGTACCAGGGCAACTACACGCCACAGATGCTTGGCACATGGGCTGACATGATCCAGGGATGGCTTCCTTAGCTTCGCGACATTTACTTACGTGTACTCCAACAATGACCAGAGGAGGGCACTGATCGCATCTCCGCATGAAAGCGTTTTCAGGTTGCCTACCCTAATCACTGTAGAAAAACGTATCCCTGGTCTACCGCAATCGGGACGTCAAATTACATGCTCACCCCGATCGGCTGAGAGAAGGGAAGAAAGTATGCTTCAAAATTCAGAGGTTAAGAGCTTACAAGCGAGCTCCGCAACTTCTAAGGAGGCACAAATGTTGTATTGGGCCATGGTTTTTCTGATCGTCGCAATCATCGCGGGCGTGTTGGGGTTCGTCGGTGTGGCAACCGCGGCTGCGGGTTTTGCGAAGATCCTGTTCTACATCTTCCTGATTGTCTTCCTGATCACGCTGATCATGGGTCTTGGCCGGCGTGGTCGGACAGGAATCTAGCTCAAGCCGCACCTAGTGGCAGGCCGGGACTGTAGCAGGGAGTACCGAACCGTAAGTCCCGGCCTGGGCTGCAGGGAAGACTGGATATCCCCAAGAGAGTACGCGGCCAATAATGCGGAAAGACACGGTTGCGCGTCTGACTTTTGTCGATGAGCTCTACGAGGTCCAAACTATGAGAAATCTGAAAATGTTGTTACTGAGTATGGCAGTGGTTGCGCTGATTGCTAGTGGCAGCTTAACCATTCGGGCGCAAACAGCGCCGGACCAGTCCGCGCCTCCAGGCAGTGGGGCGGAACAGCAGGCAAACGGCAGCCGTAATTCGATGGAAGTTCCGTCAGGCGCGGAGATTGTGGTTCGAACCAATGAAGCGATCGATTCCAAGACCGCGAACGAAGGGAAGACCTACCCCGCGCAAGTTCAGCAGGATGTACTGGGAGAAAGTGGGCAGGTATTAATCCCGAAGGGCTCCACTGCTGAATTGGCTGTCAAGAGGGCATCGTCCGGCGGAACGACCGGCAGTTCCGACTTGGCACTTGGTCTTCAGTCCATCAATATTGGTGGCCACCAATATCAGGTGAGTACGGCCAACGTGAAGCAATCGAACCAACAAGGCATCGGAAAGAATAAGCGGACCGGAGAAATGGTTGGCGGTGGCGCTGCTTTGGGCACGCTGCTGGGTGCGGTTGCCGGTGGCGGAAAAGGAGCTGTGATTGGCGCTATCGCGGGCGCCACGGCCGGCGGTGCTGCCCAGGTGCTGACCAAGGGCAAAGAAGTTAAAGTGCCTGCGGAAACTACTTTGAGATTCCGCCTTGATCAACCACTGGTTCTGCAAAGCACAGGCCAGTAACCACGCCAGCCTCTATCAATCAGAGGTGAATTCGGCGTCCCGGTCAAGCGGGGCGCCGAAAATCTTTTCATGTAGTCCCTCAACGACAGAATCCTTGAGAGTGTTCTTCAGGCGTTTGTGTGCTTCGAGATTTCCCCGCCGAGGGCAGAGTAGTGCTGGTGTTGAGCAACGGTTTCGATGGCCTCGCCCAGTTTGCTAGAGCGTGATTTGGCGAGGTATCCACGGGCACCCGCTCCCAGGGCAGCGGCCATCGCATGCTTCGATTCGTGTTCGGTAAAAACCAGTACTTCGATTTCCGGCGCCAGTTCGCCCAGGCGCCGCGTGGCTTGCAACCCATCCATCTCGGGCATGCCAATGTCCATGAGAACTACGTCGGGATGAAGTTCGACGGACTTCTCAATGGCTTCTCGCCCGTTGGTCGCCTCGCCGCAAATCTCCCAGGAGGGCCGGAAGGCCAATAAGCGGCGTACCGCGTCTCGCAAAGCCTTGTTATCGTCAACGATCAATATGCGCAGAGTCGTCATTGGGGCGCCGTCTCTTTGCTGGATTTTCGGACATACGAACAGGAGCAATGGCTAATCGGCCAAAGAGTTGGTTGCTATTCTGTTTGGAACTACCGACGGTGGCGAATTGCAGGGATTCTAGTAGGCAGCGCGGAATAACGCACTGGCACGGATGGGCTATCAGAGAAGGCACTGGAGGTGGAGGAAGTGGAAATTTGATTTGGGAGTGCCGGGTCTTGTGTCGTCCCTACTGGACTGGTTCCAATTTTTGCACTTGCCCCAGCGCTGAAGCGCTGGGCTAAGATCGCGACGCGCCTTCGGGGCTGTTTCTCAACGATTCCGCACCAAAACAATTTGGGGGCCCCGCTCAACTTACTGGCGAGAGCCCCACTTCCAAGCTAGCCTCTTGGGCTTGCTAGGAAACTTTATTGCTGGTCGGGCTTGCTGCTGGTCGGACTGGTGGTGGAGTTGCTGCCAGTGCCCATGTCGTTCTCGCCGCTCTTGCTCCCCTTCTCATACTTACAGGTGTCGGAGACATGGTCGATTTTGGAGACCATGAACTGCTCTCCAGAAGATGACGCCGAGCTTCCCATTGCGCCCGCGCTGGCCGAGGATTTCTCGCTGCCCGAGGTACCCATCGAACCGGCTGCGCCCCCCTTCTCGGGCGTTCCATGAACGGTAACGGTGTGGCCGACGTGAGAGGCGAAGTCCGCCGAACCGGTTAAGGCAACTTCTTTCCCGTTCTTCTCTTTCAGCAGATACTGGCCGCCTTGCGATTCAATACAGCCCTTCAGTTTCTTTTCACCCTTGGCCTCGGCGCCGGGCGACTTCTGCGAAGACTGTGAGCTCATATCCGGAGTCTGTGAGGTTGAAGGCGAAGTGGAAGGACTGGCCTGCGACTGCGACGAGGACGGGCTGCTACTTCCTTGCTGGTCGCTCGATTGTGTCTGGGCGAGCGCTGCCAGCCCAAACACCAGCGTGAAAACAACGGTCAATGCGATCTGTTTCATTGTGCACTCCTCATGGGTATTCGTGGTTGCGTTTAATAAAGCCTTCTGCCGGGAAGCTTCGCCGAACTAGGGCGCTCATCCCGATGAATCGCTGCAATAGCCGCGGGCCAGAGATGGGAACTTCCCGGATAACCAGACGAGGCGCAGACTAACGACGGAGTGGCTCGGTCATGCCTACTGTTGGCGGGTACTCCCGATCTCTCAGACAGGATCGGATAAGGAGCACAGCTTCATCCCCCCGCTTCTTTAGAAACGTTAGGTTATCGGGGCCGCGACCGACAATGCAGGGAATAATGTAGTTGCCGCCGGTCCATTCTGTAGGGGTTAGCAGCCGCGCTATATCGAGGAAGTTAGGTGTTTTAGGTTACACAATGTAAGTAGCTGAATTTCAGTTGCTTGTGAGGGCACTTGAAACAGATACTTCAGGGGCCCATGCACAAGTACTCGAAACCAACACACTGCATGGCTTGGGGTTCAAGGAGGCTCGGTCCATCAGCTTTTCAGTTCAAGGGGCACTTTCTGCCGGGCTCGGATCGCCGGCTGATTTTGACGACAATTTCCCAAGCTGCTCGGACGACGGCCTCAATCGTGGCCGCATTGTAAAAACGTGCAATCACACAAAAACCTCAACTTCTGAGATCGGCAGGCGAAGCTCTGCGGAGAGGGATGTTTTATGACAGGCGGGGAAGTATTGATCGACTGTTTGCTCGATTGGGACGTGGAAGTTGTGGTCGGATTGCCGGGCGACGGCGTGAACCGGGTCATCGAGGCACTCCGAAAGAGCAAGGACAAGATCAAGGTCATCCAGGTGAGGCATGAGGAATCCGCTGCTTTCATGGCGTGCGGATAGCCAAGTACACCGGACGCCTGGGCGTGTGCGTAGCCACCTCGGGTCCTGGAGGAATCCACCTGTGAACGGGCTTTACGACGCCAAGCTCGACAAGCAGCCAGTGCTCGCTATTACCGGCCTGCAATATCACGACCTCGTTGGTACTCACACACAACAGGATGTCGCACTGGACGAGCTGTTCATGGACGCATGCGTCTATAACGAACGGGTCAGAGACCCGCCCCCACACGAGGGCCGCCCACACTTACACGTCGAAGACCCGATATGCTGCGGGGGGTTGGTGTTGTTGCAGCAGCGTGATAGCCACGTTGTGAACCGGAATTCCGGCAGTCGTCTTTCCGCAGAGAGAGCCGTGATGCGCGTGTCCATGGAAGATCATGTCTGCGCCGTGGCGGTCCACGACTTCGGCCAGCCGCGAAGTACCCATGTAAGGATAAATTTCCGGGGCTTCCCCATTGACGGTCGCGGCTATGGGCGCATAATGCAGTACGACCACCCGTTTTGGAGTGCGCAATTGCGACAGCGCGCGTTCTAATTTCATCGCCTCATCGAGAGAGGCGCGAACAAAGGTCTTGATCTCCCGCTCTCCGAACGCGGTTAGGACTCCGCGTCCAAAGCCTCCTACAAATCCTTTGGTTCCCGCGAAGCCAACGCCATCACGCTCATAGCCGGTGCCGTCCAGCACTTTGATTCCCTCTTCGCTCATCATGCGGCTCAGTTCGGCTTCTTTGTCGCTTTCATAATCATGGTTGCCGAGGACGGCCACGACCGGTACGCGGAGGCGGACCAACACGTTGACCAGCGGCTCCATTTCTTCCGGCTTGCCATAGTTGGTGAGGTCTCCGGCCACGACTAACAAATCGGCTTGATCCCGCACGGGCGCGAGTTGCTCCTTGAGCGTATTAGCGCGCTGCGGAGAAAAATGAAGGTCGGCAGTAGCTGCGATTCTCATATCTTCCGTTTACAGCTTGGATCGTCGCATTCGGGGGTCCAGTCCAGTTTAGGCATCCGGCGCGCGCGATACTCAGCCAGGAGATCGTCGAAGCCCCACTCATTGATATCAATGGCAAACATCTTGTCGTCAACCAGGCTGCCGCGAAACCGGGCCGACGGATTCGGTTGTTTAATCTCTTTCATGAGCCGGGTCAGCAGTTCCTGCCAGACCCAGTTGGGCACATAGTGTGTCTGGGCAGGGTAGACGTACCGGAACAGCACCAACGAGCACAGCAACATCTCCCAATGCTCGCCAACCAGTTCAAAGAGGCGCTCCCAATCCAGCTGCCCCGGGGTGCCATAAATCACGTGAACGATGTCGGCGCCATCGAAACGTTCACGCCGGGTGACAAACACCTTGGATGCGATCAGTTCTTCGGGCGCCAGCACACGGGTTTCTACGCCGACCACCACGGCAGGGCGGGCGCGGGCGATCCAGGAGTCGTTTACCGTGATAGCGGCATTGCTCATGCCGGTAATCATGTCGACAAAAAAATCGTCGCGATGGGCCTTGGCCAGCCAGACTGGATCGCAAACCTCGCAGTGGTAACCTCGCTCGCGCAGCAGCCGGAGCGCGGCGGGAACTGTCTCGGACGTAAGAAAGAGGTCCAGATCTTTGGTGACCCGCCATATTCCTGTGTGCTGCTGCAGGGCAAACGCGCCAGAGACTGTGTAGGGAATTTGATGCTCGTTGAATAGCAGCAAAACTTCGCGATAGAGCGCCGCTTGCGATTTTGTGAATTCCGGCTCGTAGGAGGAAGTTACCGGCAGCGGCATGTCAGGTTGACCCGACATGAGGCACTTGGATGTGCCGCTTCTATGGCGCGGTTGCCGTTTCAAGTAGCCGTAAGTACAGTTTTGAGTGGCAATTGCGGGAAGAATTCAGGCCTTAGGTGCTAGCCTTGGGCACTGGGAAAGCGCCAGATTGGGGGCAAGAGTCCCAGAGCCTAAAGCTGAGAGCCTAGAGCCTGCCCTCGCGCACAACTAGAGACTTGCAATCCGCATCCTTAAGCACGCGTTAAATATGTGCGGGAAAAGGCGATTCGCACGGCGCTGAAGCGTTCGGCGATGCAAGTAACGCAATTGCAGTTGCCCGGTCCGGTTTCTAAATCACGAGCTTCGCCTGACACGACAGGGCTGAACCAACCAGACTGGAGATCGTACAAAAGGCAAACCATTTCTCATGGATCAAATTGACCGCCCGGTGGTAGAGGGAGCGCAAGGAATCCTGGACATCAATTGGATGACTGAAAGAATTGCGGTCGGTGGTTGGGTCGAAACCGACGAGAAGATGCAGGCCGCCGCGAAATGCGGAATCACCCATATCATCGATATGACCTGGGAGTGCGATGACACCCCTTTGGCCAAGCCGTATGGCATCGAGGTGCTCCTCAATGCGGTGGAGGACGACTTCAAGCCCAAGCCACCCGAGGTTTTGCAAAAGGGAGTTGATTTTGCGCTCTCCGCGCTGGCAAAACCTCACGCAAAACTACTGATCCATTGCGTTGCCGGACGACACCGTGGACCTATGATGGCCCTGGCAGTTTTCTGCAAGCTGGGCTGGGCCATGGAAGATGCGATGCGACTGCTATCAGAGCGGCGGCCGATCGTGGACTGGGCTCCTGTGTATGTCGAAAGCGTAAGGAACTTCCTGGCCGGCGGATGTACGTCAAAGGGAGAAAAGGCGGAACTGTCGCAGTCCGCGGCCACCCCTTTGTCATGCGATCCGGATAACTGCGCCGCAGAAGATGGCCAAGCGTAGAGATCAGACATGCAAGCTACGGCCAATTCGCAATTGGGTTTGAGTTCTTCAGCGCAAGTCGGCGACTTGAGCCAGCGGATCACAGAATTAGGCGAGTGGTTTCATAATCTCGATTTGCACGGCGTCAAGACGGCGCCAAACCATTTCCTGGGCGATTTCCCCAACGTGAAATGGCAGTTGATCCGTCCGGAAATTCCTGCACGGCTGGACGGCGCCACCGTCCTCGACATCGGATGCAACGGCGGCTTCTATTCCATCGAAATGAAACGGCGAGGCGCGCGGCGGGTGCTCGGCATCGATGTGGAGGATCGTTACCTGAACCAGGCGCGCTTTGCCGCCGAGACGCTTGGACTGGAGATTGAATTTGAGAAACGATCCGTGTACACGGTCGACGAGATTCCGGGCCAGTTCGATTTTGTGTTCTTCATGGGTGTCTTTTACCACTTGCGATATCCGCTGTTGGCACTCGACCGAGTGATCAAGAAGATCGGCGGCAAGCTGCTGTTTCAAACCATGATTCGAGGATCTGAAACTGTGCGCCAGTGGGCTGACAACTATCCTTTTTGGACGAAAGACATTTTTCACGATCCCGATTTTCCGGCGATGTACTTCATCGAGAAGAAATATTCCGACGATCCGACGAACTGGTGGATACCCAACTACGGAGCGGTAGAAGCCATGCTGCGCAGCAGCGGACTCCGAATCATCTCGCATCCTGAAACTGAAACCTGGATTTGCGTTCCTGGTGAAGTCATGAAGGACGGGCAATACATCCATGACCTGGAGTGGAACGGACTGCTGTAATCCCTGCGACGGAGAAACTCAATGGTTGAAGCGGTAATGTTGTGGAATGAACCCAACAACCTTTCCCACTGGGATTTTCACGTTGATCCTGACTGGAAGATGTTTGCCGAAATGGCGCTGGCTGCAGCGCAAGCCGTCCGGCAAGTGAATCCCGAGGTAAAGATCGCGCTGGGCGGGATTTCTCCGATCGACCCTAATTTCATCCGCCTGCTGGGGAACTATGGCGTTCTGGATGCAGTGGACGTGGTCGCGGTCCATGGTTTCCCGCTGGACTGGAATCACTGGAGCATCCACGACTGGCCCAAGAAGATCGACGAAATTCGTGCTGTTACCGATAGGCCGGTTTGGGTTTCGGAGGCGGGTGTGTCTTCTTTCGGCGCTGAAGAAGTGCAGGTGTTCGGAATTCAGAAGACCGCCGAGTTGCTGCTGCCCTGTGTGGAGCGCGTGCACTGGTATAGTCTGTTCGATCTGCCCGCGACCTGGACCGCTACTACCCGCCACAAAGAAGCCGAGGGCAGTGCCTACTACCGCCATTACTACATGGGACTGGTGCGCGAAGACGGCACCCCCAAGCTGGCCAGCGCATGTTTACCGGAGGGATTGGGAATCTGCCAGTGGTTCCACTACGAAGATCCGCGGCTGGAAGCCGGGGTCGAGTGGCTGCGGAAATTGAAGGTAAAGTACCTGCGAAGCGGTCTGAGCTGGGCAGACTCGTTCCGTCCGAACGCGCAGGTCTGGTTCGATCGTCAGATGGAAGCGCTGGATGAGTTTGAGACTACTCTGACCCTGTGCTTCACGCCCGAGCACCTCGGCCAGAACGCACATTACACCAGCCCTCCGAGATGCGCTTTGGACTTCGCTGATTTTGTGTCCTGGGCTGTGCAGCGATATGCGCCTGCAAAATCTGAGTGGAATCTCGTAAATCGGGCTCCGCTAGCGGAGGCAGATTCCGCCACCAGTGTGGAGACAAGTGACGCCGGCTCAATGGATTAACAACAATGTATTAACGATCACGCTAACGGTAGCCTATTTTCGCAGGGATTACCGTCCAGAACGGCCCTAAGCACTCAAGCATCCTGTATCGCTTAGGCATCTTACCCCTGTTTGGCTTTCATCCAAGAGCCGTCGAAATAATTGAGGCCATTCACTTTCCGGGCTCTTGCCCCGGCGAGGATGCGGGGCCTGGGCAGATGAATTTCTCAATCTTTTTGGCGGCAGCACGGTGAGGTCGGCGAGAAAGGAGCCAAACAGAGGTGGGGAGAAAGAAAATCCTGATCACAGGCGGGGCGGGATTTGTGGGCTCGCACACCGCAGACGCGCTGGTCGGTCAAGGTCATCAAGTTCGCATTTACGACAATTTGCGGGAACAGGTCCATCCTGCAGGAATGCCGGCCTATCTTTCCACCGAAGTCGAATTTATGCAGGCCGACATGCGCGACCTGCAGAAGTTGAGCGACGCGGTCCGCGGTGTTGACGTTGTGTACCACCTGGCGTCGGCTGTAGGGGTCGGCCAGTCCATGTACCGGATCGCGGAGTACACCGCGGTGAATACCTTGGGTACGGCTAACCTGCTGCAGGCTATTCTGAACACGAATGCTCATCCCGAAAAACTGATTGTCGCGTCTTCAATGTCCATTTATGGCGAAGGCGAGTACTCGTGCAGTGAATGTGGCGAAGTGGCTCCTGGCATGCGTTCGACGCAACAGCTACAAGAGAAGAAATGGGAGCCGGTTTGCCCTTATTGCGCCCGTGTTGTCCAGCCTGTCCCCACACGCGAGACGAAGCCGCTGAACTGCAGTTCCATCTATGCCCTGTCCAAGAAGGACCAGGAAGAGATGGTGCTGTTGTTTGGGCGAACTTATCAGATTCCCGCTGTGGCACTGCGCTACTTCAACATCTATGGCACCCGTCAATCCTTATCGAACCCTTATACCGGGGTAGTTGCGATCTTCGCTTCGCGCCTGATGAATCGGAAGGCGCCGCTTGTTTTTGAGGATGGCCTGCAGTTGCGGGATTTCGTCAACGTTCAGGACATCGTGCAGGCCAACCTGCAGGCCATGCAGAGCGACGACGCGGATGGTATTCCCCTCAACATAGGTTCCGGGCAGCCCATCTCGATTCGTGAAATTGCGTCGGAGCTCGCGCCAATGCTGGGCGTGGATACGCGCCACGAAATTATCGGCAAATATCGCGCCGGGGATATCCGACACTGTTTCGCCGACATTTCCGCAGCCACTCGCGTTCTCGGTTACCGGCCGCAAGTGCGTTTCGCAGACGGACTGCAAGAGCTAGTTTCGTGGCTAGGTTCGCAACAGGCGGAAGACCGCGTCGATGACGCGATGCAACGGCTGGAGGTTCATGGCTTGGTAGCTTAGGTCGCAAGCAGCATTGGTGCGTCACGGGAAGGGAAGTGTGATGAAAGAGAAGGTATTACCGTTTCGTTCTGTCCTTATTTTTGGTGGAGCTGGGTTCATCGGCTCGAACTGGGCTCATCGTTTGCTCAAGAGTACGGATGCCAAGGTGCACATCTTCGACAATCTCTCCCGCGGGGGTGTGGTCCACAATTTGCGCTGGCTGCAAAAGCACTTCGGGAGTTCGGATCGCCTGCAAGTGACGGTTGGGGACGTTCGCGATGCCGCGCTGGTGCAACGCGCTGTCCAGAAGGCAACTGAGATCTACCATTTTGCGGCACAGGTGGCGGTCACTACCTCCATCAGCGACTCGAGATTCGATTTCGAAGTGAATGTGGGAGGCACGTTCAACATCCTCGAAGCGGCCAGGAGCAGCAGTCGCCGTCCTTTTGTGCTCTTCACGTCGACGAACAAGGTTTATGGGAACATGGCGTCACAAGCCATCATCTCCAGCCGTAGCCGGTACAGCTACGTGGGACGAGACGGGGTCTCAGAAGCTCAGCCCTTGGACTTTCACTCTCCCTACGGCTGTTCCAAAGGAGCCGCCGATCAGTACGTGCACGACTACGCGCGGGTTTTTGATTTGCCGACCGTAGTGTTCCGCATGTCATGCATTGCCGGCTCACGCCAGTTCGGCAATGAAGACCAGGGCTGGTTGGCTCACTTCCTGTATTCGGCGCTGCAGGAACAGCGAGTCACCATTTATGGTGACGGGCGGCAAGTGCGCGATGTCCTAGCAGTGGAAGACCTCATGCGCGCGTTTGAGGCGGTGCGCGAGAACCTCGAGAGGACGGCGGGCCAGGTCTACAACGTTGGCGGAGGTTTGGCGAACAGCGTTTCGCTGTTAGAAATAATCGAACAGATCGAAAAGCTGACGGGACGCCGGCTGCAATATGAATTCGAGCGGGTCCGGCCCGGCGATCAACCCGTCTACGTAACCGATTTCAGCAAATTGCGGCTACACACTGGCTGGTCGCCGCAGATGAATGTGGGGCAGATTCTGAGCAATATCTCGGATTGGTGGAGACAGAACCGCGAACTGTTCCAGCCCGCCAGGGTCTCCGCGGGGTTACCGATTCGTGAGTTGGCTCAGGTGCCGGGGGCGGCCTCATGAAATTTGCGCTGGTGAATCCGGCCTGGGAGTTCAGCGGCTCGATTTACTTTGGCTGCCAGGAAGCCCATTATCCTCTCGAACTTCTCTTCGGTTTCGATAAGATTCGCGAAGCCGGTCATGAGCCATTCCTGATCGATGCCCAACTCGAAAAGCTCGGCATCGGAGAGGTAAAACGCAGGCTGGATTCGTTTCAGCCTGATTTCCTGGTAATGCCCACAGCGCCTTCGTACCTGTTTTGGCGCTGCCCACCGCCCGAGTTGCGAATTCCGAAGCAATGGTTTTCCGGGCTGGAGAGCCGAGGCGTCAAAGTCGCTGTCGGCCCGCATGCGTCGGCCACGCCGGGTCCGACGTTGCGCAAGCTGGGTTGCGATGTGGTTTTCCGAGGCGAGCCCGACGAGGTTCTGCCGCTACTCGCTTCCCAATCATGGTCGCAGATTGATGGCTGTTGTTGGAAAGACGAAAACGGGGAGCATTTCAGTCCGGCGGTCGCTGTGACCGATATGCGGAAACTGGACGCCCTCAGGTTTGATAACTACGACGTCGAGGCGCACAAACATCGGCATCACGTGTTCTCAGGTTCAGGACACGGAGCCGAACTGGAATTTGCGCGCGGGTGTCCATGGGCATGCGCCTTCTGCAATAAGACACTCTTTCGAAACAAATTCCGCGAGCGCGATGTAGATCAGGTCCTCGCAGAGGTGGATCGGCTGGTAGCGCGAGGCGTTGACTACATCTACTGGATCGATGAAATTTTCGGGGTAGGGAAGAAGGTGCCGCAGCTACTGGAGGAAATTGCCAAGCGCCCGGTCAGCATCGGATTGCAGACCCGCATCGATCTCTGGAATGAAGAGACCCTGGACCTGCTCGGCAAGGCGCATTGCATCTCGATGGAATGCGGTATTGAGTCCATCACGGAGGAAGGTCGCGACGAATTGAACAAAGGTTGCAGGCTTTCGACTGACCGCCTGTCGGAGCTCTTGGTCTATGCGCGCAAGCGCATTCCCTGGGTACAGGCGAACCTGATTCTCACCGAGCAGGACGATCGCAACGTGATTCGCTCCTGGCAACAACGGCTCAAAGCGGCGGGCGTCTGGGTAAGCGAACCGGTGCCAATGTTTCCATACCCGGGCACGCCTATGTACCAGGAAATTTTCGGGCCGATTGATGACCGGGCGTGGGAGCGCGCCCATTACTACTACACATCCACGTTCCGCCAGAAAGGCTACAGCGACATCCAGGAGCAGGCCCCCACTGCCATCGAGGATCTGGAATGCACATACTGATGACCACGGACACCGTCGGTGGTGTCTGGAGCTACACCCGTGAACTGGTGAGCGGTCTGGTGCGGCATGGTCATCAGGTCACGCTTATCAGCTTCGGCAAGGTTCCGTCGCAGGAACAAGCCGTATGGATGCAGGGCCTGGGCGATTTTGAATATCGCGCGACCGGCTTCCGCCTGGAGTGGATGCACGAGGCGGAGCGCGACATAGAAGAGTCCAAGGCCTACTTGCAAAGTGTCGTGGACGAGGTCAAACCTGACCTGCTTCATTCCAATCAGTTTGCCTATGGCGCCTTGAAGGCCGACATTCCGCGCATCGTCGTGGCCCACAGCGACGTGGTGAGTTGGTGGGTCGGTGTCCACAAGGAAGAACCACCGGAGAGCCAATGGTTGCGATGGTACCGCGAGGTCGTGTCTTGCGGTTTGAGCCAGGCTACAGCGGTGGTGGCGCCGTCGCAATTCATGTTGAGCGCTGTACAGAAACACCATGTAAAGCCAGCCGTCAGCCGAGTGATCCACAATGGGCGGAATCCGTATCTGTTCGAGCCGCAGGCAAGTAAAGACGGCTACATCCTGGCTGTGGGCCGTGTCTGGGACCAGGCGAAGCAGATTTCCTTGCTGACCAAACGAGAGCACCCGCTACAGGTCTGGATCGTCGGTTCCCAAAAGCATCCCGACAAATGGGTGGCAGGCCACGCGGGGAACGGGAATGGCAGGCCGGGCATAAAGTTTTATGGCGAACAGTCGGAGAGCAGATTGCGGGTGCTTTATGCGCACGCCGCCGCCTACGCCGCGACCTCGTGTTACGAGCCTTTCGGATTGGCGCCGCTGGAGGCCGCTCTCTCGCGCTGCGCAGTGGTTGCCAACGATATCCCTACCTTTCAGGAACTGTGGGGCGATTCGGCTTATTACTTCCGCCACAACGATGCCGACAGCCTAGCGGCGGCAATTCAGAAATTGAGCAGCAATCCGGACTTGCGCTTCGAGTATGGGGAACGCGCTTACCTACGCGCGCGGCAGAAGTTCACCGCTGATCAGATGGTGGACGCCTACGAACGCCTTTACTGCAGCGTCGCGGTGCAGGAGGCGGCGGCGTGAGTCAGCGAATCAGGTTCAGGATGTTCGCTCATTCCTGGGTGTCGGATTGGAACCACGGGAATGCTCACTTTCTGCGCGGATTGGCTCAGGAGCTCGTAAAGCTGGGCCATGAAGTCCGCTGCTATGAGCAGGAGAACTCCTGGTCCCGCACCAACCTCGACCAGGAAGGCGAGGAAATCGCCACGCGAGCGATTCAGCAGTTCTATGAAAGCTTTCCTGAGCTCGAGGTGCAGTTTTACAGCACTGGTAGCTTTGACGGTTTTGCCACCGAGGAGTTGCAGGGCGCTGACGTCGTAATCATCCACGAATGGAATCCGCCACAAATTGTGAACAAGCTGCTCTCGCTGAAGCAGAAGCTGGGGTTCCGGGCCCTATTTCACGACACCCATCACCGCGCTTACACCAGCCCCGGCGAAATTCTACAACTTGACTTGAAGTCGTTTGATGGCGTGTTGGCGTTCGGGCAGGCAATTCAGCGCATTTATCAGGGTGGTTTTGGCATCCCGCGCGCCTGGACCTTTCACGAGGCGGCAGATGCCGCGCACTTCCGTCCGCTCGAGACGCAGAGGATGACCGATGTAATTTGGGTGGGGAACTGGGGTGACGAGGAGCGCACGCGCGAGCTGGACGAATTTCTGATTCGGCCCGCCGCGAATCTGGGCGCGAGAGTTGCCGTACATGGTGTCCGATATCCGAGAGAAGCGCAAGAAAAACTCTCGAAAGCTGGAATTCAGTATCGCGGCTATCTCTCGAATCTGCAGGCTCCCCAGGCGTACGCACAGAGCACTCTGACGGTGCATGTGCCGCGACGCTTTTACGCCAACGGTCTCAGCGGTGTCCCAACAATTCGCGTGTTTGAAGCATTGGCCTGTGGCATTCCGTTGCTCTCGGCGCCCTGGACCGATACCGAAGGGCTGTTCCGGGATGGTGAGGACTACCTGTGCCTGCCGGACGGCCGGGCCATGGAATCGGAGATCCGGCATTTGCTGCGCGATGAGAAAGCTCGGTCCCAGATGGCAATCCAAGGTGTCAATACCATTCGCCAGCGACACACGTGCGCGCATCGCGCTCAACAACTGCTGGAGATCTGCGAGGAAATCGGACGGTGAACATTTTCGCTTTCGGCTCCAGTCTTACTTCGTCTTACTGGAACGGCGCCGCTACCTACTACCGCGGCGTATATAAGAACCTGCACGCACTCGGCTGTCAGGTGACATTCGCCGAGCCTGACATTTACAAGCGCCAGCAAAATCGAGATGCCGGCAAGATCGACTATGCAGAGGTAGTGATTTACCAGACTCCGGCCGAGATCCAGCAACTGATGCGGAAAGCGTGCGCCTCAGATGTCGTAATCAAGCACAGCGGAGTAGGGGCGGATGACGAATTCCTCGAATCCGAAGTGCTGAAGTGCCGCTCGGATCGTACTCGGGTCGCGTTCTGGGACGTCGACGCCCCTGCTACCCTGGCAAGAGTCGAAGCCAACAAAAACGATCCATTCCGCACGCTGATACCAGAATACGATTTTATTTTTACTTACGGAGGAGGCCCGCCGGTTATTGAGCATTATCTCCGCCTAGGCGCGAGGAATTGCCAGCCCATTTACAACGGGCTCGATCCCGAAACGCATCACCCGGTCGCGAGCGATGCTTCGGTTGAATGCGACCTGGCTTTTGTCGGGCACCGGCTACCGGATCGAGAAAAAAGGGTGGAAGACTTCTTCTTCAAAGCCGCCAAACTGGCTCCTGAGATGAAATTCGTGCTGGGTGGCGAAGGCTGGGGAAGCTGCAATGTTCCGCCCAATGTCCGCTGGATCGGCCATGTGGGCACTGCGGACCACAATCGAATCAATTGTTCCGCGGGCATGGTGCTCAACATCAATAGGGAATCGATGGCCGTTGTGGGCTTCTCGCCACCGACGCGGGTGTTTGAAGCTGCCGGAGCTGGAGCCTGCTTGATTACCGACGCATGGACGGGAGTCGAGGAATTTTTTGTACCCGGCAAGGAGATACTGGTGGCTTCTTCGGCCGAACAGGTTGTCAACTATTTACGCCGTTTCTCGAGTATCTCAAGTATCGAAATCGGAGCTGCAATGCGCAACCGGGCGTTGCGCGATCACACCTATACATTGCGGGCCCTCCAGTTCCGGACAATTGTGGAAGAAGATGTTGGCCGCAAAGGAACCAGAATGGCAGAAATTGCACCTAGCAAAGTGGTCCGGACCGGCACCTAAGGGAGAATCACACCGTGAAGATTGTCATCTTCGGGCTCTCCATCACCTCCTCCTGGGGTAATGGGCACGCGACCACGTATCGATCTTTGGCGCGCGCGCTCCGGGCGCGCGGGCATCGGATTCTTTTCTTCGAGCGCAACGCAGAGTGGTACGCGTCCAACCGGGATCTGCCGGAACCCTCTTTTTGCAAAGTCCACATCTACGAACGATGGGACGAGGTTCTGCCCATATTAAGGAAAGAGCTGTGCGATTGCGACGTGGCGATGGTGGGCTCTTATTTTCCTGATGGCATTGCGGCCATCGAAGAAGTCTTCGCGTCCAAAGCCGGAATCAAAGCCTACTATGACATCGACACTCCTATCACCGTCGCCCAACTGAGGTTGGGGGGCACCGAATATCTGAAGGGGGAGCACATTCCGGGATTTGATATTTATTTCAGCTTCACCGGAGGCCCGATGCTCCGGGAACTGGAAACCAGCTTTGGCGCGAGAGTAGCGGTGCCCTTGTATTGCTCGTTCGATCCGACCAAATACCGTTTTGCTTCGGTTCGTCCGGAATACGCGTGCGACTTGAGCTACATGGGGACCTATGCCCCGGATCGGCAAGCCAAGATTGAAGAGCTCTTTTGTACTCCTGCCCGGCTGCTGCCATCGAAAGAATTCTTGCTGGCCGGCCCGCAGTATCCGGCAGAGCTGCGTTGGCCCCAAAACGTGCGGCACATCATTCACCTCGAGCCGCGTTTTCACGCTTCTTTTTATTCTTCTTCGCGCATGACGTTGAACGTGACGCGCCGGGAGATGGTGTTAGCCGGATATTCGCCCTCAGTCCGCCTGTTTGAAGCCGCTGCCTGCGGCACTACGATCGTTTCCGACAATTGGACGGGCCTGGAAACTTTTCTGATCCCAGGGGAAGAAATCCTCCTGCCGCGCTCATCGGAGGACGTGGTCCGCTATCTCAAGGAAATGGATGAGTCCGAAATCGGGCGGATAGGCCGCAATGCGCAGCAGCGCGTCTTGGCGGAGCACACTGCCGAACATCGGGCGCAAGAATTCGAGAGATACGTGGAGCGCGCAGCCATAAGAAACGCGGTGTCGGCTTCACCCGGAGTTGAAAAGCTGACCACCGCGCCCAGTTAGTCGACGGCTGGTTTAGAGCTGCACGTTCAAGTGATCCTGTACCTGGCGATTTCCCGCATAGGACTCGGCAATGCGGTCAGCCAGCAACCTATCTCTCAGCGATGGCACTGATCCGTAGAGTTCCACCGCGCCAGCCCTAAGCGTCACGTGTATGTCTTTGCTGTAGAGCCCCGGTTGGGTGCGAAGCTTTTCCTCGATTGGACGCTTGGCTTCACTAGGCGTCAGCGGGCGTTCCGGATTGGGTGCCGGGGCCGGGAGACTGCCCCTTTCCGCGCTGGCTTCGGCGGCGTACTTCCGCACGGTTGCCACGAAAGCTTCAGTCCCGGGAGGAGGAGGTACCTTACCGCTAAGAATCGCGCGGAAGGGGACCATCTTGCCATACAGGACACGGGTTTCATCATTGTCCTGCTTGATCACAGCTCCATTTAGTTCGATGCCAGCAAACACTCCGCGCGCACGGGAGTAGGTCAGCACTTCTGATTTCATCTTCCAGTCGGTGCTGCCTTCCGCCTGACGGCCAATCGGACCCGCTGCAACCGAGCCCTCAGCGCCGAGCTTGAATTTGCTGCTGAGCAGATGGTCCATACCCTGCTGGTTCATAACCAACATAACCAGGTCGACCGCTTCTCCACCAAACTGCAATCCCCAACTGCCGCCCGCGATGCTGATGGGGGCCGGGGCGCTCCAGCCGTTCGTGGTTCGGCAAGTCGCAACGCCTTTTCCGTACCTGCCGCCTACGATGAACCCACCCTTAATCATGGACGGCACGACCGCGATACACTCTGCCGATTTGAAAACCTCTTGCGGGATTCCTTTGTCCGGGGTGGCCATAATTTCATCGAGTACTCGGGCTGCTGCCTGCACACGCTTGACTTCGTCGGACTGATTGCTGTTAGCGCTGGAGTCCTTGGCGGTATTGGACTCTTGCGTGGTGCTATTGCGGTTCTGCGCGTAGGCAGCCGCGGCCATGACGGCCAGGACGATCCATAGTGTTATCAGCTTCGTTAATGACTTCATAAGTCCTCATTTGATGGGCACAGACAATCGCCTCTAATTTATGTTGGCGGTACTCAGAAGACTAAGCCATCCAGTAGAGACTGTAGAAAGGGGGCAATTTTACTGGCTGGCTTTCGAGCCCGCGGTAGAGGCAGCGGCGGCCGTGCCAGATCCAGCCTGCAGAGCGGCCACTATCACAAGCCGCTTGGGAGCGGGACCGATGTAATAGGTCGGATAGCAAGTGACGAGGGTGAGGCGCGAATCCTTAGTAGGATAAGTCACGGCAATGTCGTCGGGAGCAACAATCGACTTACTGACCACTACGTAGTGGTATTCCCTGGTCCCACGACGGACGTAAATGTCGTCTCCCTTGGTGAGTTCGTGAACATGACGGAAGAACGTGTCGCGATGTCCGGCAATCACGGAATTACCGGGATCTCCGGGCCAAGCCGTGTTCTCCAGGTGGCCGGGAGCGAGCATCAATGATCGGTGAGTCGTGCCTTCCAGAATCGCAACTTGCAGCTTGATTTTTGGGACCGAGAGCAGGGTGACACTTTCATCGGAAGCAGACGATTTTCCGGACTGTGATTTCGCGTTCTCTGCCTGCCATTTAATTTCCATCGCGTGCTGTTCGACCGACATCCAGGTGTACGCTCCGAGCGCCAAGACCAGTAACAGCACACCAACGATCAGGAAGATTATGGAGAGGAGCTTGCGCCGTTTATAAGACGAGAGTTGGCGTGATCGGTAATCGGGCGCCGCGGCTCCTCCATTCGCGCCACTTTCTCCGGGGAGCGCGGCGAGACTAACAGATACCCGTGCGAAGATGTCAGTTAATCGAATTTGCAATGGACGAAGTCGTGACGAAAGTGGCGCGCAAATTCTAGGGTTTACTTGCGAAGGTAGATGCCCGCAAGAGTAGAAGCAAATCCCAGCAAGCCCAGCAAGGGAAGCTCTGAGCCGGTGGCCGGGAGATTTCCACCCTTCTCGCTCTTGCCGGTCTTCTGACTACCTGCACTCTGGTCGGCAGCGGTCGCGCTCTCCCCAGCCTGGCCGCTCTGACTGGCGGCACTCTGGTCACTCTGATTGCTTCCTGGGTAAGCGTTGCTGCCCGTGGACTGGCTGGGGCTGCTCATGCTGGAAGAACCGGATTGATCCAGACTGCTGCTGGTGGAGGAAGACGACGGATTCGACTGCTGAGCGTACGCCGGAGCGCTGCTCGATGTGCTGCCCGCCGCACTGTTCTGCGAAGAGCTGCTCATGTCGCTGCTTTGCGTTGAGCTGGGGCTAGTCGGACTTGGAGACTGCTGCCCAGTCGAAGCATTAGACGTCTGGCTGCTGGTGTCAGCACTGGATCCCGCGGTGGCCGATGACGGATTCGTCGAAGACTGCGAAGCCGTGGGGCTGGTGGCTGATGGTGATGTCGCGCCGGTAGCCGAAGACGGAACTCCCGCAGCACTCGACTGAGACGAAGAGGTTGAGCCCGCGTTCAGGGTTGCGCTCATGTCGCTGCTGGTCGACGGAGTGGTGCTGCTGGCCGTCGGGCTGCCGGTTGGAGGAGTGGTGCTGCTGGCCGAAGGGCTGGTGCTGTTAGCGCCGGTCTCCGAACTTGCCGTTCCAGAAGGAGCCGCACTGGTCGTTCCCGCCGCTCCGGTGGTTCCCATGGAAGAGGATCCCGGAGCTGAGCTGGCACTTCCCGTGCCGCAGTGATCGGCGATGTCGGTCACGCTGCTAACCTGAAACGCGGTCTGCGCGCCGGAGCTGCCGGCGCCCATCGAGCTGCTGGAGCTCGGACTCGTCTGGCTGCTGCTGGGGTTCGAGCTGGAGCTCGGGTTACTTGTGCTAGTGCTCGGGTAGGAACTGCTGGAGCTCGGGCTGGCGCTGCTGGTGCTGCTGCTCGGGCTTCCAGTCGAGGAACTTGAGGCGTTCGCCGGCTGGCCAGTAATTTGGACTTCGTGGCCAACCTTGCTGGCCAAGTCGCTGGTGTTTCCAGTCAGCTGATATACCGTACCGGTCTGGTCCTGAGTCAGCGTGTAGTTGCCGGCTGAGCCGCTCAGGCAGCCTTGGATAGAATTGCTGCTGGTAGAAGTGGTCGTGGTGCTTTGAGTGGACGTCGTACTCTGGCTGCCAGGGTTGCTGCTCTGAGTGCCCATGCTACTGGGGCTACTCGGACTACTCTGGCTCGTTGCACCACTCTGCGCTGTGTCCTGCTGGGCCACGCACATGGCCGCCGCAAGGCACACTGTGAACAGAAACAGAAGTGTTCTTGTCATAGATACAAGCCTCCCAGGGTCGTAATTCCTTGCTTACTCTAGAAGGGTCGAAGTTGGGGGCCCATCCGGTAATGTCCTTACGTTCAGGCGGGGTATCGTGTACCGGGAAGGCTGGCAAACTTCAGGGTTGGGACGGGTCTGCCAAGTGTTTAAAAAATTGGCACTTAAGAGAGCAGAAGCTTAGCGTCACCGCATTGTTCGATGACCTCGACACGGACATCCTGCGAGCTGCTCCGTTCCAGAAAAACATTCAGAGACGACGCTGCTACTCTGAGATTCTTAATCCAGAGTTGCGGGATGGCTTCCGGCAGACAAGGCTTAGTGAAACTGATGGTGTTGTTGAGAGCGTTGACGCACACGCCCAGGCAGGCTTGCAGCAGCAGGTACACGGATCCGGCGGCCCAGGCTTGCGGGGCACAGGCAACTGGATAGAGAGTTGGTCCTTCGCCGGGACGACGCTCCAGACCACAGAAGAGTTCAGGCAGCCGGTGAAGGTCAACCAAGATGCTGGTATCCAGCAGACCCGCCAAAATCCGGGCAGCGGATTCTTTGAAGCCATAGCGCGCAAGCCCGGCAGCAACGAGCGAGTTGTCATGCGGCCAGACAGAACCATTGTGATAAGAGACAGGGTTGTAGCGCAGTTCCCGGGCGCCTACGGTGCGCACTCCCCAGCCATTAAAGAAGTCCGAGCCTAGCAGGCTTTGCTCGACCGCACGAGCGTGCTCCGGGCTCGCAATCTCAGTGTAGAGACAATGTCCAGGATTGGATGTACGCACGCGGCAAGGTTGCTTCTTTCCATCCAATGCCAAGGCATAAGTGCCGATATCGGGACACCAGAAGACTTCCTGGAATTTCTCTTTGAGGCTTCTGGCTTGCGCCTCGAAGGCATCTGCCTTTTCAAAATTCTTCAACGCCGCGGCAAGCCGGGCAGCAGAACGTTTGGCGGCGTAGGTGTAACCCTGGACCTCGCACAAGGCGATGGGCGGCTCGGCGAGCATTCCATCGGCGTGGAACACAGAATCGTTGGAATCTTTCCATCCTTGCTGCACCAATCCATTGACTGAGTTACGCGAGTACTCGACGAATCCATCACCGTCCCTGTCCCCGTAGCGGTCAATCCAGCTCAGGGCGCGTTCGACGTGCGGCCACAGCTTCTCGACAAATTCGAAGTCGGCAGTACGCTCGTAATACGCGCCTGCCAGCATGACGAACAACGGCGTCGCATCCACCGAGCCGTAATAGCGTCCGAAGGGGACTTCTCCGAGAGCCGCCATTTCTCCGCGCCGCGTCTCGTGAATGATTTTGCCAGGCTCGGCATCGGACTCAGGAACCGTGGCGGTGGCTTGGGTAGCTGCCAGGTATTCAAGGACTCCTTTGGCGATCCAGGGATCGACCCACAGGCATTGGAGAGCAGTGATGATCCCGTCGCGTCCAAAGACGGTGCTGAACCATGGAACGCCGGCGTAGGGATAGCCTACCTCAGGATTCCCCACGGTCATCATCTCGATGTCGGATAGCGAACGCGTGATCCAGTCATTGAACTGGGCACTGGAAGAATAAATTCGGCTGGTGCGCTGGCTGGCCGCATGCATCTCGGCGGTAGTGGCGGCCAGAGCCACGTCATATTTGGGCAAACCGTTGGAAGCTGGATGCATGATGCAGGAGACGATCAGTTGAATTGTCATTTCCTGCTTTGGCTGCAGGGACACATCGAAGCGGCAGTCGGCGGCGGAAATTCGCCGCGGCTTTGGACTGCACTGAATTCGGGTGCGCCGAGTTATTCCGTCCAGCCCGCGGTAGGACAAGGTCACGGAATCGGAGTCCACCAGGGGATCCTGACGCCGTCCTCGCCGAGTGCGATGAATGCCGCGGACTTCAAAAATATCCGCGTAGTCGGCCTCGAACTTCAGGGCAATCGGAATCTGGACTGGGCGCAAGCCGAAATTCGCGATTCGCACCTGTTCATAGCAGGATTCCTGATAGAGAAATTTGCAACGCGTGATCAGCAGCGTTCCTCGCGGAATCTTTCCCTGATCGCGCTGGTCGATATCTACATTGGTGAGGTCCGCTGTGAACAGGGAATTGTCTTCTCGAACGGTGGAGCTGAGCAGCAGAGGCCGAGAATTGTCGATGAAAAGGGCAAGCTCAGACAGAAAGCGGGTGCCTTCGTAGAAGATGCCTTCTTCGCCCAGGCCGGAGGGTTCCACGTCGCCGTAGCGGTCAAAGACGGCGAACATCTTGCCGTACTTCAAAACCCGGGTGCGGTCATCCGGGGGAGCCGACTTGGTCGCAATGTAATACTGCTGAGTGCTTACCTCATCCACCGACTGAGACCCCATCAGTGAGGGTGAGTGGTTCGGGTTCGCCTCCAATCAGGCGCTCATAAATGGACAGGTAATCGCTGGTCATTCTCGAGGCACTGAAACGTTCCTCGCATCGCTGACGGCAAGCTGCGCGATCAATCTCAGGAATGCGTTGCACTGCCCGCACAGCGCTCTCGGCATCTGGAACGACGAACCCGGTAACCCCATCCTCCATGATTTCTGGAACGGAACCGCAGGGATACGCGATCACGGGAGTTCCGCATGCCATTGCCTCAATCATAACCAGTCCGAAAGGCTCAGGCCAGTTGATGGGGAACAGCAGAGCGGCTGCCTGGCCCAGGAATTCGCATTTGTCGGGATAGCTGATTTCGCCTAGAAACTCCACCAGAGGATGTTGGAGGAGTGGCTTGATGACGGCCTCGTGGTAGTCCCGGTCGGCACGATCGACTTTGGCCGCGATCTTGAGAGGCATGCCGGCATGCTTGGCAATTTCAATGGCTTGATCCACACCTTTTTCCGGTGACACCCGGCCGAGAAGGGCCAGATAGTTTCCTCCGGTCTTGCAAAACGGATACCGCTCCAAGGGCAGCCCGTGATGGACAGTTCTTTGCCAGTTGATCCAGGGAAGAGGTGCGCGCTGAGCCTCGGAAATAGAGACTACCGGCATGTCACTGAAAACGCGGTAGAGGGGCTGCAGATCGGGAATATCCAGCCGACCGTGCAGGGTGGTCACATTGATAGCCTGTTCTCGGCGGCTAAAAGGAAAATGCAAGTAGTCGACATGGAAATGGAGAATGTCGAAGTTCTCTCTCTCGCTGAAAACTTTTTCCAGCATAAGAACGTGGTGCGCCAGCGGGTCCCAGCAATTCTTGTCCAATCGCAGAGACTGTGGGCAGACGGGCACGAGGCGTGCACTGGTCAAGGAATCACCACTGGCGAAGAGTGTGACTTCGTGCCCTTGCCGGACCAGTTCTTCGGTCAAGAAGGATACGACCCGTTCGGTCCCGCCATACAATGCCGGGGGTACACTCTCGTACAGTGGTGCTACTTGTGCAATTCTCATTGTGCTAACGAAATGTCCCTTGGCAGTGTTGTCTAGCTTATTTAGTTTTAGTCGCCAAGCAACAGGAGTTTGGGCCAGGGCCCGTTAATTCTGGTGTGAACCGCCTTGCAATAGCGACGGTATCCTTAGCTGGAGAAACGTGCCGCGCTTGAATCCTCGAGTCACTCTTAGAATTTAGAAGCATCTGGCACGTGCTTCCATCAGGAACATTCTGTAGCCGCTAATCCGTGGCAACTGTAGGCTAGCCGCGAGAGATAGATTCCACCAGCTTGTGGTACGAAATCGTTCAGCAAACGTTGAATGACCGGTATGGCGTCGAACCCAGCTCTTACCAGATCCCTTTATCACTGCCGGTAATACGGTAGCCGAGAAAGGCGGCCGTCGCAAGCGCGGGCAACAGGCTGAGACGAAACATGGCGCGAAAATTTCCTTGGGCGCCAATGCCCATCATCTGCTTGGTGTATAACCGCGCCGCTTCTGGCACAATCGGGATGCGCAGGAACTTTCGGCTGACGTAAGTCCGCCGCCCGGAAAACCGCGCTGCCACGATCACTTCGGGGGGAAGACTCACAGGTTCTCCCCCATACTTCTCGACGTAGTCGGAAACGATCACCAGGAGAGTGGCCACGCCGGGCCAGATCGCACCCAGGTCTGCGGTCTTCCTGAGCTCAGCAAAATCTATAGAGCCGTTGCGCACAAGGGCGGCAATGTTGACGATGTCGCACAGCCGGAAATAAAAGTGGCGATACATTCGTTGCAGGGTGGCAACGACAACCCGCTCGTCGGGCGCGGGCACCGGGAAGATGTAATTCGCGATTCTGCGTTCCACGTGACGCTGCCCGAGTCGCGCGGCCAGCGCCACTTGCTCGCCGGTCTGTCCCAGCCACTTCACGTGGCACTCGATGAGTTCGGGCAGGCCGGGAATCTGGAAATTCCATTTGTTGGCGAGGCGGTCTCCCCAGCTTTGTGGCTGGAGCTGAGCGCCAAAGTCCCGAGTGAAAACGCGAATGACTTCATCTCTGTCGCCGCTGGTATAGAGATCGAGATCGCTGCCCAGGTCCGGCCAGTGATCGAGCGACTTAATTACGGTTACCGGGCATCCGGTCGTTTCCAACTGATGACAGATGGCGTTGAGAAAAGGTAAAGCATTGTCGATGCGCTTATGCTCGATGGCCAGCGGGGCGTCCAACCGGCGGGCGAGATCCTCCTGTCCCAGTAAGGCTGCACCTTTCTGCAGCGCGTTAATGGCACGGACAGTGACGTGGTGATCTTCCGATAGGTCGAGCAGTTCACGCAGCTCCTCGTCATTCAGATGCAGGACATAGCGCAGTTCACGCTGGAAGCTGGCGGACTCGGGAGTGCTGAGCAGCAGGGTGGACAGAGCAGCTACGTACCTGCTCTCGGTAGAACCGTTGTAGCTCATAGTTAGAATCCTAATTCAAAAACAGGGATCCTTCGCTTCGCTCAGGCGACGACAAAACCCGTTTCTGCTTTCGCGCTACAGCCCACCGCCTTTTTTGTTTTCTCCTTTGTCGCAGCGAATAAGGCCCGATTCGATGGCGGTGCCTTCTTCGTAGTCATTCCAGGTCGCGATAAGGAGAAAGGGGAGAGGATGCGATTCGTCGTAGTAGCGGCGGAACATGCTCAAGGTATCCTCGAACGTCTTTCCACAGCGGGAATCCATCTGGCGGTTCAGACTCCAAGATGCTTTCGTGTCGTTGAACCCCGGCCAAGCCGCGCCCACGGCGATTTTGTTGGGATATTTCGTTTTCATCTTCAGGTAGAAACGCTCCAGGTACTTCCGGCCCCAGTCACTGCCATCGGGCGCCCATCCGTGATCGGGATGAACCCAAGCATACTGTCCATCGAGATCCTGGTTGTACTTTGGCGGTGGTTCATCTTTGTAAATCAGCCAAGGCGGTGACTCCCAGCCGTTCACCATTTGGCGAACCTGATGCCAGTCGGTGTTGCCACGTTTGGGGAAGATGAAAATGAGGGGCCGTCCCTGGTAGAGCAAGTAGGCTTCACGTCCCGGCGCATTGGGACCAATGTAATGCTTGTAAGCCTTGTCGAAGGCCTGCAAGGCATCCTCCGTCGCATGTCCGTTGTCTTCCTGGGTTTCGTCGTACATGAGGGCGACGTGGAAATTTTCCTGGGCGGCGATCCGCTGCATGATGGCGTAACTTCGGTCGAGGAAGGGATGGCGGTCGCCATACCAGTCCACCACGAAGGCGTAGATTCCCATATTTTTCGCCTGCGCGATCTGCTTGCGAATTACGGCAGGATCCTGGCTGTTGTAGCCAACGTTAATGTGGTTACGATCGCCAAACCAGGGCTGATAGTCGGCAACAATTTTCGGAGAGCTTTCGGTTTCTGAGATGTACTTCTGCATAACCTGGCGCACGTTGGCCTTATTGCATCCGCTGGGGAGGAAGCTGGCCACTACAATCACGATCAGAAGAGGTAGTTGGAAACGCTTCATTTCAAAGTTGCTGACCGCTTTACGATGATCACGAGCACGCAAAAGTTTTCTCTCTCATCGGGTTGAAAACCGGGTGCAGTCAAGAACGCCAATCCACCCCGAAGTAGCGATCCTAAGTCTCGGAGTGACAACGGTTAGAAGTGACAACGATTAGAAGGAGGAGCCGGCAATCGGTTCCAGAGAACGCACAAACCACCGATCTGCCCCCGGCGTCATCAGGACCAGGTAATCCTGTGCGGCATCCTCTTGATAAATGAGCTTCCCGCCATCGTAGACCTGTATCTCCAGTTGCGCCTTATCGAGCAATTGCATCTCGCCGCCATCCGGCGAGTAAAAGAACGCTTTCACTTTGTGCCCGTGATCAACATAACGGACATGCACACCGGTTGTTTTCTGATCAGAAATTTTCTGCGTGAAGTTGTTTTTCGCGAAGCCGGTGAAGTAGGCGTCGAGGTGGTCGGCTTGATTCTTGTCCAGCGCCTGCGCCAGGTCTCTCCAGGCATTAGCGTAGTCGCGAGTGACGTTGGTACCAGTCAACTCTTCAATCGGGCGAGGCTCGATCGAATCGGCATTCAATTGCACTTGGGGCAGGGAATCAGCACGCAGGACATTAAGGAAAATCGGGAATGCGATGGCGGCCAATAGACCCAAGCCAACCAGCAAGACCAAGCGGCGCGACAGAGCAACGATCGTGCTCACAATCCTCCTCCCAAAGAAATTTCATTCCCAATCACCACACCGGAGGCAACCGATATCTTGGCACTGCCGTTTACGGGTAGTTCGGTGCGAGCTATTCCTTTCTTAATCGGAGCGTCCACTGTGGTCTTGCCATCGGCATCAATTTCGGCAAAGGAGACAATCGTCCCGTCGGGAACGGCGTTTCCACTGCAGTCTCGAACCGGATCGGTTTCTACGAGCACGCCTTTGGCTGTTCGCTTCGCCTTGATACGAAGATTGCAGGCGTCGGAGGCGACCTGCTGAATTACGCGCGCCTCAGAGGCCTTCGCCACCTCTGCGATCACTTTGACCGGGCCTTCTTTCGGCGTCGATGCCATCCGCATCCATGCCACTCCACGGTTCGACTTCACCTGACGACTGATCGTGGGGCCGGTCTTCGGGACCACCTTGAAATCCACGGTGACAGGAGTCAGTACCAAGTTGTGAAACTTGTCGAAGACGAGAGCGGTGGCGCTGATCGCGTCGTTAGTCCTCACCCGAACGCGCGAAGGATGCAGCAGAAAACTGACTTTATCCGGCTCCGCCGCGGTCACGTAGAAGGCGGCACTGTTGCATCCGCCAGAGCCGCAGGCAACCGCCAGATAGCGTCCTGCTTTCTTCACGTCGGCCGGGTCCACGGCAATGTCCTGGCCCAGCTTAACTTCCCGCTTCGCGACATGGCCGGGTGCTAGGAGGTAGAAGGTCGCATCGCCGCTGCCCGTACTTGAGATCGAAAATCCTTTGCCCGCGGTGACCTGAGCCGGTGGATGGAGTTCGGCATAGGCTGCGAGACCAGGCATCAGCAAGAGCAAGCAAAAAGAAACCAGTCGAAGCATGTTAGGAGCTCTCATTGATGCTGTAATGATTCACGAGCACGTGATAGTTCTGAATTTTCGAGACCACGTCGTCGGGTACATCCACCGCGAACGGCACCGCTACCTGCGGCAACAGAGCCTGGTCAACGTATCCGTCAGATACCCAGATCACTTTTCCATTCGCGTCATAATAGACGGCGAGTACCTGCGCGATGTTGACGGTCTGCCCGCTCTGATTAACCAGAGCGCCGCGCAGCACGTTCTTGCCCAGCGGATCTTTGTCCATCTTCTGATCCGTGACTGCGATGACCGGGTCAGCGCTGGCTGGGACAAGCATGGCCTTCACATCCATGCGCACGCTCTTTACCTGTTTGAGGTGGAAGCCGGGAAAATCAATTCGATAGGGCGAGACTTGCTTGGGCAGCAGGGTGTGCGAAATCATGTCGAAGCTGCCCTCCTGGTCCATCGCTTTGCTGTCCGAGTTCAAAAGCGTAGCGTTCACGTTCACGTAAGCGGGGACAGTATCTTCGTTGACGACTTCGCCGACAATGACGACTCGATCCGGACGCTCCACGGCATTCATCGAGGTAATGCGGACATTAGGGTTGTCTACGTTCTGCACGCCCCAATCGTCAGTTGCGCCGCGTCCGATGACATCCCAACGGAGGTAATTCACAGGAATGACTTGCGGCGGAACCTTGGGAAGTTGCGGCTTGGGCCACACGACTTTCCAAACATTGCCTTCTTTCTTGACATGCAGGTCGCGCATGTCATCGAGGGGACCGACAGCGCTGGACCAGTTCAGCCGCACCCGCATGGTCGCGTCGTCCGCGGTGGCGTGCACGGGCCATACTCTGAAGCTCTGCAGGCTGGAGTAGGTTCTCAGGCTGCCGCTGCTGCCCCCGAGGTCGCGAACGAAGAGCTGCTTCTCGAAGTCATTGGAGTTGGCAAGCCGGGCGTAAGCTCTGTCCCAGTTGCGCGACTGGATGTCGGTCATAAGGGCTTCGACAGCTTCCTGGGGCGTGCCGGCCGAGCGCATCTCGTGCAACGCCAAGCCTCCGGATTGTACCCATGCCATTGCGACCAAGGCAGCGGTCGCCACCACGATAACAATTGGTAGAAAGGCCTTCATGGCCGCGCCTCCCGTGCGTAGACGCCTTCATCGGCTGTAGACGGAATCGTTACCAGATTGTCTACCGTTCGGACCCGGTCTGGGATTAGCAGGATCAGAACGATCGCGAGAATGCTGCTGGCGATGGGGAGTATGCCCCACAGCACTCCTTCCCAAGGCGCTGGCATGGCGTCGGACTCGATCTTGCGCGCAGGCGGGACATCTTCCTTCGACCAGGCTGTAATCTGGCCAGAATTGTAGGTTTCAACTTTGCGCCATCCGGCGAACACGAGCAGCGGGTCATAGTATGGGTCGTATACGAAGATGAACTTCAACCCATAATGATTGGCATGCCTGAGCATGGCGCGCAGCGACTCCATGCCGGCCGTTCCGAAGTATTTCGCGCTAGTGAATTGCCCAGCTCCGTAATTGGTCATTTCCGGCAGCAGGCGGGCAGAATTGTATTCGCCGTCAACGCTACCCGCGTTGGCGTAGGTAGAAATCTTGGGCAGGGCATTGCCGAAACCCAGCGTCATGTAGCGGTACTGATCGTGTCCGTCACGATTCAGGAACTCGACAACTGAATCCACGTTCAAGCCACCGGTGGGCCGGAAGGGGCTCCAGGTCAGCCAGCCCATGGCCAAGACCAAAGTTCCCACAGCAGCGAACCCGGCTCCAGCCATGGCTCTCCAACCGGAACGGTCTACCCACTCTTCGACCAGCAATCCCACGATAGGTAAAGCCAGGAGAGTTGCCCAAAGAATGAATCGCTCAAAGGTCAGAATCTCGAAGGCGCGCCCGAAGATCCACTTGGGAAATGGAGTGGTTCCGCCCAGCCCGATCAGGAATGTCACCCAGAATGCCAGCAACAGGACACGAAGTCTCGAAACCGACGCCCCACGAATCACGATGCAGGGGAGCGCCAGGAGGAAGAATCCGTAGGGAACGATGAAGTAATTCATGAAGATGGGCGCGCTCATCAGCAAGTTCGAGCGGCTGGCGTGGGGGATGGGAATCTGTGTAATGGGGTGCTGGATGATTGAAGTGAAGTAGGGCAATAGCACAATCCCGACGCCGGCAGCGGAAAAGGCGGCGAAAATCAGAGCTCGGGCCAACACGGCCACCTGACTGCGCCCGTCACGGCGACCGTCCACCCAGGCTAGCCACAGTACGGGCAAGGCAAACAGGACGGCGCCGAAAATCAAGGTAACGTGGTGGGCCGAAGCCGCGGTCAGTGTGAGCGCGACTCCTTTTAACAGGCTGCCGCCTTCAGCGGAGTGGGACCAGCGATAGAAGTAGCTGAGAGCGATGAAATACAGTGGAGCGGACATCATCGTGGGCAGCTGGCCGGCCGAGTAAGTGAGAAAAGCCACCGTTCCCGCAAACACGCTCAACAGCGCAGCATAGCTGGCAGCACGTTCGTCGACCCAGAGCTTGGCGAAGCGGTAAGCCGCTACGGGGATCAGAAGCACCGCGATCAACATCACCACGCTGAAGGCTTCGTTTAAACCAATCAGGCGGGAAAGCAGCGCGATCCATTGATGGACCAACGGCGGATACGTGGTCTGGGAAAATCCCGCAAACCACTTCTCGTTCCAGGGATTGAACCAGTGTTGAGCGTAATGCGACGCGAAGAACATGTGAAAGTTCGCGTCGTAGGAGGTTCGCTGCGGCAACTCCATGATCAGCAGCGGAGCGTGGATGGCGGCTGCGATCATTACGATGATGCCCAGCGGAATCGGTCGCCGAAGGAAGCTGGAGTCCGAGTTCAACAGCTAATCCTCGCTTTCGTGAGCGACGGTTTGGATTCAGCTCGGGCTGATAAGGTTTACTCCGTGAGCCTGCGGCTATCTTGAGCTATATAAAGAGGTTCAACTTGTCCCCTTTACCCTGCCCCGCTTCTACTCTCATGTCCAACCGATGCAACGGTATAGGCATCAGAGCGGACTGCAAGCCGGACCGTCGGAAGCCCACAACCAGGGAAAGGGATGTTGAGAAATCGATCATGGCGTATTGCTTGTTGCGTGTTGCTGGCCAGCCTGACTGGATTCGCGCAGACGTTCGAGATTAACGGGCAAAGCTCAAATCCCCCCAGCAACCAGGGGAAGAAGAGCCCGCGCGCGGCAGGCAAGGGAAGATCCTCTGTGCCGACCTCGGAAAGCGGGATGGGATGGGGTTCGAGCATCGAGGTGGCGCGGCAGGCCCGGGCGGCACAGCAGGCACTCGACAAGGGCGATTACAAGACGGCCGCGAATTATGCAGAGCGGGCCGCGAAGGCTGCACCCCAAAACGCAGACTTCTGGTTTCTCCTGGGTTATGCGGCACGACTTGCGGGACGTTATCCCACATCCATTGATGCTTACAATCATGGGCTGCAGGCGCGCCCGTCTTCAATTCCCGGACTCTCCGGTCTGGCACAGACCTACGCCAAGATGGGGCGCAATGCTGAGGCCGAGGCACTGCTGGAGAAGGTGCTGGCAGCCAATCCGCGGAGCGCTGAAGACCTGCGCCTGGCGGGAGAACTGCTCCTGGTTTCCGATCCACAGCAGTCCCTGACTTATTTTCGACGGGCCGAAGCGGTACAGAGTAATCCGCGGACCGAACTGCTGATGGCACGCGCCTACCAACGCGTGGGAGACCGGGATAGGGCGAAGAAGTGGCTGGAGGCGGCTCGCAACAAGGCGCCACATAATCCCGACGTGCTTCGTTCTGTTGCCGCTTATTACCGTGAGACCGGCCAATACCAGTTAGCGCTGGAAACCCTCAAATCGCTGCCCACCAAGGACGTGAATTCGATGGCTGAGCTGGCCTTCACCTACCAGCTCGCGGGAGAGAAGAAGCAAGCTGCACAAACGTACATGCGCGCCGCCGACATGGCCAAGGGGCAAATTGATATCCAGCTGAACGCGGCGCAGGCCCTGGTGAACGCCGCTGACTTTGGTGATGCGGAGATTCTCCTGAAGCGAGCCGAAGGATTGGACGCCGCTCACTACCGTCTGCACGCGATTCGTGGTCAACTCAATGCATTGCAACACCGGCCCGACGACGGCATTCGAGAATATCAACTCGCCCTTGGGCATTTGCCGGAGTCGGTTCCGGAAGGTGTGTTGTATCCGATCTCCTTGCACGTATCGCTCTATCAGCTTTACCGGGACATTGGCGATACGGCTGCCGCCGAGCGTGAGGCGCAAACGGCCCGAAATCTCATTCAGCCGATAGATATCCGGGATGCCAGCCGCCCCGAATTTCTTCGCCTACGTGCGGCCATCGAAATGGCTTTCAACAATGCGGATACCGCCGAAAAAGATCTGAAAGAGGCGATGGCTCTGGAGCCAAACAGCAGCAACATCATCCTGAACTACGCCAACCTGCTTTGGAAGGTAACCCGCAGGCCGGAAGCAGTGCAGATGTATCAAAAGGCCCTACAGCTTGCGCCGACCGATGCCGCTGCTCTGGGAGCGATGGGATATCTCTCGCGGGAGATGGGCGATCCCAAATCTGCAGAGACGTATTTCAACAAGCTCGCGTCGTTGCACCCGGATGACTTCGTGCCGTTTTTGGCGCTGGGCGACATGTACACCGAACGCCGGGAATTTGCCCGGGCACAGGCCAGCTACGAGAAGGCGCACCAGCTGGCTCCCACCAATCCGCTTATTGTGGCGGGCGCGATCAACTCGGCGCTGGAAGGACACCAACTCCCGGTTGCCAAATCGTGGCTCGATCGCGCGAGCCCAGCGCTGCTGGAAAATCCGCAAGTGATGCGCGAGCACGAGCGCTATTTGACGTTCACGAAGAATTATCAGGCATCGGCTGCGCTTGGTTACAGGGTGATTCAGAAATTGCCGCGCGATCCTGAGGCTCCCGTCTACCTGGCTTATGACCTGCTGTTCCTGGAGCGCTACCCGGAGGCGATGCAAATTGTGGAGCGTTTCCAGCCGCTCATGCCCAAGGACAAAGACCTTTCCCTGATCGCCGGACACGTGCACGCCCATAATGGCGAGTTCGAGGAAGCTATCGACGATTTCACCCGCGCGCTTGAGCGAGATCCCACGATGGCCACGGGCTACATGAACCGCGGCTATGTGGAGAATGACGTTCGCCTGGCGAGCAAAGCCGAGCAGGATTTTCGCAAAGCCATCGAGCTTCGCCCCGACTATGGTGAAGCCCACCTTGGACTGGCATTTTCCTACCTCCAACTGCGCCACTCCAAGGCGGCATTGAAGGAGCTGGACATTGCCGAAAAACTGGTGGGCGAGTCGCGCCCTCTGCATCTTGCGCGAGCCGAAGGATACCGGCAGCGCATCTTGCTGGCGAAGGCAATCCCGGAATACCAGGCGGCTTTGAAGACTGACCCGAACGATGTTCCCACGTACCTGGCGTTGTCCGATGCGGAGTATCGCCTGCACCGATACGACGATTCGATCAACACCCTGAGTACGGCACTCAAACAGGCAGGCGAGGATCCGATGCTGTACGCGCAGATGGCACGTTCTTATGCGCAGCTGCATCGCCAGCAGGACACTATGCGAGCGGTTGAAATGGCCGAGCGCACCGGCGGGAACAACAGCAGGGTACTGTTAGCTACGGCTGAAGCGCTGCTGCTGGCGGACCAGAGAGACCAGGCGATGCAACGCTATGCCCGAGCATTGGAAGTTTCCGATGCGGACCGATTGGATACGCGGCTGGCGCTGGCGCGATTATTGGCGCGGGAGCACAATTGGCCGGATGCACGTCAGCAGATTGCCATGGGCTTTGCCGAATCCCGAGTCTCCGACGCCAGCGTGATCACGGCGGAGAACTATCTCAACGCCGCTGACATCCTGATGTCGATGAACCAGTTCAAAACCGCACAGCAGTTCTTCCAGCGAGCTCAGAATGCGGGCGCCGACGAATTGGTCGTAGCTATTGGAATGGCCAATGCACACCTGGCGATGGGGGAAACCCGCAGCGCCGAAGCCTTGCTAACCAGTGGCGGCGATCCCGAGGAGAAGGAGCAGAACTACGATTACCTGGTGTCACTGGGCAACGTCTATCGGCAGCGCCAGGACACCTATCACGCGCTCACGGCTTTTGCGCGCGCAAATTCCCTGCAGCCCGACAACGATACGGCGGAGCGAGCCGAGTTCGAATTGGCGGACCAGGAGGGAATGCAGATTCACGAAAATGTGGGTGTAGCGTCCACCATCTCGCTGTCCCCAATCTTTGAGGACGAGAATATCTACCAGATGGACGCGCGGCTGCGCAGTGTGCAGAACTCACCGGAGTTGCTTCCCCTCCCGCGGCGCTCCGTCGAAACCCGGGGCGAAGCTCACTTCCGCTTGCACCTGGCGAATTTTCCGACGATCAATGGCCTGTTCGACGAGCGTAACGCGCGCGGCACGCTCTCCTTTCCCAGCCAACTTCTCATTCAGAAGCGCAACACTTACGACACAATCTTCAACGGCGGGATCAGCCCGGTGTTACGCCTGGGCAATATACACTTCACCATGACTCCTGGGTTGCAGTTCACCCTGCGCCGCGACACTATCTCCCCGGTGCAGATGAACCAGAACCTGTTCCGGCAATATTTGTATATCTCCAGCAGTCCGATTGGGAATTGGCTCTCGTTCAATGGACATGTGATCCGCGAGGCCGGACCCTATCTCAAGCAAAATCTGCACTCACGGGATTTCTCCGGAGGGCTCAATTCCATCCTGGGACGCCCCTGGGGAAAAACCGCGTTCATCACCGGCTACGCGGCGCGCGATCTCCTGCTCCGGCCCTCGATTCACGAGTACTACCAGGCCAGTACCTACGGCGGACTCCAGCACAAATTCGGGACCAAGGTCACCGCCTCGGCGGTAGCGCAATACATGCGGGCCTGGCGAGTGGAAGGTAGTACTTTTGCCATCGCCCAGACGTTGCGGCCCGGTTTCGGAGTTGATGTGCGCCCTAACGACCGGTGGACGATCAGCGCGTCGGGTTACTGGTCGCAGGGTAAAGGTTTTCACGACTATGACAACGTAATGAACTCGCTCCTGATTTCCTATATGAAGTCATGGCGTGGCGCGTTGAACGATGGCACAGGGAGCGTGCTGGTGTCTTATCCTCTTCGGTTTTCCATGGGACTGCAACAGCAAAGCTTCTATACCTTCCCCGGACGTAGCCGCACAGAGATTGTTCCCGTCGTGCAGTTGACGTTGTTCTGATTCCTTACATCTAAGCTCAGGGGATCCGTCTCGCACGGCCGTGTCGGTGAACTCGGACCCCCCGGTTTTCCGAATAAGGCAGTGCACATAACATGGGAAGTGCGGGGACCCTGGGAAGGGGCGCATGGAGCAGAATCAGGCCGGAATCGTAGGAGCCGAAACCATCGATCAGAGTGTAGCGGCTCAAGCTGCTTCCGGCTCCCCAAGAGCTCTGCGGGCCAAGCTCCTCAGCGGCAGCATGATCATGCTGGTCAGCTCCGGCGTGGTCGGCGCCACCAACCTGGTTTACAACATCGGGATTGCACGGCTCCTTGGCGCTGCCCAGTTCGGACACGCCACCGCCATTTACACGTTGCTGATGCTGCTCTCGTCGGTGACCTTGGCGTACCAGCTGGTGTGCTCCAAGTTCGTTGCCAGGAACCAGAATGTCGCGGCTAAAGTGGCGGTTTACCAGGGACTGCATCGCCGCTCATGGAGAGTCAGCATCCTGGTCGGCCTGCTGATTATCGCGGCCGCTCCTGTCATCACCAACTACCTCAATTTGCCGAGCCGAACCTACGTCATCCTGCTCGGAATCGGTACCTGCCTTTACATTCCTCTGGGTGTGCGCCGTGGGCTGATGCAAGGAACCTATGAGTTCCGCCGTCTTGCCGAGAATTTCATTCTGGAAGTCCTGGTCAAGCTGGGTGGCGCCCTGGCTCTTTTACATTATGGTTTCGGAGTATCCGGAGTCATTGCGGCGGTCGTGGCCTCGATTGCGGTTGCGTACCTCACCGCCAGGCCAAGCCCGGCTTTCCGGATTACACCACGCATTGGCTTGCCGGTGTCATGGGACGAAGGCATGCAGGCCATCGTCTTTTTTGTTGGCCAAGTCATTATCAACAATCTCGACATCCTGCTGGTTAAACACTTCTTCCCAGCGGCGCTCGCTGGTCTGTACGCCGCGGTAGCGTTGGTTGGCCGCGTAGTCTACATGCTCTCCTGGTCCGTGGTCAGCAGCATGTTCCCCGTCTCGGCGGGCAGTTCTCACGAACGAGGCGGGCGTGCAGTGATGAGCACCGCTCTCCTGCTCGTCGTGCTGGTCGCATGTACGTTTACGATGGCGATGTGGCTCGCGCCTAATTCCTTGTGGATGGCCGTGCTGGGCCACGGGTTCATGGTGCAGGTCCAAGGTTCGTTCTCTGCGCTGCTAGTTCTGTATGCCGCTCTGACCGGGATTTATTCCTTCAGTGTGGTTCTCATGACATATGAAATGTCGCGCCGTATCGCGAACGCCGGCTGGTTGCAGCTTGCCTTCAGCGGCGCCATTGCTCTGGGAATTTACATGTTCCACTCCACTCTGCATGCGGTCATCACGGTCCAGCTCGTACTCATGATTTTGCTGCTGGTCGCCGTATCGGTTCCGTTCTTGCTCGCACAGCGCAGACGGGATGCAGAGATCGCGGAAGCCGCTAACAACAGCACTCTGGCGCGGCTACGTCGGGTGCAAGAAGACGAGGTGATCGCCGAGTTCCTGAAAGCAGAGTTTTACCAGCCCGAGTTCGATCCTTACCGCGACCGCTATGCGACCATCGTCTATCAGCCCGACTTCAGCAACGAGCGCGAAAATGAAGTCCGCCGCACTTTACTGTGCCGGCGCCGGGGCCGGCTATGGCGCGAGCTTCCCCGGGATACAGAATGGTGGGAAGTGAAGCTGCAGGAGAAGGACCTGGCCCGCATCCGCGCTTTTCCTCGCAAGCAGTGGCGTGGCCTGGCCAATGGCAGTTTTCGCATGATGGACATGCTGGAGCGTATTCGCGGCAAAATCCAGTCACCCAACGCCAGCCCGTTCTCCAGCAAGATGCGGTCTGTGCTGGCCGAGATAAACGACAATCTCGTGTCCAAATCGGTGTTGTTGATTGGCGTCGACGACGACAGCCCGCTGACCATCATAGAAGGAAATCACCGCATGGCTGCCGCCATGCTCGCCGCGCCGGACACCGTGCACCGGCGTTTTCGCTTTTATTGCGGATTGTCCCCGAAAATGACCCAGTGTTGCTGGTACCAGACCGATTTCGCCACCCTGTCACGTTACGCCAAGAATATCGTGCGTTATATGTTCCACGACCGCGACTTCTTCATCCGCAAAACCCTGCGGGGTGGAATATCGGATATTTCGGAAGCAGGAACGTCTTAAGCCATCCCGATTCCTCAACCTGAGCGAAGCGAAGCATCCCTTGTTCGCCGCATTTTTCAGAGGTGCTCTTCGGTTCGCATCAAGCTTGTGGGGTAGCACTGGCTGGGGCACGCTGAAAGGGATCCTTCGACTCCGCGTAGGCTCGTTGCGCGAGCCTACGCGGCGCGCTCAGGATGACGAGAGTTATTCTTCTTTTTCGGGTTTCTGTTGAACGAGGGGCGTGGTCAGCTCAATTTCACGGGCTTGGTATTGCTTCCCGTCGAAGACGGCTTGCACCTTGGCCTGCACGCCCTCACGTAGGCCGCGGGTTTGCGATTGCAGGACCGAGTCAATACCAAGGTCATAGGTCTCGTTGTCGCTCTGGTTGGCAATAGCGATACGGTTGGAATGCATATCTACGAAGGTAATTCTTCCTACGAAAGTAAACGACTGGCCGGGATTGGCCAACACCTGGATCTGATGTGCTTCATTTAAGCCGTTCAATCCGGGAGCAAAATCGATGACTACGATGGCTCCCGGTTGAATTTCGCTAACAGACGTCGGGCGATGATTGATTGTCACCGCGGTTTGTGGAGTTACGTGCAGTTTGAGAGCTTGTGGTGAGACCTGCTCCTGGACGCTGAGAATTCCACGATCCGCGTCGTAGCCTACCACTTGTCCTCGTACATCCCCCGTGCTGGTTTTGGTATCGATTCTTATCGTCTTAGCAAAAACCTGATCGCCATTGAGCATGGTGTCCACATAGACGCGGTTACCGGGGCGAAGATCTCGCATGCCTGCGGGCGCGCCGTCGCGATAAATCTTGGTGCGCATATCAAATGCGACTTCCATCTGACCGCCACCGAACGGCCGCAGGGCCAAGCGGTCCCGCACCGGATCCAGCTTGGCTACGGTTCCCCCGATCAATGTCACTTTGCTTTCCGGCAGAGGGGGAAGCTCCAGAAGCGTATCGGTCCCCGAGCGTTCTCGTTCGGCTTCAGGATTGGATTTGGCAGGTGGCTTCTGAGGAGCGGGTTGCTGGGAAGTCGGCGTCTGCTGGGCGTAGCCCAAGGTACAAAGCAGGCATAGGGCAAAAATGTTAGAAAAACGCATGGGCTTGAACTCCGCGTCAGCTTGGATGTCAATTGCGAGTAGCAGGTCGCCTCGCATACTGCGGAATTCCATAAGGTTAGTAGCTCTGCTGGCAAACCCGGGCCTGCCTGCCGCATCCAAACCATGCCTCTACACAGGTTCGTTTAGTTTACTTTTCGGAGATTATGAGAGGGAGTCGCTTCCAATCTTTGCTGCTGATGGCGTGCGCTATCGCCTCTTTCTTGACCTGCGCCTATGGCGGCGACTTGAAGATCAAATTACCCAAACGGAGCAGTGCGACTCCCGTTCAGCAGCTCAATCGGGAAGGGGTGCAACAGTTAAAGAGACATCATCTGGAAAAAGCTAAGAAGCTCTTCCTCAAGGCTTATCTGCTCGACCCCGATGACCCTTTCACCTTGAACAATCTCGGATATATCTCAGAGCTCGAGGGCGACACGGACCGCGCCCTGCGTTATTACGAGCTGTCTTCCAAGAATAATTCACAGGCGATCATCGATCAGGCGAGCCGTCCCGAACTAAAAGGCCGCCCTCTGCAAGAGGCTTTTGCTTCACTACAGGTTTCCGAGTTGCAGTCGAATAAGGCCAACGTGCAGGCGATCAGCCTGGTGGGGAAGTTCCGCATTGTGGAAGCAGAAGCAGTGTTGGTGCAGGCTCTCGCCGGCGACCCGCATAATCCCTTCACGCTAAACAACATGGGATACGTGATGGAGCAGGAGGGCGATCTGCAATCCGCGCTGCGCTATTACAGTTCGGCCGCGAGTTTGCACTCCGATGGCACGATCCTGGTGGCGCCCAATCCCAAGTGGCGGGGAAGATCGATCAGCGAGGTGGCCGAGGAAAATGCGCGTGCGGTCAATAAGGAGATTGCCCAAGGAGAAGACCTGGACGCGCAGGTAGCTCGGCTGAACTTGCGCGGCGTGGCGGCCATCAACCACAACGATCCGGAAGCTGCGCTGAAGTTCTTCCAAGAGGCCTACAAGCTCGATCCCAAGAACGCTTTCAGCATAAACAACATGGGATACGTCGCCGAAATGTCGGGCGATCGCGAGACAGCACAAAGCTACTATGACGAGGCGCGCTCGGCAGGCGACGCCAATCAAAGGGTGACTTACGCGACGCGACGCGCCGCCGAAGGCCTGCGGATGAAAGAGGTGGCGCAGGACAATCAAGTCGACGTGAGCACGAAGATCGAGGTTATCCAAGCGGCGCGCCAGCGTGGCGGCGCTGCGATGCCTCAATTGAAACATCGCGACAACACGCCGGTGGTGGAACCGGAAGTGAAGCAGGCGCCGCCACTTGAGAGCGTCACTCCGCCGGCATTGCCAGCTCCGGAACTGCCGAACCGCACGGAGCAACCGCCGTCGGAGCAGCAACCGCCTTCGCAGGAGCCTGGCCTAATGGAGCCGCTGCCGGAATCACAACAACCGCCAGCAAGCAAGAATCCATCAGAGCAGCCAACCCGACCGGCACAACCTTCTCAGCAGCCGGGCGACGTGATTCCCCCGTTGCCGGAGTCACAACAGCCGCCCAATGCTAAGAGTCCATCCAAGCCGCCCGCGCAGCAAACGCCGCCACAATCGCAGCAGACGCAGCCGCAATCGACACCGGATGTGATTCCGCCGCTGCCGGAATCGCAGCAGCCGCCGGCGGCAAAAACCCCACCTCAGCAAGCTTCGCCACAACCTCAGCCGCAACAGCGATAGCAGCGGGCGAAAACATATTTCACCGCCGAATACGCCGAGATCGCAGAGAGAACGGGGGGGAAGAGATAGATTGGTGAAAATTCGATGTTCCTCCGACCAGTCAGGTTGGCTACTCGGGTTGGGATTTCCGCCGCTCTCCCGACCAACGAGAACTGGGCCGCAACCATCCAAAAGGGAAGTTTCAGGACCAGCGGAGGACGATCTTATGCGTATGCACTCGCACCGCAGCGGCTGGCTATTGGCTGCCGCGACGTGCCTGTTGTTCCTTATGAACCTAGTCAGTTGCACAGGCCTAGTGCCAGGGGCGCTTCCTCCGCCGGCCTCTTTGCAATCCATCAATCACATCATTTTCCTGGCACAGGAAAACCGTTCGTTTGACCATTATTTCGGGGCCCTGCGCCAGTATTGGGCGCAGAATCGCTTTCCCGATCAGGCGTTCGACGGATTGCCGCAATTCAACATACCGGCCGGAGCGCCGCCCGCGAATCCCGGCTGCGATCCCAGCTTGCCGCCCCCCAACGATTGCCAGCCGAGCCTGGCTAATCCCATTACGTCGTTCCATCTGAATACCGCGTGCATTGAAAACCCGAGTCCTTCCTGGAACGAAAGTCATACGGATTGGAACCTTGCCAATCCGGTCTCGGCAACGGCCACGCTCGACGGCTTCGTGCGCGCCGCCGGCCACGATGCGAGAGGCCAGTCGCCGCCGCAGAATGACGTCAACGGTGTGCGTGTGATGGGTTACTACGATGGCAATGATCTGAACTATTACTACTTCATGGCATCGAATTTCGCGACTTCCGATGCCTGGTTCTCTCCTGTGATGTCGCGTACTGATCCCAATCGCATGTACCTGCTAGCGGCAACCTCGCAAGGGCATGTCTATCCACTGAATCAGAATCCGGCCGCGCCGGCTCCGCCGCTGGCGGCAAAAACTATTTTCGAGGAACTGCAGAGCGCCGGCATCAGCTGGAAAATTTATGTCAATTCCCAGGGGAGCACCTGCAGCGACACAGATTCGGCCTGCTTGATGAAGCTTGGTTCAATCACGAATTTTGCCTACGCTCAAACCATTCTGAATAATCCCTCGCTACTGGCCAACATTGCGTCCATCAACCAGTATTTTGCGGACTTGAAGAATGGCACGCTGCCTTCGGTGGCTTTAATTGAGCCAGCCTACGCGGCGGGCTTTGACGAACATCCGACGGTAAACGATCTCCAACCCAATAACATCCAGGTGGGCGCGGGTTACGTCGCTTCGCTGATCAACTCGCTGATGAGCAGCCCCTTGTGGAAGGAGTCGGTGTTTGTTCTGACCTTCGACGAAGGCGGAGGCCTCTTCGACCACGTCGCTCCCATAGCAGCGGTCAGCCCCGATGGCATGCCACCGTCGGATTTGCAGCCGGGAGACAACTGCACCGGCACTCCCGGACCGAACTGCGATTTTACGGTTACCGGATATCGCGTACCGGTGATCGTGGTCTCACCTTTCAGCAAGAAGAACTTCGTCTCGCACAGCAAGATGGACTACACGGCGATCCTTAAGCTGATTGAGACGCGCTTCAATGTCCCCGCCTTGACCAAACGAGACGCAGCCCAGCCTGACATGAGCAAGGAGTTTTTTGACTTTGTAAAGCAGCCTTGGCTGACGCCGCCGATTCCTCCCGAGCAGAATCAAGGCGGAGCGTGCACCTTGGCGCCCCCAAGCTAAGTACGCGCGAGCAGGGTGCACGGGAGATCCTGCGACCTCTGACGCCGGTTGGGGATGACGACATGCTAGTGAGGAGCCGCTTGCTCCCCGTCGTCTGTGGAAACCAGAGTAGATGCTTATAGTAACTATTCTATAATCAATAAAATATAAACATCCTAGTTTTCCACAGGGGTTTAGGGGCTTCCGCTGATTGTTCCTGCTGGAGGCCCATCGTATCTTGGAATCACTCCAAAACCTAATTCCTGTTTCAAAGATCTTTGAACCGTGGGCCTCAGGAGAAGGCACTTTTTTCTGAGACCTTAGGTGATCTGAAGGAGGAAGTGGGTTTACAACCATGTGAGGTTGTAATGATAATGCGTCGGTTTGCGCTACTGGCAGTAGTAGCCGCATGGTTTGGAGTCCTGGGTCACGGTTTGGCGAGCGCGGAGGCGACGATGAGTTGTCCCGCGGGGACGTACGACATGCTGGACTGGATGACCCTGGACTCCGACCTGCGCGCCAGTCATCACATGACGGGCAGCGCGAATCCTCTCTACACCCAGGTACAGCCCGGCAAATTCTCCTGGGTCAAGGGCGGCAACGGCTACCCTTGGGATATTCAACTCTACGACAGCAAGTACATCTATCAGTGGATCACTGAGTATTCCTGGACTTCACCCACCACGTACAAGAAATTCACTAACAACACCAACATGCCGTTTGCGCCGCGTTGCGCCAAGGGCGGATTTCCTGGCAGTACCATTAAAATTCCAAATACGTCTTACGATATTCATACCAGCTGCCAGAACTACACCACACACACTCTGAAAATGGGAATCAATCAGCTCTGGGGCCCTTACAAGGTCTCGCTGGGCGGAAACCTTCCCAACAATCTGTCTACGCTGATTCTCAGTTACCGCTATAACTGCGACGCGAGCTATGGCAACTGCGGCGATAAGGAAGAATTCTATTTCGCACGGCGCTATGGTCTGGTGCAGTGGGTGCATTACGCGTTCATCAGCGGCAAGTACCAGCAACAGCAGAAGAGCGTGTTCAACCAGGTGACGAGCGGAATCGCTCTCGCCAACTTCTCCTGCTTCTAGTCTAAGAGACTGGGCTCAGCCACGCCCCTTCTGGTGGCTGATCCTAGTCACTTGTCACCGCCTGCGCCTTCCTTGACCGGGTTCCCATCGTAATCGACCATCTCAATCGGTCCGATAGAAAGCTTCTTCAGCTCCGCTTCGATCTTGGCGCGATCACCCACGGCAATGACAATCGAGGAATCGGCGTGGATGTACTGGGTCGCCACCCGCTGGACATCGGCGCTGTTGACCGCATTGATCTTTCCCGGAAGTTGCCGGTAGTAATCCAGAGGCAGATCGTAAGTAAACAGGGTCCCGGTGGTTCCCGCCGTGCGTTCACTGGTTTCAAAGATCCCTGCCAAAGAGAGGGAGAAAGCATCCTTGGCCAGTTTCAGCTCCGCGGCGGTAAGCGGGGCAGTGTGGATGCGCTCCAGTTCCTTCAAGATTTCGCCAACTGCCGGGGCGGTAGCGTCGGTGCGAATTGCGCCGCCCGCGCCGAAGATGCCTGGCCCTCTGCGATAGAAGAACACCGAGAACACACCGTAGGTGTATCCGTGCTCTTCGCGGAGGTTCATGTTGATGCGGCTGGAGACCAGGCCGCCCAGCGCCTTGTTCATCACCTCGATAGGAACGTAGTCAGGGGAAGAACGAGGTACGCCAAGACCACCGGCGATAACATAGGTCTGCGGGGCTGCCGGCTTGTCGACGATGTAGACGGTCTTATTGGTTTTGGTTTCGACGGGTGGAGGCACGAGCTTGCTGGCGCCGCCACCTTTCCAACTCCCAAAATATCTTTCGGCGAGGCGGTGTGCTTCGTCGGCAGTGATGTCGCCGGCCAGCACCAGCGCTGAGTTGCCAGGGACGTAGCCCTGCTTCCAGAAATTCAGCATGTCATCGCGGGTGATGGCGCCATTCGATTCGGCGGTGCCGATTTCGCGGTATCCATACGGATGGTCCGGACCGTACACCGCTTTCAGAAGTGCGCCGAATGCCAGGCGCACTGGCTGGTCTTTGATCTGCAAGATATCGGTCTGACGCTGCTTGCGAATGCGCTCGATCTCGGCAGGATCAAACCTAGGATTCAGGCCGATGTCGGACAGCAAGTCCAGAGCGGGCTCGATGTTCTGCTTGAGCACCCGGATGCTCGCGGACGAGAAATCAGTAGTGGAAAGGCTGCCAATGGACGCGCCGATTTGCGCCGCATCATCGGCAATCTGCAGCGCGCTGCGGTGGTTCGTGCCCTCGGTCAGCATGGCCGCGGTGAAGGAGGCCAGCCCCGGCTTCTTCAGCGGATTAGCATCGCTGCCGGTCAGCACGACCAGGTGGGCCGAGATTACCGGCAATTTATGCTGCTCGATCAGCAACACGCTCAGGCCGTTGGAGAGTTTCAAAGCAGCCGGTACGGGCAAACTCATCTGTGGCAAAGCTCCAGGCTGCGGCGCATTTTTGCGCCAGGGCTCATCCGGCATGGTGGTCGCAACTGTGCTTGTCTCCTTGGCCTCTTTTTCCTGTTCTTCTTTTGCGCGCGGCGGATCGTCAATCACTTTCTTGCCGGGCACGCCGTAGACTACGACCCTGGAGTTAGGCTGCAGCTCGGCATTGGCCACACGCTCCAGGTCAGAGACGGTTGTGTTGTTGTAGCGCGCGATATCTTTGGGAAGGTAGCCGGGGTCGTTGAGGTAGTGGTTGTAGCGATTCAGGCGGTCGGCGATGCCGCCGAATCCGCCCAGCCGCTCCAGCGCTTGTATGACACGGGTCTCAATCACGTTGCGCGCGCGGTCCAGTTCTGCCTGCGAGGGACCTTCAGTGCGGAGCTTAGCCAGTTCGTCGTTAATGGCTTTCTCGAGGTCTTCGGGCTTAACCCCAGGCTTGGCGGTTGCCTGGATCTCGAAGATCGAACCGAGCAGCAGGCTTTGGTTTTCTACGTGGACATCCTGAGCAATCTGCTTGTCGTAAACCAGGGTCTTATACAGGCGGCTGGATTTGCCGCCGCCAAGCAGTTGCGCCAGGAGATCGGACTCGGCATCGCCCGGCTTATAGATCGGCGGCGTGATCCATCCCATGTAGACGCGCGGCAGCTCGACCTGATCGGTAACCACCGATCTGCGTTCGGAAGTAATGGGCGGCGTGACAGCGGTGATCTTGGGAACGGGCGGCCCCGCTGGAATCGTACCGAAATATTTTTCCACCAGAGCTTTGGTTTTGGTGGGATCGATGTCGCCGGTGATCGCCAGGCTGGCGTTGTTGGGCGTGTAGTACTGCCAGAAAAACTGGCGCACGTCGTTGAGCCGCGCAGCTTCGATGTCTTCGTGCGAGCCGATCACGTCGGCATAATAAGGATGGCTCTTCGGGAAAAGCTGGTGATAGAGCTGCTCCTCGACTAAACCATAAGGCTCGTTTTCGACCCCTTGCCGACGCTCATTGCGGACGACATCGCGCTGGTTAGCAAGCTTCTCGCGGTCAAGCGTGCCCAACAGGTACCCCATACGGTCGCTCTCCAGCCACAGCGCAAGTTCCAGTTGGTTGGAGGGCAGGGTCTCAAAATAATTGGTTCGGTCGAGTTCGGTGGTGCCATTGATGTCGCTGGCGCCAGCGCCTTCCAGATGGCGGAAGTGGGCCTTGGGTCCCACGTGCTGCGAGCCCTGGAACATCATGTGCTCGAACAGGTGAGCGAAACCGGTGAGGCCGGGACGTTCATTGGCAGGTCCGACGTGATACCAGAGATTGACCGCCACCAGAGGCAGGCGATGATCTTCGTAGAGGATTACATCGAGGCCGTTCTTGAGTTTAATTTTCTCGTATTTGATCTGCGGCAGCGGGACTCTAGACTGCTCCTGAGGTTTGGCCTTCTGGGCCGACGCTGTGCCGGTCAGCGAAGTGAGCAGAAAGAAAATCGAAGAATATTGGCAGAGACGATTCAGCATGAGGTGATCTCCAGGAAAAGTCATAACAGCAATAGACTCGCCAACTGGACAAAGGAAAGCACAGCGTTCGCTGGCGAGTAGATAAGTTTAAAGATGGTGGAACGTTTTAATAATAATGGAAATGAGGCCTCGAAGAGCTGAATACTAAGGGATGCTCCGAACCCAGGTGACCGCCGTTAGGGTTTCCCGCGAAGAAGGGGAACGATCCCCGCATCAGGAATGTGCGGCGGCCCGCAGTAACTGGCCGAGTTCGTGAACATCGGCTGGACTCGAGTCACTGATGATGACATAACGCAAGCCACCTTCTTCCCAGGTTTCCAGATTAAAAGCCATTTGCTGCACGGTGATGATGCCAGCTTGGGTTGGAACCATTCCGGGGTGCTCCTTTAGAATAAAGACCGACAACTGATGATTGCGAAGTCCGAATAGCAGCTGGGCACCCGGACTATGCTGAAAATAAGTGACTCTGCCACCGATGAGCTTGAAGGACGAATTCTGCAATTCGGGGAGATTGAAGGTGAATGGCAGCTTGCCTTGGAACCACGGTTTCACGGTGTGCCGATCGGTCGAAACCACGTCCACGGGATTCGAACTGGCGAGGGTCGCCACATGCAGATCGATCAGCTCGGTCAGGGCCTGCTCGCGAGCCGACTGCCGCATCCAGGCGGCAATCGAAACCACTGCCAATATGAGTGCGACCGCCGCCACGGCCAACCTTGGCATCCACGATGCCCAGATTGGTTTGGTTTTTTTCTGGATACTGTTCTCAATCCGCAAGCGGAACTCTAGTGATGGGGCATAGCGTACGGCGGCGGCCCGCGTGAGGCGCTTCAGCTGCAGGCGGCTGAGGGCGTCTGCCGCGCAAGACGGACAATTCTTCAAATGCTCTTCCAGCCCCGCAAGCTCGTTTTCCGGGCTGGCAGAATCCACATATGCACCCAGCTTGTCCTTCCACAGTTCGCACGTCATCGTGAAGCCCTCTGTAATTTAACTGTCAGCAGTTCCCGCATGGCTTTTCGCGCACGAGACAGGCGTGACATCACTGTTCCCATGGGAATTCCGAGCGTATCGCCAATTTCGGCATAACTCATCTCTTCGAGATCACATAAGAGAATGATCTCGCGAAACTTCACGGGCAGTTTCTCCAGAGCATTCTGGATTGCGTCTTGCTCCAACTGGGCCAGCAGAACCGATTCTGGAGTTCCTGTCGCTTCCGGTTCTGTGGCCTTGTCGTCATCTGTGTCGAGCGAGGTGGAAGCTGACGCCTTCAATCCCGCCTGGGTTGTCAAGAATGTATTCCGGAGAATCCTGTACATCCAAGCACGGAAGTTCGTTCCTTGGCGAAAGGATGAAAAACCGCGCAGGGCTTTCAGGTAAGTTTCCTGCACCAGGTCCTCCGCTGCGGCGCGCTCTTGCGTGAGCCAGTGCGCGAAGTTGTAAAGGCGGGCGAAAAGCGGCATCGCTAGTTCTTCAAACGACCCGGAATCGCCAGCATGTTCGGGCACAGGGCAACAGTGTACCTCCTGCAAGGTTCGACGTGGCTCCAGAGCTGAACGCCAGACAACACGTCGGCGATGCCGTCGGTCAGCCGACAACGCGAACCGCATGGCTTTCCTGGCGAGGCGTGAAGCGCCTTTCCTCTCTCGGTCGACGGAGCAATACCGCGTCCAGAGACCACTTTCCGGGCCCATTCATGAGCAGGAAAATAACCGTCAGAATCTGTGCGCAGTCGGATCGGATCTCGTGTAACACAGCCCACAACCCGACTTGGGGAGGCGCCGGCGGCAGAGGCAACGGAGACGTTCCCAGGTACAAGGAAATCTTCGTTGAGAGTATGGCTACAATCATTTCGGCGACGAAAGGAATTGCAATCAGCCGGGTCATCAGGCCAGACAGCAACAGCAGCCCACCGACGATTTCGAGACATGCGATGCAGGGTGCGCTGAAGTGGGGAAAGGGTATTCCCAGTTTGGTGAAACGACCGACGCCCTGATTCACGTACGCAAATTTCAGCAGTCCTTCCCCAAAAAACACTCCTCCCGCCATCAGCCTCAAGAGCAGGATGGATTTGGGACCCGTCTATGGGGGGATTCATTCACCAGGCTAAGAACCGCGATTCATGAGTTTCTCCTTCCACTGCATATAACTGGACGAAGCGCGAAATATTCCCGGGAGGTGTTAAGTGGAAGAAGGGTTCATGTTGGACGGGGCTCTGAGCCGTCCAGGCGGGTCGAAGACCCGCCTCCACACGGTGAGAGGGGCCTTGAGGTTTTTCGAGAGACTAAGTTCCCAGTTTCCGCTCGGGGGGTTGCTCAGCAGCCAGATCGGCCTCGGCGGGTTTGGTGTCCAGGTATTCGGAGAATTCGGTGTCGTGCCAGTTGGCCAGTTGGCGGCCGACTCGGCGGCGCAGCGCGGGCCGGAGGGGCATCCAGCGCGGCATGCGGCGAAAGCGAGAAGCGGCGCGCAGGACCTTGATTCGCTGTTGCAGATCAAACGAGCGGATGTACTGGCGAATGATTTCCGGCATACTCATGCGCAGCGCGGCCGAGAAATTCTGCATGGCCATCGCCTCCAGCAGGCCCGGGGATTGCAGCAGGTGCAACAGGCGGTCGGCCAGGCTTTGCATGTTGCCCGACTTGTAGAAGTCGATGGCGATACCTTCCTCCTCGGACAATTCGCGGAAGTCGGAGATGTCGGAGGCGACAATGGCCACGCCGAACTCGCAAGCCAAATGAGCCACCCCGCTCGAGCCTGCGGAGGACGAGTAGGGCATGACCGCAACGCTGGTGCTCTGGAACAAGGGCGCAATCCCATCTTCCGGAACGTAGCCGGTGAACTCGATGCGCGCGCCATTCTGGAAGCGTCGCGCCACCGAGGCGACGTATCCCGGCGTTTTGGGGTGGTCGCCGCCAGCAATCGTGAGCTTCACGTTGGGAACCTGGGCGGCGACAAGATGGAAGGCGTCGATCAACATCTCCAGGCGCTTGTAAGTACCCCATTTGCCGAAGGCCAGAATGCGATGCTCCGGATTACCTCGCTTGGAGAGAT
>Ga0209154_1000061_pt1 | contig 76563 bp, 61 predicted proteins | sample GraSoiAngelo_121_FD_185878 | JGI IMG/M metagenome (GOLD analysis project Ga0209154, IMG submission 185878) | Grasslands soil microbial communities from the Angelo Coastal Reserve, California, USA - 14_0919_12_20cm (SPAdes) (version 2) | ecosystem: Environmental > Terrestrial > Soil > Grasslands ... | reverse complement strand
CAGTATTTACCTTCCCTGCGATTCCGTCGAACGGAGTTCTGCCCTTGGGCGGACCGGGCAACGATGTCCAACCGAGAATGCGTCCGAAATTTCAACGCCTTCCGACGCTGGACGCGTGGAATCTGACCGTACAGAGACAGCTTACGAACACCATGAGTCTGGAAGTCGGGTATGTAGCTAACAAGGGGACGCATGGGTTCGCCGGAAACGGGCCGGCCTACAACGCAAACCAAGTACCTTTCGGACCTGGAGCTGCCGTTGCGAGCGGGAAGGACGCGCTGGGTAATACAGTGGCAAACGGAACCTCGTGTTCAGCACCGGGTGTGACTTGCTCAGTCGCGTTTGTCGCCACGACCTCACGCGACCAGCGCCGACCATTCTATAACCACTTTACTTATCCGGATTACCCGGGCCTAGTCTGCTGCAACAACGACCAGATCATGGGCAACTACTTTGGCAATGACGCCAGCAGTAATTACAACTCGCTGCAGGTCAAAGTCGACAAGCGATTCTCCCAAGGTCTGCAATTCAGCGCATTCTACACCTTCTCCCATGCCAACAACTTTACGAATGACAATAACTTCCTGTACTCGGTTGCGCCGCGACAAAGTTACGGTCCTGACGACATGAACCGTAACCACGTCTTTCTAGTGGACATGGTCTATCAGCTGCCGTTCGGAAAGGGGAAGACGTTCGCAGGAAGTGCTGGTCGAGTGCTGGACCTTGTCGTAGGCGGCTGGCAAATCAGCAATGGCCTGAACTGGAGCGGCGGTTTGCCCTGGACGGCTAACGCGGGTGAGTGCGGCGAAATTAATGATACGGGCCCGTGCCTGCCGAACTACCACGGCGGATTCCACGTGGGCGCTGGGAGTCTGCAACATCCGGCAAGTGGACAGCCCTTTATTCAGTACTTCACCCCAGTCACCGGTCTGGCGTACGACCTGTCCGGAGCTACTGTAGGCGTAACAGACAGCTGTAGTCTGCCGCGGCCTACATCGGGGGCGTTCTCTTTACCCGCTTGCGGCACTGATGGCAATGTGGGTCGGAACAGCTTCCGAGGCCCTCATCACTTCAGTGATGATATGGGAATCTCCAAGAACTTCCGGGCCACTGAACGGTTCACGGTTCAGTTCCGGATGGACGCTTACAACGTGTTCAACCACCCAGTCCTGGGCTTCAGTTCGCAGGATTACGGCGCGACCGGCGGAACCTGCGTGGACTGCGGCGGCAACAACGGCCAGATTCGAAACATCGAGGATGGCACGACCATGCGCCAACTGCAGTTTGGGCTTAAACTCATTTTCTAGTCTCGATTGATGCTACTTCAGGAGGGAGTCTCGACTCCCTCCTTGTTTTTTGCTCGGAATTTGCCCCGGATCGCTAGTTTCAATCAATTCCCATGCTGCAGATGACCACAAGGGTACAAATTGTCTACTACGGAGCAGCCGATAAGTACGTCGGAGCCGCAGAGGCCTCGTTGACCCACTGACCTTCCTTTTGTGCTCTAATTCTGAAGACGCCTGACTCGCTGGTCCATCCATGTCACTACTGAGGCTGCTATTCCTTTTTGCGCTGATCACGGGTGGTTTTGGTCATTCCGCCGGTCAAACCGCGACGCCATCTGCGCCTGATAAACCTGCGGCCGCTGCGCAGTCCTCCGACTTCGATAAACCCCGTCGTCTCATGGACCAGGGCAAATACGACGAAGCCATTGCCCAGCTTCAGGAATTGGCGGCAAAGGATCCCGCCCGGAAGGGGTTAGCTCGTGAACTGGGTATGGCCTACTACAAGAAGGGCGATTACATGAAGGCGATAGACTCGTTGAAGAAGGCGACCGAAGAACTTCCCGCTGACAACGAAGCCACGCAACTGCTCGGCCTCTCGTACTACCTCAGTGGCCGTCCGGCTGAAGCCATCCCGTTGCTCGACAAGGTTCAAACCTGGTTCCCGCGCGCCAACGTCGACGCCTCCTACATCCTGGGCATCTGCTACATCCAGACCAAGAACTACCCCCAGGCGCGCACAGCGTTCGCCCGCATGTTCGACGTGACGCCAGACTCCGCCGCCGCTTATCTCTTTACCGCGCGCATGCTGCTTCGCCAGGAATTCGATCCCGTTGCCGAGGAGTGCGCGCAGAAGGCGGTCGCGCTCGACCCCAAACTTCCCTTGGCGCACTTCCTGCTAGGCGAGCTCTACTTGTACAAGTCGCGCATCCCAGAGGCCATCGCTGAATTTCAGAAGGAACTCGCCATCAATCCGGGCCATGCGGCCACTTATTACAAACTTGCCGACGCCTACGCCCGCGTTCAAAAATTTGACGATGCCGAACGTCTCCTGCAGCGCTCCATTTGGCTGGATGCCACTTCCACCGGCCCGTATATCCTGATGGGAAAGGTCCTGGGAAAAAAGGGAGAGACGGAGCTGGCGGTTCGCGCCCTTCAGCGTGCCCTGGCAATGGATCCCAATAACCCCATCCCACATCACTTGCTGGGCGAAGCCTATCGTCAGCTCGGCAGGGCTGACGAGGCCGCGCGCGAATTAAAAATGGCCGAGCAGCTAACTGAATCCGAGAACGCCAAACGCTAGCCGGCGTAAGAGTCCGCGCCGATACCCGACTTCCCGCCGCTCTGTGAAAAACGGGAACCCCCTCCCGTTTCATGGAGCGCTCTTATACGGATTTCTGTAGAAGCGAAGGAGTGTCTTCTCTCGCCATATGACTGGGTCGGGTTGACTCAGGTACTTTCGATTCTGCAGTGGTATACGCGTGAAAATAGAATGCTTATGCGCGTGCAGATTAGGCACGAGACGTGCGACTCAAATTGCTGCAAGCGCGCCACAAAAATGCACTAGGACTTGCATGGGGCCTGTCAGCTTTTGGGTGAGAGCGTTCTGAGCTGACCAAGGCGACTACCTCGGAGCGCTGATTCTCGTTCAAATCTGTGCTAAGCAATCGGCATAACGTTTGGTCTCGATCGTGATTTTCAGGTCCGGTCGGAAGAGCAGGAGGAGCAACATGTTAAACCTTCGATTTTTGCGATTCACCACCTTAGCCCTGGCTATCGGCCTGTTGTTGGCTGCACTGGGCTGCAGTAACACGGCCAAGCCAACTACGATGACGGCTGCCAACGCGCAGTTTAAGATCGGGGATGCACCCGCCGACTCCGTGTTGTCGTTAGTAGTGACCCTAACTCGGGTTGACCTGATGCAGCAAGGCGGAGGAACGGTCACGGTTCTGGATTCGCCCAAGAAGATCGAGTTGACCCATCTCGCAGGCACAGTGGAGTCCTTCGGGGCGGCGAACGTGCCGCCCGGAACCTACCAATCTGCCAAGGTCTCGATTTCAACCGTGGACGTCACCTATATTCCGCCAAACAGCACTACGCCCGTCGAGAAGACGTTTACGCTGAACACGACTGTCACCGTCATGTTCAGCCCTGCCGTTACCATCGGCAAAGAACCCAGCGTCCTGAGCTTCGACTTCAACGCCGCTCAGTCCCTCACGTTTGATTCTGCCGGCAACGTGACCGGTATCAATCCTGTGATTACGGTTTCCGTGCAGGTGGTCTCCGGCGAACAGGAAGATGACGAGGAGCACGGCGAAATCGAAGACATGGCCGGCACCATCAGCGCGGTCACGCCCGCCAGTGGCACTATGGCCGCGTCTTTTGACCTCACGCCGGAGTCTGGCAGTTCAGCCCAGGCTTTCACCGTGGACGCGAACACCAAATTCGAAGACGGCATCTCCCAGTTTGCTGATCTGAAGACCGGCATGCTAGTAGAGGTGGACGCCCTTACCCAAACCGACGGTTCCCTGCTGGCTACCAAAGTCGAATTGATGGAAGCCAGCGAGGGAATGGAAGCCGATGGCCTGGTTACTGCGACTTCCGGCGCTCCCGTCACTTCCGTGACTCTGCTGGTACAGCATGAGAGCGGCAACATGACCAAGGACATGGTTGGCGCGACTCTGACCGTGGATGTTTCCAATGCCGTGTTCAAGAGTCCGCTAAGCAATTCGAATTTCTCCAGGCTGCTGCGAAATCTGCCGTTCACACCGAAGTTCGACAATACGACGGTGGCAGTCGGGCAGCGCGTACAGGTGAACGCCCCTGTAGCCAGCCAGATGCAAAGCAGCTTCTCAGCAAGCCAGGTTAAGCTGCAGAAGCAGGCGTTGTCGGGAACGGTTGGCGCAGCGCCCATGGGTTCCAATACCAGCTTCTCGCTACTGCTGGATGCCGACTCGGCATTCGTGAAACTCACGGGTGTGTCCAGCGTGAATGTGTACCAGGGGCCCGGGACGCAAGAGATGAGCCCCGTTGCGCCGGGCACGAAGCTCCGCGTGCGTGGTTTGTTGTTCTTCGACGGGACTAACTATCAGCTCGTCGCCGCACGCGTCGCTAAACCGGACTAAAGCATTTGTAATTGACGGGGTGCCCGCATGTGTCCCTACTTTTGGGAGACATGGGGAAGATCCTCAAATACCAAGACTCGTATCAGGGCACGGCTTCAGCCGTGCCCTGATACAAATCGCTTAGTACGGAGTGAAATCCTGCCGGTAGCTCAGGTTCACGATGTCCTGGAACATGGGCGTACCTGGTGGCAGGTTCGCCGGATTCAGGAACAACGTGTCGAACTGGTAGTTACGAGCGGGCGGGCTGTAGACGAGCGAGCAGCACTTGAAGGTACCGGTCGCATACTGGGAGTAATAGAGGCTCACCAGGGAACCGCGATAACCAAGTGTCCGGCCGCCCCAGTTTTCGATGTAGCGGAGGAAGTTGTGCATTCCGCCGTCGGTCCCGAAGTCCTGGCCGGTCCCGCCGATATGTTGGAAGTTCACTCCTTTGCCGGCAGCGATTGCCATACGGTAATAGGTATTGGCTGCGGGCCGGGATCCCAGAGAACTGGGATATTTCATGCTCTCGAAGTCACTCCAGCTGGTGGAAAGGAAAGTGACTGCGTCGGCGATGACTGCGGCGGCGGCGTGGGGAACGTCGCTGGTGGTGTCCGGATTTGACCAGAAGGGGTCGGCGGCGGAGCTATTGTAATCCCCTTGCACGTAGACGGGGTTCTCGGAAACCACGGTAAATCCGCCACCACCGCCCTGTGCGGGTGGAATGGTGGGCAGATTACCCAGCCCGGCGTCCACTAACTTCAACACGTGGCGAGCGCCCGAAACTTTGTTGGCATAGGCATTGCCGTTGCCGCTGAGGCAATCGAGTCTTAAGAACGGGGCAGCGAGGCCTGCGCCGAGGTTCTTAAAGCCGCCACCGACACTGGCGGCTCCCCAATTGTCGAGCAGGTTGTTCTCATCGACGTCTTCGGGCGAGTAGCCATTGGAGTAAACGGGATCAAGCGCGCCATCGGGCGAGCCGTTCGCGGAGCCGGAATTGATGACGTCCTCCAATCCCGAGGCGCCGTTGAGGGCAACCGGCGTGACATTCGGATCGGCCACCATACCGCGGCGATCGGAAAAGTACAGGATGTAGCCGTTCTGATTTGAGAAATTGACATTGGGACCATTGGCTCCAATAGTCCCAAGGAGCCACTGCCGCAGGTTGCCCACATCGACCTCAACTGCGTTCATGACCCCGTTCGCATAGCAAAACGTGCCGGTCAGAGCGGTCGAATCGCGTGGAAAGCCTTCCCGTGCGTCGTAGAAATTGATCGGATACCAGCTGAACTGCGAGTTGGCTCCAGTGCGATTCGGAGCCGGTGTATCAGAACCATTGATTGCACCGTCAGCATTGCGGTCTGCCAGCTTTTGGAAAATCAGGACGGCATTCGGGTGTCCCGTAACATCGCTGCCGGGAGCGGTTCGCGGAAGAAGGCCGCGGCCAAATCCCAGGCCCAGCCACTCGTTCGTGACTCCGACCCAATTGCCGGTATTTCCGTTTAGATACTCCACCCGCAGATAACCGTCAACCAGATTCCAATTACCAGTACTCGGGAACCAGGATGGATCATAGCCGCCCTGGGCTTGAGCGAAGTAGCTGGTGGATCCGGCCGGTGTTCCCGGGACGTTAACGACGGAATTGGCGTCCAAGTGAAAGTCCTGTCCGTCGGGATTCGGATTTGCGCTTCCGTCGGTGTGGAGGTTGGCCAAAGTATCAGCCAGGATTACCCTGATCGCAGCTTTGTTGTACTCGCGGGAAGCGCCCAGCGGCGAAGTTGCCGATTCTCCGGCCGGCGGTTTGCGGACGATCTGGATCTGCGTCGCGCTGGCATTCATGCTGGCGCCGCCTACGAACGGAAGTGTCAGCGGAGTCACGCCCGTAGCATTGTTGGCGAGAAATCCGTTGTAGGTGTTGGTGGAAGTATTGAACCATCCCGGGTCCTGTGCACCGGCGGATGGAATGCCGCCACTCCAACTCGCCTGCGGCACCGTGAAGCTCAGACAATTGGTAGCGGGCTGAGCCGTGTTGCAGCCGCCACTCGCATTGGGGGCATATACCATCCCGCCGTAACCGCTGGAGGTGGGCCAGTCGTTGGCCAGACGGTCGCGAATAATCTGCCCGGCGGCCGTGACTTTCGAATAAAAGACCAGCGTCGAGCCGCTGGCGACGTAGAGGTTGCCGTTGCTGTGCACCCGTCCGCGAAAATCAAACCTCGGGCCGGCAAAATAACTCAGGTCGCTATCGGAAAAAACGCCGAATTGGAATACCGGGATCAGTGCCACTTCCACGTTGCGGAGCATGTTGACGTTCGCACCGCCTGGGCGGGTGGCGTTCACTTGCAAGGTGTAAAGAACCTTTTCTGCCGTCAACCCGGCGTTCGGTCCGGCGCTGATCGTGCCCCAAGTTGCCACTGGGTTCCCGGCCGCATCAACCACGGTCGGCTTGATACTCTCCACGTAATTCACGTTTGGAACCATCGCTGGAGTAGGCGGGTTGTTGGCCAGGTTGGCAATCGCGGCCGGACTGGGAGCAAGACTTACCTGATAGAGTTGGGCCAGGTCGGCTGTGAGTTTTTCCATGCCGGCTTCTGCACCATAGTACGCCACGTTGCTCTCTTTGCTGTTGCCGCCCATCCGAGTCTCGCTGGTGACCAGCATGATCACACCCACAGCGATACCCGACATCAGCACCAGGAGAAGTAGAGCAGCGATCAGTGTGAATCCTCGCGCGCGACTTGTGGCCTTACCCATAGACTCGTCTCCCCGAACTCTTAAGCCATTACCGGTAGCGGTCGCGGAAATTGAGATTCCGCGTACTGACTGAGCTGACCAGAGCCATGTTCTGGGCCTTGTTCCCTGACAACAGGCTCTGTCCCATCAACGTAATGTTCACCTTGTGAATCTGGCTAGGGGTAAAACCGGCTGCGATGGGGTCCTTGACGTTGGCGCAGGTGGGTCCGGCGGTGACCGAGTCGCACACGTCATAGGTAAACTGCAGGTCGATGATGTTGTCGGCTACCGGCACCGGCTCTTGTCCATTGACTTGGCGCATCAGGCGTGGGGGCCGATTGGCAGGAACGTCCACGAAATACGTCACCGCCAGGATCCGCCATGCGGTCGTTGGGCTGCAGCAGGTGAGGGATGCGATATTCCCCTGCGCCGCACCAGACTGGTTGATATTCAAGGGATCCAGGTTGCCGAACGTGATCGTGCCCCCGCCGGGGACAATGCCAGTCACTTCTCCAATGGCCCAGCCATCACCGCCCGCGCTATTACTCAGCATAATCAAATCGCCCGGTTTGATTCCGTTCGCCGGATCATCCACGGGCGGCGGAAGCGGAGTGGGAGCGGGCACAGGCAAAGCAAGATTGATGGTCGTCCCGGTGTTGTCCGGAAATGTGACTTGGTATTGGTTCAGCGGAAAGCTGTAATCGACATAGATGACCGTGATAGCGTCGGCCGCCCGATTGGTGGCTGGGATCACTCCCGGCCCACCTTTTTCCATACCATTGCCCGGTCCCGGAATCAGCCCGTACATGTAGTTGTTCACCGGCGTAGGCGGGGTTCCGATAGTGCCCGTGGGATAGCCGTTGTTATTCAACCAGCACGTTCCGCTCTGGTCACAGGCGAAGCGAGATAGACTCGCACCCGCGCCATTCGGCAAAGCCAAGCCGCCAGGACGCAAACCAGCCCCGGACATGCTCACGTCTTTGACAATCAGGTTCACGCCGGCACGGACGTTCTGCTGCATCTCAGCACGCTTCACCACCAGGGACGTGGCTTCCATTCCGCTTTGGAAGATCGCTGTGGCCGCTCCCAGAACCATCAAACCCAGGGCCATAGCGACGATGAGTTCGACCAGGGTGAAACCGCGCTCGTAGGTAGTCACTCGCTGCATCCTTGCCTTTTAACGGTAGGGCGAAATCAGGCCCTGGATCGTGTAGTCGCGCAGCCCTCCCGGAGGGGTTGCGTACGACACCGTCACAGTAATTTGCCGCAGGTTGGGGTTAGGGCCGCCACCCACGGCAGGCACGGGGCTAATCGTTATTGTCCGCGTGAAGTAGGAAAGGGACATGGTTACATCGTCGGCCGTTCCCAAGACACCGTCTGGCCCCGGCAAAATCACGCATTGATAGACGCCGGGACAGCCGGGTTGTGGGCCATCGTCAGCAGTGCCGTCCAACCCATCCGGGCCTGCGCCCATCAGCGGAGTCGGTCCGGCCGTGAATATGCCGTTGGGGACATTCTGAATCTGGGCATAGGTAATCTGGTTGGTGGCGCGTGCTGTAAAGATACTCTCAAATGCTTCGGTCGCCTTTTGCCGTGCGATTTCGTCTTGCTGGACAAGTCCTGTGGTTCCGACGGCCATGGCAAAGGACGCCAATATGGCCATCAGGCCAACGGTGATGACCACGATGGCAATCATTACTTCCAGGAGCGTAAACCCCTCTTGCCGCTTCCTTTTCTTAGCTACTGCTCGATCCATGTTGCTGCTCCCGCCTGGCTGACCAGGCGCCAGCCTCGAACTCTGCCCGTGCTCCCGAATACCGTGATTGCCTTCGAGCTGTACAGGTCGCCGTTGCGGGCCAGGTACAAGATTCCGTTGTTCAGATTTCCCAGCAGGTCATGTGCGGAGCCATCGGGCAGAAACATGACCAGGTTGGTTCTGCCCGCGCCGACGCCCTGATCAAAGTCAATCGCCACTGAGCCATTTCCGAACCCATCGGGCACCGCGCCGGTGGGAATGCCAGACAAGACTTGGAACTGAATGTCATACGGCAAATCAATGGTGCTGATTTGGACCGGTGCGGGAGAAACTGGTTGCGCTACGTCCCAGCGGAAGACCTGAATACTGGAGGGATTCGGCGCGCCTAGCGGCACGGGAGCTCCGGTTGGCGCGGGCTGTCCGAAAACAACGATGTAACGCTTGCGATCCGCAATCGCACGCTGGCGCGCGGCACGCAAGAGCATCAGGGCGTTATCATAAGCGCCGTTCACGCGGGCATCTCTCAACGCCGGCTGCAGGGTGATGAACATAATGCCGAGCACTACAATAATGATGCCCAGCACCGCAATCATCTCCACCAATGAGAAACCACCCATTCGGCGCAAGGCTTCGGGCCCTTTCTTGGAGGACGAAGATCCTCCATTCGTGTGGCAGGACTCCTGCCACGGCAGCCCCTCTCAGCGCCACCATGGGTCGGGGATGGCGATTGCCTGCAACGTTGTGCATCGCTGCCGGAAGCAGGTCAATCGAAGAGCTCTTCTATCGTAAGGGGCTGATAAGTGCCCTTCAAGATACGAAAGACGTAGGTGCCGCGCCGCTAATGGGCACGTTTCTTTAGTAAGTAATCAAGCGAGGAATTACTGTGGTAACGCGCCTACTGGTTCTCAGTGGGTGTTTTTTGCTTGTGCCTGTCGCTTTTCGGCGATGAAGATTGATTTCGAAATCATGCAGTGTACTCCTTTGCGGATATCCACGACCTCGGTCACGCGGCAATCTCCGACCATGGAAGTCAGCGCATAGGCTTCTTCGCGGCTCATTGGCGCCATCTTCTGGGTTGACAGCCAATTCACGGTCTGCTGGACGGCGATCTTCATCGCCTGATTCAGGTCCTCATCGAATCCGGTGAAGATCCAATTATCTTTTGTCTCGGCGCGCGGCCATTCGATCTTGAGATCCTTACGCACGATCGGCTGAATCTCGATCTCCTTATACGCGCACTCGAGGGCAGTGAGGTTGACTTCGCCATTGCCTTGGCGGCAATGCGCATCGCCAATCCAGATTAGGCCACCTTTGAGAAAGACTGGCAGGTAGAGAGTGGAACCTGCCTGCAATTCGTTGAGGTCCATATTTGACCCGTTTTTCCAGGGGCGCAGCGTGCTGGTTCGCCCTTTGGCATCGTGAATGGGGGGACCGGCCTTTTGTGGCGGCTCGTCCGGGTCCACCCCTACCGCCAGTATTCCTGGGAAGGGAGCGAGATCGAGAACGATTCCGGGCTTGAACTCGGTCTGCATCTTGGCCACATCCAGCTTGTAATAACGGACGAATCCTTCAGGGAATTCGGAGGCCAGTAACCCAACGGTGGGAAATTCCTTGCCGGGCAAGTTGAAGTTAAAACCATTGGCTTTGGGAACGATTTTGAGGATTCGAATTTCCAGGGCATCCCCCGGCTCAGCACCATTTACATAAATTGGGCCGGTGACAGAGTGTGGGCCACCGCCGTCGTTTTGCTTGCGGAGTTCCACCAATTTCTCCATCGGGACTCCCGGCTGTACCTGGTCGAGCGAGTGCATCAGGGTCTCGACTGAAATGGTGTCGCCGGAATCGACCGTGAGCTTGGGCGGTTCCTTGGGATCCAGCCAGCCCCATTGCACGGTGTCTGGCGTGGCAGCCAATGAGTGGTGTTTGTTTGTTGCAGCACTCGATGGAGTTCCAGAGTCGCGTTTCGTTTGCGCTAGAACCAGTATTGACGAGCACAGAATCAACACCATCCGAGATGCAATCCCCACTGCATGTCTCATAGTCGTTCCCCTCAGGAATATTCAGTGGAAAAGAGTGCGCGGATTCTAGCACAGAGTGCACGAACAAAGGAGGGCATGGGCGCTGGCGGCGCTGGCGATGAGCGAGGGCGCGTGCTGGAGAAGAAGCGGAGCAAAGCTTAAACGCCAGGCCTGGCGCCGCAAAAAATTGCTGGCGCCCAGGCCTTTTTGCGAAGGAGCCGAACACTTCTTCGTCGTTAAAAAAAGGTATAGCACTTCCCGTTCCAAGGGAAACAAACATGAAGGGGCTGGAAACATTAGGTACCGGAGCAAGTCGTGGTCTAGGTTGAAGGTGCCATGTGTCGATTGGACACACTCCGAGTCTGGGAATGTCTCGCCTAAGACGTGCTCAGAAAGACCACAGGTGCACTCAGTGCGGTTCGCCCTCCTGCTCAGGCTTGGTACCCTGGCGACTGTCCGGTTTCTGTTCCCTGCCGTGTTCATCGCGCTCAATGCCAGGTTGGCGGACGCGGTCTTCGGGGCTTTCGCGGAGATTCTGAATCTCATGTGGACTCTCGGGGTTTCGGTTTCTCTCCACCCAAGTCGAGAAGCCTGGTCTGATGACCACGGGCGGCCCCATCAGCCCTATCCCTTCCACCTCTACCAGGCCTTCAAACACGTCCACCTCGGTGCGCTGCTTTTTGTTCACCTCAACCGAAAACCGCGTTCCACGAACAGTGATCACTGCGGTCGGAGTGCCCATTCGGAACGATGGTGTACTGCCGAGACGCTTCTGAATCTTGTTGACGACCTTGCCGATCAACAGTTCGAGGGAGAATCCTTTGTCCTGATCAGGCGCCTTCAGCACCACCTGGCTGTGCGATTTCACGAGCACCTGGGAACCATCCGCCAGATTCAATAGAAGGCTGCCCTTGCCAATCTCAATCCTGCTGCCGGGTGTGAGGACGATGCCCGGTTGAGCGGCGACAGATTCACCTTGGGGGGATTGGATGGAAACCTCTCCCTTAAGCTCGCCTATGGTCGCTGAGCCGATTGCGAGCGTGGTGGGTTGAGCCTCGGGATTCTGCCCTGCTGCCAGGGTGAAGGCAATGACAATCATCAACAACATGGGAAGCGCTCGATACATTCTCATAATGTTTGTTTCGTCGTAGCCGCCACATTGACCTTGGCGGGAAGATGGATGTGGAAGCAGTTGCCAGTGGGCTGGGCTTCCACGGTTACCGAACCGCCATGTTTCTCAGCGATACGCTTCACGAAGGCCAGGCCAAGCCCCCAGCCGGTTTTGCTGGTTTCAACTTTCGAGCCCCGATAATACGAATCAAAGACACGGGATATGTCGCCTGCTGCAATCGGCTCACCGTCATTAGCGACACTGATGATGACTTCATCGTTCTCGCGCCAGCACTTGACTCGTATGTCTGTACCAGCCATGCCGTACTTGATGCCATTGCTCACGAGGTTGAGAACCGCGCCGCTAATGAGAGTCGCGTCCCCAATCATTGCGAGAGGCTCACCGCGATCAAGAAGCAACTGCATCTTAGCGGCATCAGCCAGCGGCTGCAAAATGTCAAAAACTCTACGTATGACATCATCGACTTCCAGAATGTCGCTGGAGATCGGTTTGGCGCCGGCATCCAGTCGAAGGATGTCCAAGTAACTGTTAATCAGTGCCAACAGGCGTTTCGACTCGCGGAAAATGGTTTCCGGGGCGGTGCCACAGGACGGCGAAGTGGGATATCGCATCATCAACTCTGCGAAGCCCTGTATCGAAACCAGGGGAGTTCTCAGCTCATGGGTGATGAAACCCAGGGCCTCAGAACGGGCCCGATCCCGCTCGACCCGCGTTCGCAAATTGGTCATCGTCACGATAGTCCCCCCCCGGGGAGAAATCGTCGTTGGATGCAAGGGCATGGTGCGGAGGGAATACAAATCGCCGCCGAGATACACTTCCCCCTCGAGGCTGATATCGCCGGAAAGCAAGGGGGTACCTTCAGTTGGTTTAATTCGACTACGCAACTGCTCCAAAGTAAACACTGCCTGTCTGCCGGGCTGGCATACTTCCTCGAAGAGCTGGTTACTGAGTAGAAGCTCACCACGTTCATTGAAGATCGCCACCAAATCCTGGGTAGATTCCAAGAGTGTCTTATGCAACTCGTAAAGCGCGCCGAGTTCCGTTTGCAGGTTGTGCAAGAGGTCGAGCTTCCAGGAAAGATCGCCTTTATCCTGAGATGATCCGTCTTTGCTTCGTGATGCCAGCCAAAATCGCAAACCGAGCAATTGTCTGGTGACGCTGCGTTCTACGGTGACAAAATCCGCGCTGTAAACCAGCAGGGGAGCCAGCAGGAAGGCGAGCAGGACCTGTCCAACCGGCACTATGCGCGACATCCAGATGAAGCTCAGGAGAGCCCCGGTGTAGAGGACAATTACCGCGCCCAGAAGCAAGAAGAGCGCGGCCCTGCCACGCCACTTTCGAAAGACCACAACCGCGAGCACGCACCCGATCAGCAATATTCCGGCAGCAAAGCCGAGCGGAACTTCACGCAGCATACGCCCCGTCAAAATACTGTCCAGGATTTGTGCGTGGACTTCAACGCCAGGGGCGGGAAGCTCCGAGGTCAGGGGCGTGCTGATGCGATCGCCAATCTCGGTGGGACCGAACCCAACCAGCACGGGACGCCCTCGCACGCTCTCCAGCTTGTTGCCTTCAAGGGCATCGCGCCCCGAAATAGTGTGGAATCGATCGTGGCGATACGCGATGCGGGCCAGCACAGGGTGAGCCCTGCTTACCGCATTCGCATCGTCCGCGAAAGGCACTTTGTAGGAAGTCAAGAACCCTGCTGTCCGCTGCGGGTCGATCAGTCGTGCTACTTCCACGGCAAAGGCCCAACGGGAACCGTTGAGGGTAAGCTCACGGGGAGGGAAATGGCGGCAGATGCTATCTGCATCGAGGACAGAATGTGCGTGTCCTATCACGGCCGCCGCTTGAGCAAATTGAGGCAGAGGTTCAATCCAGTGCGGCCCCTCGGGGAAAGCGCCAATCTTATCTACTATTACGGTTCGGGCTTCGTGGAGCGCGCCGGCCAGCGCCTGGTCGGCAGTAAGCGACTGGGGCTCTGACAACAAGATATCAAGACCGATCACACTCGCGTTGGCCCGGGCCAGATTACGCGTGAGTTGGGCTAACAGCTCGCGCGACCAAGGCCATCGGCCATACTGGTTCAAGCTCTCGTCGTCAATCAGGACCAGTACGACACTGGACTGCTCTTTGGGAGCGGGTGCGAGACGGAAGAACGTATCTGTGAGCCGTACTTCGGAGTCACGAATCACCGGCAGGGTTGAGAATGCTAGCACCAGAACAAACAAGATAGCCGCCAGACCAAAAGTCTGGCTCCAAGTTCGCTGCTTCGGCTGCCAGGTCATTTTTCGTCCGTTGATTGCAAATCAATACCGAGGCGCAACGCTTTCCGGTAGAGTGTCTTTCGCTCAATGCCCAGTCGGCGCGCCGCTTCCGACCGATTGCCGCGCGTCTGCTTCAGGATCTGCAAAATGTGTTGGCGCTCGAGTTCTAACAGGCGATCCGGGGGCACTGCCGCGGCCGCATGAGCCGCTGGAATTTCGGCAGGCCGGTGCGCCTCAGATTCCACATCTTCCGATGTAATCTGCCGAGTGGACGCAAAAATGGCCAATCGATTAACGGTATTCTCCAACTCGCGAACGTTGCCCGGCCAGGGCATTTCCTCGAGGCGCTGTACGGCCGCAGGCTCGATCGTCACTGCCAGGTCGTTTTTCGCGTTGAACTGGTGGAGAAAGTGATTCACCAGCAGCGAGATGTCCTCGCGACGCTCCTCCAGCGGCGGCATATTGATCTGTACTACGCTGAGCCGGTAATAAAGGTCCTCGCGAAACTGGCCTTGTTTGAGCAGCCGGGAAATATCACGGTTGGAAGCGGCCAGAATGCGGACGTCTATCGGAATGTATTTGGTAGACCCGACGCGGCGGACCTGCTGCTCCTGGATCACGCGCAACAACTTGACCTGAAAAGACAGGGTCGTTTCGGTGATTTCATCCAGGAAGAGCGTACCCCCATTCGTTGCCTCGACTAATCCTTTATGGATGTTGCCGGCACCCGTGAAAGCCCCTTTTTCATGGCCAAATAGTTCACTCTCCAGAATGGTCTCGGTAAACGAACCACAATTGACCGGCGTAAACGGCTGCTCGGACCTCTGGGAGTGCTTATGTATGGCCCGGGCCACCAATTCTTTGCCCGTGCCACTCCCCCCCGTGATCAGGACATGGACGTTGCTGGCAGCGACTCGACCGATGGCTTTGTACACCTCGAGCATCTTCGGGCTTCTACCGACGATCGCCGATTCCTGAGGCTCGGGGGCGGCAACGGTTTTCGATTCCAGGCTCTGTGAACGGAAGCTGTCCGCACGGGCTGAAATAGCGCGAATCTGGTCGATGGTGAGCGGCTTGCTTACATAGTCGATCGCGCCCTCTTTCAGCGAACGGGCGGCAGTTTCGACGCTGATGTGAGCCGTCATGATTACGGGATAGAGTTTTGGCCGCAGGGCACGCAACCGGCCTAGAACGTCAATGCCATTCACGGATCCGAGGTATACATCCACCATCACCAGGTCGGCTCCGGCTGAACTCAGATATTGTTCGGCGTCTTCCGGGCGGAGAAATGTGCGGCACTCGTGTCCTTCGGCCGTAAAAACAGCCTGCAAGAACGAACACGTGTTTGCATCGTCGTCAACAACGATTACCCGCAGCGGGTCCATAGGGTGCTCTAGCGAAATTAGTTTACTGCAGAGTTACGGTGTAAATGAGCAATTCTGGTGCCACAATGGCTCCCCGAGAGCACGGTGCGACGGATTACAGAGTCCAACCCCAGAAACATCAATCTTGCGCCTAAGGGTGCTGTGTATCTCAGGTCACGCCAGCCAAGTTTATGGTTTTCAATGAGTTAGCTCGATCACTCGCTCACATCGATGTGTGACGGTCGTCACTGAACAAAGGGGCTGGATTCGATAGAGTGCCTACAACATAAAGGTTTAACAAGGCGCGAGTCGTTGCCATCCTTACCCCACAAACTTACGACTCGCGCCTTACCTTTTTTCTACCCTGCACTCGACCGGGATTGCGGTGTGTGTCCCCCGCACGATCAGAAAAGTGAACTGGCTCCGTTAAGCTTACTTTTCCTTCCTCACCGCGCTGAGCTCGATCCCGAGCTGCTCACATTTCTTGTAGAGATGACTGCGCTCGAGGCCAAGGGCTCTCGCGGTGTTGGTGATGTGAGAATGATTGCGCTTCAGTTCACTGAGAATCACTTCGCGTTCAAAACTCTGCACGCGATCAGAAAGTAAGCCAGATCTTGTGCTCGCCGGACTGTCCGGGGTCCCTGGCAGAGCGACGTGCACTGTGGCGGTATCCACCTGTCCTTCTGTTGCCAGCAACATCAGTCGTTCTACGACATTTCTCAGCTCGCGTACGTTGCCAGGCCAGGGATGGGATTGCAGGGCCTGGATTGCCTCGGGCGTGAAGGGAACCGGCTTCCAGCCGTTTTGCGCGCACACTTGCTTGGCGAAGTGTTCGACGAGGTTGGGAATATCCTCGCGGCGCTCTCCGAGAGGCGGCAAGAGCAACGGGAAGACGTAAACGCGATGAAACAGGTCTTGGCGAAACTTGCCTTCCTTAGCGAGCGCTCCGAGATCGCGGTGGGTCGCAACCAGAACGCGTACATCGACGAGGATGGGTTTATCGCCTCCGATTCTCTCGATTTCGTTCTCTTCGAGAACGCGCAGCAGCTTGGCTTGCATGGGCAACGGCATGTCTCCAATTTCATCGAGAAAAATAGTCCCGTGCTCGGCCTGCTCAAATTTTCCGATATGTCTGGCGGCAGCTCCCGTAAAGGAGCCTTTCTCGTGACCGAAAAGTTCGGACTCGATGAGTTCGGCGGGAACGGCCGCGCAATTGAGCGTAATAAAGGGGCCTGAGGCTCGCGGACTGCGTTCGTGCAGCGTACGTGCGATCAGTTCCTTACCGGTTCCGGTCTCTCCTAAAATACACACGCGGGTCTCGCTCGCTGCAACTCGCTCGATTTGGGACATAACCTTGCGCATGGCCTCGCCCGACCAAACGATTTCATGTTTTCCCAGACGCTGCCGTAGTTGCCGGTTCTCGGATTCGAGTCGTTGCAGCCTGAGGACATTTTCCACGGTCAGCAGGAGCTTTTCGGTCGAGATAGGTTTCTCGAGAAAATCCAGGGCCCCTAGCCGGGTGGCTCGGACTGCCATCTCGATATGTGCTTGCCCGGACATCATCACGATCGGAGTCGTTACCCCCTGGGCCTTCAACTCTTCCAGAAGCGAGAGACCGTCTTTGCCCGGCATGACAACGTCGGAGAGCACGAGGTCGAAGGGTTGCGACTTAGCAAGGTCCAAAGCTTTGGCAGCATTGTCGCAGACGGTTGCTTCGTGGCCGGCGAGGCGGAACGCCCGCGAGAGTGAGGCCAAGGTGTTGGCTTCGTCATCGATGATCAGCAGGTGCGCTTTTTGCGGCAATACTGTCTCCTTCAAATGAATGATCCCGGTTTGGCTGCACTTGCGTGATTCTGCTCAGCCGAGAGCCTATCCATATTCAGGGGCAGTTCGATGCGAAAGGTGCTACCCCGGCCAGGTGCACTTTCCAGGCTGATCTTGCCTCCGTGATCGCTCACCACGGATTGAACGATGGCCAAACCCAAGCCAGTCCCGTGCTCCTTGCTGGTGTAATAAGGCGTGAACAGGCGCTCGGATTCTTCGGGGGTCAGGCCGCTACCAGTATCGGAGACTTCCAGGCGAACCCGCTCACCATCCTGACGTGTGCGAAGGGTCAGGGTCCCTGCTTGCGGCATCGCGTCCATAGCATTCAGCACGAGGTTGGAAATTGCCCGGTGAAGCAAGTCGGGATCAGCGGCGATCATCGGCACGCGGTCATCCAAATCCAGATTACAGGTGATGCCATCCCGCTGCGACCGCAGTTGGGCTTCAAACAGCCGTGACACGCCCTGCATAATCTCGTTTGGATTTACTTCCTGCAGCTGGGGCTGAGGCATTTTGGAGAATTCGCTGAAACGCCCAATGATGGTTTTCAGGTTAGCAATCTCGGCCAGCAGGGTCGCTGTGCTTTCCTGAAACATTTCTTCGAACGCCTGTGGGCTCTGCTGCCGTGCCCGCAGCAGGTTTTCCACGGTGAGTTGAAGGGGGAACAGTGGATTTTTGAGTTCGTGGGCCAGTCGCCGCGCCAGTTCGCGCCAGGCGGCCACACGCTCGGTCTGGACCAATCGCTCCCGTTGCTCCAGTAACTCCCGTGTCATGCGATTAAACGATTCAGCCAGTTCGCCGAGTTCGTCGGTTGATCGGATATCGACCTGAGTGTTCCAGTTTCCATCCGCGACTTGGCGAGCTGCCAGGGCAAGCTGCTCGACCGGCCGCATCACGCGCCCAGCCGTCCATCCGCTCAGCAGGACAGCCAGCAGAATTCCCGTTCCGCCCACCAGCAAGGCCACCAGAGTAATGCGATGTCCCAGCTCGACATAGGAACGCTGCGAATTGCCTACCAGCAGGACACCTAACAACTGCCCGTCCCGGCCTCTCAGCGGAATCGCATGCATGCTCTCATCATCGGCGGGATCAGAAGACCAGTGAATGATCTCGGTTGGCTCCTCGGTTTGCTGCTGCGCTTTCTGAATCAGAGGCGCGAGCCTATCTGGCTGCTGCACAGCGCCCGATGGATCGATTAAGAGCTGTGGCGAAAACGCCGTCCCGAAGTTCTGGTAGAGCAGGGCACGCATGCCGGAAGGAAGCTCAAGGGAGGCCAGAAAGTCCTTGTCCAGGCGGTGGCCTCCGATTACGTAAAGAGACTTGTCGCCAATCGCGATAGCACGAGTTGCGAACAGCCCTAAGACGGCGCCGTCAGCAACGTCTTCCCGTTTCAGGTATGCCTCTTTGGAAATTGGCTGGGAAAGATTCAGGAGGGATTCTTTGTAGCCAAATTTCGCGGGCCAATGGGCGGAGGCGATAATCGTTCCCTGGCCGTCTATGAATTCGAGAAAATCCAGTCGTTGACTGTCGGCGATCGACTTCGCCTCGGAGAGATAAGCGCCATAATCGGGTGCTCCTCTGGTTACAGCGACGGCCATGTGCGCGGCTGGTTCGGAGGCCGCAATCGCGTCGACCCGGTGGACTACGTCTTCTCCCCGGCGGTTAAATTCGCGCTGAAACTGCTTGATCAGGGCCATCGTGCGCTCTCGACTGGCACGTTCGAAAGCGCGGCGACTGAGAGCGGAAACAATCCAGCCAACGGCTGCCACGGAGAGAAAAACAGTGAGTGCAAAAACCAGCAGGAGTTTGCGGCGGAAACTCACGGTTTCTCCGTAGCCAGCCAGATATCGCTTAGATCCCAAGCCCCGGTGCGCCTCTCGCCCCAATTCCTCACGGCTGTGCTTAGCCCGTAGTTTACCGGCAAGTGGAACAGGGGAATGATGCGGTGCGACTGCAGAAGAGCGTTTTCCGATTGATAGAGTTCCTCGGGGTTGTTCGCAGTCAGCGCCGGCTGTGGCAATCCTAAGCTGGCGGTCACTGCGGCGAGCGCCACTTCTGGGTTCGGGGATGCGAGGGCTGTGCGAACTAAACGAAGATCGCCACTACCTGTGCTGATTGGACGCAGAGTCATGCCCGCATCTTTTACGTTCAGGGCGACACGCTCTGCGATGAGTCGGCCCAGCGAGTCGGAGGGGTCGTAACTCAGCGTCCATGCAGGCGCGTAGGGAACTTCCGCTCGCCGCTGTTGGGCCGCTTGCATGTTGAACTCAGTTGGGAACAGGAATTCATACCCGGTCATCCAGTTGGGCAAAATCCCACCTGCGGGATCGCCTTCCCCTTGCAGAAGTACAGTTTTGATTGAGGCGCGATCGATACTGAGCGCGAGGGCGTCAAGCAGTTTCTGATCCTCGGAAGATGGCTGCTGATGCGTGAAAACAAGGGCCACAAGTCCGAGAGGGGCTGATTCGGAAACACGGCGCCCTTCCATAGCCGTGCGTCGGGCCTGTTCGGGCGCAATCTCGATGAGGTCGGCCTTGCCAAGTTCGAGCAACATCAACTGGTCGCGCGCGCTAGTTCCCAACGCTATTTCGGCGGAATTAACAAACGGACGTCCTCTCCAGTAGTCTTCATTCGCGGCAACGACGAGTTTCTTTCCCGGCTGCCAATCCGAAACTCGAAAGGGTCCCGTGCCGCTTATCTTGCCGGGCAGGCGTTTGACGATCGAGTTCTTTGGCAGGGTAAGCTCCGCAGCCAATGACGGGTTGGCGGAGTTCAGCTCGATGGTGATCGAGTCATCGAGCGCATAGATAGTCCACGTCGGATTGGCGGCTCGGAGCGAAGCTGCGACGGCGCTGGGAGTCAGCAGGGAACCGTCATCGAAAGCGACACCACGACGCAACCGAAATTGCCAGCGCTGGCTTCCGGGCTCGCCTTGCCAGGTGAGAGCCAGGGCCGGCCGAATCCTGCCGAGGTCGTCCATCGTGACCAGCGTATCGAAAAGCAAGCTGGAGAGATTACGAGAGGTCACCGAATCCAGCTGAACCAGGACAGCAGGGTCGAGCGAAACCGGAGCGGTTTGTATGGCCGTATGCAAGGTGCCGCCGTATTGCGGACGCCGGGCCGCTTGGGCAAGCCCAACGAGCACGAGACTACTGGCCGCAAGCAATGGTAAGGCGAAATGCCTCATATTTCCCCGTTTCCCAATTTCGCGAGACTACGGCTGCTGTGTTGCCGCTACTCTCCGTCCATAGAGAAGTGGTGCTTCCCCCCAACTCCACCGGCTGGCTCACCGGCACAGGGTCACGGTCCGGGAATTCGTAGGCACGTACCGTGTCCGGTGCAGCCCCGTCACTGTTACTCGACACCAGAACCTGCGATCCGGAGCCACAAGTGGTCTTGACACCAGCCATGTCGCTGCCCCACCCGGGGCGGGAGAGCGTTTGCACATTGACGCCGTCGACTTCGCGAACCTGTCCATCTATCCCTGCCAGCACCCAGAGGACGTACTTCTCTCTGGGAATCGGGGCGGCCGAATAAAAAGGAGGAACCGTCCGCTCTTGCCCGATGCCCGGAGCGAGCGCACCAGTAAAGAAGTTTCGAGTAGGCGAGAAAAAGGCGTTCAAGCTGACCTGCTCCGAGCTCAGGGGCCAAGGATCATCGCTCTCGCGACAGGATAGGCTTAGAGGAGCCTGTGCCGCGGTCGAACAGAAAACTCCTGGCAAGTAGGCGTCAACGAGGCGGTCTCTGCGCAGGACAAGTCTTCCACGCAGATCCCGGGGCCAGGGTCGACTGTGGGGAATTTGGAATGACTGCTCGAGTTGCCACCTGCCATCCTGCAGCGCGTACATGGCAATTTTGTTCGGATCGAGGACGATAACGTGCGGCGGACTACTGTCGATGACTGCTACGTCCAGTATGCGGTCGTCCTGAGACCAAAGCTGTATCTTGCGGATCAGCAAAACAGCGGGTTCTCGGATCGGCGTACCGGGTTCCATCCGCGCCATGGAGATCATCGTGATGGCGGGTTGATTGTTGCCCTGCTGGATGCGGGCTACCCAGACATAGTTCTGGAGATTCTCCGACAGCGAGACCTGCACGGTGGCGGCGGCCTGGTCTGGGTTGACGAAGGTTAGGCCAGCAGCATTCAACTGGGTGCGGAGGGCAGTACGAATCGCTTCCACGTCGGTCTGGCTCAAGGAAGACCGGTTCGCAACATCGAGGGAGACGGCTGTGGGACCGGTAATTGCGACGATCTTCTGAGCCAATTGCTGTTCTGGGGCGCCCCAATCCGCAGCCCAGGCAGAGCCGAGTAAGAATAGGAAGACCGGCAAAGACCGTACCAAGCGAGAAGACCGACGCAGGAGGTTGAACATTTGGGGAACTCGTAAAATTATAACCGCATTGCGCATGGGCGTACGTCCGACCTTCTGTCGTCATCCTGAGCGGGCTGGCAGCCCGTGGAGGATCTGGCGTGCGCCAATCGCGCATTTCGGTGCTGCACGCGAGATCCTTCGCCAAACTCACGCTTGGCTCAGGATGACGACATCGGCGAATCATCTTTGAGACCTTGAGACCTTGAGACCTTGAAACCTCGACCAATCATCTGTGTGGCGAATCCTGCGGCGGATCGTCCGGCTCCGCCTGACTGACACGGTTCGCAGTGCTCATACTGCGCAAGACATCGTTAGCGAAGAAGAACTTGCCATCCGCCGGTACCATCATGATCTGCAACTTGTCCGACAAACGCTCGGCCACGATCTTGTTTATCAAGAGCGGATTCGATTTCAGAATTGCGGCTTCGCTCTTCATCCGCTCGGCATCCGCGGCAGCCGTGATGCGAATGCGGTTGGCTTCGGCATCGGCCAGCAAGTTGCGCCGCTCCATCTCTGCCTTGCTGTCGATGACCTTAGCCTGTGCCATGGCTTCTGCATTCTTGACCGTTGCTTCCTTGCGCGCTTCGGCCTCCAGGCGGGATTGTTCAATCTGTTTCTGTTTGAGAGGCAGAGTGTATTGCATAGCGTCAGCTTCAGCTTTTGCCTGCAACACTCTGACCTGAGCCTGACCTTCGGCTTGCTTTACTTGCTGTGCCTTCTGCGCCTCGGCGTCCAATTCAGAAATCCTCACCTGTTTTTGGCGGATATCGGTCTCCACGCCCATGCGGTCGCTTTGCTGTTCTTTGAGTAACAGGTCTTCCAGGCCCTTGGCATATTCCGGTGGGAGCTGGATATCTCGCAGCATGACTTCCTTGACGATGATCCCGTCAGTTTCCAGCTTCCGTGCCATCGCATCCGCGGCGCGCCTGCGAACCTCTTCCCGCTTGGCCGCGAACACGTCGCGTACGGTGTAATTGGGTACCAGGTCACGCCACACGCTGGCTACTACTGCGGGCACGATTTCCTTCTCGACCGGTTGCGGCAAATTAGCCTGGATGAGATCCAGCCGCCTGGGATCAAGCCGGTACCGAACCGTAATCGCCAGTCCCACTGTTAGTCCCTCTTTCGCTTGCACATTGAGTGGCAGCAGCTTGGACGCGGCCTGGCCTTGTTTCTTGTCCCCATCCTCGCGCGCGCCCGTGGTGAACAACTGGTCGCGCGTGTCAAACAGCGCAATGCTTTCCGCAAACGGGACAACGAAGTGAACCCCCGGATACAGTGTGCCCGGGAGTGTCCCTTGAGTCTGGCTGACGCGAACGCCAGCCATTCCGCTAGGGATTACGACAAAACTTAAAGCCAGCAGCAAAGGCGCCCAAGCCAGCAGGGCCAAGGCCAGCGAGGTTCGCCAGCGGACCTGCGGCGCCGTCGGCAACGGTGCGCTCCCTGCCGCGGCCAGAGCGCGCCGATAGTGCATTTCCAGATAGAGGTCGTAACCGAGGATTCCAGTCGCCACCAGAATCATTCCGGCCCCACCCAACATTAAGAGGTACTTGACGAAAAACATGTTCTTACTCCTTCCCGCGCGCGCCGCAACATCAGCATCCCGCCACGATGCCCGCACAACAGCCGCCGGGATGGCGGCGTTCCTTCAGCGCATTTGTTTCTGCCCGGACCTGATCCGCTCTACCGCCTGCGGAGCAAAGAACAGGCGGAAGACTTCTCCGAAAATTAGCTCTTCGACGAGCAGTGCTACCGCGATCGAGAAGACCAGCCCTGCCACGACCGCCATTGCTGTGATTGCGAGTTGCATAAGTTCCTCGTTGAATCGCTACTGCCCGCCTGCCACGCCACTGCCGATTTCCGACGTGGCAACGGTCGTGTTTTCTTGATCTGTGCCGCCGAATATTTGCGCTATCCGCCGATCCTGGTCGCCGCGAATCTCAACCCTGTCGCCTGATCTCAGCATCGTGAACAGCTGTTCCATGTCGCGATTGCGCAGGCGGATGCAGCCGTGTGAGGCTGCCTTGCCGATGGAGCGCGGCGCGTTCGTGCCGTGGATCCCATATCCTTTTCTGTTGAGGCCGACCCAGCGGGTGCCGATCGGATTATCTTTTCCGGAAGGTATTACTTGGCCCGCATGGTAATAGGTCGGGTTACTGACACGGTTGACGATCTCAAACTCGCCGGTTGGGCTCGGGCTGCTATCGGCTCCGACGGCAATCTGGAAGATTCCCAGGATGGCGCCATCTTGCAGAACCGCTAGCTTGCGAGCGCGAAGGCTGACCACGACCTGACGTGGAGGTTGGGCGGGGCTCTGGCCCTGGGCCAATCCCTCCGCGGCTGCGAGAAGGATCAGACCCAGCAGGAATCCCGTCCAGTGTGCTCTCTGCTTGCCGTTGCCCGATTTCACCACCGCCCTCTTTCTGGCTTGCGCCAGCAAGAAATGCAGGGGGACGGCCAAAGAGTAAGTAGTTGAAAAATAGGTAGTTACTTGCCAGGTAGTCGCCCCAATAACGTGTGCCGGTGCAGACAACGTGTCAAGGGTGACACGCAAGGAAATACTCCACAGGGGTAGTTATGGAAGTTTTACGGGATTCTCTTCTAGCTAGCTATAGCTAGGAGTACACGCCCGGCCGCGCCAGAGACGGGGCATCCGGTGGCGCCGGTGTCTGGAAGAGCTGTTCGGATTCGGCGCCGATCAGGATAAAGACAAAATCATTTGGGATCTCGGCGAGCCGTCCGGCAACAGACACCATTACCGAGTCGTTGGTGATTGCTGCCACGGTGGCGTTCCGGAGGATGCGGACCTTCTTCTCGTGCTCCAACCGGTCTACCAGTTGGCGGTTGTGGGCGGGCCCGCGCTGGAAGTGATCGCCACGATAGGTCAAGGTGACACGATTGCGGCCGGAATAACCCAGGGCAAGGGCTGCACGAATGGCGGTGTCCCCCCCGCCGATGATCAGGATGTCCTTGTCCTCATATCGTTGGGCATCATCAACGCAATAAGACACCTTGGGAAGCTCTTCTCCCGGTATTCCGAGCTTCACCTCGGCAGTCGCCTCGACCGGGGCTGGCGCTGGAGCTTCAGGAGTTTTGACCGCTTGTTTTTCTTTCTTGACAGCCTTTTGCTCTCTTGCTTCTTTGCTGGCCTCCACGGTCAGGTCACGGGATCCGAGTTGGACTCCGACCTTCTTCAGGAAATCATTGGGCGGAGTACCTCCTGCGAAGATCCAAACAAAGTCGTTTGGTAACTCCATCCGCTCACCTTTGACTTCGATAACGACGGCGTTCTCCCTGAACTCCAGGGGACTGGAGTTGAATAGCACCTTGAGTTTTCCATTGCGTGCGCACTCTTCCACCCGGGTCGAGTTGCGCTCTTTAATGCGGCTGAAACGATCTTGCCGATAGGAGAGGGTGACTTCATTGCCGGCCTGGTGTGCCAGTCCCATCGCCGCCTCGACCGCGCTGTCGCCGCCGCCGATCACCAAAATCTTCTTATTTATGTAGTGGTCGGCCTCGATCAGCCGGTACATGACCTTGGGCAGATCCTCTCCCTTAACGCCGAGTTTTCGGGGAGTGCCGGTCTTACCGAGGGCCAGGATGACCGCCCGCGCGCGGTATTGGGCTTTGCTGGTGGTCACCGTGAAGATTCCATCCTCGGCCTTTTTTATGTCGTCCACTTTTTCGCCGGCGCGGACCTGGAAATCGGCTCGATGCAGAACCTTGTCCCAGAAGGCCAGTAGGTTCTCCTTAGAGAGTTCCGTCTTCTTGAATTTTCCGTACATGGGGAATTCCACGGGGCTGGTCATCACCAGTTTCTGGCGCGGGTATTTGGCCACTGTGCCCCCAATCTCGTCCTGCTCCACGGTGACGTATTTAAGATTCTTCTCGATGGCGCGTAAGGAGGCTGTGATGCCTGCGGGCCCGGCGCCCACGATTAGAACATCGTAGACGTCTCCGGCGGGCCGGGAACCCGTCGCGAACCGCTGGGCGATAGTGTCGATGCATTCCCGCCCTTGGTTCACGGCATTCTTGATTAAAGCCAAGCCGCCCAGTTCGCCGACGATGAACATATTCTGGACATTGGTTTCGTACTCGGGAGTCAGATGAGGCATGTCGGCGCTCATGCTGGGGCTGGCCATCACCATGGTAATGGCCCCGACAGGGCAGGCTTCCTCGCACAAGCTGTGGCCGATGCACTTATAGCCGTTAACGATGACCGCCTTGCCTCCCAACATGGCAAGGACATCTCCCTCCGGACACACCATCGTGCAGCTCTGGCAGCCGATGCAGAACGTCGTATCAATGTGGGGATGCTGTGACTTAGGCCCCTCGGAATAGAGCTTGCCTTTTTCTGCCGCGGCGCGCGCCTTCTGCTCGGTCTGCTTCAAACCCTTCAGATAGCGGTGCAGAAAGAAATAGGCTATAACGACGGCAATGCCTAAAGCGAGAAGCGTATCCATGCGGGCCCTATTATGCTCTTAAATTATGCCCTAAAAGAGACCGTAACCCATCGCCATGACCGTCACGATATGGATAAGCGCCAAGAACGCGAAGGTATAGCTGAACGGTTTATGGATGACATGCCAGGCTTGGAAAACCGGCTGGGAGCGGGAGAGGAACAGGATGCGCTTGGACAGCGAGGCTTCTTCGCGCGCCATCGCGATCGCCCTTTCCAACTCAGGGTGACCGGTGGAAAGTAGCCCGCCTAGCGTCGTGATGTATTCCATTCCCTGCAGTGCGTGACGGCGCAACCGGGCTACCCGGAAGACACGACCCAGGTCGAGCATCATCATGTAGGGAATGGCCACGAGAAACGAGAGAGTCTCGACTTTTTCGGGAGCCGGCAGACTTAGCATTTCGCGTAAATCCGCTTGAGGCAGCAGCTGTTGCTCTGCCAGTTGCTGCGACAATTGCGCCTGCAACTCCTGCGTCTCCTTGCGGGACAACTCCGCGGCATTCAGGCTGCGCGGAATCTGCGAATAGAGGTACCGCCCCACGACCCCGCTGGCAGAAACGGCTGCCATGATCCAGAAGGCAATGCCGGCGAATCCACGGAACTTGAAGGAAGCATGAAACGCGATAATGAAGGGAGCCGACAGTCCAAACAGCACATGAATATCCAGCCAGTGCCGGGTATTACCTTGCTTCATTAACCATGCCCAACGCTTGCGAATCGGATACAGGAAGATGGCAAAGAAAACGAACATTCCCAGGAATCCGAGCTTAAGTCCGATTGCCCCGCTGGGTTTCAGAAGCGCATGTTTAGCCGAGAAAGGGCGCTGGGTGACGTCCAGCGTGTAGTAGTCCCACCCATAGATTGCCAGAGCCAGAAGGAGGCAGATGGCCAGAAGGTAACCGCTTACGAGTATAAATCGGTGCACTCGGTCATTCTTCTTTACAACCGGAACCGCCCGGGCCGGGGCGACAGCAACGTTAGGTGTCGAAATACTATTCATTGTTGTTTTGCTACCTGCTCCTCCGTACTCACCGAGAATCTCTTGTAGTCAGAAAACCGGTGCAAATTGCGCCAGTGCTGGCGCGCCGTCTCCACTTCCACCGTGGCAGTCGAGGGAAACCAATAGGCTGGTTCGGCTGCCGCAAAGCGCACCGGCGTAAATTCCACTTCCGAGCGCAGTGACTTCATGCCGACATCGTCCATGGTGCCGTTTTCGAGCCCGGCAGTAATCTTGGCGATCGCCCCAGTATCCGGGTCGATCCAGGCCATGCCGGCCAGTTCCAAGGGATATTCACGGCCGCGCACCGCCAAAGCAGTAACGGAACGCGTATTGCGAATATGCTGGAAGTGGACTTTGCTGAATTTCTTGCCGTTGATGATCTCGTCTCCCGCCGCGCTGAATTGAAAACTCCCGGCGTAGTAGGGATGGAAAATCAGAAATAATGTGGCAAACCCGTTGCTAACCAGCAGCGGAGTCGTTTGATCCTTCTCTTTTTCCTTCTTTTCGTGCTTCTTGCTCTGCTTTGCGTCCTGCACGGCAAGCCGCGACTCATCCAGGGTGAGTTCCCCGCTGGCATTGCTCAGGATCACGAGGTAGTCGAAAGTGGATTCCGCCTTGCGTACGACCTTTTCGTTTTCCCCGAGCTTTTCCTGAGTGACGTGCTCCGTGCATTTCACTTCAGAAAACTGGTCAACAAAAGCAGATACACGCTTGCTGGTACGCGCCAGCAATTGATCCACTGTAGTATCCGTCGCCGACACCAGCGACGACAGACACGCGACAGTCACTACCAGTTTCCCAACTCCCAACCACGATACGAACCTGTTCGAATACATCATTGTCCCTTTACTTCATTGTCCCTTGAATTTTGAGTCAAAGCGGTATCCCAAACTCAAATACCACTGGTCGTAGTTCAGCGCTCCGCCGCGGTTCCAGGTGAACCCACCCATGAAAAAGTAATGCCGGCCTACATTCGTATCCAGGTTGGCGGTTACGAACTTAGATGTGTTGCTGGCCGCCAGGGTTGACACGAATGACTGACGTCCTGCAAGCAATTCGCCATGGAAAGAATCGCGGATGTTGCGTGAGAGCGAAATCGCCTCGTAGAAACCCCTGCCAAAAGAGCCGTTAAACTTCGAATAGTGCAGGTCAGCCCGAACCCCGGTCCACGGCACGCGACCAAATGTCACCCCGTACAGTTGGTTCAGAGAGGCTGTGGGATCACCCGAACGATTACTCTTACCTAGCGTAGTATACAACCACACCTGCCGGATGACCTCCACCCTCACTCCGGCACTGTAGCCTTGGAACAAGTACTTGTCGAGCAGGGTCGTTCCAACCAGGCTCAGGTCGAAGGTGGGCAGATCGCGAAAATAAGTGTGGTTCAAGTCGAATTCAATGCGTTCATGGGGCTGTAGCCGGACTGTCAGGAAACTGCGGCTAACCCCTGCGCCAGGAGCCTGCACGACAGCGTTTCCTTTCGGACTATCGGCCTGGAATGCGTGATAGATCCCCAAGAACCGCTTGTAATAGAACCCGTTCTCGGCAAACACGAACGGCCGATTGGGGTCCCACTTCAACATGCTGAGTCCGACCCCGGAAGTGCTGGTGTACCGCAGGCCGTCGAAGCTGCCGCCGGAGAAGTTGACAAACGATCCGGCAATGCGCTGATTCGGGTTGTAACTGTACGAACTGGGATCCGGCGTCGAGCCCGCAAACACGCCCAGGATCGTTCTTCCGATCCGTCCGCCAACATAACCGCCGTCAATGGTGTCGAGGCTGGTGGCCCAGGGAAGATACAGGCGCCCGAAGCCGGCGACAAACGGCGACCGCGGATTGTCGTAAGTCAGACCCAAATGATAGGTACGATTAATCAGGTCCTGCAAACTGGTTTGACTGGAATTGGTGGAGGTCAGACGGCCGCGCCAAAATCCGCTCAGATTCCAGTAGGTGCCGTAAATTCGCGTGATATCAGTGCGCACCACGAAACCAAAATTCGAGCTGGTTAGTGGCGTTGCCCCGTGGCTCATCATGCCGGAATAGTCAAACCCGAAACGTCCGCGGGCACGATTGACTTCGGGCAGCGGAGGGCGGGGAACCTCGGCGCGCGCCTCTTCATCCAGTGTGTCACTTTGCGTGAAACTAATGACCGACGGATATTTCCGTGTGGCGCTCAATGAGCGCTGCGCGACCATGGCTTCGGTCTCATCCGAAGAGAGAAACGCCAGATCGCCAGATTTGAGGTTGCGCTTGGGAGTGTGAATGTCAGCTACGGCGGATGCATCGGCTACGGCCGTCACCTGCAATTCGGCCACTATGCTTTTTGTGGGGACCGCGGCGGCAGTGGGCTGGGCTAGAAAAGGATCCTTGTCGAGAACGATCAACTTCGCGCCCTCGGTCAGACCGGAGGCGCGCCCACCGTCCAGGTAAGCCACCCCTTCGGCCACATACTTCACTTTATAACTGACACGAATATCGGTATTGCTCGGCCTGGTCAATAACACGGGAACCTGGGTATCAAGATCAGGCTTAGCGGGCGCCGGCGCAGGTGCGGCGCTGGCAACTAGAGTCGGCTTGGACGCTTGCGGTGAAGCTGACGCCTTGCTAGCCGCCGTCGGAGTGGCAGTGATTCCTCCCGAGCTAACCGAGGCCGGAGCGCCAGTGGTGGGGGCGGCGACCGTAGCAGTGTTGCTAGTGCTGGGTTGTAGCGTCGCAGCTGCTTGTGCTCCCTGAGACGAGCTTGCCCGACCGGCGGCTGACGAGGTAGTCGCCGAGCTCGCCGTTGCGGTCACAGCTGTGGCGGGCTGCGCACCGATCTTTGCCGGCGAGCCAGTTCCCGGATTGGCCGGTGTTGCCGAGGAGCTTACGACAACACCAGTCGACGCGCCTGGGAACGCGGGTTGCTCCCACAAAGGAACTTGTTTCGAGGCAACTGGCGTCGTGGTCCTTCCAGAGGTGCTGGCGCTTGCGTTCGTGGGAACTCTAGCGGGCTGTGCCGGCACCGGTTCTTGTCTAGAGGCAACCGCCGTCGTGGCCGTGCCAGAGGTGGCCGTACCTGGAAATGCGGGCTGCTCCCAAACGGGAACTTGTTTAGAGGCGACCGCTTTCGTTCCTGCGCCAGGCGTGCTGACGCTGGCCGCCGTTACACCCGGACTTGGTGCAGCGGCTTGGGGCTTCGGCGACTGGGGTCCCGGCGCAGGTTTCATCGCTGCCGGTGGTGCTGGGATAGCAGTATTCGCCGTCAAAGAGCCACTTGGTGCCGCCTGCAAGGGTTGCTTTGCGAGGACGCCGGTCTTGCTTTGCTCCGTCGACATGTTGCCCGCGATCACCGGAGTAGGGTTGTTTGCGGCTGACTTCACCGGTTGCGGCGGAACCGCGGGAACGGCAGGCCTTGCGGCGGCCGAGGTCGCGGCGTTGACTGTCTTAGCGTCGGTAGACGCTGGTGATGAAGTTGCTGCCGGCTGCGCGCCTTTTGATTGGGGCCCGGGCGCGGATGACTGCTTCTGATCCACGGGAGTCATCCGGTCGCCACGTACGACGGCAACTTCGGGGAAACCCGACTCCGGCTTGGTAAGGCCCAGGCCAGTACTGGCGCTAGAACTAGTTCGACCCGGAACAACTCCTTGTCCTGGCGCACCGGTATTGGGCGACACGGTGCCTGGTTGCAGGCTGCCAAAATTCGGGTTGGCGGCGCTGGGACGAGATGTACTCGCCGTCATGGTGCCAGCGGCAGGATTCGATTGCGCAACCGGGGTCTTGACCGGGGGAAGGGAAGCCGGCGGTGTTACAGGCGCCGGAGCCGTTGCAGTCGTGGGGAGGTTCTCAGGTCCTTCGCGATGCAGCTTTCCCAAGAGCGTTCCGGTCGCCGCGGGAACGGGCCCGCCCCTTCGTTGACGTGCCGTCTCGGAAGCCAGGAGTGTCAGCGTGACTTTCTTTCCGTCAGTGGCTAGTTCATACAGACGCGGTTCGACCAGGTCAAGCACCACGCGCGTCACCGGCGGATTGGCGCTGTTCAGCCCGATGCGCACCATCTTCACGCCGCCTTGATTTACGACCGCGCGTTGCTGCTTCGCGCTGGAGGAGGTATTGGGGAGCTCTAGAACCAGCCGATCGGGGTTAGTCGCAACGATGACCGTCGGAACCACGGGCTGAGTGAGGGTGACCTCAATTTTGACCTGATCACCGACGGGTGCCACGTCTACGTTGCGGATTTCCACCGGGTTGCCGGCGGGCACTTGCCCAACAGCAAACGACACCAAGACGAGGAGGAGGATTATATTTATTAACTTCATTTCGTCCTGCTTTTACTATCTTTAGAATCGCCACCGCCAGCCCAAGGTACCCTTAGTCCGGGGCGACATCTGCACTTCAGAAACTTAGCCATCCACCGGGGCTAGCCGCGCCCGTGACACTGGTAGCAGTTGACGCTGTTGTACACGTATCCACCGACGTTCGGGTGACGGAAATTCGCCGCGTTATTGTTCCCATGGCACCCCGTGCACTGGAACACCGAATAGTCATTCGAATTGGTGTGGCAGGTGGCACAGACGCCGTTGGCGCCGCCGTGATTCAGCGGGAAGTACGTGTGATTGAAGGTCGCCCCTGTCCATGCCGTGGTCGTATGGCACGTCGCGCAGGCCGTCGGGAACCCGGCAGACTGGTGGTTCGGATTCGTCGTGGCGGTATATTGCGCCTTGTGACACGAATAGCAATCCATCGGAACCGTCGTGTAGTTGTTGTTCACGTGGCAATTGGCGCACGCCACGGTCGTGTGTGCACCCGTCAATGGGAACGGTGTGTTGTTGTGATTGAACGCGGACGGTATCCACGCGGTCGTGTTGTGGCAAACATCGCACTGCTGTGGGAAGCCTGACGTGACGTGGTTCGGATTCGTCGTGCTCTGGAAATTCGTCAAATGGCACGTGACGCACGCGGTGCTGGTCAGGTTGTAGTTATTGCTGGCGTGGCACTGGGCGCATTGCAAACCAGTGTGCGCGCCGGTCAAGGGGAAGCCGGTAGTGGCGTGATTAAAGTTCGCCCCCGCCCAAGATGCGGTGCTGTGGCAGACCGAACAATCCGTTGGGAACCCGGCAGCCACGTGGCCCGGATTATTGGTCGCCTGGAAATCGGCCATGTGGCACGAAGCGCAGGCTGTATTCGCCGACGTCAAAGTGTAATTCCCATTTGCGTGGCATTGTGCGCACGTCACGGTGGCATGGAAGCCGGTCAGCGCCCAGCCGGTGGTGGAGTGATCGAATGTCCCATTACCCCACGTGGTCGTGTTATGGCATTGCTGACAGGTCTGCGGAAAATTCGCCTGCACGTGGTTTGGATTGGCCGTGGTCTGGAAATTGGTGAGGTGGCACGACACGCAAGTCGTATTCGCGCTGGTCAGGGTGTAGTTCCCGTTAATGTGACACTGACTGCACTGCAGAGTGTTATGCGCGCCCGTCAGAGCGAACCCCGTAGTCGAGTGATCGAATGTGGCGCCGTTCCAACTTGTGGTGTTGTGGCATTGCTGACAGGTCTGCGGGAAATTGGCCTGCACGTGGCTCGGATTGTTCGTGTTCTGGAAATCTGTCAGGTGGCACGTTACGCAGGCTGTGCTGGTCAGATTGTAGTTTCCATTGACGTGGCACTGGGCGCACTGCACAGCCGCATGCGCGCCGGTCAGGGGGAAGCCAGACTTGGAGTGGTCAAACTGTGCCGGCTGCCAGGCCCCTGTGTTATGGCAGGTCTCGCAGGTCTGCGTGAATCCCTGCTGCACGTGGTTTGGATTGGTCGTCCCTTGAAAATCCTTCAGGTGGCACGACACGCACGTCGAAGTCGTCAGATTGTAGTTCCCGTTGACGTGGCACTGGGTGCACTGCACAGTTGCGTGCGCGCCGGTCAACGGGAAACCGGTGGTGGAGTGGTCAAAGCTCGCTCCCGCCCACGACACCGTGTTGTGACACTGCTGGCAGGTTTGCGAGAAGCCGCCGCTCACGTGATTCGGGTTAGTCGTCCCTTGAAAATCCTTCAGGTGGCAGGAAACGCAGGCCGTGTTGGCGCTGGTCAAGTTGAAGTTTCCATTCGTGTGGCACTGCTCGCAAGCCACAGTCGCGTGGGCGCCGGTCAGCGGGAAGCCGCTGGTAGCGTGATCGAACTTGGCATTAAGCCACGTATCCATGGTGTGGCACTGCTCGCAAGTGGTCGAGAACTTGGAGGCCATGTGGTTCGGATTCGAGGTCTTCTGGTAGCTCTGAGCGTGGCAGGAGTAGCACTGGGTCGATAGACCCTGAAACTGGCCAACCGCGGCGCCCTTGTGGCAGGCATCGCACTCCAGGGCAGCGTGCGCTCCGATTAGCGGAAAACGATTCTGGTGGTTCTGGATGGACTGGATCGAAACGTTCCAACCTTTCACGGTGTGGCACTGTTCGCAATTGACGCCCATCTGCCGTTTGTGAATATCGGCGTGGCAATCGGCGCACCTCGTACTCACATTAGAGAAGACCGGCTTGGTGTGACACTGGCTGCAGGCCACATTCTCGTGCATGCCGCGCAAAGGATATTTGGTCTTATTGTGATCGAATTCCGGGACGGCCCGGATGGGCTTCCACCCAATCGCGGTGTGACAGTTTTGGCAGGGAATATTCAAATCCCCGTGCGGACTCCGGGTCTGCGCAATGTTCTGGCTCTGCCCGCTGGCAGGAGTATCAGCCGGCGAGAAAGACAACAGCAGACTGATCAGAAGTGTCGGTATCAAGGTGCCCACCCCCGATGAACATCATATTCATCTATGAAAAACAGACAGAACTGATTAACTAGTTAACTTACGTAGAAGAATTTAACAAGCATCCAGCTCAACGAAGTGGTCAGTGTTGAATTCTTAAGCAATTCGACACCCAGACAGAGTAGCGACCTATTGTACCAGTGGAAAAGTTACGCAAGACACTATTCTTCAAGGCAATCAGGACATGTCCCATTGCCTCAACCTAGGGTCCCTATAGTGTAGCCCGGTACGGAACTGTAAGTTCTGCCTGCCTGAGCGCAGAAATTACTTTTTGCAACCCCGTTCAAAAATCCGACCGATAGGGGGAAGAACTTAGGGTTCAAGAAGTTATACGCGCCCAACATGGGGCAGTCTGAATCATACTGGGGCATTTTTCGACCCACATCGCCCTCTAGGATTTGCCTGCCGCTTTACTGGGACCATGGCAAGCGGAGCATTCCTTGGGGCATGGCTTGTAAAACAGGACCGACTTGTCCATTACCACCCGCTGCTCTTTGTGGCAGGCTTCGCAACGAACCCTCTCGTGGGCGCCTTTCAGCGAGAAAGGGGTTCGCCGTTCATGATCGAACAGGGACGGCTTCCACGTGGTCGCGTTGTGGCAATCGGCGCAGAGTGTAACCCGGTTGGCCTTGGCGAACTGCGCCCCGTGAATGTCCTCATGGCACTCTTCGCATTTGACGGGTGCCGCCTTGAAGTCCGCATCGATCAGCTTGGTCTCCATGTTTGGCGGTTTGTGGCAATCGATGCAGGCGGTAGCCCGATGTGCGCCCAGCAGAGGGAAGGACGTCTTGGCATGATCAAAGCGCTGCAGATCTTTCCACGAATCGGTCGAGTGACACGCCTCACAACCCGCCGGCTTCCGATTCGCTCGCACTTGTTTCATGGTCTCGTCGAACTGGCCCTTATGCGGGTCCTTATGGCACACCGTGCAAGAGCTGTCGTCGAAGCGATAAATTACCGCGTACTTGGCCTCCGGAGTTGAACGTTGTTTATGGCAGTCACCGCAGGGAGTCGCGATATGGCCCCCGGTCAGAGCGAAGCGGGTTTGCTTGTGCTTCGCCAGCGTGAAAGTCGAGGGATGGTAACCCTTGAGATCGTGGCACTGTTCGCAGCGATTCAAGTAGGGGGCGCTGGCGAACTGGCCCTGGTGCTCGTCTTTGTGACAGTCCATGCACTTGCCGAACTTAACCTTGAAGAGCGTGTCTTTCCCCTTAGGAATGTGGCAGCCTTCGCACTTCACTTGCGCGTGCTTGCCCTCAAGCGGGTAAGCGCTCTTAGCGTGCTCTTTGACTCCGAAGGTCGAGGGCTTAAAGCCGTCCACGGTGTGACAGCCGGCGCATTCGATTCCCCCAACTCGTTTGATGAATTGGCCATTGTGCACGTCCTTGTGGCAATCGATGCACTTCTGAAAAGGCAAGGGTTTCTTGAAGTCAGCCTTCAGGTGGCATTGCGAACATCCGACCGTCTGGTGTTTGCCCAGCAAGGGATATTTCGTCTTGGAGTGGTCAAATTTCTCGTTGATGGTTTGCAGCGAACTGCGTTTCCAGCCGCTCGTGTTGTGGCATGCCGAGCAGGCTTGCTGCTTGAAGCTTCCCTTATGCGGATCAGCGTGGCAGTCGTCGCACTTACCGAACGCCAGACCCGTCCAACGGGGCTTATTGTCCGGTCCCGGAGTATGGCACTTCTTGCACGTCACCTGCGCGTGCAGTCCAGTGAGCGGATATTTGGTTTTCGAGTGATCGAATTGAGTGAGGTTTTTCCAGTCTTCAAAATTATGGCAACTTTGGCAGTTCTTCCCTAGGCGGCCGTTGTGTGCGTCCTGGTGGCAGGTGATGCAAGCTTGCGGCACGCCGAGAAAAGTCTTGTTCAGATCCCTGACTTGAATGCTGAGTTTCTCGGTGGCAGCTACGTGTTCGGCATTGTGACATTTGTCGCAGGCCACGCCCGCGTGCTTCCCGACGAGATTGTAGCCAGTCTTACTGTGGTCAAAGCCGGCAGGCGTTGGCGTCCACTTCACCAGCGGAAAGTCCGCGCCGTTATGGTCTGAGTGACACTTGGCGCAACCCTGGCTCGAGCCCGGTTGCAGTCCGTAACTGGCATGCAATCCACGATGCGCACTCACACGGACGCCGATTTCGGTGTGACACTCCACGCACTTGAGCGCGGCCTGTCCGCCGAATTGGTGGCAGGAGACGCAATGGCTCGTGCCCTCCAGTGTCCTGTGGGCGCGGGCCAACGGCCCTGGAGAAATCTGAGCGCGAGCGGATCCCGCACTCAGCCAGAGAATTACCAGGAGAAAAGCAGCGACCCATGCAATGGCCGAATTGGGTGACGCAAGCTGTCCCCGCGAAACTTTCACGAGAAATGCGCCCTGCGAGTCTGCAACTCTGGATTGGTTTACTTTCGATCGTTGCAACAGCGCGAGCCCCTTAGCGGAAGTTGAGAAGTCTCCCCAAGTGTCAGCAGCGAACCTGGGAGTCTAACACGTTCCCCGGGCAGAACGTGGCCTAGGGACGCCAATAATAACTGAACACAATAGGGCTGCAACTAGTTCGCCAAAGTTCTTGTTTTCGGGAAGTGCGTGATCATTCCATCTTCGTGGCGGACCAAACTTCAGGAAAGCATTGATGCCGAAAATCGCGGGCTCGCCTGAGGTTGAGTCTGCGAATCGTCGAGGTCTTTTTCGCAGCAAGCCTTGTGGCACTGGAGTTGGCCTTGGAATTGCACGTCGATATTGCAAGAAGCAGTTGGGGCCATCTGATCCGTTGCCGCCCACTGAACGGGTCGGGTGCGGTTGGGGGTGTGCCTGCCGGCGGCACATGCCGGCGAACGACAGCAGGAAAAGAAAAGGGAAAGATGGGCCGGATCCTGATTGTTAGCGATGAACCCAATGTGCGGCAGACCCTGGCATCCAATCTGCGCCGGGATGGGCATGAGATTTATGAAGCCATCGGTGTGGACGACGCCTGTAGCCGTCTGCTTGCCAACGATTTTGACGCAGTTCTAAGCGCGCCGAAGAAAGAAGACGACGGGCTCCGAGTGCTCAATGCAGCCCGGGAAAACGATCCCTCCGTTTCGGTCGTGTTCTTGACCGCTGATGCTTCCCTTGAGCTGGCCGTGGAAAGCGTGTGGCAGGGCGCTTTCGAATTCCTGACAATGCCTCTCCAGACCGAGCTCCTGCGAGCCACGGCGCGCCGCGCCTGTTGGTGCACGGCACTGCGGCGGGAAAACCTGATTCTCAAAGACACTGTGGCGCGCTTCGAGGGCACGGCGGAGTTCTACGGCGACAGCGTTGCGATGCAGGCTGTGCGCGAGAAAATCGCCCGGGTCGCTCCCACCAACGCTCCTGTCTTGATCACGGGTGAAACCGGAACGGGCAAGGAGCTGGTAGCTCGCGCAATCCACCGCAACAGCCCGCGTGCGAGCGAGCCGTTCGTCGCCTTGAACTGTGCGGCTTTTACTGAGACGCTTCTGGAAAACGAGTTATTCGGACACGAGAAGGACGCAGTTGCCGGGGCGGATCGCGCACGCCTAGGCGTCGTCGAAACTGCCAATGAAGGTACGCTGTTGCTGGACGAGGCCGGAGAGATTTCGCCTGCGATACAGGCCAAGTTGATCCGGATACTGGCTGATGGGCAGTTTCTCCGCGCCGGCTCCACCGAGCCCCGCGTTGTCAACGTTCGAGTGCTGGTAGCCACCCGTCGCGACCTGCGGCAGCGCGTTCAAAGCGGGCTTTTCCGCGAGGATCTGTATGCCTGCTTGGCGGTGGCGCCGATTCATATTCCCCCGTTGCGGGAAAGACTGGAGGAAATTCCAGAACTTTGTGACTTGTTGTCCCGGCAAGTCGCCACCGGACTTAGAATGCCGGTACGCGCAATCAGCGGAGACGCGGTGGATAACCTCAAGCGCTATCATTTTCCGGGAAACGTCCGTGAGCTCAAGAACCTGATTGAGCGTGCGTACATCCTCTCTTGCACCCAGGAGATCGGCCTGGATGATTTCCCGGTGGCACAACTAGTGGCAGGGGGAGCAACGGCGGCAGGCGATTCCGGGCGTGTAGTGCACTGGGCGGCGACGGAAAAGCTACCCCAACCGTTTGATCTCAGCGCATTCCTTGACCAGACAGAAAAAGAATTGATTGTGCGTACCCTTGCCTCGACAGGGGGTGCGCAGGCGGAGGCGGCGCGCCGCCTCGGGCTATCCCGCAGTGCACTCGCTTACAAGCTCACCAAGTACGGAATACGAGGAAGCACGAGCATCAATTAACGCTCGAGCGCGATCCTTAACGCCTGACAGCATGACGAACCGAGGGATCCAGTTCGGTCCCGTCGGCAGGCTTCGGCCTTGACCTCGGAAATCCAACCGGAGGGCAGATCGCGTCAAGAAAAGTTGAGCCGTTCCGTTGCGGAACGGCTCAGAGGGCGCTGGAGAGAGTGAGGTTGGATTCTGTGAAGCAAGACCGGTTGTCCAGCAGCCATCTGAACGAGCCAGCCTCGTTTCCAGTGCGCCCAGCCACTGTGATGCAATTCCACTGCCAGCGTTGCAAGCCCATGCGATTTTTTTTCAAGCCGAATCTGCAGTGGTTGCCGGATTGGCTTTCCGGCCACCTGTGATACTCGACGGGAATTCCTTGGGGATCGGCTGCAAAATTGCCCCATGGCCTCCCCAGGTGACTGTGGTCCCAGAAATTACCTTTGACGTCACAGCCAAAACGCTGCCCAAGTGCTTACATTAGAATCAACGAGGAGGGCCGCGATGTCGACTGCCTGGACGTCCCGCTATGCACTGCGCACCAAGGGTATTAAGAGTTCTGCGATCCGGGAGTTGCTGAAAATCACACAAAGGCCCGAGGTGATCTCCTTCGCGGGTGGCTTGCCTGCCCCGGAGGTCTTTCCGCTGCAGCGGTTTGAAGAAGCCTGCCAACGGGTCCTGGAGACGAATGGGGCTTCGGCTTTGCAGTATGGCCAAACCGAAGGATACGAACCGCTGCGCCAGATGCTTGCTCATAACATGGCTCGTTATGGAATCCGGGCCAAGGTTGAAAACGTACTCATCACTTCGGGTTCGCAGCAGGCGCTGGACCTGATTGGCAAGCTGCTGATCAACTCCGGGGACCGCGTGCTAATCGAGGCGCCTACTTACCTTGGCGCTTTGCAAGCGTTCAACGTCTATGGGGCAGAGTATGTTTCGGTGCCAATTGATCATGACGGTTTGCGTACGGATCTGCTGGAGGGATCTCTGCGTTCCGGGCCAAAGTTTATGTACATTCTGCCCAACTTTCAGAACCCGGGTGGGACGACGCTTTCGGAAGATCGACGCCATAAGGTGGTCTTGTTGGCCGACAAGTACGGCATTCCTATTATTGAAGATGATCCTTATGGCCAGTTGCGCTACGAGGGCGAACACCTGACCCCGTTGGTTGTTCTTGATCGCGAGAACTTGCGTCGCGACAACGGCTATTCCATTGGAAATGTCATCTATCTCAGTACCTTCTCTAAAACCCTGGCACCCGGTTTGCGCCTAGGATGGATTGTCGCTCCGCCGGAGGTCATCGCGAAGCTGGTGCAGTTGAAGCAGGGCGCGGACCTGCACACCTCGACCTTCAATCAGATTGTGGCTTATGAAGTAGCGCGCGATGGGTTCTTGGACGAACACGTGAAGCTGATCCGCCAGGTCTACCGTGAGCGGCGCGACGTGATGCTGGCTGAGCTGAAAGAATTCTTTCCACCCGAGGTGACTTGGACACATCCTCAGGGAGGGCTCTTCCTCTGGGTTACCTTGCCGGAAGGGATGGACTGTCCAAAGCTGTTTGAGGCAGCTCTGAAAGAAAACGTGGCCTTCGTACCGGGGGACTCCTTTTATCCACGTAATGGCAACGAAGCCAGCCCACACATGCGTTTAAATTTCTCCAACGCCACGCCCGAGCAGGTTCGGGAGGGGATCCGGCGACTATCGATCGCAGTAAAGAAACAAATGGAACAGTTCCATCTGTCTCCAGTGCGGTAGGACCGACGCATCGTGGCAGCTGCCTTATGCGGCTCCGAACGGGTTCTCCAAAGACGGGCTCTGAGGTGTGAACAGTTCCGCGCCGTTCTCGGTAGTGTGCATATCGTCTTCGAGGCGTACGCCGAACTCGCCGCGAATGTAGATCCCGGGTTCATCGCTGAAAGTCATGTCGGCCGCAAGCGGGGTGGTGTTGCCTCGAACCAGGTAGGGCCACTCGTGTCCGTCCATTCCCATGCCATGGCCGAGGCGGTGCGTGAAAAATTTGTAGTCGGGCCCGTAGCCCGCGTCAGTAATGACTTTGCGAGCGGCAGCGTCTAGTTGACCGCACTGCAAACCCGGATGGGCCGCGGCCAGCGCGGTGCTCTGGGCCTTGTGGACGATATCAAAAACTCTCTTCATCTTGTCAGTTGGCTGGCCAAGCACGAAAGTGCGGCTGATATCGGAGGCGTAACCTTCTACTTTGCAACCACCATCGATTAGTAAGATGGTGCCGTCGCGAATGACCTGGGACGTGATCGAGCCGTGGGGCAGCGCGGAGTACTCCCCGACTTGCACATCCGCTCCTCCCGAAAATCCGAGCTGAGAATGGGCCGCTTCTACCAGGTCAGAGAATTCGTGCTGGGTCATTCCCTCGCGCAGACCGCGATACGCCGCCTCGTAGGCGGTCAGTGTGACCTTCGCGGCTAGCCGCATCAACTCGATCTCATGCGCGCTCTTCACCATGCGGCAGCCCGCAGTCACCCGGGTCGCGCTGGTAATTTTTGCCTGGGGCGCGGCCTTGGACACTCCGTCGCTGAATACAAAACGGACCGTTTCTTCCATGCCCAGGGTGCCGCCTGAAATTCCGCGATCCTTCAAGCCCTGCGCAACGCGCTGATAAGGACTCTCATCTTCCTGCCAGATGCGGACGTCTGCATCTTCGCCATCGGGAGCCTTCGCGAGCTGCTCGCGTGCGCGGCCTTCTTCGAACCCAGGGCAAACATAAAATGCCTTACCTTTTGCCGGCAGTACCATGGCGAACATGCGCTCTCCTCCCCACCAGCGCATGCCCGTGAAGTAGGTCAGCGAAGTTCCTTCCATGAGGAGAATGGCGTCGAGCCCGCTGGATTGCATCAAACGTCGTGCTTTTTGCTGATTGTCGCGTCGCTGTTCTTGCGTGATTGGCTTTGCCTGATCTTTCATCGACTTCAAGCTGGCAATGGAAGGCGGCAGCGGCGCAGATTTCTCTCCAGAATCTTGCTGGGCAAGGGATCGCGTGGCCAGGGTGGTACTGGCCATTGCCGTGCCGAGCTGCAGAAAGCGACGTCGAGAGACCATGAGACCTCCGGCCGGAATAGAATTTGAATTATATAGAGGTGAACCGGACCGCCAATTCCAAAACGGAATGGTAGACACCGTGCTTGCTCCGTCTCTGAGACGCAGCGAGCCGCGTCTCTACAGGGGACCTTGGAATCGGCAAGTGAATTAAGTTATGCATGCTGGCTTCCAATGCGGCGGCTGTGGGGAGTGGAATGAGACCACCGTCGACACCTCCGTGGGCCCCACTCAAATGTATGTGGAAGATTGCCAGGTCTGCTGCAAACCCAATGTGCTGCAGGTCACGTATGATCCCGAATCGGAGAATTTCGTTATTGCGGCAGAACTGGAATAGTCTTTTAGCGCTAAGCACGCGATATAGTTGGCTGGGTCTCTCATCAGGAAGGATGAACCGATGGCGACATATACAGGCGCAGGTCGCATGGTCGCGCACAACATGGTGACCACGCAGTTCGAAATCGATGGCTATCGCGTAGTGCGTACGTTGGGAGTCGTCCGCGGCATCACGGTCCGGTCGCGCTCGATTTTCGGAACGATTGGAGCGGGATTGCAGACCCTGATCGGCGGAAACATCACGTTGCTGACCAACCTATGCGAAAAGACGCGCGCCGAAGCCTTCGATCTCATGCTGCAACACGCGGGCGAACTCGGCGCCAACGCAGTAGTCGGCGCGCGCTATGACGCAACCGAGGTCATGCAAGGTGTCACCGAGGTCTTGGCGTACGGTACAGCGGTAGTTGTCGAACCAGCTCGGTAGAGACGGGCTTGCCGCGTCTTCTTATTCCTTGTACAAAAAGCCCGCCACCAGCGTGGCCAGAATGGCGCCTACCCACATTTCCAGCATCCATCCTAGAGGAAAGATGCGAGGAATGGGTGACCACGTCGCTTGTGCGAAATTGCCGGGGAAGCCAATGGCAAAGCCCACAAGAAACCCGATCTTGAGGGCGGTACCTGGTCCTGGCCCGAGGGTGGCGCGCGACCATGCGTAAAGATAAGACATGATGATCGCCAGCACGAATAAGAGGACGATCCATTGCCCCGTGAAAAATGAGTAGCGGGCTTGCTTCAAAAATAAGCCGGCATTCTGAACATCCATGTAGCGGGGGCCGACGAACATCATGTTCAGGACCCAACTCCAGACGATCCAAACTACACCGCCAGCGAAGCCACCCAACCTGATGCGACTCGGGTTAAGCCCCATGCTGCACCTCCGGCGCGAAGTAATGGGCGGGCCCAATTGTGCCGGAGTTTAGCACGCCAGTAGTCGTGCCGGCGTTAACTTGCTCGTCAACCCGTCCCGTGTTACGCATGTTGCTTCTAGCCAGCAACAATGAAACGCCCGCATTGCAACCTCAAACAGGAATTGCTGAGTCGCCGCGCTTCTTTCAGACATCTCCTGCCTGCAGGCATATTCCAGAATGGGGAGCATGTATGAGCCCAGTTCCTCGCTGGTTTGACAGAAAATTCGAGTTTGGGTTTCCGCCGGAGCAGCATCCCAACCTGTGCGTACGTTTGCGAGGCACGCCGGTGAGGCTGGAAGAAATCGTGCGAGGCTGCAGCCATGACGTCCTGGTACGAAAGCCGCAGGGGAAGTGGTCAGCCCAGGAGCATGCCGGACATCTACTCGATCTTGAGCCGCTATGGATGGCGCGCGTGAACGATTTTCTATCGGGTAAAAACGAACTTACAGCTGCCGACCTCGGCAATCGAAAGACTGACGAAGCAAACCACAACGGGCGGCCGTTGGAGAACATCTTGTCGGGGTTCAGAAGGGCGCGGCTGCAGCTCGTCAATCGAGTGCAGACGATTGATCCTACTGTGTTGTCCCACGCCATGCTCCACCCGCGTTTGAAGAAGCCGATGCGGATACTGGATCATCTTTATTTCGCCGCGGAACATGACGATCACCATCTCGCGCGCATATGGGAACAGATCCACTCCTAGCTGGGAAGAGGCGCCGTTGTAAACTCGCAAGATGAAATCTTCGCTTCCTCTGCTTGGCGCTTTCTGTTGCTTCGCTCTGCTCGCATCGGCCCACGCCCGAAAATCAGAAACTGGATTCCTTAACCGAACTGTTAACACAGGCGGAAGTACGTATCGCTATCAGGTTTTTGTCCCCGCGAATTGGGACAAGCACAAGAAGTGGCCTGTGCTTCTATTTCTGCACGGGGCAGGAGAGCGTGGCGAGGACGGATTACTGCAAACGGAGGTGGGCATCGGTCATGCTATCCGCACTGGCGCGGCCCAATTTCAATTTATCGTCGTTATGCCGCAGTGCTGGACCAACAAGCTCTGGACTGACTCAGGCATGCAAGGGCAGGCGTTGACGGCCTTGGAGCAGAGCATCAAGGAATTCCATGGTGATCGTGACCGCGTCTATCTCAGCGGGTTGTCCATGGGTGGATACGGCACGTGGGACCTGGCCGCCAAGTATCCGGGAAAATTCGCCGCGCTGGCCGTAATCTGCGGCGGCATTCATGGCCCGCAGCGTTTTCAGGAACTACACGTGAGCCTGGTGGACGTTCCTAAAGTTACGGACCCATACGCGGAAGTGGCGCGCAGGATCGGAAAAACTCCGGTATGGATTTTTCATGGTGATGCCGACCCCGCTGTGCCGGTGGAGGAATCACGAAAGATGGTCGAAGCCCTGCGTGCGGCGAACGCAAACATGAAGTACAGCGAGTACCCTGGAGTAGGGCACAACTCTTGGGATAAAGCCTATGCCGCGCCTGAGTTTATCCCGTGGCTGCTCCAGCAGCATAAGTGAGGCAGGTTTCAAGGTTTCAAAGTTTCAATGTTTCAAAGCCGGCCCGCGCGCAACTTTGAAACTCTGAAACCTGCCTCTCGGCGATCTCGGCAGTGAAATGATTTTGCTTTTCCACAAGAATCGCGCGGGCGGAACCGGCCCGAATTTCAACTTGAAGCGCCCCGAATCTAAGCTCTAAACCCAACCTATTGTGGTCACCAGCTCAGTTAACCACAAGACCTCGTGCTTTCGGGAATTGGCCTCTTGCTCCTACCCCAACCTGCAACTTTCCTCTTGACAGGCAACCACTTAGGCGTAAGATGTGGTCAAAAGTGGTACGAAGTGGTCTTGACAATATAGATCGTGGTAGCGAGTGAACTAAACGAGAGGCGCCAGTGGGATTAGAAGCTGACACCCCCAGAACAGGCCCCAACGAACCCGATCTGACCGACTTTGTGCTCGCTTTTACCTCCCTCGCGCCGGTAGTAGCCGCAGTCAGCCTGCGGCTGAGCCCAATAGCAGGCAAGACAAATGTTTCGCGGCAATCACCCAACTCGCGTCGACGAAAAAGGACGCCTCAAGGTGCCCGCGGAATTCAAGCGTGTAATCGACGAGAAATATGGCACTCAATTCTACATCACGAGTCTGGATGGAAAGGTTGCTCAGATATATCCCTTCGAGGAATGGGAGCGGATCGAGCAGAAGCTGGCCGGGCTCTCCACTTTCAATCCCACGAAGAAGAAGTTCCTGGACCGGGTGAACTACTGGGGACAGCAGGTGGAATTGGATGGACAGGGGCGATTGCTGATGCCGCAACTGATCCGCGACTCGGCAAAGATCAAGGGCGAGGTAGCCGTGCTGGGAAACCTGACCTGCCTCATCGTGCGCAACCTGGAACAGTTCCGTAAGGAGATCGAGGAGCAGCCGTTCACGCCTGAGGATGAGAAGACGCTCGACGATCTGGGCATCTAGTGGGCGAGGGTTTAACAAACACCCCCGAGCGGGGTGGGCATGGAGAAGTTGGCCATGTTCCGGTTCTTTTAAAAGAAGCGATCGACTTTTTAGCCGTCCGGCGTGGCGGGACTTATATCGACGCCACGGTGGGCCTTGGCGGGCACAGCTACGAAATCGCAAAACGCCTCGGCGCACCGGGACATTTGATCGGGTTCGATAAGGATCCGGCAGCGCTGGAAGTCGCGCGGGAAAAACTGGTCGTCAGTCGTTCGTCGTCGGTCGTTGGCAAAGACGAGAGCCAAAGACCAATGATCAACGACCAAGGACGCCCAGGCGACTGGCCGAAGGTAGAACTGATACACGGTTCGTTTGCAGATATTGCCAACGATCAACGGCCGACGACCATCGACGGCATTCTCGCTGACCTCGGCGTAAGCAGCCTGCAGTTGGCCGACGCCGCGCGCGGCTTTAGTTTTCAGGCGGAAGGACCGCTCGACATGCGGATGAACCCGCAGGCCGAGCTGACCGCCGATCAAGTGGTAAATCACATGGACGAGCGCGAGCTTGCCGATGTGATTTACGAATTCGGTGAGGAAAGGAGGTCGCGGAGAATCGCCAGAGCCATTGTCCGGTCGCGGCCGATACGAAGTACCGCACAGCTTGCGGACCTCATATCAGCCGCGACCCGGCCAATGAAACCTGAGCGCATTCATCCGGCGACCCGTACCTTTCAAGCTCTCCGAATCTTCGTAAACCGCGAACTGGACGACCTGCGGGCGCTGTCGAATGCAGCCCCGCAGCTGCTGAAACCGGGCGGGCGGCTGGTGATCATCAGCTTCCACTCGCTGGAGGACCGCATCGTGAAAGACGCCCTCCGCGATGGAGTGAGGCAAGGTCATTACAAGCTGCTGACCAAGAAGCCGGTGACGGCGGGAGAAGAAGAGACCGGTCGCAATCCGCGGTCGCGCAGCGCAAAATTGCGCGCCGCCGAGAGAGTTTAGAGGTAGGGCACGGGTTTAGCCGTGCCGACCGGGACGCTTGCTTAGGTCTTGTCATTCGGAGCGGCTTCAGCCGCGAGGAATCTCGGTTTTAAGAGAGTTTATACCCCGGCAAACCAGCCGGGTCCCGGCACAGCAAGGATGTGTCGGGTCCAAGTTTCGAAACGACACCCCTCCCAGGGTGCCGTCGCGAAGAAGGGCCAGGTAGGGGCAGGAGAAGCAAATGTACACAGGGAACATGATTGAGGAACTGATTGCCGCAGTCGAGCGGGCGGAAGCACGTGCTGGTGTGGAGCAGGAAACAGCGGAACTGGAGCGCCTGTACCTGGCGAATCCTGGTGAGCTGATTGGGTTGGAAGAAAAACTAGTCGGGGTGGCGTAAATGGCAGCAGGGGCGATCGCAGCGCAGGGAACATTTCGTTCTATCCGGCGTCAACCATGCTGGACGGGCACGCCGGAAGTCTATTTCACCAAGCACATCGACAACTCGCGCGTGGTCAAGATGGATGATCCCCAGCGCGCCCACGAAATGCGGACTTTCAGCATTGCGCTCGCCTGCCTGTGCTTGCTCGTCCTGTCCTATGCCTGGCAGCATTTCAAGGCGGTCGAATACGGCTACAAAATTTCCGAGCTGCAATCCCAGCGCGACAGCCTGGCAGAGATGAACCGGGCTTTGCGCCTGGAGGAAGCTACACTTCGTAGCCCGGACCGCATAGACGTCTTGGCCAAACGAATGGGCCTGAATCCGCCCGAACCTGGCCAGGTTGTACGACTGGACACCACGCTTCCAGACAGTGGCGGGCCGGTGATGGCCAGCGCGGCTCCGGTATCGGTAGTGTCGGCGCCATAGTTTACGACACCCAACGGGGCGTCCTGGGCCCGTCTGGTTGACAAGACTATTTAATCTGGCGGCACTAGAACTGCGGGCCGCCACGTTCGTCTAAGGGTCGAAATAGTGGCGGCGAGTTCTTCCCGCAACAGCGCGCAACTCAGGCTCTACCTGCTCGGCGCCAGTTTGTTGTTGTGGTTCTGTGCCATCTGCCTGCGCCTCGTCTACCTGCAGATCTTCCAGTACGGCGAATTCGAGCAGCGGGCCCAGCACCAGCAGCAGCGTACCATTGAAATTTCACCCAAGCGGGGCATCATCTACGACCGGGCCGGGCGCGAACTCGCGATGTCTATCAACGTGGACTCCGGATTCGCTGTCACCACAGAAATTCCCGACCTGGCACAGACAATCTCCCTCATCACCCAGATAACGAAAGAAGATCCTCGCGAAGTCCTGGCCAAATGCAAGGCCTCACGCTCGTTTTGCTGGGTAGCACGCAAAGCCGATGCGGAAGTTGCTGAGCGTATCAAGGCGCTTAATCTGAAGGGCATCTATTTCCAGAAGGAGTCGAAGCGTTTCTATCCCAAGCGCGAACTCGCCGCCCAGGTGCTCGGCTACGTTGGGATGGACGACGAAGGCCTCAGCGGCATTGAGCGCCAATACGACGAGCAGTTGCGCGGCAAGTCCGGGCGCATGTTGATTCAAGTGGACGCGCGACGTAAGAACTTCAATCGCGTCGAGAAGCAGCCCGATCCCGGCGAAAACGTTGTTCTCACCATAGACGAGAAGATCCAATACATCGCAGAGCGCGAACTGGAAACGGCGATGGAAGAGACTCACGCTATCTCCGGCACGGCTGTAGTGGCCAATCCGCACACCGGCGAAATTCTAGCGCTGGCGAATCGGCCAACATTCAATCCCAACACCTCGCGCCGGATCACGCCCGAAGTCCTGAAAGACCATGCGGTCAGCGACGTGTACGAGCCGGGCTCCACGTTCAAACTCGTGACGATTTCGGCGGCGCTGGAAGAACGAATCACGAATCCCAACGAAGTGTTTGATTGCCAGATGGGATCGATTGTGGTCAACGGCATGCGAATCCGCGACCACAAACCATTCGGGCTGTTGCCGGTTTCCGACATTCTGGCTAATTCCAGCGACGTAGGCGCGATCAAGATTGCCCTTCGCCTCGGAGAAGAACTCTTTTACAAATACATACGTGGCTTCGGGTTCGGTCAGCAGACTGGCATCGAATTGCCGGGGGAAACTCGGGGTTTGGCAAGGCCGCTGAATCGCTGGTCGAAGGTTTCGATTGGGGCGATCTCGATGGGGCAGGAGATCGGAATTACGCCCGTCCAATTGGTCGCAATGGTCTCGACCATTGCCAACGATGGTGTGTGGATGGCGCCTCGCATTGTAGCCGCCACCACCGAGCCGCAGGGCACGCCACAAACTGTTCTCTTCCAGCCCGGGACACAGCACCGCGTATTATCGCCCTTGGTTGCTGCGGAAATGCGACAGATGATGCAGGGCGTGGTTCTGCACGGTACTGGCCGCAAAGCGATCCTGGAAGGCTACAGTTCGGCCGGCAAGACTGGAACCGCTCAGAAGGTGGACCCCGGAAGCCACTCCTATTCGCGCACCAACTACGTTGCGTCTTTCGTGGGATTCGCCCCGGTAAACAATCCCGCCATCGTCATCGCCGTGATTCTCGATTCGCCCAGAGGGCTGCACCAGGGTGGGCAAGTCTCCGCACCCGTCTTTCAGCGAATTGCGCAGCAGGTGCTTGCGTACCTCAATATTCCGCACGACGTGGCGCTTCCGGCTAATCGCCAGTTATTGATGGCCTCGCGCAAGGTGAAAGCCGAAGACCTTGAGGAAAGCTCTCCCGATCATCTGGGGTCGGCACTTGAAGTTGCAGATAGTAATCCGCCTGAACCCCAGGTCCCGGCTGGCTCGCTAAAACCTTCTCCGGCACGAGCAGAAGAGAGAGTTGAGCCCGCGGCTTTGCGAGAGCCGGTCGATGCTCTCATACTGCCCAACCTTCCTCCCAAACCGGTAGCGGCGGCGCCATCTGCCCAGCTGCCCTATGCAGGTACTGTGGTGCTGGAGGTTGAACAAGGCGGCATCGTGGTGCCGTCCTTTATCGGCAAGAGCATCCGGGCTGCGATTGAGGCGGCTCAGGACAGCGGCCTGGAATTAGACGCGGTGGGCAGCGGTGTCGCCCACTACCAGTCGCCTCCGGCAGGATCACACGTGAGCGCGGGAACCAAAGTCATCGTGCGATTCGAGCGCTAATAAGTAAGAGGCCACGGATTGGCAGAGACGTCCTGAGATCCTTGTACATCCTTAGCCCGCTTAGGACTGGGGCGGGTTCGATCCCTGCTTGGCTACCGTGCCCTATAATAATCAAAACCAATGACTTTCCAGCAAATTCTGGACGGGGCGGAGGTCCTGTCTCAGAGGGGCAATCCAGGCGCGACCGGGTTGGAATATGATTCCCGGCGCGTGAAGCCGGGGGACGTGTTTCTCGCCATGCGCGGCGAGGCCAGCGACGGGAACAAGTACATCGATAAGGCGATCGCCGCAGGCGCGGTGGCAATCGTCTCGGACTCGGAAAGCGAAACGCCCCGCGAAGGCGTGGCTTGGGCGCAGGTGCCGCACGGGCGTCGAGCCCTGGCGCGTCTGAGCGCGAACTATTTCAAGCGTCCGGCGGAAAAGCTATCCATTACCGGCGTCACGGGCACCAATGGCAAGAGCACGACGACCTTCTTGCTCGAATCCATCCTGATGGCGGCGGGTCGTAAGAGCGCTTTGATTGGCACCATTGAATACCACGTTGCCGGCCGGATCCTTCCCGCTCCGCACACCACTCCTGAGGCGCTTGAGCTGAACCGGATGTTGCGGGACGCGCTTGGGCACGGCGCTACCGAAGCCGTGATGGAAGTGTCGTCGCATGCTCTCGCCCAGCAGCGGGTGTTCGGGGTTCCTTTTGATGTGGCTGTCTTTACCAATCTGACTCGAGATCATCTCGATTATCACCACACCATGGACGAGTATCTGGCGGCTAAGGAAGTGCTGTTTACCGGTTGCGGAACCGAACCTCCACGCGCCGCAGTGCTCAACCTCGATGACGAGAGCGGCCAGAACCTGGTGAAGGTCAGCAAGTCGCGGGGTTCGAAGGTGCTCACCTACGGCTGGGCTGGTGGCGATTTTCATGCCGGGAAAGTCGAGATCACGTCACGCGGTACACGCTTCGATTTAGTGACTCCGGAAGAGAAGATTCCGGTGTGGTCGCCGCTGGCGGGAAAGGTGAACGTGTATAACATCCTCGCGGCGGCGGGGGCGGCTTACGCTCGAGGCTGTGGTCATCAGGCAATCGAGAAGGGTGTTAGGGTATTGACTCGTGTGCCAGGCCGTTTTGAACGCGTCGACTGTGGCCAGCCGTTTTCCGTCGTTGTGGATTACGCCCACACGGACGACGCTTTGCGCAATCTGACATCCCTGGCGCGGGATTTCGTAACGAATAGCGGTCGCTCCGGCCGTGTAATCACGGTTTTTGGCTGTGGTGGCGATCGTGATCGCGCCAAGCGTCCGCTCATGGGAGAAGCTGCGGGGCGAGGCAGCGACTTCGTCGTTCTTACCTCGGACAATCCGAGAAGTGAGGACCCTCGCGCCATCATCAACGATGCCCTTGTGGGTTTGCAGCGTAGCGGAACTAAGTACAGCATCGGGCCCGATCGCAAGACGGCGATCGCACTGGCGATTCGCGAAGCCTCTCCCGGAGACATCGTGCTCATCGCCGGCAAAGGCCACGAGAAGACTCAAGTCAGTCGCCAGGGCTCAATTCCGTTTGACGATGTGGAAGTCGCGCGCGAGGTTCTGCGCGCAGCGGGATACGAGTGCAGCGCTGTTGCGGTGGGGAAGTCCACATGAAACTTTCTTTGGCGAAAGTCGCCGAGTTCGCCACTCTGACCGGCGACTTCGATCCCCAAGCCGTGGCGCAGGGATACTCCATCGACTCCCGGACGGTTCAGCCAGGCGAGCTTTTCTTCGCGGTCAAGGGCGAACGACTGGATGGGCACGACTTCGTCGAACAGGCGCTCAAGAACGACGCAGTTGCCGCCGTGGTGCGCAGAGATCAGCTTGCGCGCTATCCGTCCCAGAGCCGCCTTTTGGCGGTAGAGGACACTCTGGTTGCCCTGCAAAAGCTCGCGACTTCGGTTCGCCGGTTGTGGGGCAAGCCGCTCATCGGCGTGACTGGGTCGGCAGGCAAGACCACCACGAAAGAAGCAATCGCGCATATTCTCTCGACCCGCTTCCGCGTGTTGAAGTCCGAAGGCAACTTCAACAACCACTTTGGACTACCGCTTATGCTCCTGAAGCTCGAGCCGGAGCACGATATGGCTGTGATTGAGATGGGCATGTCGCACCTCGGCGAAATTAAGGTGCTGGCCAAGATCGCGCAGCCCGAGACCGGAGTGGTGACCTGCGTAGCGCCGGTGCACGTCGAGTTTTTTGATTCTCTGGCGAGCATTGCGCGTGCCAAGTACGAGCTGATTGAGTCGCTTCCTTCCGGAGGCACAGCTGTGCTCAATGCGGATGACGAATACGTATCGCAGTTCGGGCGTGACTTCCACGGTAAAGTTGTGACCTTTGGACTCCAGCCCACCGCCGACGTGCAGGCCGAGAAAATCGACCCGCAGGGCGCGTTAGGTTCGAAATTCATAATTGCCGCTGACGGTTGCCGCCAGGCAGCCGTCCTGCCGCTTGTGGGCAAACACAATATTTACAACGCTCTTGCGGCGGTGGCCGTCGCCTTAGAACAGAGGATCTCGCTTCCTGAAGCCGTGGCCGCGCTGTCGTCGCTGGCTCCTGCTGACAAACGTGGACAAGTAATCAAGGTGGGCGATACTACGGTCATCAACGATTGCTACAATTCCAATCCAAAAGCCCTCGACGCGATGGTCGACGCGCTCGCTACCATGCCTGCGGCGCGCCGTATCGTTGTAGCCGGCGAGATGCTGGAACTCGGATTGGCGAGCGACGAGTTGCATCGCCGCTGTGGGCAACATATTGCCGAGCGCGGCATTGATATTCTGATTGGAGTTCGCGGCAAAGCGCAGTTTTTGGTGGAAGCGGCCCGCAAACATGGCACGCGTGCGGAGTTTATCAGCACGCCGCAGGAAGCCGGCGAATGGCTGGCCCGCGAAACTTGCAAGGGTGATGTAGTGCTGCTGAAAGCTTCGCGTGGCGTGAAACTGGAAGGCGCGCTGGAAGCCTGGAAAGCGCAGCGAGCGACGGCAGCCCAGAAAGTTTAGGGATCGGAACGGAGGCGGATTGCTCTATTGGCTGTTGTATCTGAAGCTGTACCACTATTTTCCGCCATTCCGCATTTTCCGATATCTGACCTTTCGCACCGCTTTTGCCAGTCTCACTGCATTGTTCACGGGACTCATCATCGGTCCTCTCGTCATAAACCGGCTGCGCGAGTTCCAGATTGGCCAGTACATCCGCGAAGAAGGACCGAAAGCGCATCAGAAGAAAGCCGGAACCCCCACCATGGGCGGCCTGCTGATCGCCATCGCCGTCGTCGTGCCAACGTTGTTATGGGCGGACCTCAGCAATCGTTTTGTCTGGATCGCGGTGCTTTCCACCTGTGCTTTTGCCGCGATCGGATTTGCCGATGATTACCTGAAGACCGTCCACCGTCGAAACCTTGGGCTTACCGGGCGCAGCAAGCTGACCCTGCAAATTCTGACCAGCATACTCATTGCAATTCTCCTGATTGCAATGCAGGCCAGAGGACTGTATTCAACCAAACTGATTGTGCCCTTCGTCAAGCAGTTCCGCCCTGATCTGGTGATCGGATCCTGGCTCAGCTCGCCGCACGTCTGGCCGCTGGCGTTTGTGCCTTTCATTGTATTTGTGGTGCTGGTAATTGTAGGTTCGAGCAACGCGGTCAATCTTACGGATGGACTCGATGGACTAGCGATTGGCTGCACGGTGATTGCTGCCGGCGCGCTTTCGGTGCTGACGTACGTCAGTGGGCACGCGGTGTTCGCCGGATATCTCGAACTGCAGCGCATGCCCCAGGTCGGCGAGCTGACTATTTTCTGTGGAGCGATGGTCGGGTCGTCCATCGGGTTTCTCTGGTACAACGCGCATCCGGCGGAAGTGTTCATGGGCGACGTGGGCTCTCTCGCCCTGGGAGGAGCGATTGGCACTGTGGCCGTGATGATCAAGCAGGAGTTGCTCTTGCCCTTCATTGGCGGAATCTTTGTGATGGAGGCGCTGTCGGTTATTCTGCAGGTGGGCTCTTACAAGCTCCGCAAGAAGCGCATCTTCAAGATGGCGCCATTGCATCACCATTTCGAGCTGTTGGGCTGGTCGGAATCAAAGATCATCGTGCGGTTCTGGATTGCATCACTGGTGTTTGCCCTGTTTGCGCTGACGACCTTGAAACTGAGATAGAACGTCCACCACCACGGAGGCACAGAGGCACGGAGGTAAGAATTGCTGATTGTTGATTGGGTTCGCGCTTTTCAATCAACAATCAGGAATCAACAATCAACAATTCTCCGTCCTTTGGTGGTAGAAGCGATCGACATGGATGTAAACGGCAAACGCGTGCTGGTGGTTGGCCTCGGCAAGTCCGGCGTGGCCTCCGCCCTGTTTCTCAAAGAACGGGGGGCTCGCGTCAGTGTCTCGGATACGAAAACCGAGGACGAGCTGCGCGACGAAATCCCCGTTCTGCTCGACCAGGGAATTTCGGTCGAGACCGGGGGCCATGGTGAGCGCACTTTCCGCGGGCAGGACCTGATCGTGGTCAGCCCGGGTGTGCCGGTGGATGCTGCTCCCCTGATGCAAGCGCGCACTCTGGGCGAAAAAGTCATCGGAGAGATTGAGCTCGCGGCACAGTACCTGAAGGGACCAATCGTGGCTATCACTGGTTCGAACGGCAAGACTACTACAACCACTCTTGCCGGCGAGATCATCGCTGCGAGCGGCTATTCCGCCGCCGTCGGCGGAAATATAGGAACTCCGGCCATTTCGCTGGTTCCGAAAGCCAAACCAGATACGATCGTCGTTCTTGAAGTTTCCAGCTTTCAGCTCGAAACCACTCGCACTTTCCACCCCAAGGTCGCGGTCGTACTCAACGTTACGCCCGATCACCTCGATCGGCACCGCACCTTTGAAGTCTACGTCGCGGCCAAGGCGCGAATCTTCGAGAACCAGACGGGAGATGATTTCGCGGTGCTCAATGCCGATGATCCGACTTGCGTTGAGATGGCGAAGCGGACCAAGGCGCAGGTTTTCTGGTTCAGCCGCAAGAAAGAGGTGGCTCAGGGAGCGTTCACACGCGATGTCCGCATTTTCTTCCGCAACCGTTTTGGCGAACGGGAAATTATGCCGGTCTCCGAGACTCCACTCAAGGGGTCACACAATGTGGAGAACGTTCTTGCCGGCATTTGCATCGGCATGCTCATGGGATGCAAGCCGGACGAAACCCGCAAGGCGATACACGAATTCAAGGCAGTGGAGCATCGGCTGGAGTATGTCGCCAGCATTCGTGGCGTCGACTACTACAACGACTCGAAGGCTACCAATGTGGATGCAACCATCAAAGCCCTCGAATCTTTTCCCGCCAACATCCACGTTATTCTGGGCGGCAAGGATAAGGGCAGCGACTACACTGTCCTCAATGAGCTTCTACGGAATCGGGTGAAACGCGTGTACACCATCGGCGCTGCGGCCGACAAGATTGAATCGCATATCCAGGGCGCTGCTGAAATCATCCATGCCGAAACCCTCGATGCCGCCGTGAAGCGCGCTTCGGCCTTGGCGTCGCCCGGCGACGTCGTGCTCTTGGCTCCGGCTTGCGCCAGCTTCGACCAATTTCAGAATTACGAGCACCGCGGACGGGTGTTTAAGGAAGTCGTGCATTCGCTCGCCGCGCAGGCGAGAAGTGAGGAGACGGCGAAGTTTTGATTGTTGATTTTTGCACGGGAACCAAGATGTTCAATCAACAATCAACCACCAGCAATCTACAATTCTCTCTGCTCGGTCTCTCCGCGACTATCCCTTAATCCATGGCTAAGCGCGTCAGTGTCGATCGCTGGCTCTTCGCAGTCACACTCCTTCTGGTATTCGGCGGCTTGGTCATGGTCTTCAGCGCTTCGGCGGTTATGGCCAAGGAGCGCTACGGATCGCCGTATACGTTTTTGATCAAGCAGGCGGCGTGGGCGGCGGCGGGAACTCTTTTCATGCTGCTGGGCATGAGAATCGATTACCGGCGCCTGAAGCATCCCGCAACTGTGTTTTCCTTGCTTGGCGGGACCATGTTGATGCTGATCTCGGTTTTCTTTCTCGACCGTGCACATGGCACCCATCGCTGGATTCACTTTGGATCGTTCTCGTTTCAGCCCTCGGAAGTGGCCAAACCAGCGGTGATCCTGTTCCTAGCCTATTTTCTGGAGAGCCGAACCAAGACGATGGATGACTGGCGCAATACGCTATTGCCCGCGGTTGCGCCCACTCTGGTGTTTCTGGCCCTTATCGTCTTTCAGCCGGATCTGGGGACGGCCATCGCCTGCGCCGCCATCACAGTCTCAATTCTTTTTGTTGCGGGCATGCGGATGCGGTATTTCGGGCACGCCTTCCTCGCGGCTATACCGGTTTTGTACATTCTGATTTTTCACGTGAGTTACCGGCGGGACCGGATTCTCGCCTTTCTTAATCCCTATGCTGACCCTCAAGGACGCGGGTTTCACATCATTCAGTCTCTGATTGCTGTGAGCACGGGCGGCGTTACCGGACTGGGCCTGATGGAGGGCAAGCAGAAATTGTTTTACCTTCCTGAACCGCATACTGACTTCATCTACGCAGTGACCGCGGAGGAATTCGGTCTGGTGGGGGCGATTTTCATTGCTGCTCTGTTTGCCGTTTTCCTGTGGCGCGGGCTGCGAACCGCGGCCAGGACCGACGACGTCTTTGGACGCTACCTCGCTGTGGGAATCACCAGCATGGTTGTGTTGCAGGCGTTTATCAACATCAGCGTGGTGCTCGGGTTGATGCCGACCAAGGGCATCCCCTTGCCATTTGTTTCGTACGGTGGGTCTTCTATATTTGTGACACTGGCGTGCGTCGGGGTTCTGTTGAACATTACTCGGCAGACGGAATGAGGAAGAGGGTCATCACTAATGGACTTGCACGACGCGAGCCAGCGCCGCTTTCAGTTCCTCCGCTTTGAAACCGAAAGGGCCGGGCTTGCTTTTGTAGGCGACTCGACCGGTGGCATCAATCAGGTAAATGCGGTCGGGCCAGGCAGTGTACTGGCGTTCGGTCGAGTTGCCGAATTCGTCCAGCACGGCGGGAAATTGTATGCCCAGCTTTCGCACGCAGGCGCCCGCAACAAGGGCTCGTTCTTCTTCACTCTTGGGACTGGCGAACACTACTTTATCTTTTATGTTGCTCTGCATCTGCCAGACGTCGCTGGGGTGCGCTTCAGTGATGTAAACAACCAGGAAGGCGACTTGATTGCCGTACTGCTCGTACAGTTTGTTGAGGGCAGGAACCTCCCGCCGGAAGGGCGGTCAGGTGTAGCTGCCAAATACCAGCACTACCGGCTTCTTTTGACCTGTAAATTCGGACAGGTGTACCTGTGCGCTCTTGTCCAGCTTTCCTAAGGAAAAATCAGGGGCGGCGTCGCCCACGCGCAGGCTTCCGGCGCGAGCGTGTGTCCACAGGGTCTCAAAGGGGAGCACGAGAAATGCGACCGGACCCGGTACACGGGCCATGACTCGGGCGAACGTTTCCGGAGGTTGCCTCATTACGCCGAACAATGCACCGCAGGCAAGTAGCCAGAAGATGACGACCACGGCGAATACTTTGGCCAACATCCGTGTTCCGGGCCTTGACCTGAACTTACCTTCCATCGTAAACGCTCTCCTAAAAGCTCAATTTTAGCGCTACCTGGATCACTCGAGTGGATTTCTCCAAACGTTGGGGAACTGATGTCGCTGTTGGGAAGCCGCAGGTTCGTGTGATTCAGGAAATTGAACAACTCAGCCCGGAATTGCAGTTCCTTGCCTTCCGCAACCGAGATGTTCTTGAGCGCGGCGAAATCCCAGGTGGAGAACCCGGGCCTTGCACCACGTTGCGGCCTTCGTTGCCGAACTGTTGAATCGGGGAGTTGGGATCGGGTGTAATCCGCTGGTGTTGAACCACTGCTGCGCGGTGCGCGGACCGGAGTTCGGATCTCCGGCCAGATTCGGACGGTTGCTGGGGAAATCTCAGGCGCACTGCCGTGCAGGGAAATGTCATTGGGATCGAACACTGTAAACCGCGTGCCGCGCATAAGGGTCAGAATGCCGTTGAACTGCCAGTTGCCCAACCCGTGCTGATACCAGGTGTGAGCCTGTCTCCGGAACGGGATGGCCCATTCGTAACTCAGCACGAAGCGGTGCCGTACGTCGAACAGCGACCGTCCGCGCTCGGCGCTGATTCAGCCCATACTGTTTGGCCGAGAGCTGAAAGGTGGTGAGGACGGCCTGGTGGATCTGTTTTGCGGTCCAACCGCCAAGCGTGCTGCCGCCATGCAGTCGAAGCAGTGGTAGACAAAGGCCAGCAGATTTCCGAACCACTGAGAGAACTCTTCCATGGTTCCGCACTCGACTCGCCAGGGAGAAGAACCGGTGGGTCGCAGAACTTAGGAAGCGCGGATCGGGAAAACAATGGGGGGAGGGGAAACGCTTCCGCTTGGCCGATGAAGTTCGTTAGCTTCAGAACAAAGCGGCCGAGCATGATGGCCGGGTGGTTGCTCTCGGTCAACTGGTCCTATTTTCCACCGATACGGGAGGTGCCTGGCTGCTAGACGTAACTGACCAACTGGCGGCCCGTCGGGCACGAGACGGCGACCCGGAACCCATCCATCTGGAACAGAGCGATTACCAGCTTCGCTATCGGATGGAAAGGGCGCTATCACATCGAGGGCCCCGCCTTCATCTACACCGATCGTGACACCGGTCGGGTCACTACAATGCTGGGCTATCCTGGGCAGACGATCACGCGAGCGGGTTAGCTCGGAAATTTCAAGTATTTTTGGCTTCGCGGAAGAACTTCCTTCGCTGATTTTGCTGGGAAAAACGTCCCCAGTGACTCGTTCTAGTCATTCTTGGTCCTTTCCTTTTATAGTCACTGCATGCGAGCCATTCTGGCGGGAGGTGGAACGGGCGGGCACGTCATTCCGGCGCTGGCCATCGCCCACTGTCTTAAAGAATCGTACGGAACCGAGGTGTTGTTCGTGGGTACGGCGCGCGGCATCGAGAACCGTTTGGTGCCGAATGCCGGGTTCGCTCTACGCCTCGTCCAGGTTGGAGCGTTGAAGAACGTGAGCCTGGCTACGCGGCTGAAAACTGCCCTCGATCTTCCACGAGCGATTTTTGAATCCTCCCGCATCATTTCGGAATTCCGGCCGGACGTCATGATTGGGGTGGGTGGCTATGCCTCCGGCCCCGCGATGCTGGCGGCGGCATTGAGCAGCGTGCCCACCGTGGCGTTTGAGCCAAATGTTGTGCCGGGGTTCGCAAACCGCCTAGTCGCTCCCGTGGTTTCGGCAGCGGCCGTTCACTTTGAAGAGACCGGTCGGTACTTCCGGCGATTCCAAGTGACCGGGGTTCCGGTTCGCCACGCATTTTTCGAGACTGCGGGGAAGAGAATGGGCCATCGAAGTCCTACTCTGCTGGTTTTTGGTGGCAGCCAGGGAGCCCACGCTATTAATCAGGTCGTGATCGAGTCTCTGGCCGCACTGCGGGCTCGAGTGCCGGAGTTCCACATCATCCATCAGACCGGCGAGCGCGACTATAATGACGCTCAAGCGGCTTATCTTGCGGCAGGCGGTTCTGCGGAAGTCTATCCCTTCATCGACGACATGCCGGGGATGTTTGTGCGGTCTGACCTGCTGCTGTGCCGGTCGGGAGCGAGCACCGTGGCGGAAGTGATGGCAGCGGGCAAGCCCGCGATTTTCGTGCCGTTTCCTCGCGCCGCCGACGATCACCAGAAGCGGAACGCAGAACTACTGGAGCGTGCGGGAGCAGCAGTGATGCTGGAAGAGGCAAGTCTGAACAGCGAGCGACTGGTGCAAAACGTGGGCGCACTGCTGGGAGATCAGGCACGCCTGGAGAAAATGTCGGCTGCTGCGCGGTCATTGGCCCATCCGGACGCGGCGCGCGAAATCGCCGACATGGCAGCGCGATTCGTGGGGGTAAGTAGGAGTCAGTAGTCAGGGGTCAGTAGTCAGAACAAGCGAGACTGACTCCTAACTACCAACTCCTGATTACCGGATTTCACCGGATTTCAATGTTTGCAAAGATTCAACGCGTTCATTTTGTAGGGATCGGTGGCATCGGCATGAGTGGCATCGCCGAGGTGCTGCTCAATCTCGGCTACAAAGTTTCGGGGTCTGACCTGAAAAGTTCGCCAGTCACGCAACGGCTGGCCAGCCTGGGTGCGGTTGTTGTCGAGGGACATAGAGCCGAGAACGTTAAAGGTTCTGAGGTAGTGGTGACCAGTTCTGCCATTGCTCCGGACAATCCCGAAGTGCTGGAGGCCCGGCGTCTGCACATTCCCGTAATCCCACGGGCCGAGATGCTGAGCGAGCTGATGCGCCTGAAATATGGCATAGCAATCGCCGGCACGCACGGCAAGACGACTACTACTTCTATGGTGGCTGCGGTTTTGGCTGCCGGCGGATTGGATCCCACGGTGGTGGTCGGTGGGCGCGTCGACGCCATGGGCTCCAACGCGCGCCTGGGCAAGTCCCAGTATCTGGTAGCGGAGGCCGATGAGAGTGACCGTTCTTTCCTGAAGCTGTCTCCCATCCTTGCCGTGGTCACCAACATCGACCGCGAGCACATGGACTGTTATCGCAATATGCGCGACGTCAAGCGCACATTTTTGGATTTCATGGATCGCGTGCCCTTCTACGGCATGGTGGTAGCCTGCAATGACGATCCGATTCTGCGGCGCGTGCTTCCACAGTTGCAGCGGCGAACCATTACTTATGGGACTCGCCGCGGGTCCGATTTCCGGGTTGGGTTGGGAAAGACTGAAAGTCCGGCGGTGGACCACCGCCCGGTGAGCCGGTTCCACGTTCACTTCCACGAAAAGGATTTGGGTGAATTTAACCTGCACGTGCCGGGGGCGCACAACGTTTTGAACGCCACGGCCGCGATTGCGGTGGGAATTGGTTTGGATATTTCAGTCGAGCACATTCATGGTGCGCTGGACAGCTTCCGGGGGGTGGATCGGCGATTCCAGTTGCGCGGGCATGCAGCAGGGGTGACCGTCATTGACGATTACGGGCATCATCCCACCGAGATCAAGGCGACTCTTGCCGCTGCGCGGCAGTGTGACTACAGAAAGATACACGTTGTATTCCAGCCGCACCGCTATACCCGCACGCAATCGTTGCTGGAGGAGTTCGCCAATGCTTTTCCGGACGCAGACTCCGTGTTTGTGCTCGATATCTATGCGGCCAGCGAGCAGCCGATTGCAGGCATTACCGGGGAAGTGTTGGCCGGGCGGATTCCGAGTGCGAGGTATGTTCCTTCCTTCTCGGAGGCAGCCGCCACGGTGGCTGCCGAGGCGCAGCAAGGGGACATGGTCCTGACGTTAGGGGCGGGAAGTGTGTGGCAGCTGGGGCCAATGATCCTGGAAAAGCTCAAGGCGCGCCAGGCGGCTGGGGCGCCGTCGTAACGTGGAACTCGTGTACGTGCCCGCGAGATTCTCCCGGACCTGACGGTCCATCAGAATGACGACATTGGCGCAATGACAACAACATCACTCCAATGTCGTGATCCTGATCCCGTGTTAGTCGGGCGAAGGATCTTACGTGCACGGGCAACCAGCCATGTAGAAGTTCTCGCCGGGCTTCCCTCTACCCCACACCCCAGGGCGGCAGTGCCGAGGTAAATTATCGAAACTAACCGCCTTTCCCTGCCGTATAAACCCATTGTTGACCAAAGCTGGGCCCGGCCGTCTAAGGGGCAGAGGGCAAGGATAAAGCTTATGGCATCCCCTAAGACTTTATATTGGATAACGTTAGGCGTTCTGGCTATTTCTTTCGGGTCATCAAATATGGGCCGGAACTTGGCTTGTAAGGCTTCCACAGTAGTGGATCATTTGGCCATTCGGACTATGCCTTACGTTGCTACGGTCGAGATGGCGCTTGGGCGTACCCAAGCGGGTTATGCACATCTGCAGGCGCATACGGCACGCGTCCAGGCTGAGCAGGCTCGCTTACAAGCCGGGATGGCTCGCCAACAATTGCAGGAAGTGTGGATGAATCGTGATCGGTTCGAAGTTTTGGACCGCAGGGTGACAATGCCGAACATTGTGGTCGATGTGCCGAATATCAGGGTAAATGGTCCTGAGCACGTGATGGTCTGCCCGCGGACCAGGGTGCGCGTCGCCATGCCCGAGGTATCTACTCCTAAGATAAACATCATGCAGGATCCGATCTAGACCGGCTTCATTGTTCCTTCTCTCGACGGCTGCGATTTGCAGCCGTTCTTTTCTTGACATCCATGGGCAGGGCAGGACGCCCGCGGCCCATCATTCGCGTCTGACGTCACCTGTGCAAGACGAACCAAATTTTCTCTATTCTCCACAAGGCAAAAGCAGTTATAGTGTCTGGTACTGGCGATTCACTGACGACAATTGACCTGAGTTGATGGCGCGGAAAGGAAGCCCGACCATCTCGCAGGAGGATTTGTACCCACCCGCGTGCAGGGGGGTGCGCCCCGATGTGGATGACGCACGCCTGCTCGACCTGGATGCGGATGAGGAATCGCCCTTTCTGCGCGGCCAAAAACGCGTCTCGGTTCGACGCAGTCCACTCCCGAGAAAAGCTGCCAATGGACTGAAGTGGGCTGTCCTGGCACTGGTCTTTTTGGGCTCTGCGGGGATGGCGGCTGCGGCGCTCTACCGCTATGGAGAGCGTTCCTGGCGCTTTCGCATTCAATCCAGCGACGACATCGAAATTAACGGCACTAGCAATGTCACTCGTGCGCAGGTGATGGAGGTCTTGGGCGGCGACATCGGCCGCAACATCTTTTTTATCCCCCTGGCACAGCGCAAGGCGCAACTCGAGCAGATTCCCTCGGTGGAGTCGGCCAGCGTCATGCGATTCATTCCCCACCGGCTCAAAGTCGAAATTCACGAGCGCACGCCAGTGGCCTTCGCGCGCGTTGGCTCTCACATTGTTCTGGTCGATGCCGAGGGCACCTTGATGGAACTACCGTCCAACGCGAAGACAAAGTACTCATTCCCCGTAATCATTGGAGCCAACAGCGGGGAGCCGCGTTCCACACGCTTTGCGCGCATGAGAATTTACAACGAACTAGTGCGCCAACTGGACTCGGGCGGCGGGCACTACTCACAAGACCTGAGCGAAGTTGATCTCTCCGATCCCGATGACGTCAAGGTCGTGGTCAACGATCCTCAGGGGGCGGTGCTGGTGCACCTGGGATCGTCGAATTTTCTCGATCGTTACAAGGTTTACGTCAGCCATGTGCGGGAGTGGCGGCAGCAGTTCGAGAAATTGGACTCGGTGGACCTGCGTTACGACCGGCAGATCATCGTCAATCCCGATCTGCGGGGCGTATCGAGGCAGACGCCGCTCTCGGCGGCAACGGTGCGAATGGCAGCCTCGGCAGGAGTAAAACCGGCAGCGCTCACTACCCACGAGACCGCGTCGAGCAAAACAAAGACTCCCCTGCCTCCCAAGCCGCTCGTGAGGCCTGCCGTGAAAAAAAGAAGGATCAGATCGCAACGATCGCGCCATACGAGTAGAGGGGCATCGGTCGGGAATGCCGCGAAGATTGTTGTGGTTTCTCCGAAGGTCAAGACTGGGGCATCGAAACCGGCGGTACAAACGATGCCGAGCGCACTGAAGTCGACTATGAACGGAACCAAAGCAAGGAAGCCGAGCCCGGCAATCCCTAAAGAGCAGGAAAACCAATAGGCATGGCAAATCCGTACGAACACCTGTTGACGGCGGTTGATGTAGGGAGCGCGAAGACCACTGCGCTGGTAGTGGAGGCAACCGAGGGTGGCCTGCGCTATCGCGGGCATGGGGTCGCCGAGTCGCGCGGCTCGCGCAAGGGAGTCATCGTCGAGCTGGATAAGGCGGTGGCCGCCATTCAGCAGGCGGTCGAACAGGCCGAAGATGTCGCGGGGACGCCGGTCGAGCACGCGACGGTTGGTATAGCGGGTAGTCACGTGCGGGGAGTCAACAGCCAGGGTGGCATCAGTTTCGGAACGCGTGCGCGGGAGATTACGCGCGATGAAATTCGACAGGCGGTGGATAAGGCCCGGGCGATCCAGTTGCCAGCCGACCGCGAGATCCTGCATCTGCTCCCCCAGGAGTTCATTCTGGATGATCAAAGCGGCATTCGCGATCCGCTCGGCATGATGGGGACGCGCTTGGAAGTGCGGGTGCACATTGTGACCGCCGCCTCCAGTGCCACGCAAAATGTAGTTACTGCGGTAAACCGCGCAGGAGTGCACGTGGACGACACCGTGTTCGAGCCGCTGGCCTGCGCGGATTCCGTGCTGCGGTCCGACGAACGCGAACTCGGTGTCTGCCTTGCGGAAATAGGTGCTGGTTCAACCGACGTGGTGGTTTTTCAAGACGGCGCAGTCGCGCATACCGCTGTCATTCCGGTTGGCGGCGATCATTTCACGAGCGACCTGTCGGTAGGGTTGTGTACACCCGTCGCCGAAGCGGAAAAAATCAAACGCGTGTATGGCCACGCGGTAGTGACCCTTATTCCCGAGAACAATGAAGTGGAAGTGCCTTCGGTGGGAGACCGGCCATCGCGGATGATTCGGCAACGCATGGTGGGAGAGATTCTCGAGCCACGGGCGCGCGAGTTGTTTGAGTTGATGCGCGACAAACTGCGTTACGCCGGCATGCTCGACATCTGCGTGGGCGGAATTGTGTTGAGCGGCGGCGCTTCGCGCCTGGCCGGCATTCTCGACGTGGCCGAATCTGTGTTGCGGCATCCGGTGCGGTTGGCTTGGCCATCGCCGATTCCCAAGATGCCGGCGGTATTGGCAGAGCCGGAATATGCGACGGTGTTGGGAATGGCTTTCTATGCCCATCGGACACGCATTGCGCGCGGGATACAGGACGAGCGCTGGAGTGCGCGGTTGAAGTCAATGTTTGCCCTGAAAGGGGCGTAAAAGGGAGTCTCGGGTGCGAAGCGTGCGCCCGGATTGAGAAAAAAGCAGATTCCTCGCTGCGCTCGGAATGACACGGGCGTGGAAGGGATGACAAGGGTGCAGAACTCGGAACGGCAAGAGTAAGGGCGGCGCGGCACAGCAGGGAACTAAATTCAGGGAATGGCGGTGAATATGAATAAGGAGAATAAGGATAAAGAAAGCGGTATCCGCATCAGCTTCAATGAGGAGGCCCGCAACGACGCCAAGATCAAGGTCATCGGTGTGGGTGGAGGCGGCGGCAATGCTGTGAACCGCATGATTGACGCCGGCATGAAAGACATCGAATTTGTGGTTGCCAATACTGACTTGCAGGCACTGCGCATGTCTCGGGCTCCGCAGAAGATTCAGTTGGGCACCAAGCTTACGAGCGGCCTGGGTGCGGGCGCCAATCCCGAAGTTGGCCGCAAGGCTGCGCTCGAGGACTCGGAGAAAATCATTGAAGCCCTGGAAGGCGCCGACATGGTTTTCGTCACCGCCGGCCTAGGCGGCGGAACCGGCACGGGTGCGGCTCCGATCATTGCCTCGCTGGCCAGTGAGATGGGTGCGCTCACAGTCGCGGTCGTGACCAAGCCATTCAACTTCGAAGGCAAGCGGCGCATGCAGCAGGCGGAGCGCGGGTTGTCCGATCTCATTGACTCAGTGGACACCACCATCGTGATTCCCAATGAGAAGTTGCTCGCGGTTGCTCAGGATGCCGGATTCTTCGAATCCTTCCGGGTGGCCGACGACATCCTGCGGCAAGGCGTACAGGGCATTTCGGACATCATCACCATTCCCGGTATCATCAATCGCGACTTCGCCGATGTGAAGGCGATTATGCAAGGAATGGGCTACGCCGTCATGGGCACGGCAGCGGCCAGCGGATCGCGGCGGGCGATCGAGGCCGCACAGCGGGCGATTGCTTCTCCCCTGCTCGAAGCCGGGGCGATTGACGGGGCGCGCGGCATTCTCATTAACATCACGGGTTCGGCTTCGCTCAAGCTGACAGAAGTCAATGAAGCGTCCACGATCATCCAGAGTGCCGCTCATGAGGATGCCAACATCATCTTCGGGGCAGTGCTGGACGAGAAGATGAAGGACTCGGTAAAGATCACGGTGATCGCCACTGGGTTCAAGGATGCGGACATCATGCGGCGACGGCAGGAGAATGGGAGATCTTCGTCGTTCATCCCTCGCGGCCGGATGGAGTTTGATGAGCCGGAAGCGGAGACTACGCCGGAACCACCCATGGTCATGGAACCTGCAGCACAGAGTGCTCAGGTTGTGCCTGTGGATTCGACCGCAAACCTGATGCCTCCGGCGATGCCCCAGGAGGATCTGGATGTTCCGGCATTCCTGCGGAAACGGAATGACGTGATGTAACAAAGAAAAAGTTCACCGCCGAGATCGCGGAGAGCACCGAGTGTCAACTCCTCCGTGACCTCGGCGTCGTTCGGCGGTAAGTCCGTTTACTTGGGTTTGTTTCCCCCGCTGGTCTCCTCCATCTCTTGGATGTGCCTCTCCGTTTGGCCGATAAGTACTCGCCACATGTCGATCTGCAATTCGAATTCGTGATTAAGCGGAGTCGTCGTGCTCCCCACAAATGCCAGGTTGGTTTGCATTTGGCTGAGCAGCGAACGCATCCTTTGCAGATCCGCCTTCATCGCTTCGAGTTCCCGTTGATTTGCGGACGACTCTGAACTTCCGGCAGCGGTTTTGGACGGCACAGGTGTTACCGAATTTTCTTGCCGATGAATCTTGGGCGTGAAGCTGAAAGTCGCGATCAGAACAAGGGGGAGAAACCATGAAAAACTGCCTGGCATAAGACCTCCACGAACTGAATTCTATGGCAACCGCATAATCCGAGTGCAAAGACAGAATCCCGCTGTCTTGTTGTTTATCGTGTGCAGCCTCAGATTCTGATTGAATATTTTCTTGTTCTCGCACGTCTATCATTTAGTTTCCGATTGCGCACGTACAGGTAGAGCTCGATTTGAGGCGGGAGATTTTTTTGGGAGGCGGTTCATGAGGAAGATTCTGGGAGTGGTGGTTCTGATTTCGGTGTGCGGGTTGGCGGCGGCGCCCGACTCACCTTCCGACACGCCGCAGTACACCAGCGATAACGCTCTGCTGAGACCTGACGGATACCGCGAGTGGATCTATCTTTCTTCCGGACTGGGCATGAGCTACAGCGAGAATCCCGGCGATCATGAAATGTTTACCAACGTGTTCGTGCCGCGCTGGGCTTACAAAGAGTTCCTGGAGTCCGGCAAGTGGCCGGACAAAACCATGTTTGTCGTAGAAGAGCGCGGTTCCGAAAGCCGGGGGTCCATCAACAAACACGGCAAATATCAGGCCGACTCGACCATGGGCATAGGCGTTGAGGTGAAGGACGAAAAACGATTTCCTGAGAGATGGGCCTACTTCGGGTTTGGCGAGGATACGAAATCCGCGAAAGCAAATCCCAAGGAAGGATGCTGGGAGTGCCATGAGAACCATGCCGCGGTGGAGCACACGTTCGTACAGTTCTATCCCACGCTGAAGCCGGTAGCACAGAAATTCGGAACCTACCGGAAGGAGAGAGAAAAAGTGCAGTAGAACGGGCTGTGCGGAGGCGGATCTTTGACTCGCCTTACACCTGCTTCAACGACGGATAAGGTAACTCAGCTTCACGAAGAACTGCCGCCCGTCATTGATAAAGCTGTCGCTGTGGACGAGGCCGATGCCGTTTGGGTCGCATTGGAGTGAGCCTGGCGCGCGATGGCAGAGCCCCGGAAGCAGGTTTTGCAAATTGCTGTTGTAACCGACGTAAACGGCAGTGCCAGGATGGACCAGATAGGTAATCAGGAAATCGAAATTGAGATTCTTGGCTGTTGTCAATGAACTGTACTGGGTATTGGCTAGCAATCCGTTGTATTGGGTTATCACGCGCAGTGACAGGGACGGAGTGAACTGGTAATTCCACTTCGAACGGAAGATATGGTAGTTGAAGGCGGCGTGGTCAGCAGCGCTGTTACGCACACGGTCGAAGATGTAGGTGTTGTCGATCTCGAGGTGCGTAGTAGGCTTCAGCGTTAGTGTCTGTGTAGTCGCGGTCTCATCCCCCGTGATGGGAAGCTCTCCGGCGGGAACGTCGATGAGCACGCCTCCGTCGCGGACGATTTGCGAGTTGAACGTGAGCATGCGCCATGGACTGCCCTTGAACACGAGCGCTATCAAGTCTTGCACGTACTTACGATTGCTGGGTAAGCCGAGGAAGTCTATCGGGCGCAGAACATCTACCTGGTAAGCAACGATGGGAGCAATGACAACGTTCGGCCGGAAATCCCAGGCCCAATCAAAGTTGTAGATCTGCTGGATGGGGACATTGTTGTGGTCCCAGCGATTGCGAACTTGGAATTCCGGGCCGTAAAGGATCAGGTGCTTGCCTTCCGGCCGCCAATAGAAATGGTAGTACTGGCTCACACTGCGGATGTCTGTGCGCGGGACAAAACCGGCTTCGGTGCGGAAATTCGGCGTGATGTCCTGTAACACCATCTCGTAGTAGAAGCGTCGTCCTCTGCCGTCGAGAGTGGCTTCGTGGTTCTGACCGAACAGATAGCCGAGTTTCGGATCGGATGTAGAACTCACCACACCGCGATACCACGACGTCCAATTCTTGCCCAACCGGAAGCTGGCGTCGAACCCGCCCACACGATTGAAGAAGCCATTGAATTCACGGTCGGTATAAATCGTACCGATGCTGTTCTGCTGGCCAAAATCGTGGCTAACGCGGCCAACTGCAAAGTAGGCACGCTTGCCGCTCAGAGCACTGAAGTCCGGAACGATTAAGCCGGGAGAACGGTCATCGGCAACAAAGAACCCGAGATTCCAGGGGCCTTGCTTGCCGGTGAGGCGGCTGCCGAAGGTGGGTGCGCCAATGCGGCGAGTGAAGAGCAGCCGCGAGCGATCGAAAACGCCACTGTTGGTATCGCCGAAGAAATTGGAGTTCTCCAGGAAGAACGGACGCTTCTCGGGGAAGAAGACCTCAAAACGCTGATTGACTGTGTTCTGCGGTTCGTCGGATTCCACTTGTGCGAAGTCGGGGTTGATGGTGGTGTCGAGAACCAGGCTGTCGTGGAAAACAATCTTGGAATCAAGACCCGCCTTGCCCTGGGCATTGATCTGGTTGAAGCGCGGCTGAATGCGGTCGCGGTCATCCACCGCGCGGAAGTTGCGGAAGGACGCGTAGGGAATGAATTGCAGGTTGCGGCCCGGAGAGACATTTTCGAAACCGGTGATGGTCGCCTCCTGGTTGAGACGCCCGGAGATGCGGCTGGTGACGCGCGGCCAATAGTCTTCCTCATCATTGCGCGCGATGTAGCGCATGAGCGTTACGCCCCAGACTTGATCGGCGGTTGGATGAAAGCGAAGGCTGCGGAAGGGAATCGACATCCAGATTAGGAAGCCCTGCGAGTTTACCTGGGAGCGGGAATCCCACACGGTGTCGAACGAGTAATCGGCGCCACCCCCTTCTGACCATAATGCGTCAGCCTGCACCCCGCGCGGGTTCACGTCGAAGAGAAAGCCATGACGCTGGTCTTGAAAGGTATCGAGCGTGAGCTCGACGTAGTCGTCGTCCGGCGGAGTAACCGCTTCCCGCCGGGTCATGTGTCCGCGGATCGCATGCGGGTTCGAATCCCGGCAGACCCAGACCAGGTAAAAGTTTGCTGAATCGTAGCCCAGGTAGACATCGGTTCGCTGCGTGCCCGGCTGTCCGTCGGAAGGGAACTCCTGGATGAAGCCGGTGATCTTAGCCAGTTCCCGTGCGCTGCCGTGCGGCTCCATGTTCTCGAAATCCGCGAAGCGCGGGGGCGTCGAGATGCGCGGAATCCGGACACTGCCGGCGGCATGAGCGGCCACAGTACCCAACCAGATGAGAGCGACAAGCGCAGCGGTCTGCCCGGGGACTTGCATTGGGATCGTACGAATGCATTTACGCATACCGCCTTCACAAGGTTCACCAGGACAGGGCAGTTGCACAAGCAATTGGACCCATTCCGGAGTAAAAGGTGAGGTAAACATCCAAAAGTAAGACAAGGTTTCCAAAAAATGGCAACCTAGATGCCGGCGGAAAAGATTTGCACAGCCACAGGTGTCTTTGGAGTAACCCCTAGAACAATTACGAAAGTGCCATCCCGTCCGGCAACATAGGTGTAAGTGTCTGCATCCTATGGCGCTTAGGTATGTAGGCGCTTATTTTCTCTGCAAGTCATTTATCCTTGCGGAAAAAACAGCAACTCTCTTATTATCGTGAAAGTTGCGAGCGTTCTGGTTGTGGCGACATCCAGAGTGGAAGCTGGCTTGCAATGTCTAATCAGGTGAACTCCGGGGATAGGTGCAAGCGAGTGACGAAAAAGTTTTGGTCGGTATATCTGGCGGCCGTTCTGGGTGCGATCTGGTTGCTGACTGCTAGCGGTCTGGCGGCGACGGTAAACACACGAACGCTGACCAGCAAGTCGAAGGAAAAGTCCCTCAACGAAAATCAGCGCGCTAGAAAAAAGATGACGCGTCTGGCCCGGAGCCGCGCGCCTCGTACTCGCTATGCGAGCCGCAAGCATCGTCGTCGCTACTACGAACGCTTCAATACCAGCTCTTTCGCCGATGAAATTACCTATGGCGACGCCGCCGCCGGTGAGGATCCCATTGTGCGGGCGGCCGCCGTGGATGCCCTCGGAAACATGAATGGCACCGTGGTCGCGATTGAGCCGACCAGCGGGCGCGTCCTGGCCATGGTTAATCAGAAGCTGGCGCTTTCCAGCGGCGCGCAGCCGTGCTCGACCATCAAACTGTCGGTAGCGCTGGCGGCACTCAGCGAGAACCTGATCACCAAAGATACGGAAATGCGCTTGGGACGCCGCAGCCGAATTAATCTGACCAATGCCTTGGCGCATTCCAACAACGCGTACTTCGAAGCGTTGGGACGAAAGCTGGGATTTGAGAAGGTCAGTTACTACGCGCACCAATACGGCTTGGGTGAATTAGCGGGTTACAACATTGCCGGCGAACACCTGGGCACTTATCCGGATGAGGAGATTCCGTCGAAGCTGGGCGGCGTGGGCAAGATGTGCTCGTTCGGTGAAGGCATCTCGATGACGCCGTTGCAGCTGGGGGCGCTGGTTTCAGCCATTGCGAATGGCGGAACGCTGTACTACGTGCAGCATCCGAGCTCACCGGATGAAGTTGCGAACTTCCAGCCGCGCGTGAAGCGCCATCTCGACATTGGGCCTCTCATCCCTGAACTTTCTGACGGCATGGCCGGAGCGGTGCAATACGGCACAGCTCGCAGCGTGCGCTACAGCTTCAACGAAGAATCGATTCTTGGCAAGACTGGCACTTGCTCCCGCGCAGGCACGCGCTACGGGTGGTTTGCCTCCTACGCAAACACTAACGTGGGCAGGATCGTGACGGTGGTGTTTCTCCAGGGCGGGCGGCCAACTTACGGACCGAAAGCCGCCGAAATTGCCGGCCGCCTGTACCGCAATCTTTACGACCATAGCTTCTTTGCCGGCCGTCCCGCGCTGCCGACCAACGCGGCAGGGACTTCGGCGGTGGGTGTTACGCAGTAAAGCTTTCAGGTGTCGGCTTTCAGAAAGGCCTCTCGCACGAGAGGTCTTTGTATTTTCAACAATCTTCTCATTCCGAATCCACTTCAGTCGGTGAGGAATCTCGGTTGCCAAGGGGCTGTTGTGCGCAACCTTCGGAACTTTTGCCTCAAAAAAGGAATTTCTACCCCTGCGTCAGATCTTTGCCATTTTTTGGATAGATTCGATTTTCATTTGCGCCTTCGCCACCTCTGGCCGGTTCGGGAAAAATGCAACGATGTCCCGATATTCCATTTCCGCTTGCTTGAAAGCGCCTTCCGCATACCAGGCGTCGCCGAGGCAGAGCTTCGCACGAGGGACATAATCCGAATTCGGATAACTGTTGATCAGGGTTTTCAGCAGGGTGCGCGCCTCAGCGTAGTTGGATTTCGTCATGGCCTTCTGGGCCTGCGCAAACAACCCTTTGTCCGAGTGCTTGACATCAGCCCTGGGATTGCGGCTTCGTACCTGCGCATGAGCGGACCCCAGTGACATACAGAAAAGAACGTAAGCCATAACAGCAGATGTGATTGTTCGACGCATCATCGTGCCTCCCTTAGGTTCTTAAGCTCCTAGAACCCTTGCAGCGCGCAAAAATGTTAACACTTTGAGAACGCGACAGCTCGAAAGCTTTGCGGAGTGGGAGGCAAAATCCACAAATCCGATGGTTACGAAATATCGGTCTTTGCACCCGTAACCAAAGGGTTACAGAGGTAAGGGCCTGACTACCTCAATAACTCAAAGTGGCAGCCATCGCTCAGGTTTTGAGCTTCCTTGACGTGCGCCCCGGCCCAGGCGAGAAGAGAACAGACCAACGCCATAACGACCGTTCCAAAAATGCGTGGACCAATACTCCTGGCGGGAACGTCGCTGCCGCTTCCGTTGCGTGGTTCCGAGAGTCTGGATATCAACCTTCTCGACCCGACTGAGACTCACGTCGAGGCGGTCGGCGACGAGTTGCTTCGATGAGCGCAGGGAGGCTCGGTATTCGCACTCTGCACAGGCTCTCTCACCTGCAGTCTGGAGTGAGAATGCCTCGATACGGCGTAGGTGTGAGAACGAATAGGGATTCTCCGACTCGGGCTGAATCCCTCGCTTGACAGAATGGCAAGAATACGCAGACTTACTTGAGCTCCGGAAAGTCGTCTTCCCAATATTCGGCTTCGCGGCGGGTGCCCAGGCCCCTTGGTTCCTTCTCGACGGCACGCAACTGCACGCGGCGGATCTTTCCGGAAATTGTCTTAGGCAGGTCAGAGAACTCCAGGCGGCGAATTCGTTTGTACGGGCCCAGGCGGCCGCGGCAGAAATTGAAGATATCTTTAGCCAGCTCGCGGGATGGGACCAGTCCCGGTTTCAAGGTGATAAATGCCTTGGGCACGTTCCAGCGGATTTCGTCGGGGCTAGGGACGACGGCAGCTTCCGCCACGGCTATGTGTTCCAGCAGCGCGCTCTCCAGTTCAAACGGACTGAGACGGTAGTCAGAACTCTTGAAGACGTCGTCGGTGCGCCCCACGTAGGTGAAATAGCCGTCTGCATCACGGTGCGCGACATCGCCGGTACGATAATAGCCCCCTTCCATGGCTCGCTCAGTTCGCTCGGGATCGTCCACGTACCCGTCAAATAGGCTGAGGGGCCGTGGGTCGAGTTTGACCGAGATCTCCCCGTCGTCGCACAAGTTGCCTTGCACATCGAGCAAAGCAATCTCGTGTCCGGGCGACGGTTTGCCCACTGCTCCGGGCTTCACTTTCTGGCCCGGAAAGTTTCCTAACAGACAGACGTTCTCGGTTTGCCCGAATCCATCGCGGATGGTGATACCCCATGCGGTGCGGACTCTTTCGATGATTTCTGGGTTGAGCGGTTCTCCGGCGCTGGCCAAGTCGCGCAGTTTCACGGGAAAAGATTTCAAATCTTCCAGCACGAACAGGCGCCATACCGTTGGCGGAGCGCATAAAGTCGTGACGCCGCAGCGGACGACTTCGCTCAGAGTTCTCTTAGCGTCAAAACGAGCGTAGTTGTGGATGAAAATGGTTGCACCCGCATTCCAGGGCGCGAAGAAACAACTCCACGCGTGTTTGGCCCAACCTGGTGAGCTGATGTTGAGATGCACATCGTCGGGGCGGATGCCGATCCAGTACATGGTGGCGAGATGACCGACGGGATAACTCTGATGCGTATGCAGCACCAGCTTGGGCAGAGCCGTCGTGCCGGAGGTGAAGTAAAGAAGAAAGGGATCCGTGGCCCGGGTGAGTGCATCCGGCAAGAAGTTGGGAGACTCATTGTAAGCGTCGTCGTAGGAAATCCAATCCTCCGTCCGGTCTCCGACCACGATTCGCGTGTAATCTCCGGGAAGCGTGGAAAACCTCTCGACGTTTGCCGAGGTGACGATCACATGCCTCGCCATGCCGCGCTCCAGACGGTCAGCGAGGTCGGCACGGGTGAGAAGGGTTGCGGCCGGGACTGCAACCGCTCCCAATTTCATGGCGGCCAGCATGACTTCCCAGATCGCGACAACGTTGGGCAGCATGACGATCATGCGGTCGCCACGCTTCACGCCGTGACGGCGCAGGAAATTGGCAACCTGGTTGGAGCGGCGCGACATCTCGGCGAAACTCAGCTTCCACTCTCTGGCATCGTCATTGGCTATCCATAGCGCGGGCTTCGAATTGCCACGCGCGTAGTTGTCGAAATAATCCAGGGCCCAATTGAATTCGCTCAGGGCGGGCCAGCGGAATTCGCAGCGAGCAGTGTCGTAATCTTCGCGGTGTTGGAGAAGGAAGTCGCGGGCGGCAAGAAAGGCCTTGAGACCTGATCTGGAGGCGGGGCCACTCTGCTGGGATGTCATGGCACGATCCTGTGGCAATTGGGGCGCATATTAACACACAAGCGTTGGCAGCGAGAGGACAGTGCGTTAGCGTAGCGGTGGGTCACCGAGCTGCAGGGCACCGATGCGAAGAGTATTGAAACCAGAAAAACAGATTCCTCAGCAGCTGGAAGTTGCTCTGGAATGGCGGGGACGTCTAATTCTTCTTTTTCCGCTCGTCTCCGGCGATCACGCCGTCCTTGATGTGAATACTGCGATGCGCATACTCGGCAATGTCATGCTCGTGGGTCACGAGCACGATGGTATTTCCTTGCGCGTGCAGCCGATCGAAGAGTGCCATGATTTCGTTGCCGGTCTGAGAATCCAGGTTGCCGGTAGGCTCGTCGGCCAGGATGATGGACGGCTTGCAAACCAATGCCCGGGCGATGGCGACGCGTTGTCTCTGGCCGCCGGATAGCTCGTTAGGCTTGTGCATCATGCGGGATTCCATGCCAACTGAGGTGAGAGCTTCCTTGGCTCGTTCGACACGGGCTTCGGCGGGAACACCGGCATAAATGAGGGGCAGCTCGACATTGTGCAGCGCAGTCGCGCGAGCCAGCAGGTTGAAGGTCTGAAAGACGAACCCGATTTCCTTGTTGCGGATGCGGGCCAGTTCGTCGTCATCCAGTTCGCTCACGAGCTGGGCATTGAGCCAGTAGCGGCCTTTGCTGGGAGTATCGAGGCAGCCGATCAGGTTCATGAGGGTCGATTTACCAGAGCCGGACGGGCCCATGATGGCGACGTACTCGTTGCGCTCAATTCGCAGATTGACGCCGCGCAAGGCGTGCACCTGCTGCTCCGAACCCATGTCGTAGGTCTTCCACAGGTCTTCGGTGCAGATCATGCACGATTCAGGGGGCGCTGACACTTCCGGTTGCGAGATGCTGATTACTTGCGCGGTGGCCATCCTCTTCTCCTTGTCCTCAGCGGACACTACCTGCTCCGATCCTCCAGGCTCCCCTGTTAGACGAGACTACTTTGTTTCGGTTATGAGGTTTCTTCTTTCTTAGGAGCCGTATTATCAACTTTGACGCTGGCTCCCGGCTTGAGCGTGCGCAAGACTTTGTAACTGCCGGTAACCACTTCGTCACCGGTTTGCAGCCCTTTTGTGACCTCAATGTCCGTAGTTCCAGCTATCCCAGTCTCTACCGGGACGAATTCAGCCTTACCTTTCCTGATAACAAAGACACCCTGAATTTCCTCTTTGCCCTTATCTTCCTTCGATGCGTCGCGTTGCGGAGCCGCAGCCTGAACTGTGCTCTTGTTTTTTGGCTTGGCATTTTCCAGGTCGGCGCGGCTCCGGATGGTTAATGCCTGAATCGGAATGCTTATGACGTTAGTCCGCGTCGCGGTCGTGACCTTCGCCGTTGAGGAAAGACCTGGCCGCAAGTTTTCCGGCGGGTCCTGCAGCGTAACTACCACCTTGAAATCCTTTGCTTCCTGGCTGGCGGAGGTCTGCTGCGAGGTAGCGAGACCCGTGGAACGCACGATGGCATTGTCGCCGATTTCGGTGACCACGCCCCTGAATGTCTTTCTGGGAATGGCATCGATGCTTACTTCGGCCGGCTGACCCAGTTTCACGTTTACGATGTCAGTCTCATCCACCTTGACTTCAGCGGTGATGACCGACATATCGGCAATGGTCATGAGTGTGCTTCCGGGAGAGTTTTGAATGCCAATAACGACCGTCTCCCCTTCGCGCACCGGAAGATTGGTGATTACGCCATCAAAGGGCGCTTCATAGGTGGTCTTCTGTAAGACATCGGCTACGCGAGTGAGGTTGGCGCGAGTTTGCGTAACGCGGCGTTCTGCTGAGTCCACCTGGGCTTTCGATTGGGCTACTCTGGCCTGCGCCTGCGCGAATCCTGCGTCGGCGGAAAGCCACGCATTCTGACGGCTGTCGTATTCCGCCTTGGCGATCAGGGCTTCCTTGTAGAGACCCTGGGCCCGTTCCCAATCGAGCTTGGTGCGTTCTGCATCAGCTTTGGCACGATTCAAATCGGCCAGCGCAGTTTTGTATCCGGCCTCCGCGGCGATGGCATCGGTCTGGGCCGCTTCCAGGGACGCACGCGTAGCCGCAACATCGGCGGAGGACTGGACGTTCTCCAGTTGCGCCAGCAGTTGTCCTTTCTTCACCCGATCGCCTTCCTTCACATACAAGTGAGTGATCTTGCCAAAAGCATTGGCTCCCACGTTGACGTAAGTCTTGGGCTTGATTTCCCCGGAGGCTGTCACCAAAGCAGCCAGGTCGAGGTTCTGCGCCTTTCCTGTTTGTAGGGTGACGACGTTACGACCGCTGAAGTAGATCGTTCCAAAAACAATTCCCATCACCAGCAACAGCGCTGCGGCACCGATTACAATTTTTGCCCACGTTTTCATTGCGTTCCTGTCACACTCCGGAGGCGAGCCTCAATTAAGCGTCCCACAGGTCCTCGGCGATTGGCAGTGCTGTGGGTCACAAACGCAACGCCGCACGGCGATTTCCCCTCGTTCCGGGATGACCGGATGCACCTCAGCAGATACGTCGCGGGACCGTGGGAAGTTCCCCCAAAGCTCCGACTTCAAAGCAGGTGGTTACACCGGGCCGGAAAGCGAAGCGGGAGAACCAATTATAGCGTGCAGGTCGCGGTCTGGCCGTAGCAAACGGAGAAGGGGTCTTTGTCTGGTACACAAGTGCGTAACGGTCCAACATTGAGAGACTTAGGTACCGGGCAGGTGATGGCGAGACGGCTACCTGAACGGCTACCTGAAGGGCGGGCGACATAGAAGTGGGTGTCATGCCGCCCGAGCCTCGCGGCGCTCTTCCCAATAGTCCTCAAATCGGCCATTGAGATGAGAGCAGCGCAGCGCCAGGATCGCGTTGGCGCCCCGCACGGT
>Ga0209154_1000059_pt1 | contig 79114 bp, 70 predicted proteins | sample GraSoiAngelo_121_FD_185878 | JGI IMG/M metagenome (GOLD analysis project Ga0209154, IMG submission 185878) | Grasslands soil microbial communities from the Angelo Coastal Reserve, California, USA - 14_0919_12_20cm (SPAdes) (version 2) | ecosystem: Environmental > Terrestrial > Soil > Grasslands ... | reverse complement strand
GCGATACCACTGGTTATTGAAGGACGAGAAGTGGTGAACCGAGCTGTACCACTGGTTATAGATGTCCTGGTGGCAGCGTTTGCAGGAATCCGACTCCATGAAAAACTTGCTGGGGATTTTCTGCCCGCCGTAAATCTGCGCCGAACTGGGGAAGAAAGGACCTTTGGGGCCGTCGCCCTCACCATCCATGCTGGGGGGAGGATCTGAAGGATTCGCAATGACCGCACTGGTTTGCCAACGCGACACGCGCAGGTAGCGAGCGCCCGCACCTAGTCCGGCAAGCAGGATCAGGCATATTGCCGTGCGTAGGATTGCCGAGACCGTACCGCCGGCCCCCCAGCCCCGGCTTCCTGCCCAGATCGCGAATAGAATTCCGACGCCTACACCGGAAAGGAGGATATGAGTGTACAGCCAATTCCACTCTGCTCGGGGAGTTCCCGTATAAATCAGGACCAGACCTACAAGGCCGCCCGCGCTGAGGGCGATCCTTCCAAGCGAGCGCCCGATCTGCCGGTTTCCAACGGCACGCCATAGTGTGGGGATCAGCAGCACGGTTGCAACAACTCCTCCGAGCACATGCAACAGAACAATTACGGGATAGATAAGGTTGGGTTGCGGGAAGGCAAACAGATATCCAGCGGAGATGAACAGAAACACCACCAGTGCGGTAAGTACTCGGCCATTGGCAAAAGCTTCTCGCATTCCGATCCAGGGAGCAGCACCGAACGGACCCACAATTCCGCTGGGCTGTGAAAGAAATTTCGGCGAAAAGCTTACCCTCTTCGCGGGCAGAGTACCGTAGTATAAAAATACTAGGCCGGCTTCTAATCGATCGGCGGTTTGCGCCAGCCGCCGCAACCTTGTTCAACCGCCGCGGCGACTCCGAGCACCAACTCTTCCTGCCAGGGTAGCCCCACAACCTGCACTCCGATAGGCAAGCCCTCGGGCGAAGGCGCCGCGGGTACGACCGCAGCTGGCATGCCCAACAGATTGAACCATTCGCAATAGCTCCAGGCATCGAGGTAATTCACAGTTTTGCCAACGATTTCCCAGCTGCGCTCGCCATGGCGGAAGGCAGGAACCGCCGCTACTGGACAGAGCAGGATCGGAATCTCCTTCATTTGCCTAAAAACTTGTGTGCGCAACACGTCCCGCTGAATCCAGGTATCGAGCAGGGTCTGAGCGGTGTGCGGTGTTTCCGCCGCTGTCCACCCGGCAAATTCTTTGAGAATCGGGCTGAGCTCACTCTCATGGCCAGTCGTCATCGGCCCGAGCAGCATCGCGCCACCCAGACCGAAAAATTTCCACCACAATTCGCGCGCTCGTTCGAGACCCTCAGGACGAAAGCGGCAGACGTTGAAGCCAGCCTGCTCCAATCTGAGCGCTGCGCTGCGAACTACGGCGCGCGTTGCCGCCGTGACCGGAGTGCGCCCATCATCTTCGAAGTATCCGATGCGCACTCTTCGTATTTCTTCCGGACTGTACTTGCGCAAAGGCACGGGCGCGGCGCTCGGGTCGCCTTCGTCCGGTCCCTGCATGATTTCGAACAAGGCCTGGACATCAGCCACAGTGCGCGCCATCGGGCCGACCACGCCGAGAAGCGCGAATGGGCCCACTGAATTCGGGAAATGGCCGCCTGCTGGAATACGTCCCGGAGTCGGCTTCAGACCACAAATACCGCTGAAATGTGCGGGAACTCGAATTGAACCGCCGCCGTCGCTGCCTACTCCCCCCGCCGAACAGCAAGCCGCAATTGCTGCCGCTTCCCCGCCACTGGAACCACCGGGGGTGCGTGACAAATCCCAGGGATTATTGGTGCGTCCATAAATGAGGTTGTCGGTTTCCCAAGCCATGAGCAGTTCGGGGCAATTCGTGACGCCCAATACGATTGCGCCCGCTGCCCGTAGACGGCTAACTAAAGGCGCATCATGGTTCGCAACGTATCCTTTTCTTAATTTTGTTCCCGCCTCGCAGCGAAGCCCCGCCACGTCAATGGAACTCTTGATGCTAATGGGCACGCCGTTGAGCGGGCCAAGACCCGGTCCGTGTTCCACGGCCCGTTCGGCAGTCCGTGCATCGCGCAGCGCCCGCTGGGAGTCAAGTTGCACAAAGGCCTTCAGCTTGGAATGGAGCTTCTCAATGCGGGAAAGATGCGCTTTGACCAGTTCGACTGGTGAAACTTCTCTCTGACGAACCAGATCGGCCATGGCCAAGGCCGACAGGCGAGTCACGTCACCCATGTTGCTGGAGCACCTCAGACGTGAAGCGTGAGTTTAGCATGGGGGAAACCGGCCGCTTGCGGGCAAGCGGAATCGAGGCTAGAGCCGGGACGCGTGTGCCTCGATATCGTAGCGACCGCTGGATGGTCACCTAGGCCGCATTCTTGTTGGTCTCTTTCAGACCTAAGCACTGGGCAACAAGCTCACGCAGAGCACAGAAGCGCCGCTCGTTGTCGGGGGAATTTCTTAACCTCTCATTGAAGACTTGATGGCTGGATTCTGCTAAGAGCCTCTCCTGGAATCGCCGCGCCTCAGCTCTTGGGTATTGAGCGAGCTTGCTGCGCACGCGGTTGACATGTTCCCTGAGAGCCCCTCGCAGTTCTATACATTGCTGCAGGCCATCAGCGTTTTCGGCCGCCCTGATTCTGGCACACAGCTCCTCTATACGATCTTCCAAGCGGCGCTTCATTCAATCCAGTGTGGCATACAGGAAATTTTCCGCATATACGGTAGAGACCCGACGAGGCTTTACAGGAAACACCTGAGAATAACCTCACCGAGAGTGACCGAGCCGCCCCGCCGCACAAGAAACTTCGCTGGCAATTTGGAGACGCTGGCTCGGGGAGGGCCGGTTTAGCTCTGGAGGGCTGGGAATGCGACTCTGGTTTCAGAGCCGCGTACCGCTCGGGCAGGAGATCGCTTGCCGCGGCGGGACAGCCAGCTTCTTAAGCGTCGCTGAGTGGCTGGTGGAAGATAGCTGAAGAACATTCCCGCTCGGCCCGAGTCATCTACCCAAATGACTTCTGCAGTTCCTTCGATGGCACGAGTGCTGCCCGGCAACAAGAAATGTACCGGCACCTGCCCTAGGGTAGGTAAAGGGTCGGCAGCCTGTACCGACAACCCGCCCTCGTTAAGGTCCAACATCAGGGCAGGTATGGCCAGACTCTTGCCGAACATCAAGTACACGACGGTTTCCACTTTGTGCCGGGGGGAACAGCGGCGGTCGTCGCCCATGAAACCGCGCGCCGCACGCAGCGACCGGGAAATCTGGTCCAGCTCCAGCGGCTTGTACAGAACGAAATTCGCTCCCGCCTGATACGTGCTTGCGATGTCGGTCGATGCCCCGATCATGGCGAAAATGACAGGCCGTTGCTGCGCCGGCGCCAGTCGTGCCAACTTCGCCACCTGGGCGCCACCCGGCAAGTCGAAATCGAGCACCAGCGCCGAATAATTGCCCTTGGCCAATAGCTCAATTGCTTCCTGCGCAGACAAGCAGCAGTCCTGGCCAATGCCAAGCTCGTCCAGGACACGCGCCAGCAGGCGCAGGGCTTGCGGGCTACGGCACATCATCAGAGCCTTCGGCTTCATGCCATCGAGCTTATGCTGCGCAAGGTGGAGCGTAAAGTAACGCCAGTAATCCTGCCATCTTACTGATGGTACTGGAGTTTGATGCGGAAGTAAGCGGGGGTAAAGACTACGCGCCGACCAGCTTTTCCAATCCAGCCCGATTCTTAATAAGGAGAGTGGAACCGCGGAGCTGCGCTAGTTGTTTATCGCGGAACTCTCCCAGAACGCGGGTCACGGTCTCGCGCGAGGTGCCGATCAACTGGGCCATTTCCTCATGGGTGAGGGAGACCTTGATGCGTATTCCATCCTTGGTTGTTTCACCGTCGGCGGACCACTCCAGCAGCAGGCGGGCAAGCTTTTCCGAAACCGAGTGAGAAAGGCCAAGAGAGCGGATCATCTCGTACGCGTTCTGGCAATTCTGACTGAGGTGCTGTGCCGCGTGCAGGCAGGCATCGCCGTGGTTTTGCAGGAAGCGCAGGAAATCTTCGCGCTTAATGAAGTCCATCTGACAAGGCTGGAGCGCCTCCGCCGTGAGTTCATAGGGTTTGCCGGAAACGGTGGCGTGCAACCCCAGGACCTCACCCGCCTGGGCAATGCGCAGGATGAGAGTCTTGCCATCCCGTGAGGTCGTGGACAGCTTCACCCGGCCGGAGCAAACAATGTACACGCCTCGCGGAGATTGGCCTTCCACAAACAATACCGCGCCCTGCGGGTATCCGCTGGCGTACTTGATTTGCTCCAGATCTTGGAGAGCGGCTTTCGGCAGGTCGCAAAAGAAGCCTGCTTCGCGCAGCTTGCAAATCAGGCAGTTCTCCGTGATCTGCAAACCATAAGGGGACGAACCCATCTGCACCTCCGAACGCGCGGCAAAGCGCAATATATCACCGAAAGCAGTGATTCGCAGCACTGTTGGTGACCACGTGTCAGGCTCGATGACTGACAAAGTCCGTCCCGCTTGGCAGAACGCGCATCTATAGGTACTCCATCGCCATTTAACTAAGATTGCTGGAGAGAAAGACTCGTGAATCCCCAAAACGTGCGCGGTCCAGTTCTGATCCTGCTGGTCTCATTCCTATGCGCTAGTGCTCTTTCGCAAGACCCATCCGCCCCACCAGCGATGCCTGAAGCTGGTTCCGTGTTCTTCCAGACCCGTTTTGCTTCTGGCCAAATGCAAAACGATCCTGCCGGCTCGGCGAGTCCGGCCCGCCAGGATACAAGCAGCGTCAAGACGGCGCGTGCTTTGAAGCGCTTTGGCAAAGACCAGTCCGACATTTACTCCGCCCCTTTCCGTGTTCGTAATCTCAAATGGGACGCACTGGTTCTGGCCGGGACCGCGGGACTCATTGCCACGGACCGGCAGGCCAGCCGCGCACTACCGACTACCCATCTCGATCTGAGCCGCAGTCTTTCCAACGCCGGGCTGGTCGGCACTACCGCCGCCCTGGGAGGACTTTGGATCTACGGCATCAAGACCCACGACGAACATGCCAGCGAAACCGGCACACTCGCTGTGGAGTCACTCGCTAACACCGCGACCGTCTACGCACTGACGCAACTTGTATTTGGCCGTGAGCGCCCGGCCGAAGGAACAGGTAACGGGCGTTTCTGGATTCACAACGGTTTAAACAGCTCGTTCCCCTCGGGCCATGCGCTGTTCACCTGGACCATGGCCAGCGTCGCAGCACATCAATACCCTCGACCTTGGGTCGAATTGCTCGCCTACGGGACCGCCGCTACTGTTTCTGCAACCCGCTACACTGGCCGCCTGCACTATCCATCCGATGTCGTGGTCGGGAGTCTCATCGGATACCTGATCGGCACGCACATCTTTCATGCGCACCGTAAGAGCCGGAGCGTTCAGGAGCTTGCAGAACAGCGTGCGCGAACCGAGGCTGCAGGAAATGTCCGGTCGAACACAACATGGCGTTGGAAGACCAGTCCGTTGGAGGCGTACAGGAGAAAATTGAGGAAGAGATGAAACGCATTCTTAAGCGGAGTAAATTAAAGATCAATCGTGATACCCGCAACAACCAGCGACGGAAATACTCCCCTTCCGCCGGACGAACTTGCGCCCTCATCCCCAATCTCGCACAGGAGGAACTAAATGAATGGGAGCGGGAGAACATACTGCTCGCCAGGGAATGGGCGACTCAAGACCGCACCAGCCCGATTGCTATGGCGTCTGACGAATACGTACGAAAGCTGCACGGGAAGATGTTCGACGAAACATGGAAGTGGGCGGGCACGTACCGGCTTACGGAAAAAAATATCGGTGTTCCAGTTCATGAAATTCGAGAGAGGCTCGTAGCACTGTTCCGTAATGTTCGTTACTGGATTGAGAACAGCACATACTCAGCCGATGAAACCGCCGTCCGGTTTCACCATCGACTTGTACTAATTCATCCATTTCCGAACGGCAACGGTAGGCACGCACGAGATATCTGGAAGCGATCAGAGCGGCGGATAAATGGCGACATTCAGCTGCTTCTCAAGGCTGCTCGCTCATAACGGTTGCGCTTAGTTAGAGACTCATAGGCTAGAATAATGCCGTCGATTCTCAGCCCCGAGGAATTCCCCATGGCACACCAGCATTCTCCTCGATTCCTGAAAATAGTCGACGACGCCAGGAAGCGCGTGCGAGAAACGAATATTGACGATGTCAAAGCCAAGCTCGATCGCGGCGAGAAGTTCGTGCTCATCGACGTCCGCGAAGAAAGTGAATATGCAAAAGACCACCTCCCCGGCGCCATTCACCTCGGAAAGGGAGTCATCGAGCGGGACGTTGAAGAGCATGTCCCCGATCTGAACACCCCCATGATTCTTTATTGCGGTGGGGGATTCCGTTCGGCCCTGGCCGCCGACAACCTGCAAAAAATGGGCTACAAAAATGTGATTTCCATGGACGGCGGGGTTCGTGGCTGGCGCGAAAAGGGGTTTCCGATGACTAAGGGGTGACCTCGGATGAACCTGTTTGTCAGGCCGAGTCGACGATACCGCGCGATCGAAATCTAAAGTTGCATGGCCTTGTCTAAGGCTCTTTTCTCCGTCGCGGTCAAAGGCCTGGAACTACCTTTGGGAAGATCACCTAGGGTGAGTGGTCCGATAGCGATTCGCACCAAACGCAGCACTTCGATTCCCAACTGCTCGAACATGCGCCGAATCTGCCGATTTCTTCCTTCGTCTAATACGATCTCAACCCAGGTGCGGCGCTCGCCCCCGCGCACGATGCGTGCCGCCTTGGCCCGAAGGACATCGCCCTCGTCGGTCTTGATGCCCTTCACTAACGAATCGAGGATTTGCTCGTCAACCGGAGCAGCGACCCGCACGTGATACGCCTTATCTAAGTGGGTCTCTGGCGCCAGGATTCGTGCCGCCCATTCGGAATCGTTCGTCATTAGCAGCAGCCCTTCGCTCGCCTTATCGAGACGCCCAACCGGCGCAACCCAGGACGCCTTTTCTCCCAGGCTTGCGAAAACCGTCTTGCGCCCCTTCTCATCGGAGGCCGTCGTGACTACGCCCTGCGACTTGTTCAGGACAAAGTAAAGTTTTGCCTCTGCAGCAAGCCTCTTCCCGTCGACGTCGATGCGGTCTTTTTTGAGGTTCACCGGCGTCTCCGGACTCCGACGAGAAGCACCGTTCAGGGTCACACGTCCGGCGCGAATCAACTCGGCTGCCCGGGATCGCGAGCAGTACCCCAGCTTGGACATTGCGCGCGCCAGACCGACTTTCCGGGAATCGCGGTTCACGGCTTCAGCTTCTCCGACGTGACTCTCATCTTTACAGATGCCCAGTTAAATCAACCCGTTGCGGCTATCCGGCCTACCCGAACGCCTACCCCAAATTAAAGGGTCTACTGGATACCGACCAGTTCTAACAAGCTTCAGACTGGATATTGGAAAAATACTTACTGGAGGCTTCTTTATATGCGAGCAAAGACAACTAGGTTGTCTGTTTTGCTTTTGTGCTGCACGTGGGTAGCGGCGCAAGGCACATCGCCCAGCAGCAGCCGAGGACAGAGTAGCAGTACGGGTCAAACGAATCAGAGGACTCAGACACCCTCAACTCAGACCACTTCTCCGACGCAGAGTACTTCACCGGCTCAAAGCTCTTCTCCAACGCAGAGCGCACCTCCCAGCAGCACCGGACAGACGAGCCCGAATCCATCTTCGGGAGTCGCACCCAGCGACGCGAGTACCAGCACTTCGCAAAGCACAACTTCCACTCAGAGCACACCGACTACGACCCAAAGCCCCACCGGCGCTTCTCCGAACGGCTCACCTCAGGGCGAGAGCACCACGGGTACGCCTCCGAGTGGATCTACTCCTAGCGCAACCGGCACGCCGTCCGGCAGTACCGCGGGAGAAAATGCGATCAAGGGTTGTTTGAGCGGCTCGCCCATGACGGGCACCTATGTCCTCACCGACAGCCAAAGCGGGGTGAGCTACAACCTTATCGGTGCGAATGACAAGCTCCGAACGCATGTAGGCGAAGAAATCCAGGTCAGGGGCCAGCCGGCGAGCAGCACGGTTGGAACCTCCGCGAGTTCGTCCAGCCTGGGTGCGAATCCCTCGCCCGAAGCCGGTTCCGGCGCTCAGGGTGGGGTGAGCAGCACGAATCCCAATAATAGTGCGGGCAGCGTTTCAGGGACCGGAACCTCCGGTGCTGCGAACAGCGGGAATGCCGGCAGCACAAATCAAACCGGTAGTGCGGCTCCTCAGACATTTCAGGTGACCGACGTGACCAAGGTTGCAGATCATTGCACCGCACAAGGCGCCAGGCCCTCTGCTTCCTTGGGCAACCACTACGCGAGCGCAGGTCTGATGGCCGCCAGCATGGAGCCGCAACAGACCGGAACTGGCACCGGCTCTAATACAAGCTCAGCGGGACAGACGGGCACGAGTACTGCTCCCATGCCGCAAACTGCAACTCCGGCAGCACAGACCGCAACCCCGTCGGCCCAGACGGCAACACCTAGCACTAACCCGAGCACGATGCCGCCGAGCACAAGCAGCACAAGCGCGACCACGACAACAACCACAACGCCGGGAACCACTACCGCAACGCCCAGCACGACTACGCCCGGCACAACTTCGCCGAGTACGAGTACGACTCCGAGCACCACGCCTTCCAGCACGGCGACGCCGGAGTCAAGTACGACTCCAAGCGCAACCGGAAGTTCGTCGCGGACGTCAAACGGCACGCCAACACCTGGAACCACCCCGAGCACAACCGCCGGAACTTCTCCGTGTACCACGACGCCGGGAACAACCGCGCCGAGCCTGTCTACCAGTGGTCAGGCCATGCCGGGCACCACCACTGCACCTAGCACAACTTCAACTCCGGGCAGCACCACCGCCTCCGGCGCGGCCACGAACCCTTGCATGACGCCGCAGTCCAACACGACTACTACTACTCCACCGCAGCAACCGCAGTAGCCGCTGCGCAGGATTAATTTGCGGGGCCCGGAATCGGTCGGAATCGGGCCCTTTTGCTTTTCGCAATGAAATGAAAAGCTGGCTGGACAAGGTGGCTTGCGAGTCAGACAATTGCAATGATGGAGGTGGGTCTCGGACCCACTCTTCACGATAGAAGGTCGAGCCCGCCTCAGCCGAACTAGAGTTGTTGGATCAAAATATGCAGATGCGAACTCTTTTCCTTTCAGGGCTGCTGCTGTTGTCATCGGTCTGCCTGGCACAGACGGATCAGAAATCCTGGACAAGCACTGACCAGCAGCAGAGCCCTTCCGGCAGCTGGAATCCAACCCGCACTAGAACGACTCATGCGGAAACCAACGGCCGCACGGTGGACAGGCAGTCGGTCGAACGACTCGGGCCGGACGGAGGCTATGTTCCCTATCTTGATACCGAAAGGGAAACGGTTCGCGTGAATGCGACCACCACGCGAACCATCGAGCGCACATTCGCCAGGGACCCCGATGGCGGCAAAAAGCTCATGCAGGTGACCGAAGAAGAGACTCGCGCCGGGGGGAGCGGCGAGCAGAAGCTGGTGCGAACGACTTCGAATCCCGACGTCAATGGCCAGTTGCAGGTGACCAGGCGCGAGATGCAAAACACGCGGCCGACTGGTGCCGGCACTCAGGAAATCACCACCACGGTTCTAAGTCCTGACATTAATGGCGGCTTCACGCCCAGCCTAAAAACGGAAGAACATCGCACGAAAAGCAAAGATGCGGTCCAGTATCGCAAGTCGACCCTCCTGCCGGACGGCAATGGAAATTGGCAGGTCAACGAGGTTAGCGAAGGCACAATCAGAGACAGTGGTAAAGAACAGACTAAAGAAGAAAATATTCTCAGGCCTGGTTCCGACGGCAAACTCGCCGTCGAGGAACGGACGGTGACAAAGGAATCGCAAGACAAGGCAGGCGAAACGCGGCAGACCGTCGAGAGTTACTCCACACAGGTTCCGGGAGGGGTTGGCGATGGCCGCCTGCAATTGAACCAACGCGTGACCACAATTCGTCAGGTGCGCCCTGGAGGCGGGCAGTCTACGGTCGAGGAAGTAGAGCAACCCAACCCTCGATCCCCAGCGGAAAGCCCGCGACTCACCCAGAAAAGCATCGACATTGTGCGGCCAACTCTCAGCGGCGCACAGGAGCAGACTCGAACGATTCAGTCGCTAGACGCCAATGGAAATCTCGGCGTGGTATGGATCGACACCGCTAAGATATCCGGTACACCTACCATTCAGGTAGACACTAAGAAGAAAACCGATAACTCCCCAGTGCAGGTCAACACAGTGAGTCCCTCCAAACAGCGGTAGGAAAATCCCCCGGCATAGCTCGGGAAAACCTGTACTCGGATGCGCTATTCCGTAACAATAACTTTACAGTCAATTTACATAGTGCTTGCGCCTCCGCAACGATGAAAACCCACGCCCAGCCCAGAATCGCAGCGGTCGCAATGAAGGTGGAGTTAATCGCGCCACTTCATGATCACGGCTATCTGATGCTGCGGCCGCCTTGCTCCCAGGGTACAGCCATAGACAGGAACTCCGGTTCGATCCGGAGCTACCGATCTTAGCGGCCATCAGCAGGGAAATCAGAGAAGGGGGAGTACGGGGACGCTCGGTCTTAGACCGGGTATTTCTTCCTACTTACCCCCGATTTTGCTCCAGGTTAAACACTCCCTCCCGCCTCGGCTGGCGTGTGCACATGCAATTAGGAGTTTTTGCACTCGCTCTACGTGTCTCTACGTGGCCTGAGGATGAAAATGCTGCACCGCTAGATAGTTAGCGTTCCCAGGAATTCAGAGTACGAGGTGAGGTCAATGAAAAGAAAAATGTTCCTGCTGGTGGGTCTGACGTTAGTAATTGCGAGCGTTCTGGGAATCGTGGTCTCGGCTCATGGACCGAGAACGTCCGCGGCCAAAGTCACCCAGATGACGGATGCGGCCTTCCGCGACGGCATGTTCCAGGCAAAACTCGACGTTGAGCGCGGCAAAGCACCTCACTTGGCGAGCGGCCGCTGGAGCACCTTTTCCGACCGTGCCTTGTTCATAGCTGGGTACCAGCAGGGCTACCGTGAATTCTCGGCGGCGCATGCCGGCGCGTTGCCTCAGCCTACTGTCGCACAACTGGCGGGCTACGCAGATGGAATGCTGGATGGCGCCGGAGACCGCCGCTCCGCGCAACCGTTTCAAGTTGAACGGACGGAGAAGTTCAAGAACGCCGGTCAGAAGTCGGCTTCGGCGACTGAACAATACACGCAGTACTACCGCCGTGCTTACTCGGATGGCTATCAGCAGGGCTACTACGCCCAGCCGGACCAACAGGAACTGAAAGCTGTGGGGCAGAGCTCGTCGCCTTTCTAGGTTGAGCTGTCAATCGAGTCGCGCCCGCCCCTAAAAAATCGCCCCAGGAGCGTCTTTTATTATGAAGTACACCTTGTCTCTCAGGTTGATTGCGGTTCTCTTTGTGTTAGTGGCAAGTCTTGAAAATGGCCAGGCCGGCAATGCCGCTTCCAGCAATGACACTTCGGGCTCAGGCACTTCCTCGGTAATGGGCCGAGTTCGCCTTGAAGGTACAGCCCCCGCGCACACCCGTATCAACATGGCCACCGATCCGAGCTGTGCGAAGGCTCACGCAGGTGCAGTGGTCAGCGACGATTTCGTCGTGGGAAGTGACGGTTCGCTGGGTAACGTGGTGGTGTTCGTCTCTGACGGGCTTGGCGATCGCAGTTTCGAGGTCCCCGGCACGCCGGCAGTGATCGAACAGAAGGGATGCGTCTATCAGCCCCATGTGGCTGCGGTGCGTGCCAACCAGAAGATCAAAGTGGTGAACGAGGACAATACGATTCACAATATTCATCCTGTTCCCGCCAATAATCGCGAGTGGAACAAGGCCGAGCCGGGCGGTACCACGATTGAAGAGAGCTTCGCGCGCGAAGAAATTGCCATCCCGGTGAAATGCAATGTGCACCCCTGGATGCGCAGCTACATCGCGGTTTTCAAGCATCCGTTCTTCGCCGTGACCGGGAAGGATGGGAGCTTTGATTTACGCGACCTGCCGCCGGGTGAGTACACGGTGAAGGCTTGGCACGAAAAGCTGGGAACTATGACCCAGAAGGTCAAGATCGTGCCCGGAGAGTCGAAGACAATCGACTTCGTCTTTAAAGCGTCGGGCCGGCCGATTTCGTAGGGGACATGCCAGGCCCTCCCTCCAGAGTGGCATAGCTGTACTTTACCTGGTGGAACGGGGACTGTGTGATCGATCCCTGGCTGCCAGCCGGTGCCGACGGCGACCAAGTCATCGACTCCCGCTCGATGTTGTATTCCCATTCCTGCCCACATCCGCGGCAGTCTTTGGCCGCACCATTGGAAAACACGATCTCCTTGAATCCCATTTGTTTGGCCTGCTCGCTAACTGCTCGCGAACTGACTACTTTAAACACTCTCTGCGGGGTCAATCTCGACGAACGCACACGCAGCATGGTGTTGTCTTTGCCTGCGAGCCTGACATGCGCGGGAATCCCCATCGCCTGCAGCTCGCTCTGGAACTGCCGGGCAAAGTTCGCTCGACTGGTGGTGGTTTGCGGCTGAGCCTCGATCAGCGAACTCATTCCGAGCACGATGGCTAGCAGAGATAACTGTCCAATGGTTGATTTTATTGTTCTCATGGGACTGGCAGGATAACCCGAACCAAGCGCACCCTCCATGTCACCGAAGTAACGTCCTTGTCGATACTAAAAGGCCGGTTCACTCGTCCAGAGTCCAAGGCGCCTATCTCACTGGTGATAGGTATATCTGAAGGGATAGCCGCAGAAGGCGAAAACTGAGGCTTCTGGCATAGACAACCACTCGGGGTGTCCGTCTTTACAGCAGCACAATCAACCAGCTAGATCGAAACGTGCGATGGCGAAACTGTCAGAACAACTTTGGCAGAGCGAGTGCTGTTTAGTTCGACGGCCAAGGTTGAAAGCACCTCACGCCAAGCGGTTTCAAGAGGTAGAAACAGGTGGGGAGCTCTTCGACGCGAGGCTAACAAAGCTTAGGAGGAGGAGTTATGAAAAAGCAACATTTGTTCTCTCTGCTCGTAATGGTTGTTCTGCTCGCAGCGGGATCGCTTCACGCCCAGACTGGCGAGGTGAAGGCTACCATTCCTTTCGATTTCACAGCAGGAAACATGAGTTTAGCGGCAGGTGAATACAGCATCACATCTATGAGCGATGCCGGTCGCATCTTGTCGGTCGCTGGTGCCAGTTCCAAAGGTCTTGTCGGCTCTCACGCGGCAGAAAAAATGGAAGCGCCGGCAAAAACCATGCTGGTGTTCCACCGGTATGGCAACCGCTATTTCCTCTATCAGATCTGGGTGGAGGGCAACAATCGCGGGCGTGAGCTACCGAGGACGCCGTCGGAGAAAGAGCTGGCGAGCAATGGTCGGCCTACGTTGGTCGCAGTACTTGCCTACAAGTGAGCCGAATGCCTGATCTCGATTCCACGCGTCCCGAATCAATCTGTCAATGTCAGGGCGTCCCGCAGCCCAATGGGATGCCCTGAGGCATTTCAATCGAACTACTCAATTACCAACCCAAATATCAGCCTTCAGCAGTCAGAACATGCCGTGAAGGTTTAAACTGTCTGACGGAGATAGTTGCATGAAGCGCCGGGAATTCATCATCGGCTCTGCCTATGGGCTCGGAGCCGCATGGCTCAGCTCCCAACCGTTCGCCGCCAAACTTTGGAGCCAGACACTCGCCCGAAAATTTAGCGCCAGCGACACCGTCACACTGGGGAAGACCGGCATCAAGACAAGCCGTCTGGCGATGGGCACCGGAACCGTGGGATCAGGACACACATCGCATCAAAGCGCGCTCGGCGTCAAGGGTCTGTCCGATCTTCTCCTTAACGGCTACGATCATGGCCTGCGCTTCTTCGATACCGCCGATTCCTACGGCAGCCATCCCCATGTCGCCGACGCGCTGAGCCATATCGCGCGCGACAGAGTCACCGTTATGACCAAGACCTGGGCGCGCGATCCACAAAGTGCGCGCGCCGATCTTGACCGCTTCCGCCGTGAGCTCAAGACCGATTACATTGACATCTGCCTCATGCACTGTGTCACCGAGGGGGATTGGACGACGCGCTTCCGGGGCGTGATGGACGTCCTCTCAGAAGCCAAGCAGAAGGGGATCATCCGCACTCACGGATGTTCTTGTCACAGCATCGAGGCTCTTCGCGCCGCCGCCAAGTCTCCCTGGGTCGAGGTGGATCTGGTTCGCATGAATCCGATTGGTTCGCACATGGATGCGGACCCTGAGACAGTCGCCAGCGTCATTCGCGAAATGCGGGCAGCCGGCAAAGGCATTATCGGCATGAAGATCTTGGGCCAGGGCGATCTGAGAAACCGCCAGGACGAGGCTCTGAAATTCGCGCTCTCACTCCAGCTACTCGACGCCTTTACCATCGGCGCGGAAAGCAAGGCGGAACAAGAGGATCTGATCCGGCGCATCGGCGCTCGAGCTTAGCCATTGTAAGGGTGGATGTGCTAGGCTGGAATCTCTGTCAGGAACCCTGAGCTCTCAACAGTATTGAATCCAAATTTTGGTAAATCTGCTCAAAACATAAAAAGGAGAGCAGCATGTCTCTGCGCATCAACTCCGAAGCCCCCAACTTTACGGCCGAAACTACGGAGGGCAGGATCAACTTTCACGAATGGATCGGCAATGGCTGGGCGATCCTGTTCTCGCACCCAAAGGATTTCACTCCCGTCTGCACCACCGAGCTTGGCTACATGGCGGGCCTCGAACCCCAGTTCGCAAAACGCAACTGCAAGATCATCGGCTTGAGCGTCGACCCGGTAAGCAGTCACGGCAAGTGGGCTGCGGATATTCAAGAGACTCAGGGTCATAAGGTGAACTATCCCATGATCGGAGACCCGGAGCTCAAGGTCGCGAAGCTCTACGACATGCTGCCTGCCGAGGCTGGCGATAGCTGCGAGGGTCGTACGGCCGCCGACAATGCAACCGTGCGCACCGTCTTCATCATCGGCCCCGACAAGAAGATCAAGCTGATGCTCAGTTATCCGATGTCGAGTGGGCGCAATTTCGACGAAGTGCTGCGGGTGCTGGATTCACTTCAGCTCAGCGCCAAACACAATGTGGCTACGCCGGTGAACTGGAAGCCGGGGGAGGATGTCATCATCCCGACTTCGGTGACCGAAGAACAGGCCAAACAGAAATATCCCATGGGATGGAAGACGCTTAAGTCTTATCTGCGGGTTGTGGCTCAGCCGAAGTAAGGCAACCGACGGCTGCCAGCAATCTTCAGGATGGGCGCCAGAAAAGGCTCGCCCATTCAGCAGTTCCCGAAAATCACGCGGCATCGGCTTTCAAGGTGTCGCCGCGGGCTGGACCGCTCATCAAGCCAGCGGTCGAAGGGATGTTTTCGGGAGAGCGAATCTCGAACAGAGAACGCAGTTTGGTCAGATCAAGCAATTCCCGCACTGACTTTGAGGGAATCAGTTCCATTCTTACGCCGGCGCCGCTAGCCCATTGATTGAGAAACACCAACACTCCCAAGCCGCGCGCATCAACCCGGTTCACACCAGTCATGTCGAGCACAACAGCTCGCTCATTCTGCTGAGAAATGACTGTGTTATACAGAGTCCAGGCTCCTTCTCCCGCAACCAGCCTGCCTGAGCAATGCAAAATCAAAACGTCGTGAGACTTCTCGGCTATTACGTTCAACATGCAATCTCCCCGGCACGACCCGTTGTTGCCACGTTGAAGCTTTTAGTTCTCTTGGATGATCTGCTCTATCTGATGTGATCAGGAGATTGGGGACGCAAAGAGTTTTTCCGCTCCCGAGTTTGATCCTGCGGCGCGCCCTTGGTCTGAGCGTGTAACAAAAAAGTAATGTGATATTCACACCGCGCTTACATCTTTCAGCATCTACTCCGCTACTTTTTTGGTTGAGCAGATCAAATCAATCTCAGGAGGTGCACCGTGGCTCGAACATTTTGGGCAGCATTCCTCGGGACTCTCGCAACCTGCCTATTCACCCCTCAAACCACCTTCGCAGACGGCAATCTGCGGCATGTGAATCACATAATTATTGTCATGCAGGAAAACCATTCCTTCGACAACTACTTCGGAGCGCTTCCCTATGCTCCGGGCAGCCCTTATCACGCGCCGCAGGGGGCCTGCCTGTCCGCCGACCACCGGTGTGTCGATGGGCTGTCCTGTACATTCGATGCTTCGGGAAACCTAACCTGCACCAACCGCAACCTGGACGACAACGGTTCCAGGGTCTTTGCTTTCCACGCTGTGAGGCGGTGTGTTGTACCGGATCTCGACCATTCCTGGTTCGGGACCCACCGGGAGATGAACTTCCTGAATCCCAATAACGTGCTGTCGCAGGCTCTGAGCGACGGGTTTGTACCTGTAAATGACTTAACAGAACAGGTCGACAATGGGGAGAGCGCGACAGAAGACCAGACAATCTCTTTCTACAACCAGGGCGACTTGCCGTTCTATTACAATCTCGCCGAGAAATTCGCCATCAGCGACCGGCATTTCGCCTCCGTTCTCGGGCCAACTTTCCCCAACCGCTCCTACCTGATGGCGGCGACCTCATTTGGTCATTTGACTACCGATGACACGTTTCCTCCCCCTGGAGGCTACAAGCCAATTACAGGAACTATCTTTGATCTGCTGGACCAGAACGGCGTCTCCTGGGCCGATTATTTCCAGGATGCGCCTCAGAGTGGCAGCTTTCGCCCCGCCGATGTTCACAATCTTCCGCTGTCTGTCTTTCTTGCGCAGGCGGCCGGAATAGGTTCGCTGCCGCAGGTTGCCTTCGTCGACCCTAATTTCGGTTTAAACCGGGCACGCCCTGGAGAACGACGAACATCCACCCATAGACATTCAGAGGGGTCAAGCTTACGTTTCGCAGGTGGTTAACGCCGTTCGCAACGGGCCATTCTGGAGGGATTCGATCATCTTCATTACGTTCGACGAACACGGTGGCTTCTACGATCATGCCAAACCGCCCCGGGCTCCGCAAACCGGCGCATTGAATCCTGATGGGATCAACCCCGGCCAATGCGAAGACCTTTCCAATCCTCCCGCCAGCGAACAGCCCGGTGGAGGAGCCGAGTGTGCCCTTAATCCGATCAGCACTACCGATACCAGCGTGAAGGACGCCGAGCAGCTTTGTCCCGCGCTCGCCGCCGATCCGACCGGTCCCTATCCCGCGGCTTGCGCCAACTTCAACCAGCTGGGAGTAAGGGTCCCGTTCATCGTCGTATCACCGTTTTCCAAGCCGCATTACGTTTCCCATACCGTCGGCGATCACACTTCCCTGCTGGCACTGATCGAAGAGCGCTTTCTGAATGCAGGAGGGCAACGCCTGCACCTCACATTGCGCGATCAGTATGCCAATACACTCGAAGACATGTTTGATTTCGACCTGTCACCATCGTTGAATACCAGTGTAGGTCAAGCAGCCCCGCCTATTAACGACTGCACTCCGCTCCCATAGCCACCGATTGCTTTGCTGCGGCTGGCAAGTGCTCTTAACTCTTGCCAGCCCTTTGAATCGGCAGGAAACAGATCAGCAGCGATGATGGGAGTTCCAAAGGATCGAAATGGGTGAAATTGGTGGGCTAGGAACCGGTGCACGTACCGACAATCAACGTAATGTCGTCATACTGCTCATGCGGGCTGAACCGTGTGACCTCGTCAACAATCGCCGCCAGCATCGCCTGCGGCGGCAGCTTCCGGCATCCTTTCAGCCGTTCCATCAAACGCTGTTCGCCGAACTCTTCCTGGGCGGCATTGCAAGACTCGGTGACTCCATCGGTGTAGAGCACGAGCGTGTCTCCACTCGAGAGCTGGATTTCGCGGATTGAGCAATCCCACTCTTTAAACAGTCCCAACACAGTGCAAGTGGAACGAAGCTGTTCAATTCCGTCATCGCCCCGCAGGACGAGAGCCGAAAGGTGCCCGCAGTTGGCATAGCGCAAGCGCCGTGTTCGGTCGTCATATTCGGCAAAGAAGAGACTGGCGTAAATGGCTTCGACGGTGTTGTTGTAGAAGAGATCATTCACCGATCTCAGCATTTTTTCCGGATGCTCCAATGCAATCGCACACTGGCTGCGCAGATTAGCTTGCAGATTCGCCATCACGAGAGCGGCAGGCATTCCTTTCCCGGCGACGTCGGCGACCACCAGGCCAAGCCGATCCTGCCCCAAATCCAGGAAATCATAGTAGTCGCCGCCGACCGAACGAGCCTGGACGCATGTTCCCGCATAGTCGAGTGTCTGGAGGCGAGGCAGTGCCTGTGGAAACAACCTTGCCTGAAACTCAGTCGCAATCTCCAGTTCCTGTGCCGCGCGGCGCTCAGCATCCTGCCTGGCTGCGGCGGAACGCCTTTGTTCTTCGACCGCGCGGCTCACCTCGTCGAAGCTCACCAGCGCAAAAGAGTTTCGATCGATATCCTCAAAGCGGGTGAACACTCCGCCCCAGACCGGATCCTGCTTGGGGACTGATTCAGCGCTCGACCTAACGCCCGGATTCTGTTGCTCAAATTTCACACGCCGCAAACGCGGTGCAAAGCGGAAGCGAACCCCGCGGCTTCTCCACTCCAGGTAGGTTGCCGTCACATCCTCAGTGACAAACACGACCTCCGAGGGCCGGCCGATGAGCTTGGACTCTTCCGAATCTGGTTCGGGCGCGATGAGTGTGAGCACGGCCGAGCCATCGGGCGGGGAGACCGCCACCCAGCGCTGACCGGATTGCAGGCGAGCGTCAAACGCCAGGCTGAATCCAAGTTGATCCAGGTAAAAGCGCAGGCTTCGGTCCTGGTCTTTAACAAAAACATTCACTGCGTGAATGCGGAGGTAACGTGTCTTTGGATCCGGCCGAATCGCGGATCGATCCGTGGCGGTGACCGAAGGAGAGCTCCGCGCTGCTAGAGTCATGACGTCCAATTCCTCTTACCTGTCTTCATTGGTAGGCCCGACACAGGAGATCTCGAATTTTCTGTCTTCCGCAAACGATGCATATACTGGCGCGGCGATCACCCGCAGTAGCGACACACGAAGACATCAAGATGTTCGATCGTTTCCTCGCTGGCCACACCGAAGCTGGCAGGCGCGGCAGTGCTGAATTCAATGGGCTGCGCACAGACATAGATTCGCGATATGAGCCGGGATTCTCTTTAGAAGCCAAGCCTAAGCCAGCTGCAGAACCTGGAGCGAAACTTGACGAGACGGGTCTTATTTTACCTTCAACTCCTTCACAAACTGGGGCTTGGGATAGCGCATTTTCAACCCCTGTAGCGTCTCGACCAGGATCTTGGAAATGAGCACATTTCGGAACCACTTCTTGTTCGCGGGAATGACGTACCAGGGCGCATGCCTGGCGCTCGACTGATAGAAGACATCTTCGTACGCCTTCCGGTAATCATCCCAGTACTTTCGCTCAGTGATATCGCTGGGGCTGACCTTCCAGTACTTTCTGGGATGGTCAAGGCGAGCCTGGAGGCGCTCACGCTGCTCTTCCTTGCTGATGTGCAAAAAGAACTTGAGCAGCGTGGTGCCGTTTTCGGCCAACATGCGTTCGAAAGCATTGATCTGCTGGAACCGTTGAGTCAACACACGTTGAGAAATCTGGCGGTGAACGCGTACAACTAAAACCTCCTCGTAATGGGAGCGGTTGAAGACGCCGATCATGCCCCGTTTGGGTGTCGCTTGGTGCACCCGCCACAGATGATCGTGCTGCGTTTCTTCGCCTGCTGGTTCCTTGAAGGAGTGGACTTGGCAACCTTGGGGGTTTACCCCGGCAAAAATGTGTCGAATCGTGCCGTCTTTCCCGCCCGCATCCACACCTTGAAGCACAACCAGAAGAGCGTGCTTGTCCTCGGCATAGAGTAGTTCCTGCAGCTCGAACAATCGCTTGCGGTAGTCCTCAAGCGCCGCGTCCGCAGCATCGCGGTTCTTGAATTCACCGGTGTCATCAGGATCGCACTCCGTCAATCGCAGCCGGGTGTTCGCAGGGACCAAGTATTTTGAGACTTTCATTGCATTTGGTGGTTGATCTTACCACCCACACTTTTAACCAAAGTTTCATTTTTGGCCGCCCGAGGCGGCTCTACCATGCGGATCGACCTGTACAAGGTCCTCCAACGTGGGGAGGGCTCCAGGCCGAAAGAGGTTGAGCCCTCCCCACAACACTCCTTGGTTAGCTGAGCAACGCGGACAAACTGGGCTGGCCTCCAACCGTCGCACCTATCGTAATTACCGGCTTTTTTTCGCATGATATATTTCTTCGCTCGGAGTACGATTTCCCGCATGTCACTCTCTCGCCGCTCATTCCTTGCACTAAGCGCGATGCTTCCCTGGGCGCTCAAGGGCGGAGCGTCTCGCTCCATTGCCATTGGCCTGGAACTCTATTCCGTTCGTGATGCCCTCAAACAAGACCCTGAAGGTACCGTGCGCTCGGTCGCCAAGATGGGATACGAATGCGTAGAATTTTACGCTCCTTATTTTGAATGGAACGAAGCCCAAGCCAAACAGATGCGCCAGCTTCTTGATGAGCTGGGCATCCGCTGTTTCTCGACTCACAACGATGAACATTACTTCGACGCCGATAAGATTAATCGCGCCCGCGACCTGAATTTGATCCTGGGCAGCAAGAACCTTGTGATGGCAAGCGCGGACTTGAAAAAGGGTTCCGAGGCCTGGAAGGCGGTCGCCGACAAGCTGAACTCCGCAGCGGAACAACTGGAAGGCTCGGGCCTCAAAACTGGCTACCACAACCATAAACCCGAGTTCACGCCGGTTCATGGCGTGCGCCCGATCGAAGTGATCGCCAAGGACACCAAGCCCTCGGTCATGCTTCAGCTTGACGTCGGCACATGCCTCGAGGCCGGCTCTGACCCGGTCGCTTGGATTCGCGATAATCCCGGACGAATCCGGTCTCTTCATCTGAAGGACTGGTCTTCCGATCCGGCCAAAGGTTATAAAGTCCTGTTCGGTGAAGGCAGTGCCGACTGGAAGAATATCTTTGCCGCCGCCGAGAGTGTTGGTGGTGTCGAATACTATCTCCTGGAGCAGGAAGGCAGCCGCTTCTCCGAACTCGAAACCGCTAATCGATGTCTGCAGTCGTTCCGTACCACCCACGCGTAACCGGTATATGCAATAATTCCCAGCGCAAAAAAACCCGGTCGCGTCGCGGCGGGGTTCGGCCCAAGGCGCAAGCTGCCAATCTTTGAAGTAGGAAACGGAGAACTTCATGAACCATCGTTCGTGGACTCGTCGTGACTTCATCCGTATTGGGACAGGAGCTATGGCCACCGGGGCAACTGCAAAATTTACTTTGCTGCAGCCGAAATCGCTATGGGGATCGGCTCGGCCGGTTCCGCCCAGCGACACCGTGCGGTTTGCCTCCATCGGCACGGGCGTGCGGGGATGTGAGTTGCTGGAGGCGTCGTTGCGCGTGCCGGGGATTGAATGTGTCGCCGTATGCGATCTTTATGACTCGCGACATACCGCCGCTCAGGAAGCGGTAAAAAAGAACGTGCCGGCGACGCGCAATTACAAAGAGATTCTCGACCGCAAAGATGTAGATGCCGTGATCATTGCGGTCACGGACCATCAGCATCGAAAGGTGTTCATGGATGCGTGCACCGCTGGCAAGGATGTCTATTGCGAAAAACCGATGTCCCATACGGTCGAAGACGGTTTCGCGATGGTCGAGGCGGCGCAGAAGGCTAACCGCATCGTGCAAGTCGGAAGCCAGCGCGTGTCCTCGATCCTCTATGCTCATGCTAAGGAAATTTATGATTCCGGCAAGCTCGGAGACGTGTGTTCCATCGAGGCCTATTGGGACCGCAATTCGGCCAGCGGCGCCTGGGTCTATCCCATTCCTCCCAATGCCAGTGAGCAGACGATCGACTGGAATGCATTCCTTGACGGCGCGCCCAAGCGCCCGTTCAGCCCCGAACGTTTCTTCCGCTGGCGGTGTTTCACCGATTACGGCGAGGGCCTGGCCGGAGACCTCTTCGTACATCTGATATCGGGAATTCATTTCATCACCGGTACCAATACCGTGGCACAGCGGGCGCGCTCCGCCGGCGGACTCTTCCGCTGGAAAGATGGACGAGACTTCCCCGACCTCATCGAAACCCTGTATGACTATCCGAATTTCCGCGTCTACTTGCGTTGCAACTTGAATAACGACCAGGGCGAGTTCATCGGGTTTTTTGGAACCAAAGGCACGCTGATCATCAAGGGTTCGACTTTGACCTACACGGCGCAGAAGACACGTCCGCAGCCGGAGAGCTACTCGATTTACGGATGGCCCGCGCAATTGCGCAACCAGTATCTGGCGCAATGGGAAGCCGACCATCCCCTGCCCAATCCGCTGAATTTCAAGGTGGAGGACGAAGTTGAGACCTTCGGCGTGCCATCCGGCTACAGCGACCTGGCCGACCATGAAGCAAATTTCTTCAACTCCGTTCGCACCCGCAAGAAAGTGGTCGAGAACGAAGAATTCGGCAACAACGCTGCAATCGGCTGCCACCTATCCAATTATTCCTATTTCAAAGATACGGTGGCGGTGTGGGATGGAGGCGGCAGAAAGATCAAGGGATAGGGCTTATAACTTCTTAGCCTCCAGCGGTCGCGCCCGGGCCAAAGGTAAGACAAACATCCGACGTGTGTTGAAGTCAAGTAGCACGCTTGAAACCGGAGCACGGTTTCTGCTAGAAATTACGGCTGGGTTGTTGCCACTGGTCGAATCAGCCAAGACTTTGTAACCGGACCAAGGCTACTTCGTTCAGGCAGGAAGCATCGAAACAGAATTCGCTGCAAAACCCGGCGCTAGTGGAACTCCATCCCAGCAGTTCTACCAGTGTAAGACTTCGAACCTCCTAGCCCAGTTTTGGAGTTCGGATGCCGTTTTTTAGTAGGCCTGAAGCAGTCGGGAGTTCCTCCCATGTCTCCTGCCTTCTAGCTCTGCGCAATGGCAGACGTGCCTCTATCAAAAACCTAGCCAGCTGAGTTCATCCCGCCGGAGGAAGACATGGCGACGAATTTTGTCCACATTGAGAATGACTCTGACATCAAGAAACGCTTAGAAGCAGAGCGGGCCCGCCTGCGCAAGATTGCCGGACTCGATCAGCCCCAGCACTTTCATCGTCCGGTGGAACGGGCTTTTACAGCCGACGAGCGCGACCGTGTCACGATTTTGTTTGGCGGCTTTACCTGGAAGCATGAGGATCTGATTCGCGCCGTCTTCCAGGGCTGCGGCTATCGTTGCGAGAAGCTGCCAGTACCGAATGTTGCCGCCTTCCAGACCGGGAAAGAATTCGGCAATAACGGCCAGTGCAATCCGACGTATTTCACGGTCGGCAACCTCGTGCAGTATCTCCAGTTCCTCGAAAAAGAGGGCCTCTCGCGGCAACAGATTCTGGACAACTATGTGTTCTTTACCGCCGGATCGTGTGGACCTTGCCGCTTTGGCATGTACGAGGCCGAGTACCGTTTCGCGCTGAAAAATGCCGGCTTTGACGGCTTCCGCGTCCTGCTGTTCAAGGACAGCGATGGAATCAAGGCCGCCTCGGGAGAGCCCGGACTGAAGTTCACCGTCGATTTCGGCTTCGGCATGCTCAATGCCATGCATCTGGGCGATGTGATCAACGATCTGATCTATCAAGTCCGCCCCTATGAAGCGAACAGCGGCGAGACTGCCCGCGTTTTCCGCGAGGCCGTGGATGGACTCTGCGAGGATTTACGAAACCGCAAGTCATTTGAAATCGAAGAGCGCTCGCCCGGCTGGGCGAAGCCGAAGTTCAAGAACAATAAGATACTCCGGAACACCTTTAACGTGTTCGGCAAATGGCACGAGCACATGTGGGGTAAGGATTATCTCAATGCTCTTCACTCCGCCCGCGAAAAGCTGAATTCCATCGAGGTGGACCGCACGCGAGTCAAGCCGCTCGTCAAAATCACTGGCGAGTTCTGGGCACAGATCACCGAAGGCGACGGGAACTTCCACATGTTCGACTTCCTGGAACGGGAAGGGGCGCAGGTGCTGGTGGAGCCGATCGCCACCTGGGTGGCTTATCTGATGTACCAGGCCAAAGCCCATGCCAAGGCGAAATGGCCAGTGAATCGCCCGTACCGGAATCCAGAGTGGTATGAGTTCAAGAAGCAGTTCGCCAACTACATCGGCCTACGCAAGAAGTTGTGGGGGATTGGAGCGGGTGAACGAATGTGGAACTACTTCTACCACCGCACGATCAAGCATCTTGGCGGCATTACCCATCACCTGGCCCCACAAACCGAACTGGCGGAAATGGCGCATCCTTTCTACAACCAGTTCGCACGCGGTGGCGAAGGTCACCTCGAGGTCGGCAAGAACGTGTATTACACCGTCCACAAACTGTGCCACATGGTACTGGCGCTGAAGCCCTTTGGCTGCATGCCTTCTTCGCAGTCCGACGGCGTGCAATCGGCTGTGATCAACAAATTCAAGGACATGATCTTCCTTCCCATCGAGACGTCCGGTGAAGGAGAGGTCAACGCACACAGCCGCGTGCAAATGGCTTTGGGCGAGGCCAAGGTCAAGGCCAAAACCGAGTTCGAGCAATGCCTGAAATCCACGGGCAAGAGCCTGCAGGAAATCCGCGGGTACATCGAGGAGCATCCGGAGCTGAAACGGCCGTTCTACCACGTACCGCATCGGGAAGGAGTTGCCGGAACGGCGGCGCAGTTCATCCTGCACGTGAGCGATCGCATCGACAGAGACACCCGCTTGTGGAAACGAGCACGGGTGACCGGTTCGGCCATTCCGGCGACGTCAGGTGACTAAATACTTCGCCCCGAGGCCGCCGAGCCGAGAGATTCTCTGCGTGCTCGGCGTTCTCGGCGGTGAATGCTTTTTCTTAGGGGCTCGATAACTACACGGAGAGAGATAGTAAATGCACGATCATCAAGGTCCACGGCTAATTCAGATTGCTCCCCTTGAAGGCCAGCATCCGCCCATCGCGCAAGCGAAACCTGCACCGAAGCCCCGCGATCACAGTACCAAGTTCCTGGTAGGACTTGACGTGGGTTCGACCACGGTCAAGGCCGTCGTGGTCGAGGCGTCGTCCGACAAGGTGCTCTGGCAGGACTATCAGCGGCATGAAACCAAGCAGCCGGAGAAGACCCTGGAATTCCTGAAGCGGATGGAAGCGGAAGCGGACATCAACCGCCATAACACGCGCATGTTTATGACCGGCTCGGGTGGCGGCGCGATTGCGGACCAGATCGGCGCGAAATTTGTTCAGGAGGTAACAGCCGTCTCCTTGGCGGTGGAAAAACTGCACCCTGAGGTGTATTCCGTTATTGAGCTCGGTGGCCAGGATGCCAAGATCATTGTCTTCAAAGATGACCAAGAGACTGGGCGCAAGCAAAAGATTCCCTCGATGAATGACAAGTGCGCCGGCGGCACGGGCGCCGTCATCGACAAGATCAATGCCAAGCTGAAAATTCCTGCCCTCGAACTGGGCAATCAGGGCTATCACGGAATCAAGCTGCACAAGGTTGCAGGCAAATGCGGCGTGTTCGCGGAAACCGACATCAATAGTCTGCAAAAAGTGGGAACTCCGCCGGACGAGCTGATGGCTTCCCTTTTTGAAGCCATCGTTCTGCAAAACTTGAGCGTTCTTACCCGCGGACATACTTTGCGGCCGCATGTGTTGTTGCTCGGAGGTCCAAATAGCTTCATACGCGGTATGCGCGAGGCCTGGCAGGCAAACATCCCGCGCATGTGGCAGGAGCGTAAGGTCGCAATCCCAGATGGCGCCAAACCCGAAGATTTGATCAAAGTCCCTCACAATGCACAGTATTTCGCCGCCATGGGGGCAATCGAGTTCGGCCGCGGCGAGGACGACTGCATCGGCTGCTATCGAGGCCATGACGGCCTGCTCCGTTACATCGAATACGGCCGGCAGGAGGAGAAAGCGAAATCCGGCAGGAAGGGACTGGTTGAGCGTCCCGCAGAACTCGACGGCTTCAAAGAAGCGTACCGCCGCAAGAAATTCACTCCCGCAGTTTTTCAGAGCGGAACCACGATTGGCGGTTTCATCGGGATTGACGGCGGCTCGACTTCTACCAAAGCTGTCCTGCTGAACGAGAATGGAGACATTCTCTGTAAGTCGTACCAGCTCTCCAACGGCAACCCGATCCAGGACACCATCGAAATGTTCGAGAGCCTGCGTGGGCAGGTAGAAGCGCAGAAGGCAAAGTTGGAAGTTCTCGGGGTGGCGACGACCGGGTACGCCAAGGACATCCTGAAAGATGTGCTCAAGGCCGATGTGGCACTGGTCGAGACCGTAGCGCACACGGAATCAGCCCTGAAGTTCTATGAAGATCCGCATGTGATCGTGGATGTTGGCGGGCAGGACATCAAAATTATCATCCTGCACAACGGCCGGGTGAAGGATTTCAAGCTCAACACCCAATGCTCCGCGGGGAATGGGTATTTCCTGCAGTCCACGGCGGAAGGCTTCGGCTTCGATGTGAATCAGTACGCCGACCTGGCTTTTGCCGCGCAGGCCATGCCGGTTTTTGGCTACGGCTGCGCGGTATTCATGCAGTCGGACATCGTGAATTTCCAGCGCCAGGGGTGGCGCGCGGAGGAAATCCTCGCCGGTTTGGCAGCGGTGTTGCCAAAGAATGTATTTCTCTACGTCGCCAGCATTCCCAACCTTGCAGCTTTGGGTACGCGGTTCGTGTTGCAGGGCGGCACGCAGAATAACCTCGCTGTCGTCAAAGCGGAAGTGGATTTCATCCGCAACAGTTTCCGTGCTGCCGGAAAGCAGCCGGAAATCATCGTGCACGAGCACTGCGGAGAATCCGGCGCGATCGGCGCCGCCCAGGAATCGCTACGGCTCTGGCGGAACCGCCAGCAAACCAGCTTCGTTGGCCTTGATGCGGTGCGGAAAATCGAGTACCGCTCCACGCGCAACGAAGCTACCCGCTGCAATTTCTGCAAGAACAATTGCTTGCGAACTTTCATTGACATCCGAACCGAGCCTGCAAAAGATTTCGTTCCCATCCAGCGCGTCACCAAAGTCCCACTGATGCAGGGCGAGCAGAGGCTGATCATTGCGACTTGTGAAAAGGGCACAGTGGAAGACGTCAACGAGATGAAGGACATCAAGGCCGGCCTTGATTCCATTCGCGATCAGCATCCAAATTTCGTGGACATAGCGTCGAAAGAGGTCTTTCGTCCTACCAACGCCAGGAACGTTGCCGACTCGATTCCCGTGCGCGCCTGGTCTAAGGCGGTCAAAGAGCGCATTGCGTTGATGCAAAACCGCAAGCAACTGCGCATCGGGATTCCGCGCCTGTTGAACATCTATACCTATGCGCCGCTGTTCAATGCGTATTTCGAAAGCCTCGGTGTTCAGCCCGAGAATATCGTCTATTCCGATTACACCAGCCAGGAGCTCTATCGGGCAGGCGCTGGCCGCGGAGCGATTGATCCCTGTTTCCCGGCCAAGATCGGGATTTCCCACGTCTACAATCTCGTCCAGGAGAAGCACCGGAAGAAACCGTTGCACGTGATTTTCTTCCCCATGTACGACGTCCTGCATACACCCTTGGTCAAGCTGCAGGGTTCGAACGCATGTCCCACCGTGACTGCGACTCCAGAGACGGTGAAGGCCGCGTTCACCAAGGAAAATGATGTCTTCGCCGAGCACAATGTAAAGTATCTCGACCCGGTGCTGAATTTTGCGGATCGCAAGCTGCTCGCTTATCAAATGCTGCAGGCTTGGCAGCCGGTTCTCGGTCTCTCCGAAGAAGAGAATGACCGTGCCATAGAGGCAGGATTCAAGGCCTTAAAGGAATATGAAACGAACTTACGCCGGCGTGCCCGCCAGGTGCTAGATCAGCTTGAGCGTGAAGACCGCATCGGCATCGTGATGCTGGGCCGACCCTATCACCATGATCCCGGACTGAATCACGAGATCATGGACGAGTTCCAGAAGCTCGGTTATCCGATTTTCTCTCAAAACACGCTGCCGCTCGATGAAGACTTGCTGGAACGCCTCTTCGGTGATGAAGTACGGGCGGGGGTGATCAGCAATCCGCTCGATATCAGTGACGCCTGGAAGAATTCCTACTCCTGCAGCACCAATCACAAAGTCTGGGCGGCAAAGTTCACGGCGCGGCATCCCAATCTCGTGGCGCTGGAAGTTTCCAGCTTCAAGTGCGGACACGATGCTCCCATCTATGGGGTGATCGAGGGCATCATCGAGCAGTCCGGCACGCCGTACTTCTGCTTCAAGGATCTAGACGAGAACAAACCCACCGGCTCAATCAAGATTCGAGTCGAAACGATCGACTATTTTCTGCGGCGCTATCGCGAGGAAGTCATCCGTAAGCGCAAAGCTGAGCAACAGATCGAAGCGCAGCTGGCGGCCCTGGAAGCCGAGTTGCATCGAAGGTCACGGGAATCCGCCGTTCTGCAGTTTGATAAGGCAGGCATGGAGCAGGACCTCCAGCCAATGGCCGGGGATTAGAGTCGGATTACTCAGCTCGCCAGAGCAACATCCTCCTCATATCCGGCGTCGAAGCTGCACGTTGTGCCCATGGATGCCTCGGATGGACCTGAACCGGCGTGAACTGGTGAAGCACGCGTGGGCAATATCACGGTTCTCGGCGTCAGATGTTTCCGACGCGCCTACGACGGTTCCAGCCTGCAACGCGCACTAGGTGTCTCCAGGGCCAATGTTTCGCAGTACCTTGCCATTCTAAAGGCGGCCGGCGTCATCAGCCATGGAACGCAGGGGACGCCGTGTGTTTTACCCTGCTCGCGAAGCCCGGAAGTGAAGCAGGCGTGCGAGTTGATTCGTGGCGTCCTAGGAGCCCAGATTCAAGAACGGCCGGCGATTGGCGGTCTGAGATCTACATCCCCTGCGGGAAGCAATTCGTTTCATCATCAGAGGCCTTCGGTGCTGGGCAAGTGCCCTTCCAAATGCACCTTCGAAACAGGTCGCATCCACAGCTTTCTGGGGTATACTTCGCCCACAAGGGTCTAAATTTCTCGGGAAACGAGTGAGCTCATGTCTGTAAAAGCGGTCGAAGAGGTATCTACGCAGGTTCCTGGCGACGAATTTCAGTCACTGGAAGAGAAGATTTATCGCACCATCGAGCTGTACAAGACTGCGCGCGCCGGCCGCATGGGCGCAGAGCGCGACGCCCAACGGTTACGTGAACAGATCGAGGAACGCGAAGAGGAACTGGAAGGCTTGCGCAAGGAAGTCATCGCGCTGCGCAAGGAGCGGGAAGAGGTGCGCGGTCGCGTGGAGAAGATGCTGCGTCAGATCGAAGCCATCAGCGAAGAAGCAATCGCCGGATAAGGCGCGAACTTGCGTAAAGGAGTCCAAACAGCATGGCATCGCTACCCAAAGAGCATCCTACCCGCGACCCGCAGAACAGCAGCGTGCGGGTCGAAATCTTTGACCAAGCCTACAATCTGCGCGGATCCGATCCCGAGTATGTGATGAAACTGGCGGAGTATGTAGACGGCAAAATGCGCGCGGTGGCTGAGGCAACTGCTACGGTCGACTCGCTGCGCCTGGCGGTTTTAGCGGCGCTCAATATTGCCGACGAATACCACATTCTGAAACGCCAGCACGAGAATGGTTCTGGAGATTACATCAAACGCGCCCACCGCCTGGTGCATGCGTTAGATGAGGTCCTGAATGAAGACCGGCGCGCCTGAACGGCCGTTGGTCGTTGACCGCCCGGCGCAAGCACGCTAACTGCCATCTTTTTACCTCCTGCCTCTTGCGAATCGGCGCAGCTTTCCCTAGCATCGAATTGAAAGTCGGCCTGTAGGGTTGGTGATGGTGGTAACCGATTTTTGAACCAACACCGAATGAACGGGGACTCGACTCGAAAGAACGATCCGGTGTGCGATGCTCCGCCACGCGGAGATGCCTAAAGGGTCGCGGCGGGTTCCCACCGTCTATGACGGGTTCATTCTCGGCCTACCACACGGCTCCCGCGGGTCGGCTTGATTTTTGTTTCTGGCCTCTTAGACAGAGAGTTAGCGAGAAAGCAATTCTGATCTGCGGCCTGACTGCTCCCGTTTCCGCCAGTTCCCATCTTCCTGCTCGCCTTCTGCTAAACTGGACCAGTATCAATTTCCCTTCTTACGCATCTAAATTAATCAGTGCTTCCGCGACTCTTTCATATCGGCCACTTCAGCCTGCCCACCTATGGTTTTCTGGTTGCCCTGGGTGTGCTGGTTGGACTCTGGATCAGCGTGCACAACTCTCGCCGCGAAGAAATTGACCCGGAAAAGGCCTGGAATTTCGGCATTCTCGTGGTCTTGTGCGGAATTCTGGGCTCGAAGATTCTCTATATCCTGGTTGACCTCAGCTATTACACAAGCCATCCTCGCGAAATTCTTAGCTTTGGTACTTTGCAAGCCGGAGGCGTGTTCTCGGGCGGCCTGATCGCCGCGCTGATTGCTGCCGCATGGTACATCCGGAAGAATCACCTGCCGGCGCTGGCGACCTGCGATGCGTTTGCGCCCGGATTAGCTTTGGGTCATGCGATTGGACGGGTGGGGTGCTTTTCTGCGGGATGCTGTTGGGGAAAGCCCACCAATCATTTTTGGGGCGTCACGTTCACCAGTCCTCTGGCACAGCAGTGGGTCGGGACTCCTCTAGGTCAAGCTCTAGAGCCGACGCAACTGTTCGAAGCCGCAGTCGAGTTGGCGAACTTCTTCATCCTGATGTGGCTTTTCAAGCGGAAGAAGTTCGATGGCCAGGTCTTCGGAGCCTATCTTTTCCTGTATGGTTTCGCGCGCTACTTCCTGGAATTCTTGCGTGACGATCCGGGACGCGGCGAGGTATTCGGCGGAATGATGACCGGGACCCAGTTGATCGCTATCCTGCTGGTGATCGCCGGTGGTGTCCTCTGGCTGCGGCGCGCTCCCAAGACCGCTCCGGCTACCGCGACGCGCTAAGAAGAACCATTCTCGACTCGTCCACGTTATCCTTGTGCTCGGAAGTTTGTGGAGGCAGGTCTTCGACCTGCCTGTCCGGGTCAGAGACCCGGGCCCACACTGGTTATGCACTGAGCACTAATGTCTGACCAATTTCCAATTTCTTTAACTTCCTCTGGCGAAGATGCCGGCAAGCGCCTCGACCAATATCTGGTTTCACAGCTAGGTGACGTCAGCCGCGCTCGGGTCCAGCACCTGGTTGAGGACGGCAAAGTACTGGTTAATGACCAACCCGCCAAACCATCTTTGAGATTGCGCGGAGGGGAGCGCATTCAAGTGCTGGGTTCGGCGCACGCTCCGCCTTTGCGAGCGATGCCGGAACAGATACCCCTGGAAATTGTGTACGAAGATGACGACTTGGCGGTCATCAACAAGCCGGCAGGAATGATGGTTCACGCGGGCGCAGGATCGACCGACGATGCGCGGAACCGGGGAACCCTGGTGAATGCTTTGTTGCACCGCTTCGGCAGCCTCTCCCAAGTGGGAGAGAAAGTGCGGCCGGGCCTGGTGCACCGCCTGGACAAGGACACCAGCGGGCTCATTGTGGTGGCCAAGAATGATGAGGCTCACCGCAAGCTGGCTCTGGAGTTTTCGCAACGGCGCGCGAAGAAGACATACATTGCCCTAGCCCATGGATGGTTAAAGCAAGACCGCGGAACCGTTCAGGCCAGTATTAGCCGCGATCCGGTTCGCCGCACTCGCATGACGACTCGGCGGATGGGCGGACGGGAAGCGGTGACCCACTACCAAGCGCGCCGCAAGCTCGACACTGTCTTTGGAAAATTTACATTGCTGGAATTGAAGATTGATACTGGGCGCACTCATCAGATTCGTGTGCACTTGGCATCACTCGGACATCCTGTGGTGGGTGACACTCTCTACGGAGCGCCGCGTGCAATCAAGGCACGCAATGCTAAGCATCCAGCGGAAAAGGAACTCTCTTTATCCCGTAACTTCCTTCACGCCACCAGCTTGGAACTGGCGCACCCCGGTACTGGAAAAGCTCTCTCCTTCTCCCAGCCGCTGCCTCTGGACCTCCTCGAGTTCCTCGAACGCCTTGAGCAGCACTAACTCCAGGTTGGTTATAATGAGTGCATAGTTCACATGAAATTAGTTTGGGTCACATGGCTGGCAGCCTTGATAATGCTGGCCTTCAGCGCTGTCGCGCAGAACGATAATCAGCCGGAACTGCCTTCCGCTCCCTCGGCAGTGCAAGAGCAAAAGGAGCCGCCGAAGTCTGCTCCTAGTCAAGCGCAGAAGTCTGCTCCGACTCGACCGCAATCGTCACGGCCTTCCGACATTCAAGAGTTAAAGCCGATCGGGCAGGAAGCTCCGCCAACGGCACCGGCAGTGCCAGATACGACGGCTTCGAAGCCTGATCCGCAAGAACCGACGGCCGCACCCGCTTCACCGTCCAGTGAGGCCAAGCCGAGTCCCTCCGGCGACGCCGATTCCGCGGAGAACGACAAGTCACTCACGACCATTCGCAAGACAGTCAACGAGGTGAATGTCGTTTTCGTGGTGACTGATAAGCATGGTCACTACGTAAAGGACCTGAAGAAAGATAATTTCAGAGTTCTGGATGACAACAAGCCGGCCAAAGAAATCCGCAGTTTTCGCAATGAGACTGACCTGCCCTTGCAGGTAGGTCTCCTGGTAGATGCCAGCAACTCGGTGCGCGATCGCTTCAAATTCGAGCAGGAAGCGGCTATCGAGTTTCTGAACCAGATCATCCGTCCCGGCTACGACAAGGCGTTTGTTATCGGTTTTGACACCACGCCAGAGCTTACTCAGGATTTCACGGACAGCACTGAACTGCTTTCCCGCGGGGTGCGCGCGCTTCGCGCGGGTGGCGGGACCGCGATGTACGATGCCCTCTATTTCGCCTGCCGCGACAAGTTAAAGAACGCTCCCCGCAAAAGCCCGGTGCGCCGCGCCATCATTCTGCTGAGTGACGGCGAAGATAATCAGAGCCGCGTGACCAGGGAAGAATCCATTGAAATGGCCCAGCGTGCGGAAGTGATTGTCTATACCATCAGCACGAACGTCTCGGGCGTCAAGAGACAAGGCGACAAGATACTGGAGCGCATCGCAGATGCCACTGGAGGACGCGCCTTTTTCCCCTTTCAGCTACGCGACGTGTCCAACGATTTTGCCGAGATTCAGAATGAATTGCGCAGTCAATATGCGCTGGCCTACATACCCGAGGATTTCCGCATGGACGGCCGCTTCCGCAGTATCCAGATCACGGCAGATCAGAAAAGTTTCCATGTCCGCTCCCGTCGCGGTTATTACGCCCCGGCGCAATAGGCGAGCGCATGGTCGGATACTCCCTCACTCCCCTCCCCAAGAAGCTGGGTATTAAAGAGCGCACTCGGATTGCTCTGCCGGGCATTCCTCCCGACGCTATTGCCCGATGCGAAATGGCAGAGCAGGAGCCGCCCGATTTCGTCTTGCTCTTCGTCAAGACCCAGGCTGACCTGAAGAAAAGCTTTCCTCCGTGGAGTAAAAGGCTTGAACCTGCCGGCATGTTGTGGGTGGCGTGGCCTAAGAAGAGTTCTGGGGTGGTCAGTGACCTCGACGAGAACAAGGTACGTGCCCTCGGTCTGGCAGCAGGACTAGTTGACGTCAAAGTATGCGCGATCAGCGAAGTGTGGTCCGGGCTCAAGTTTGTGATTCCGGTAAAGGATCGGCCCCGCGCTCGCTGAGACAAAGAGTTGGTGCACGGATCGACAGGCGATGACATCCGCAGCTAGTGTGGAGCTACGGCGTAGTAGCCGCTGCGAGCCTGCACTTTGTAGCCCTTCTTGGAGCGGATCTCGATTCGTCTGAAAGTCCCGTCAAGCTTGGTGTTTATCGGCGTGTAGCCGATGTTGTACTGGCTGCGCAACTCCTGGGCAATCTGGTTGAAGGCCTGTTTCAATTTTTCGGTTTTGTTGCCCACTTCAATTACCCGGCCTCCGGTTTCGCCGGCGAGTTTCTTCACGGCGCTGTCCCCGGAGTACCCCCCCAAACCGTAGAAACCGCGATCAGCAATGAGCAGAACGTAAACAATTGAATCGGATTTCTGCGCCGCTTCGATGGCGTCTTTGACCTTCAATTGGCTGCCCTGGTCCTCGCCATCGGTGAGAATGATCATGGCCTTGCGGCCGACTTCGTGAGAAAGCTCGTCATGGGAGGCGAGATAGATGGCGTCGTAAAGCAACGTACCTTTTGGCGTTCCCGCGCAAGGTACCGGACCGCCGCCCAGGCCGGGTACACCTCCACAGCCACCGCCACCTCCGGTATTGATGCGGGCGCTGTTCAGAGCCGTCCGCAGGCGGCGCGTGGAATTGGTGAAGTCCTGCAGCAGGTCTACGTTCACGTCGAAGCTTAAGACGAAGGCCAAGTCCTTGTCCCGAAGAATCTCATTGAGGAAGGCGCCGCCCACCTCCTTTTCCATCTCGAGGACACGTTCCTGGCTGCCACTGCTGTCGATCAGGATACCCAGAGTCAGCGGCAGGTTCGATTCCGCGGTGAAATATTTGATGGTTTGAGGCTTGCCGTCTTCCAATATCTCGAAGTCATCCTTGGTCTGGTCGGCAATCAGAAGTCCGTGTTTGTCTTTCACGTTGAAGAAAAGCTGCACAACGTTGACGTTGACCTTCAAGGTCTCCACGGACTGGTCCTGGTCATTCTGCGGGGAGGAGGATTGTGCCCAGCCGAGGCCGGTTGCGGCGGCTAGGAGCAACAGCAGCGACGCCGCAATTCGTATCCGTACCACATGGACTTTTGACATGAGGAGATTCCGACGATTTTGTTACTCTATTACTGTATCTTAGATGCGCCAAGCGAGCAGCTTTGGACATCTGAATAGCAGAATTTACAGGGGCCCAAGACACGGAAGGGACGGGTAGAGACGTGGTCCGGAGATGGCAATGGGCACATTGGCTGGCAGCCGGTATCTTGTGCGTCACCGCGGGTTTGGGTGCAGCGCAGCAGCAACCGGAGCAGAAAACTCAGGACATTCCGGATGCTCCTTCGGCGGCTCGACCGCCACAACCGTTCCCACCCCCGGCGGCGCCGGTCCAACCCGAGCCGGAAAATCGGCCCGACCCGGGCGCACCCAACCAGCCTGCAAAACCCGGCATTAAGACGGTTCCCGAGGGCGCGGCCGCTCCCGATAGTAAGAATACGCGCGATGAGCTCTACACGCTGACCACCCGGGTCAACTTCGTCGTAGTTCCGGTCACGGTCAAGGACAAGAACACAGGGAAGCTAGTCGAGGGGCTGCTTCCTGGGGATTTTTCTGTTTACGAAGATGGCGTGAAACAGAAGCTGAGCTACTTCACCAGCGATCCCTTTTTCCTTTCTGCCGCGGTCATATTCGATTTGGGGATGCCGGACGCATCCGTTCAGAAAGTCAATCAGACTTTTACCGCTCTGCAAGGAGCGTTCAGCCAGTACGATCAGCTTTCGGTCTACACCTATAGCAGCACGGTGTCACGCCTGACGGATTTCACTCAAGTCAACCAGAGACTCATCCAGGCGCTGAACGAGTTAAAACTGGATCGCGGGCGCAATAGTGGAATACCGGTGTCCTCGGGGCCACTCGCTTCAGGACCGGTCATAAACGGGATGCCAGTCGGGGGAGGGCCGGTTCCCGTCTCCACGCCTCCTAAAGAGTCGCACGTTCTCAACGATGCCATCCTGCGGGCGGCTTTGGATCTGGCCAAGCAAGACCGCACGCGGCGCAAAATCATTTTTGTCATCAGCGACGGACGCGAGCTAGGCAGCACAGCCAGCTACGCCGACACACTCAAGATCCTGCTCACGAACCAGATCTCGGTTTATGGCGTAGCTACCGACTCCTCCTCGTTGCCTGCGTACAAGCAACTCTCCAAACTCCACTTACCGCGCCAAGGGTATGACAACCTCCTGCCCAGGTACGCCAGCGCCACCGGTGGCGAGGTGTTCTCGGAATTTTCGCGCCCGGCAATCGAGACCGCCTACACCAAAACCATGGGGGACGCACGCAATCAGTACACGCTCGGGTATCAGGCCAAGGGTGCTCTGGCGACGACCTGCCGCGACCTCGAAGTCCGGGTTGATGTTCCCGACCTCGATGTCCGGGCCCGCGCCGGTTATTGTCCGCTCCCTCCCGTCCGTGAAGGTCCGGGTCTAAACCCCTGAGTTCTTTTCCGGACCTCGGGCTCCCAGTAGTAACCCTGGGAATGTCTCAGGATTGCTGTCGCATGTGATATAAAACCAATGAGTTATCGTCCATTGCCAAATTAACCTCGGGTGTTCCTCATGTGCCGGAATGCCTGCGGAAGCTTCTGAGGGAACGTTTGAGTTTCATCAACTTCGCAGCCCGCGAGATCAACTGCAAGATCGTCTATTACGGCGCCGGGCTTGGCGGCAAGACCACCAACCTGCAGTACATCTATCAAAAGACCGCTGAGCAGCAAAAAGGCAAGATGATCTCCCTGGCTACCGAAACCGAACGTACCCTGTTTTTCGATTTCCTGCCGCTGGACCTGGGCTCGGTGCGTGGCTTCAAGACGCGCATGCATTTGTACACGGTTCCCGGACAGGTTTTCTACGACGCCAGCCGCAAGCTCATCCTGCGCGGGGTGGATGGTATCGTATTCGTGGCCGACTCCCAGGAAGAGCGGATGGACGCCAACCTCGAGGCCATGGACAACCTCATGGCCAATCTGCAGGAGCACGGTTACAACTTCGAAAAGATTCCCTATGTGCTGCAACTGAATAAGCGCGATCTGCCCAACGTGCTGCCGGTTGACCAACTTAAGAATGAGCTGCAGAGGAAGAACGAGGCGGTGATCGAGTCGGTTGCCTTCCAAGGCGTCGGCGTGTTTGAAACTCTCAAGGAGATCGCGCGCCAAGTGCTGATTGAGCTGAAGCAGGGTGGCTAGCTAGCCACTCGCGGTCTTAGTTGGGCGGCTTTTCGGGTTTGTTCTCCTGGGCGTTGGGCCCAAGTCCTTCAGCTCGTTGTGAGTCCCGCATTTGCGCCCGGAATTGGGATCTCCACTGCCAAAAACCCAGCAAAATTCCTGTTCATAAGAATGATATCGGTCGGCGTAATGGAGAGTTCCCGCAACGTAGACGCGGCTCCGTCCATTTTCGAGTTGCGCAAATAGGCCGGGTGCCAGCTTTGGCACGTGCAGTTCCATGAAATCGCGTTGCCCGGCATCAATGGCGCCGATGGTTGGGCGACTGGCGGCTTGGCCTGCCGCTAACGCATGCTGAAAGGTGGCCTGCTCAGCTCTGTTTTGCTGGTCCGCACTGATGCCCACCGAATTGAGAAGCAGCACCTGCGTGGCTTCAATAGAACCGATATTCTTTAAATGAAGCGTCGCCTTAACAGGATTGTCCGCGCTGGCCCCCATAATAAAATTCACGGTGGTTTCGATCACGGCGCGTGCGCGCCTGGGTTGGGTCTTGCGCGACTGCGACGTCCGAAGTTCGGCAGAAGTGTTCAATAACGTCAGGAAAAAGAAACAGGCGAAGCACGCTGTGAGTCTGGTGAATTTCATAGGGTCAACGATAAGCTTGAGATCCCGTCTTTAAGTTTTTCTATCGTAATCCTGGGATGAGGTAAAGATTGCGAGGCCCGTCACTTCGACGTCGTGCCCGGAACTATCCGGTCCAGCCAGAACCGCAGTTCCTTCTCGAACGCTGCCCTCTGTTTGCCGGTGAGCGGCACAACGTGCCCGGTGCCCTCCCTGACCGCCACTACGCGACCAAGTCCGCCCAGGCCCGAAGTCAGATAGTAGGTTTGTTCGTTCGTGGCCTCATCGGTAACAAAAAGCACAATGTTGTTCTTGTCCGTAAGTGAAACGTTAAAGCCCCGCACCAGCTTTCCATTGCGCTCGAACCGCTGCGCGACCAGGCATTCTTTTCCATCGCTGGCAATGCCCAGCATTTCCGATACATGGGGCGGGATTTTCGCCGGCAAGCCTGACCTGAGGACTGTGTCCGCCGCGCGCGCAATCCGCCCGCGAGCGCCGACACGAGGTACAGTCTGTGCCTGACCGGCTGTCAGAAAGGTCCCGGCCGACAGGAAGAAAGCCACGACCCACAGCAACCCACGCGAAAGACCTCTGGCGAATTTCGACACGTGCCCTCCAGTCCAAGCAAGGTAAATCCTTACCACCTCCAGCATACCTCGTGTGGACCGGGCATTGGCGGCGATCGGTCGTTCGCTGACCATGAAAATGCAACGTCATGAACAACGGCGTCCGAAATCCTGGGCCGTTTCTTCTTACTTCAAATGCACTGACTTCAGCATCTCCTCGAAAGTGGGCCGGAGTTTGCCAAAGTCCTGGTCGGGCGAAATGAAAACCAGGTAGAGCAGATTGCCGTCGGAGCGCTGAAACGTCACCAGCCAATCGCGCTCGGAAACGGCGCGTCCGCCCTGGACTTTCCCGGGCGAAGTGCCGATCATGTCCACCGACTTGGCGGCCATGCCATTCACGCGGATATCTTCGTCATGGCCAATCTCGCGCAAATCGGGATTCGATTGGCGCAGGGACGCAATCAGTTGATGGGTGGCCGCGTCCAGGTTGGCGTTCCCTTCCGCCTGATAGCCGTTGATCATGACTCCATAGGCAATCGCTTCCTGTGAAACGCCGCCGCGGGGAGCGATGGTCACTGCCGATGACTGGTCGCCAAAAATCTGCCAGTTATCCGGGTAGTCGATTCGAAATAGGCTATGGTTCAGAGTCTTGCGGGAAACGCTGGGCGCGATATCGGACGAGAGACCGCCGCCTTCGGCTGTTCCCTGCTTCTGCTGATCGGCAATTTGCTGCGCGGTAAGTCCGTGCATGCTACCGACGGTCTGCTTGACACGCAGGAATTCCGGGCTATCTGACCGGTAAGATTGTTTGTGCGGTAGCTCATTCACTTCTTTGGTGACCGCCGCGCGGCGATTTCCGGGGTTGGGGTGATCGCTGAGGAATTGTGGGCCACTGGGGCCGCCTTCTTTTTCAATTTTTTCAAAGAAGTCAGCCATGGCCCGCGGATCGAATCCAGTGTCATACATGATGTCGGTGCCCAGCAGGTCGGCTTCCGACTCGGCCTGCCGCGAGTTCTTCAGAAAATAGGAGCCCACCCCGAACGAGATCCCCAATTGAGCCATCTGCGCCAGGGCACCGCCTCCCATCAATCCGCCAAGAAGGGAGAGCGGCAATTGCGCCATCATTTGCTTGCTGGCAGCGCGCGTACCGTGGCGTTGCACAACGTGGGAAATTTCGTGCGCCATGACGCCCGCCAACTCGGCTTCATTATCGGCGGCCTGGATTGTGCCCAGATTCACGTAGACGGGTCCGCCGGGAAGCGCGAACGCGTTGATCTCTTTCTGGTTTACAACGTGGAAGCTGTAGGGCCATTTCTCGCCTGGAGCGCGCGCCGCCAATTCAGCGCCGAGGCGCTGCACATATTGAGTGACCGGACTGGAATCCGGCAAAACGGGAAGCTGCTTGCGAACCTGCTGGGAAGCCTGTTGTCCGGCTTGGACTTCCTCCTGAGAGGAAAACATGTCAAAACCGCGGGAAGGCTGGACCCGGGCTGGTGCGGCAATCGACCACAGGAGCAGGATTGCCAGGTACCGCGCGAAGAGTTGTTTCATAGCCCCTCCTGGACGCAGACCGGCGGGCGCGTCCATGAAAGCCTCAATTGTTTCCAGAGATACTAAATTAGATGCTGGGTGGAGCGCAGGGCTCAGGATGACGCCAGGCGAAGAAAAAGGTGCCGCAGTCTGCGGCACCTTGAGGCTCGAAAATATTGGCTACTTGTTTTCCTGCGGCGTCGCGCCGAACTCGCGGCGTCCGGCTACCGTACGGGCGGCTTTGGCAGAGGCCGGTGGTGCTGCGGCTGCCCCGTAGCGCTCGAGAAGCACCGGCACCATAGCGCCTTCGGCTTCCTTGATAAAGGTCATCTTGCCTTCGGGTGTGAGATCAACCCGTACGAAGTCACCCAGCTTGACCTGTCCGGTGGCCACCAGATTGGCGAGCGGGAACACCAGGTTCTTCTCAATGGCTCGCTTCAGGTGACGCGCTCCATACTTCGGGTCCGTGCCTTCGTGTAGCAAGAAGGCTTTTACCTTGGGCGTGCAGGTGAACACGAACTGATTGGCGCCGGCGGCCATCAGGATGCGCTGTTGCACCATGCCGAGCTCGATTTCAAGGATCTGCTGCAGGTGCTCGGATCGGAGTGTCTTGAAGACCACGACCTTGTCGATGCGGTTCATGAACTCCGGGGTGAACTTGCGGCGAGCGGCCTCGACGGCCGTGCGGCTGATCTTGTCATCCAGCTTGGCGTCGAGCAGAGCTTGAACGCGCGAAAAACCGATGCCGCCCTCCACCAAGCCATTCATCTCGGTGGCACCCAGGTTTGAGGTCATGATGATGACGCACTGCGACAGGTCGACACGCCGGTTGTCACCCAGGGTGAGTGTCGCCTTGTCGAGGATTCCGAGCAGCAGCTGCCACAGCGAGTCGGAAGCCTTCTCGATTTCGTCGAAAAGCAGGATCGAGAGTTTCAGCTTCTCGGTGTGCCACTGGTTCAAGGCTTCCTGAGTGAGCAGCGGGTGGGTTTCGCGGTGTCCCAGGTAGCCTGGGGGCGACCCGATCAGCTTGGCGATTTCGTGCGAGTGCTGGAACTCGGCGCAGTCAATCTTGATACAGGCGCGGGCATCCCCGAAAAGGGACTCCGCCATGGCCTCCACAACTCGGGTTTTCCCTGAGCCGGTAGGGCCAAGAAACAGTAGATTTCCGACAGGGCGGCCGGGAGGATTGAGACCGGCCAGGAACATTTGATAGATCTCCACCACCTTCTCCACGGCTTGGTCCTGACCCACAATCTTGCGGCGGAGAGCATTATCAAAGTCGCGGGCGTCACTGCTACGACGGTTCGGATCGAGCGCAGTGCTTAGTCCAGTTTTCATTGTCTCGGGGCCCTCTCCTTTTCTTGGGCCTGGTTCCTGCCGGGAAGACTTGCCGTTATTGCCTGGGGAGCGACAAATTTTGTCACCGCCGGCATCCTGTTGTACTGCAAATGGCTCGCCATCCTGGGATTTGCTGCCCATTCTCTCATTTCTACCCGCTTAGATGCCCGTCGGGATTGCTGGGGTACATTCCCCAAGTCGGGCAGAGACCCATAAAAGAGAAATAATTTGCTGTATCCGGGAAGTTTTTTGGCCGTCCAATTGAGTAGAACTGCTGCTTACCATGTATATATGATCTCTTAGCGGCCTTGGCCCGACGTAACTGGCGACCGCAACGCACGCGGGCTAGTATCCATCCAAGTACCTGCCGAATGGGAGAAAATGTGCGCCGCCTTGGGATCATTTCGAGTGTCATTGTCGCCACTTTGCTGCTAATTTGCGGGCTGGGGTGGCTGGGAAGAGCCACACCTTCGGCCGCCGCACAGAATCCCCAGCAAGGACCTTCGACTGCCGCCCCGAGCAGCAGCCCAAACCCCCAAAATCCACCCCCGGGTACCGTTGCCTACGTGGCTCAGCGGGGCGAAAGCGTCCCACTGATAGCCAGGCATTTCCTATCCAAAACTTCGTATTTGACCTCCGCGGAGCTGGCCGAGGCCATCCGCAAGACCAATAGCAAATCCGGCAATGCGGTCAAAAGAGGCGACACCCTCTACATACCCGGGATTCTGGACAGCCCCATTACGGAGAAGGCTATTCCCGTTGGCCGCGACTTCGAGGTTCGGGCAGTTTATCTGACCGGTGTTATGGCCGGCAGCGACCATGGGCTGAGGATTATCCGGCGCTGGCGTGAGTTGGGCGGCAACGCCGTGGTTTTCGACATCAAGGACAGCGACGGGATCTTGAATATACCCTTTGACTACCCGCTGGGGACCGACAGAAAGCACCACCCCATTGCTGACCTCGCCAAGTTCGCCCGGTTCCTGCATTCGCAAGGTATGCATTCTATTGCGCGCATCGCGATTTTCCGGGACGAGCACCTGGTGGTGACGCATCCCGAGTTGGCCGTGCACTCGCGACGTACCGGCCAGCCATGGCGGGAAAATGGCAAGCTGGTGTGGACTGATCCCTCCAACCCCAAAGTTCAGGATTACAACATCGCGCTGGCCGGCTATGTCGGCAAATCGGGGGTCGACGAGGTGCAGTTCGACTATGTCCGCTTCCCGGCCGAAGGCGACCAGAAGGATGCCAGCTTTGTCTACCAGAAAGAACATCCGGAGTGGCACCGCACCGATGTCATCACCAATTTCCTGAAGCATGCCTACGGCGAGTTGCAGCCGGAAGGCGTGCTGCTCTCGCTGGATGTGTTTGGGGTCATGGCCTGGCAGCGACCGGTTGACCTGGCTCACACCGGCCAGGACATCCCAGGAATGGCCAAGTATTGTGATGTGCTCTCGCCCATGATCTACCCGTCGCACTTCTTCGGCATGGACGGCTACGCTCGCCCGGGCGATGCTCCGGAGCACTTTATCGGCGAGTCCATGGACCGCTTCCAGCTGATCACCAAGGATACCGGCGTGGTGCTGCGGCCCTGGCTGCAGGCATTCGCGTGGCGCACGAAAACGTATTCGCCCAAGTACATCGCAGTTCAGGTAGCCACAGCCAAACAGAAGGGCGGCATTGGATTTCTGTTCTGGAATGCCAATAACAACTACAGCAAGCCGTACGAGGCCATGCCCGGGATGCGCGCTTCCAAGTTGTTCCGGGGGGATGAATTACCGAGTCGGGCGACTGTCGCCGCCGATAAGGTCACCGGGGCGCACGTAACGCCGGTGAGCGCTCCCATTCCGTAACCATCGTTGTGCGAATGCGGCCTTCCTGACCTTTTCCATCCCGAATAGCTCAATTTGCATCCGATGACGTCGGGTATAATGAGGCGTAATAGCTTTTCGCCCTGCCCTCATTGAGCCGTACTGCCCGCATCATCTCGGCCGACGGGTCCTCCCGGCGGCTGTCTGAGGACCGAAATTAAGGAGCGCTCATGGCCATTCAGAAGACGGAAAAAATCTGGCATAACGGCAAGCTCATTGCCTGGGACGAGGCCTGCATTCACGTGATGTCGCACGTGGTGAATTACGGCTCATCGGTATTCGAGGGCATTCGCTGCTACGCGCTTCCCAACGGGCCGGCCATTTTTCGGGCCAAGGAACACATCCAGAGACTGATCGATTCAGCCAGGATTTATCGCATTGAGGTTGACTTCACGCGCGAGGAACTAGTCGCCGGTATGCTCGAAGTAGTCGGCAACAATGGCGTGTGGCCCTGCTATATCCGGCCTATTATTTTGCGCGGCTATGGCGAGGCAGGAGTCAATCCCTTCAACTCGCCCACTGAGGTTTACATCTGCAATTATCCCTGGGGCAAGTACCTGGGTTCGGACGCCGAACAAGGGGTCGATGTATGCGTTTCCAGCTGGACGCGCATAGCTCCTAACACGCTCCCCGCAATGTCGAAATCCGGCGCCAATTACATGAACTCCCAGCTGATCAAGATGGAAGCCATCATCGACGGCTACGCGGAAGGCATTGCTCTCGATGTGAACGGCTATGTCAGCGAGGGCTCGGGCGAGAACGTATTTGTGGGGCGCAATGGCGTGCTGCAGACCGCGCCGCTGGGCAACTCAGTGCTGCCCGGAATCACCCGCGACTCAGTCCTGACCATTGCGCGTGATCTGGAAATTCCAGTTGTGGAGCAGGGGATCCCGCGCGAAATGCTCTACCTGGCTGACGAGGTCTTCTTCACCGGAACGGCGGCGGAAATCACGCCGATTCGCTCGGTCGACAAAATCAAGGTGGGCAAAGGCACGATTGGAGCCATCACCAAAAAGATCCAGAAAGAGTTCTACGGCATCGTCACCGGCGAAAAAACTGACCGCTTTAATTGGCTGACCCCGGTGCCGGTCCGCAGCAAACAACCGGTAAGCGTGTAAGGAATACTGCTCGTTCTCACAATCTTGGAGGGCGCTCGGGGGCGCCCCTTTGGCTTCTGGATCCCAGGTTCACATAACAGCTATACAGGAGGAATCAATGGCAACAGCACAGTTAGGCCCAACTCCCGAGTTCGTTCTGGCGTATCGCGAGATGATGATCGAGGCTTTCGTCAACGAACTCGAAACCACCAAGAAGGTCCTTGCCGCCATTCCTGACGCCAGGTGCGACTATCGTCCTGATCCCCATGCACGCTCGGCATGGGAACTGGCGTGGCACCTGGCCGAAAGCGACGTCGATTTTCTGGATGGTATCGCGGATTTGAAGTTCAGCATGGAGCCGGTAGAGAGAAAGGATAAACCCGGCAACGTTGCCGAATTGCTGGCCTGGTACGACAAGCAAGTCACTCGTGCCATAAACAGAGTACGGGGATTGAATGCACAGCAACTGCTAACCCCCGTGAACTTTTTTGGCGTGTTTAACCTGCCCGTTGCGTTCTATCTGGGATTCATGAACAACCATAGCGTCCACCATCGTGGCGCGCTGGCCACTTATCTGCGGCCGATGGGCTCCAAGGTGCCGTCCATCTATGGCGGTAGCCACGACGAACCTTTCCAGCCGCAGAGTAGCGCTGCGTAGAGTTGTTCAGTACACACGACGAACGCCGTCCCCGGGGGCGGCGTTTTTGTTTTGAACAGCGGATTCCTCGGCGCTGAAGCGTCTCGGAATGACAAGGTATTTTTCTTGCCTGAGCCTGTCGCCCGCGACCTGCCACCTGCTCCCTCCCGTCCAACCAGCCCTTTGCCGCCATTACTTAGGTCATCTTGGGAGAAGTGACGTTTCGCGCCATGATACAGATTGGTTCCTGGGGGAAGTGTGCAATGAACATTGATGATCTGCTTCGTATAGCAATGGAGCGGCGCGCCTCCGACTTGCACCTCAAGGTTGGCAACTACCCGCACCTGCGGATAGACGGCGAACTGGCCCCACTCACTGACCAGCCGCGGGTTAGCGCCGAAGACATGCTCACCATGGCCTTCAGCATGATGTCGGCCCGGCAGAAGCAGAAGTTCAAAGAGACCACGGAAATTGATATGGCTTACGGCGTGGCGGGCTTGGGCCGTTTCCGTGTCAACGTCTTCCAGCAGAGGGGAAACGTAGGCTTGGTGCTGCGCGTCATTCCGACCAAGATTCGCGCGCTCGATGAGCTCTACTTGCCGAAAGTGGTAGAGCAGATTTGCGACATGCCTCGTGGGCTGGTCCTGGTCACGGGCGTCACCGGCTCCGGTAAATCAACAACCCTGGCAGCCATGGTCGATCGCATCAACTCCATGCGCGCCGAGCACATCATCACCATCGAGGACCCGATCGAATTCCTGCATCGCGATAAAAAAGGTTACGTCAATCAGCGGGAAGTTGAGGTGGATACACCTAACTTCTCTTCGGCATTGCGCGCCTCGCTCCGTCAGGATCCGGACGTGATCCTGGTGGGCGAAATGCGTGACCTGGAAACGATTGGCACGGCGGTCCATGCGGCAGAAACCGGCCACATGGTGTTCTCCACCTTGCATACACTGGACGCCGTAGAAACCATCAACCGTATCATCGCCGTCTTCCCTCCGCCGGAGCAGAAGCAGATTCGGTTGCAACTGGCGGCAGTGCTGCGGGCGATCATCAGCCAGCGCCTGGTGAAGCGCGCTGACGCCGAGGGTCGCGTGCCCGCGGTTGAGGTCATGATTAATACCGCGTTTATTCGCGAATGTATTCTGGTGCCGGAAAAAACGCGGTCTGTTCGTGACGCGATTGCCGCAGGTACCTCGCAATACGGCATGCAAACTTTCGATCAGTCGCTCTGGGACCTCTTCCAAGCCGGCCTGATCAACTACGAAACCGCTCTCGAGAACGCTTCCAACGCCGACGACTTCAAGCTGCGTATGCAGGGCATCGCGTCGACCGCCGATATTTCGCGGCAGGCCATGCAGTCGTCTGGCTACGGCCGCTGAGTTTTGCCTCCTGACCCCTGGGCGCGCTAAGGCGCGCCCTTCTTGTTTTTCAACCACCGAGACACGGGTGGCACGGAGAAGAAAAGGGAATTTTTCTCTGTGTCTCTGTGCCTCCGTGGTAGATTTTGGCGCGGCGAAGCGATAACGTTTCCGCATGGCTTTTTCCCGCCCACAGAAAACCTATGCCGAGGAAGAACTTTACCAGTACGCAGTCGGAGCGCTCTCGCGCCGCATGCGTTCGGTGGCTGAGCTTAAGCGACTTCTGCGGCAGCGCGTGGAAACAGAAACCGAACTCGGGCAGACGCTGGTGGAGCTTGTTATTCGCCGCCTGAAGGACCAGGGCTACCTGAACGATTCGCAATACGCCGCGACGTATTCGTCGTTACGCCGGGACAATGAAAAATTCGGCCGCATGCGGGTGGTTACGGATTTGAAAGCCAAGGGCGTACACGGCGAGGTCATTGAGAAGGCGGTGTCCTCAGCCTACGATGAGGTGAACGAGGAAAGACAGGCACGCGCCTACCTGAGCCGAAAACGTCTGCAGAAACCCAAGAACCAGAAAGAAGCCGCCCGCATCTTTCGCAACCTGTCGAGGGCCGGCTTTGGGACCAGGACAATCCTCACCATTTTGAAGAACTGGGATGTGGATGAAGAAACGCTGAGCGCGTTGGAGAGCGAGACATCTTAGGTTCGGGCGTGCTATCACGGCGGCGTGGAGCGTGATCAAGCCGGTCCCGCAGACCATGGATGCCGGTCCCATAGGGACCGGTGATCGTAGCCCGCCATTTCAGTGGCGGGTTAGCGGCAAATCATGTTCAAGTCCCGTAGGGACGCCTGAAAAACAGGATGCCAAACACACAGGTTTCCAGCCTCGTTCATTGCGACTTTTCCTGCAAGGGACGTTGCCAACGGATCGCTTCTGAAATTCAGCCCCAACTGTGGGCATTTTTGGGTGGGATCGCGCGAAACGGCTTCCAAGCCCTCGTAGTTGGTGAAACGGTGAACCACGCACATTCTTTTGTCGCTACCCGCAACCATGCCGGTGGCGAAAGCCGTACAACTGTTGAAGGGCACCTCTTCCAAATCGATGGACCAAAAACACACAGACGGTTTTCGGTGGCAGGGGGGTTACGGGGCATTTACCGTCGGCAAAAGCCGGGCACCGTTGCCAATATTCAGGCGCAAGCGCAACATCATCAAAAGCGCAATTTCAAAGATGAATTTCTGACATTTCAACGAAAACATGGGATTGAATACGATCCGAAATATGCTTGAAGTTGAAATTTCTGTCATCCCTACGGGACGCGGTTCCAACTTGCCGGTTGACCCGCCACTGAAGTGGCGGGCTACTATCAATCGTCCCTAACGGGACGAACGCGCAAAAGCCAAACAGGTCTGCACAAATGAGATTAATTCAGGGAATCGCACGACGATCATCATGGACGAACTGTTTGGGTTGGCCGATTCCCATATCGGTCTGCTCTCATCTGCGATGCTAAAATGAAGGTTTGCAATCTCCGCAAAATTAGCTCTGTAGATAGAAGGTACGCGCGTCATCATGCTTTCCGGGTCCCAGATTCGGCGCAAATTCCTGGATTATTTCGTCCAGCACGGGCATAAGGAGGTCCACTCCTCATCGCTCGTTCCGGCTAACGATCCCACTCTGCTGTTCACCAATGCCGGAATGAACCAGTTCAAGGACGTGTTCCTGGGTCTGGAAAAACGCGACTACTCGCGGGCAACCACGTCGCAGAAATGCGTGCGCGCCGGGGGAAAACACAATGACCTGGAGAACGTTGGCTTCACCAACCGCCACCATACGTTCTTCGAGATGCTGGGAAACTTCTCCTTCGGCGATTACTTCAAAGAAGACGCCATCGCCTTCGCCTGGGAACTGATTACCTCGCCCCAGTGGTTCGGCATTCCGAAAGACAAGCTCTTCGTGACGATCTTCGAGGGTTCGCCCTTGGCGTCCGGAACCTCAGATGGCATTCCCCGCGACGACGAAGCGGAGAGGTTCTGGCTTGAAGTCGGTGTTCCGAAAGAACGTATCCGTGCGATGGGGATGAAGGACAACTTCTGGCAGATGGGAGATACAGGTCCCTGCGGTCCATGCAGTGAGATTCACTATGACATGGGCCCGACAGCTACAGACGAAGGGCACAATGATTGCACATTTCCATGCGACTGCGGGCGCTACGTCGAAATCTGGAACTTAGTTTTCATGCAATATGATCGCCAGAGGAGAGTTGAGGACAGTACTTTGTTCGGGCTCAAGCGGCTACCCAAGCCTTCGATTGATACCGGCGCTGGTCTGGAGCGACTGGCGGCGGTGCTGCAAGGGAAAATTTCGAATTACGACACTGATCTGTTCGTTCCCCTGATTAAACGAGCGGCAGAGTTGACGGGAGACGATCAGCAGCCGGGTCTTCGACCCGGCCGGGCGGTTGGTGACACCCGCCCCTACGCAAGCGCTGACACCGGCCAGGTGGGGACGGGCGCCGTCGCCCTTCCAGCCGAGCGAAACTCGGCAGCTGCCGGTAGTGCAAAAGGGGCAGCATCGCTGAGAGTCATCGCCGATCATTCGCGGGCGGCAACATTTCTAATTTCCGATGGCGTCGTGCCGTCCAATGAAGGCCGCGGGTACGTTTTGCGCAAGATCATTCGCCGCGCCATTACTCATGGACGGCTGCTTGGACAGACTAAGCCTTTTCTTTATCAGATGGTTTTTGCCGTACGCGATTTGATACAGGACGCCTATCCCGAACTGAAAGAAAGCGCGGATCGTGTTTCGAAGGCGGTGCATGCCGAGGAGGCACGTTTCGCGCACACGCTTGATCTCGGACTGAAGAAGCTCGAAGACGAATTGCTTGCCGCTTCCATGACAGAAGGCGGAAAAGCGGCGGCGCCGCATCGTACTACGCCTGTACTATCCGGGAAAGCTGCCTTTAGGCTGTACGACACCTTCGGGCTTCCCCTCGATTTCATGCAGGATGCAGCTCGCGACCAAGGAATCCTCTTCGACCAAGAAGGCTTCGATCGGGCACTTGCCGACCAGCGCGAGCGTGCCCGTGCTTCCTGGAAGGGCACCGCCAAGCAAACGGCCAACCCTGCGTATCAGAGCCTGCCGACATCAGTTTTCGAAGGCTACCGCCAGACCCGCTCCCAAGGCTGCGAGGTCGTGGCCATCATCAAGGCCGGACAAGGTGCGCAGGAACTCAAGCCGGGCGAGCAAGGCGAGATCATTCTCGACCATACCGGGTTTTATGCCGAGGCCGGCGGACAGGTTGGCGATCGCGGATGGCTCTACAGCGACGATCACAACACCGTCGTCGCGGAAGTGACCGGCTGCCATTACCCGATTCAAGGTGTGCGGGCGCATAAGCTCGTTGCCAAGCAACCCATCCGAGTTGGCGACAAGGTGGACGCGGTCGTGAACACCGAGATTCGCGAGGCCACCATGCGCAACCATACGGCGACGCACCTGCTCCATGCCGGACTGCGCGAGGTACTGGGTAAGCACGTGAAGCAGGCAGGGTCGCTGGTCGATCCCGGACACCTGCGCTTTGACTTCTCGCACTTCACGGCACTCGAGGACGAGGAACTGCAGGACATCGAGGACCTGATCAACAAGGAAGTCCTGCGCAATGAGAAGGTGCAGGTCATCGAGAATGTTCCCATTGATGTAGCTGTGAACGAATACAAAGCCATGGCGCTGTTCGGCGAGAAATATGGCGACAAGGTGCGGGTCATCAAGATTGGGGATTTCTCCACCGAACTGTGCGGCGGCACGCATGCCAGCGCTACCGGAGAGATCGGGCTGATCAAGATTCTCAAAGAAGGCAGCGTATCGTCCGGAGTGCGGCGGGTGGAGGCAGTTACGGGCGAGGGATCGCTCCAACACTTCCGACAAGATCATCAGCTGGAAAGCGTGGTGCTCAGCCTGGCGGCTCGCTCGGAGTCCGCCTCGCCCGCCGAGGCTTTGAAAGCGGAACTCGAGAAGCGCGAAGCCGAAATCAAACGCCTGCAACGTGAACTCGACCAGGCGCGCATGAAGTCGGCGTCATCCTCGGTCGGAACAGTCAATGAGAAAATCAAAGACATTCGCGGCGTCAAAGTACTGGCGCACCGGGTAGACAATCTGGAGCGCGGCCAGATGCGGACTCTGATTGACCAGTTGCGCGACAAGCTGGGGTCAGGGGTAGTGGTCTTAGGATCAGCTAGCGACGGTCGGGTCGCCTTAATCGTGGGGGTCACCAAGGACCTGACGTCGCGCATCCAGGCTGGACGGGTGATTGGACCGGTAGCGCAGCGCGTCGGCGGCAAGGGTGGCGGCCGTCCGGATATGGCGGAAGCAGGAGGGAACGATCCCGCTGCGCTGGACTCGGCGCTGGCTGAGGCATATAGCGTGGTCGATTCTCTGTTGGGGAAATAGTTTTAAGCTCTGTCATCCTGAACGGAGTCGAGAGATCTCGGCATTTTGGTCACGCAGTACGTGAGAATGCCTCGCAGGGCTGGGGGCTGGGAAAAGCCGAGAAGGGGTGCTTCGACTCGGGCTTGCGTCCTCCGTCAGGATTAATGAAACCCGCCATGGAAGAGCGTATTCGCTTTATCACGCATCAGGGCAAGAAGATCCTGCTCATCGATTTCTCGCATTGTTCCGCGGAAGAGATTCTGCAGCTGCTCCCTGAGGTTCAAGAAGTAATAACTTCAGAGCCGCGCAATTCTGTCCTCGCTCTCGGCGATTTCACCGATTCCGCGGTCCGCCGCGATGCGGCTGACCGCATTAAGCAGACTCTCGTTTTCGACCGCCCTTATGTGAAGCACGCCGCCTGGGTGGGCATCGAAAAAATACCGAAGGTCTTCCTGGATGCTTTCAAGACTTTCTCTCAGCGTGAACTTCGTCCCTTCAAGACGCGCGAAGAGGCGATGCATTGGCTGGTGAAAGAGTAGTGGTTAGTGGCCGGTGGTTAGTGGCCGGTGGTCAGTGGCCAGTAAGGAACAGTACTGGCCACTACTCTACTGACCACTGACGTTCAGCTTCTCCACTTCAGCGCAACTGGACCTGCAATCGGGTGGCGAAACTCCGAGCCCGTGGAGCGGGATTCGAGATAGGCCTGCTTGAGCTGGAAGTACCACTTGGCGGGGCGGTCGGCATCGTCGATCAGCATCAGGTGAGGATTGTGCTTCAGGCCCTCTGCCTGTTTTTCCATGGTCTGGCGATCCTGCTCGACGAATTTCGCAAATACATACTTCAGCAGTTCCGGTCCGAAAGGCAGCCAGCGGAAGATATTCCAGGCGGCAACTACATCGATGCGGCAGTGGCTGCGAGTAATGGGCGTGACTGTGGTCAGGCTGGAGAACCAGTACTTCCCAGCGCGGATCGTCTCCAGGCGCAAGTTGGGTAGAATGAAATCGATGGTGGTCGTGATGGAGTTCGCGTCGGCATACAGCCGCAGCAATTTGTAGGGCGCGCTGTTGGAAGAAGGTGTATGGGCGCTCATGCGGAAACCGTAGGGGATCGGTTCGAAAGCCTTCTGTTTTTCGTGGACGCTGTGGCGGGTGCGCCACCACCAGGCCTGGTGGACAAAAGGCCCATGCGCGGGATCCATGAGCCCGATGATGCCGTGATCGACGCTGACCGGCATATCGGCAATCAGGTAGGCCAGCTTATATCTGTTACCGAATGTCGGAACGCGCGGAGCTGGAACCGGGGGCTCGGCGGCCTTGGTTGTGCCAGCCCCTACCGGCGCAGGCTCAGGCACGAAGACCCAGATGTAATCGTCTCGTTCCTGGCAGGCGAAGCTGCCCGCATAGATGCGATCGATTTTCAGATTCTGGTCCGGAGTGAGGGAGGGAATTTCGCGACACTGTCCCGTGTGGGCGTCGAACTTCCAGCCGTGATAGCTGCATTCGAGCTGTTCGCCGTCGAAGGCGCCGCAGGAAAGGGGCATTCCGCGGTGAGGGCAGGCGTCACGCAAAGCGAAAGCCCGGCCCTGGGCGTCGCGACCAATGATCAGCGGCATTTCGAGCAGCATGGCTTTGACCAGCTTTCGCCGCTGCACGCGACCGCTGGGCAAGGCGCGATACCAGAAGCCAAAGAGCATCGGGGAATCGGGCGCTTGGCGTTGCAGGGGGGAGTCGTTCATTCGATGTGTTTCTTTGTTTCGGCCGTCCCGCCGGGATTTGTTCGTCTTAAGACATGCATACCCGCCACGGAAGTGGCGGGCTATTTTCGGGCGGCCCTCGGGGCCTAGCCAACGGCCGACCCGACCTCAGAGCTCCGCGACGATGTCACGCCCAGACCCAGCCAGGTTCCTTGTCCACGCGAGATGCCTGGCGAGCGTACGCTCTCAGCATGACCACATCCGCCGCGCCCTACTATAGCAGCGTCGCCGATGGGCTGACATGACAAGTAACTATTACCCCGTCGTTTTGGCTCGGATGGTAGCTGGTTTATTTCCAGAAACTTACCGCGATTACTTCAATGGTTCTATGGCCTTTGGATAGATTGCTGAGATCTTCCCACCGACCTATAATCGGAGCACTCTGGTAGACAGTCTCCGTTCAGGTTTCCGGTAGGTAGACGCAGTGGCATGTTGCGCCTGCGTTGGAGCTTATACCGGAATGCTAAAGCGCCTGCATCTCGCCCTGATGGTCACACCCGTAATCGCGAGCTTCCTTTCCATCACCATACTACCAGTGCGGGCAGCGGATGCTTCCGACAACCCTGGAGCTCTCACGGCTACAACCGACGAGCATGGCCGCCGCGTCTGGGTCAACGAATCGACAACGAAACCAAAGCCGGTCCGCCAGAACCAGAGTTGGGCGCCATCCGGGCGGCCACTGGTGTACTGGAGTTCGCGGGATCATCGCTTTAAGCCGGTGCCTCACACCAGTATGCGGGCAGCACGCTCAGCAGCGGCTGAGGTGAACAAAATCCTGCAGAACTCGGGCTCCAATTCGGGCCCATCGGCCAACTTCAACTTCAGCCGTGGCCGATACACGCAGGCGCAGGTGGATGACGCCATTGACCAGGCGGCAACACGGCACAACCTTGATCCCAACCTGGTGCGTGCCGTCATCAAGGTTGAATCGGACTTTAACCCCAACGCTGTATCCCGTAAGGGCGCGATGGGCTTGATGCAGCTAATGCCCAATACGGCGCGGCAGTTGAATGTCACTAACCCTTTCGATCCTGAGCAGAATGTGGACGCCGGCGTGCGCCACTTGAAGCGCTTGCTGGAGAACTATGGCGGCGACGTGAAATTGACCCTGGCCGCGTACAACGCCGGAGCGGGTGCGGTGGCACGCAGCGCGGGCATTCCGCGCTTCACCGAGACTCGCAAGTACGTTAAGCGGATCACGGACCTGTATTACAGCGGCTCTTCCGAGGTCCGGGTTCTCGGCAGCCCTTCACGCGAACCCGTGCTGGTTCAACGAGATGAACGGGGTGTGCTGCGCATCAGCAACACCGACTGATGTAGAACGCATCTTTAGAGTGGTAGTTTTCCAGGTTTCTTAGAAAACGCGATACGGGCTAGAAGAAATTGAACAACCCAGGTGGTAGCCTTCGCGCGGTGCGTTGGGGTGCGCTTCTCCTACTGGTGCTGCTCCCCTCGCTGCCGGTCTTTGCGCACCACACCGAAGCATGGGCCCGGGAGCGGTTTGCTGCGGCCGAACACCTGCGGGAGGCGCTCAATAGCAAGCCTGCCGGAGAGCGCACGCGCCATGATTTTCAGGGTGTCCTGGACGCTTACCGTCGCGTCTACCAGGGCTCTCCTACCTCCACCAAGGCTGATGCCAGCGCGGTTTCCGTAGCCGAACTCCTGGTTGAGATGGGACGCCAGTTCGATGACGAGAGTCTCCTGCGCTCGGCCATAAAGCAATATGAATTTCTTCGCCGCGAATATCCTGCGAGCAAATATCGCTTTGACGCGTTGCTCACCATCGGGCAGATCTACAAAGACGATCTCGACGAGCCGGACCAGGCACGCAGCACTTTTGAGGAGTTCCTGAAGCGCTATCCGCACCATCACTTGGCCGATGATGCGCAAACGGAAATAGCCGAGTTGGACCGCAGCGGGACGGCTGAAGCAGCGGCCAAGAGCACGAAACTATCCAACAACGACCAAACTCCCGATGACGGGGCGGATACTGAAAAACGCAGCCAGCTCTCTCATGTCACCGGGGTCCGTTACTGGTCGACGCTCGCTTACACCCGCGTGGCCATCGATCTTGAGCAGAACGTTAAGTTCGACGCGCAACGTCTCAATCACCCGCAGCGAATTTTCTTTGATTTATCCGACACCAGACTGGCGTGGACGCTGGTGGGCAAGAGCTTCGATGTGGACGACGGACTCGTGAAGAAAATCCGTGTGGCGCAGTTCAAGCCCGACAAGACTCGGGTTGTATTGGAAGTGGATGACGCGTCCGAATACAGCGCGTTCCTGGTGTCGAATCCGACACGACTGGTCATCGAGATTCGTAACAAGAAGCCGGCCAAGACTCTGGCCAAAAAAGAACGTCTGAGCATCTCTGGCCACAGGCACGAATCCGGATCCGAAGTTGATTCGGGTGCGGCTGAGCTGTCCCCAGCCGCGGAAAAGGAAGTAGTAGCCATTTCCAAGCCTGACACGAAGGCCGAGGAAAAGCTAGGAAAGCCCGTGTTGCAGGCAGGAGCGGTGCCGAAGCGGATCGTCGAAGCAGACGATGATGATGCTCCTGAGAAGCCAGCCGCTAAATCCCCGCCAGCGATAAAAGCGTCGAAGAGTTCAGATTCGCAGCCCGCAGGCCGGAGGCACGGCAAGCGCAAAGCAGTCGACGGCAACAATGATGAAATTGCCACGCTGGACCCACTCGACCTACCAGTCGAACCAAGATCCTCGGTGGAAGCGATCAGCCCGTTGCGCTCCAAGGCTGCACGTGTAAAAAGCAAATCTCAGAAGAAGCCGACTTCAGCAGAGTTGGCACGGGAAGCTCAACCGACGGCCGCGGGAGACCGCTCGCTGATTCGGGCCTTGGGGCTCAAAATTGGCAGGATTGTTATTGATCCCGGCCACGGCGGGCATGATACGGGCACGATCGGCCCGAACGGACTCGAAGAAAAGAACCTCGTTCTGGATGTCGGCAAGCGCTTGGGCAAGCTGCTCGAGGCGCGGATGGGAGCGGAGGTGGTTTTCACGCGGCAAGACGACACCTTCATCCCGCTGGAAACGCGTACCGCCATCGCTAACCAGGAGCAGGCGGATTTGTTCGTCTCCATTCATGCCAACTCAAGTTCTGATCCCGATGCCCGCGGCGTTGAAACCTATTACTTGAATTTCACGACCAATGCCGATGCTCTGGAGGTAGCGGCGCGCGAGAATCGAGCCTCCGACAAGTCGATCCATGAATTGCAGGATCTGGTAAAGAAGATTGCGCTCAAAGAAAAGGTCGAAGAGTCGCGCGAATTTGCCAGCGACGTGCAGCGCTCGTTGCACCGCGGCTTGGCTATAAAGAGCCCGGCAATTCGCGACCGCGGAGTCAAGAAGGCGCCATTCGTCGTGCTGATTGGCGCAAATATGCCCTCCATCCTGGCGGAGATTTCCTTTGTCAGCAATCCAACCGACGCCCGTAAGCTAAAGACTGCCGAATACCGGCAGCGAATCGCGGAATCGCTCTACAAGGGCATCTCGAGGTATGTGGGTGGCTTAAGCGGAATCAAGGTGGCCAGCCGCATGGGCAAAAGCGAAGGGCAGTAAGACCTTCGTTTCGGCCGAATTCATGCTCGGTGCACGCCAGCTCCTTCGCGGACTTGTGTCTGTTCAGGATGACACGGCGAAGACGCGAATGATTTCCTCGTCACTCCGAGCTTCTTCCCTCTTGTCATTCAAGCGGAGCGAGAAATCTGCTTTTCTCGTATTCGCGAAGACAGCGGATTCCTCACCAGCTGAAGCCGGTTCGGAAAGACAAGCGTTGGTGTGGTCGACGGCGAAAGGCAGAGACTCTTCGCTTCGCTCAGAGTTTATGACTCTATTGATTTCGTGCAAATTGCCATGCTGAAAACAAAGCAGCTTACGCGCGAGAAAGTCGCTAATTTTCAAAAAAGTCACAAGCTCTCAGGATGACAACCTACCTGCCTCAGCCGAAACCTGCTTTAGTGTCGACCCCGATTTGTAGCCTCTCTGGAAACTTTCTTCCCGGCTCTGTAGTCTAATTAGAGGGCGGAAAACAACGCATTCTTGTGTCCTGATGAAATCCCTAGCAATCTCGATTCTTCTGCTTCTGGCTGCTGCCGGCATGTCGGCGGCGACGGGGCGACCGCCTGTCCTGCCCAAAGATTTTGCCGGCTGGCGCATGCAAGGGACAGCCAAGACCAGTACCGATCCTGGGGTGGCCGACCCTGCGTACGCGTCTTTGCTGAAAGAGTACGGCTTCACTGACTTGGAATCGGCGAATTACCGGCGTGATGATGGCCGCACCCTGGCGATCAAAGCGGCGCGTTTCGAGAGCACCAGCGGAGCGGTTGGCGCTTATACCTTCTACCGGCAACCCGGAATGCAGAAGGAACAGATCGGCGATTGGGGATCGTCTTTTAATCAGCGCATTCTCTTCTTTCGCGGAAACGTCCTCATTGATGCAGTATTCGATCGGGTCACGGCAATGTCGGCAGCGGAACTGCGGCAACTAGCCGGACTTCTGCCACGGCCGACCGGCAGCACGGCGAACACGCCGCCGATCTTGGCCTACATGCCGAGCTCAGGGCGTATCAAGAATACGGAGAAATACGTGATCGGGCCGCTGGCGCTGTCTCAATTGTCCTCTCCGATTCCCGTGCCCCTGGTGGATTTCGCGGCGGGCGCGGAAGTCGTGATGGCGAAATACTCCAGCGCGGGTGGCGACGCCACGTTGATGGTAATCAACTACCCGACGCCGCAAATCGCCGCTGAACACATGCGGCGCATCGACGCCACTCAGGGAAACACGCAGCCATCACCGGGAGTGGCTTCGATCGTGGATGCAGGACCGTTCTTCGACAAGCGGAGCGGACCACTGCTGGTCATCGCCTCCGGGCCTGTTTCGCAGACGGAAGCAAGGTCGTTGCTGGGTTCGGTGAACTACGATGCCGACGTCACCTGGAACGAGAACACGTTCTTTGACAAGAAGAACAATCTTGCCAACTTGCTGGTGAACATCATCATCCTGTGCGCGATCCTGATTGGGCTCGCGCTGGTGGCAGGAGTGGCTTTTGGTGGTCTGCGCATCGCCATCAAGCGTCTGCTCCCGGACCGCATCTTCGATCGCCGGGAGGAGATGGAATTCATCTCTCTGCATCTGGAAGAAAGCCCGGTCCAGCCCTCCGATTCCGGAGCTAAGTTCCTCAATTGAAGCCGGTTAGCTAAGCCAAATGCCGGTTTATCTCAAAATGGAGCATTTCCAGAGGCATGTTGACACCTTCCTTAAGTAACTGAAAACAAAGCCATTTAATTCCTAGAAATTTGTTGACACGCGGGTTTTTCGGCTCATAAGATTTCGCCAGAAAGTTTTGACGGATTTTTGCCTCCGTTGGAACTATTCTCCCTTGAAGAAAAGGCTGCCCGCGTTGCCGGGTGGCCTTTTCGTTTGACCTAGTTCTTACCAGGAAGCAGGCTCTGCGTTTCCGGTTCTCGCTTCTCCCCGAAGGAACTCATGACAATCATCCCGCGTATCATGAGAGACTTCGTATGTTCTCGGGAGGGCTTATGTTTTGCGATCAATGTGGCGCGCCTCTGCAAGGCGGCCAGCAGCATTGCGCGCGTTGCGGCAAACCCGTGATTGGTCGCGTTGAGGCGATCTATGTTCAGAAAAACCGGGTGCAGGAACACGTACGCCTGCTCGGCATTCTTTGGATGGCGTACTCGGCCTTAAACGTTGTCGGTGGAATCATCCTGGTCGTGATTTCCAACACTCTGTTCGGGCGCTTGAGCCATGCGGGACCACCTCCGGAAGTCACGATGTGGCTGCGTCCGTTCCTTACCGTCATCGGATGCTTGATCCTGGCGAAAGCCGCTGCCGGTCTTATTGCGGGTTGGGGCTTGCTGCAGCGCGAACCTTGGGGAAGGATTCTGACCCTGGTCGTGGGTTTCATCTCGCTGTTCAACATTCCTATCGGGACAGCACTGGGCGTCTACACACTTTGGGTGCTGCTGCCAGCGCGATCGGACGAGGAGTATCGCGCGTTTTCGCAGGCGCAAGCAGCGTAGCGTGCGAAGCTTACGCCGCTGTCTGGCTCGCGAAAGGCTCAATTGCAGGAATCGGCAGCGAGCTTTAGAATCCACTCAGGGCCGACGTAGCTCAGTTGGTAGAGCAGCCGATTCGTAATCGGCAGGTCAGCGGTTCAAGTCCGCTCGTCGGCTCCAGGATTTCTGCTTTCCCGCTAGCCACTCATCCCCTGCAATGGTAACCGTCCAGTACTAGGTGTTTCTGCCGCGCAGTTTCCCACCGCCAAGCCTGTCGCCACTCGGGCCACGCCTTCGGTAACTTGCCGGAAAAGCAAGAGAAAGACGATACAAAGAGCAGCCGTCAGAAGGTTCGGGCAGCAATTGCACTCGACGCACGATCCTTCGCGGACGTGCTTCCGCCGAGGATGGCGACATTCAAGTCGGAGCAGTAACGTTTCGTTCCTAACAAGTTTTTGGGGAGTCGGGATTGCGACAGTTGTTGGCCGGTAGTCTTATCTTTTTCTGCTTTTGCAGCGTAGCGTTCACCCAGGGACCTCGCGAGACCAGGTCCATTGAACCAGTCCTCACCAGCCCAGTGGCGAATGTACAACCAGCTTCGGTGCCGGACGCGCCGTCAACCCACGCAAAATTTTGGGACCGGCCCAATATCCTGCTGGCCAGCGGCGTGGCCGGAACAACTGCTTTGGACTTTGCCGCCACCCAGCGCAACCTATCCGGGCCTTCCGGAGGAACCGAATACAATCCGTTGGCTCGGATTTTTACCGGAAGCACTCCGGGAAGGGTGGCTTACTTCAGCGGGGCGGCCGCGAGCACAGTTGGCCTGAGTTACCTGCTTCACAAGCTCGGACACCACAAGATGGAACGCGCCACGCTGATGATCGGGATCGGTTGCTCGACCCAGGGCGCGCTCTACAGTTTCTTGCATCATTGAGAATCGCACCGCTTGCGCTTCCGCTGAAAATCTAGTATTTTCTGAAACGAACTGGACCCCCAAGAACTCCCTTCCACCGTTACTCCTATGGGCCTTGTCATCCGTCCTTCCAAGATTCACGCCACCGGCTGCTACACGACCACTCCCATTGCAGAGGGGACTTTCATCGTGGAGTACACCGGACCCCGTTTAACCGCCGAAGAGGCCGAGGCTCGCTACGGTGACCAAGAAGAAACCTATCTGTTCGGTCTGGATGATGGGAAACACGTGATTGACGGCTTCGGCGAGGCTGCCTTCATCAATCACTCCTGCGATCCCAACTGCGAGACGGACGAAATCGAGGGGCGGGTCTGGATCATTGCGGCGCGGGATATAGCCGCCGGCGAAGAACTCACCTATGACTACAACCTCTATGACGGCGAACTGGACGACGACCAGCCTTGCCTCTGCGGCGCCGCCGGTTGCCGCGGAACTCTGTGGGGCGAGGAAGAACTCGCCCGGCGGGCAAAACTCGCCGAGCGCGTTGCCAGCTGAAAGTTTCCGAGAAGCATTTGACGTCTCGCCAGGGTGCCCGTCACTCTCCGATCCAAGCGCCTAGTCCGCGGAGGGAATCAACGTGGTCACAGATGATCTTGGTGGCTCCCACAATGGGTATCGCGAGAATAAGTCCCATAGCTCCCCAAATCCAGGCCCAGAAAAGTAACGCCAGGGTCACAGCCAGCGGGTTGAGCCGCAAACGTCTTCCGACAACTTTGGGATAAAGGGCGTTCATCGTCACCACATGCAACCCAACGACGGTGATGGCCACCATCAATGCCCCAGTCCTGCTCAAGGACTCGATACCACCCGCGAGAGGGGGTAGCAGGGCGATGAATACGCCGAGATACGGGATCAGGCTTACGAAGCCGCTGATCACGCCCATGAAGTAGAAGTACTTGATGCCGAGAATCCAAAAAACCAGGATGCTGACCGTAGAGTTAACCAGACCAACAACAACATTCCCGACCAGGAAGCTGCGAATCATGTTCGAGATCCTGGCGATGGTGCGGTGGGCTAAAAGACGGTGCTCCTTCGGAAACAAGTGCACCGTAGCGAGGTGAGCGTGGTCTTTCCAGGTAAGCATGAAAAACACCAGAAAAGGGACAAAGCTGATGGCCAGCAGAATCTCTATCAGCGTACTGCCGCTTTCCGAAAGGAACTGCGATATGCCGGGCTGCGCTCGCACTCTGACCGGAACTACTTTCTCGTCCTTCTGAGGCGGCGTGACTACCGCACGCGTGCTCTCCTCTATTTTTGAGGTTTGAGAGCGGACCTTACCGACCGTCGCTCGAAGCTTGCTGGAATACCTTGGCACGTCACCGGCGAAATCCACCGCACGGTTAAAGAAGAAATGACTCAGTCCAGCGACCAGGGCAAGCATCAAGAGCACAGCAATGAGGGATCCGGCAGCGCGTGGAACTTTCCGTCTGCCCAGTTGGTCAACCAAGGGCTTCCGGAGAAAAGCAAGTAGAGTGGAGGTCAGGGTCGTGATCAGTACAAGCTTGAGAAAGTAGATGAGCCCGAGTACGGCGACGACTGCGACCACAATCTGCGCGACGGAACCGGCCTTGATCGAGGCATGCAGCACTTCCTCTTCTTCTGTCGATCCTGCTGCAGCGACCGCTTTCGGTATTTCTGTGACATGGTCAACGGATGACGCAAGATCTCCATCCAGCAGCGCGGCCCGGGATAAACCGTTACATCCCAATGAGAGTCTGCAGTTCGCGTGATGCTAACGTCCATACCGCGTTTGCTGTAGCGTTGTCAGCGAGTTGCAAGGGCACAACGCCAGGGTTACCGAAGTCATCGCCGGACCGCCCCTAAGAGGCGAAAACGCCCGTCTGGCGCGGTAAGATGAGGCGCGCGGTCTAGGTGTGTTTGACGGCGCTCCCATGACCACGGCGAAGGACTCCACTTTCGGTCGCTACGAGATTCTGGCAGAGGTTGGTCGTGGAGCCATGGGTGTGGTCTACAAAGCCCGTGACCCTAAAATCAACCGCCTGGTTGCCATTAAAACCATTGCCATTGTGGGCCAGAATTCTGAGCAAGAAGGGGAGTACCGGGAGCGATTTTTTATGGAGGCTCAGGCCGCGGGACAGCTCTCTCATCCTTGCATCGTCACCATCTTCGATGTCGGCGAAGAACTGGACAGCATGACGCCGTACATCGTGATGGAGTATGTCGAAGGCAGGTCGCTGGAAGATTTGCTCTCTAAGGAGGGCCAAAAAATTCCGGTAGAAGAGTCCCTGGCACTCGCGCAGGAACTAGCCGAAAGCATGGACTACGCCCATGCCCACAGAATCGTTCATCGCGATATCAAGCCCGCCAACATCATCATTACCCGGGATGGCCATCCCAAGATAGCCGATTTCGGAATTGCGAAACTGAACATCTCGAGCGCGACCACCCAAACGCAGGTAATAGGTACTCCCGCCTACATGTCGCCAGAGCAATTGCATGGTGATCCCGTCGACGGACGGTCAGATCTGTTCTCGCTGGGCTGCGTTCTGTATACGATGCTGACCGGCTATCGCCCGTTCCAGGGTAATAGCGCGCTGACGGTTTCCTTCAAGGTGGTCAACCGGGAACCGGTGCCAGTCTCTGCGCTCGACTCGGAACTGTCACCAGACATTGATTACATCATCTCGCGCGCTCTGGCCAAAGACGTCAGCCAGCGTTATCAAACCGGGATGGAGATGGCGCTGGACCTAGAGGACGTCCGTAACGGATTTCTGCCGCGCAGCACGATGGGTGCATTGCCGCCCAAAGCCGATATTAAGCAAAGTTCGTTGGACACTTGTGGCTTGAGCACCGTGAAATTCTCTTTGCCGCTGCCGCCCCGAGCTCGGGGGGGGTCAAAAATCCCTCAGCCCAGCTACGGCTGGCCACTCTGGCAATACGCCGCAATTGCAGTGATGGCCATCGGCGTCCTGGGAATTGCCTCTGCCATGTTCCGCCTGCCTGCCTCAATCGAAATATTCAGGATTCTCAAGAACGAGCCAGTTGGGCCTCCCTCCTTGGCAGCACCCGCGCCGAATCGAGAACCTGCGGTACCGGTTCCGACCGCGGCTGCCCCAAGCGCAAGCACCGCTGAGTTGCCGAAGCAGGACCTGGCTGATTCGACGGCAACACCGGCACCTACGAAAGCGGTAGCGACGCCAATCGGGAACAAGAAGACGGCGGGCCGCAAGAGCAAAGTTCTTTCCGTTGGCAAGCCGGCTACGAAGATTGCGGGCTCGGAAAGTGGAAGTGAGCAAGCATCTACTCCGGCAAGACCCTCCGCACAAGCCGCGCTTTCGACTCTGCACATGCGGGTGGAACATCATTTTCCTGAAGCCCGGATTCTGATGTGGATCGATGACAAGCTCACTTACACACACACCCTGGGGGGAACGGTGAAGAAGCGATTAGTTGTGTTCAAAGGAGTCCGAGGCTTCGAGTCAGAATCCTTCCTCGTGGAGGCGGGGAACCACAACGTGCGCGTGCGGGTTCAATCCTCTGACAATTCCTACGACCAGACAGCCAATATCTCTGGACCTTTTCCCGAGGCCGGTGAGAGGGCTCTGGGTATTGCCTGCGGCAAGCACGAACTGAAGCTGACGCTGCAGTAGAGACGCTCCTTTTTCCTGTTATCTCCTGCTATTTCCACAGCAGTTTCTGCTTGCTAAAGAGCGGCGAAGTTGCTGATAATACTCGCGAGAGACCCCTAAAAGCCGTGTATCGATATAGTCGAACGGACCTGCTGCGAATTCTGCGCATCACAACGCGGCAGTTGGCGGGATGGGAGCGGGCCGACCTGGTTGCCGTCGCCGACAGCTACTCGTTTTTTGATCTCGTGCAAATCAAGAAAGTGCGTGACCTGTGCGCACAAAAGGTGCGTCCAGGTGTTATCCGCCAGTCGCTGCAGGCGATGCTCAAGCAGGTAGCCGGCATGGAGAATCCCCTGCTGGAGGCAGGCGCCTACACCACGGGGCATCGCGTCGCCTTCCGCCATGAGGGTAAACTACTGGAGCCCATTGCCGGGCAGTTCCTCATGGATTTCTCGGCAAAAGAAAAAGTCGTATCGAGCAAGGTCTCCGCGCCGCCCAAGCCCGTGCCGGTGGGAAAGAACGCTGCGGAGTTGTTCGCCCGCGGAATAGCGCTGGAAGAAGATCCCAGCATGCAGGCGGAAGCGATTGCTGTCTACGAAAAGGTGCTGGAAATGGAACCTGGCCACGCTGCTGCCCACATCAACCTCGGAACCCTTCACTACAATCGGCAAGAGTACCAGGCTGCGGAAAAGCACTATCGTGCCGCCATCGAAATCGACGCGCGTTACGCGCTGGCCTACTTCGACCTGGGCAATGTTCTGGACGAAACTGGCCGGGTGAACGACGCCATCCAGGCCTATGCGACAGCCCTGCAACTGGCCCCCACGTACGCTGATGCGCATTACAACCTCGCCCTCGCCTACGAGAAGACGCGCGAGCCACGCAAGGCGCTGAAACACTGGCAGGCCTATGTAAAGCTGGACTCCACGGGCCCTTGGGCCATCCACGCGCGCAATCAGATCCAGCGCATTCTCGAGGCCGATCCGTTGAAGCTAGTCCGCCTCCGTCGAGATTAGTTTCCCTCTACAATTCGGTGCTGCACCCCAGATCCTTCGGGACCTGAGCGCCCCTCCAAATGACGGCATTTTTCCATGCGCTCCGCGCGAGATACTTGGCAGACAAGCGTCCGCTCAACGATGATGACGACATTTTTTGGCGCAACGGGCGTTGCAGAGCAAGTGCTAGAATTCCTGGTTCCTCATTTCTTCGCTGAAGGGTACTCATATATGCCCGAAGCAACTTTGACTGCAGAACATCCCACTCCACTTAATGCACTGACCGACGACGAAATCCTATTCCGCGACAACATCCGGCAGTTTGCCGACGAGAAGGTGCGTCCCCTGTCCAAAGAAATGGATGAGAAGGGCGTCTTTGACCAGGGTCTGGTCCAGCAGTTCTTCCAGCTCGGCCTGATGGGAATCGAGGTTCCTGAGCAGTATGGCGGCGGAGCTGGCTCCTTCTTTGAGGCCATTCTGGCTGTCGAAGAACTTTCCCGGGTGGACGCCTCGGCCGGGGTCGTGGTTGACGTTCAAAATACGCTGGTCAACAACGCTCTGCTGCGCTGGTCCAGTGAAGAGCAGAAGAAGCGTTATTTGCCCAAGCTGACGGCCGACACCGTTGGCGCTTACGCCCTCAGCGAAGCGGGCTCCGGGTCGGATGCATTCGCACTGCAAACCCGGGCGGAACTCAAGGGTAGCGACTACGTGCTGAACGGGCGCAAGCTTTGGATCACCAACGGTAAGGAAGCGGGGGTCTTCGTCCTGTTTGCCACGATCGATCCGGCGGCCGGCTACAAGGGAATTACCGCTTTCATCATCGAAAAAAAAATTCCCGGATTCACCGTCGGCAAGAAAGAAGACAAGCTGGGAATTCGCGCCTCGTCAACCTGCGAACTGATTCTGGAAGACTGTCGCGTGCCCAAAGCAAACGTTCTGGGCGAAGCTGGCAAGGGGTACAAGATCGCGATCGAGACGCTGAACGAAGGTCGAATCGGAATTGGCGCGCAGATGGTGGGCGTCGCGCGGGGAGCGTGGGATTACTCCTGCAAGTACGCTCAGGAACGCAAACAGTTCGGAAAACCTATCGCCGATTTCCAGGGTATCCAGTTTCAGGTGGCTCAGATGGCGACGGAAATTGAAGCGGCACGCCTCATGGTGTACAACGCTGCGCGCATGAAAGATGCGGGCATGAACTTCGTCAAGGAAGCCGCCATGACCAAGCTGTTCTGTTCCCAGGTGGCGGAGCGCGTGACTTCTCTGGCTATCGAGATCTACGGCGGCTACGGGTTCACCAAGGATTATCCTGTCGAGAAATACTGGCGTGACTCAAAGATCGGGAAGATTTACGAAGGGACGTCGAATATGCAGCTGCAAACCATCGCCAAGCTGGTGCTGGGGGGAAGGTAGATCAGCCAGACTGGCGACGGAGCCATATCGGGAAAATCCTTGTTGGACAAGGCTTTTGGAGAGGTCCACTGGAACAGGGTAGGGCATCATAAATCACATCCGTAACGAATGCTGGTTACCGCTTATGTGCAGCGAGTTGCAGTCGGAGGGGGCCCGTCCGGCCGGCAATTTGCATGTAACTAATTTTGATTCAGCCACTTAGGTTTGAGACAACTGATGGTGCATTAGCTGCAATCTGAAGATTTGCCTGCTGCTTTTTGGGGCCCAGATCGGGGTGCTGCGTGCTGTCGCCAGAGACACTGAATGAAACGTTGACCGAGCCTAAGAAGAAAATTTCATTGCTCCCGGCGCTCACCGTACTGTTTGTGATCTCCTACAGCCTGATGACCATGCTGATTATCGAGCAGGGGGACACGATCAACTCGCAACGCTGGCTGATCAAACAGTTGTTTATGGACAGCAGCGAATTGACAGCACTCAAGGGAAAGGCCTTCCAGCAGCAGAACGCCGAGGCTCAGGCCCAAGCCAAGGCAGGCGCCAAGACCCAGGCGCAAACCCCGTCGCAACAGGTTCCAGCCCTGCCCCAGGCAAAAGAGAATGCGAACACCAACAAAGCCCGGAAGGCTGCTCCCCAGCATCCTCCCAAGCCAGCTTCGGATATTACAGACGCGCGTCGGATTGTGGTTTCAATTTGATTGACCCTGCGAGAAACGAATGAAGACCCTGGTGGTAGGACTTCTTCTGTTTTCCATCCCCGGCTTCCGGATTACCCCGTCTCCCAAGAAACCCGCCGACCCTGTGGTGGCTCAAAGCCAACAGAAAGGGCGGTGGTACCTCGCTGAAAGCGGGCATGCAGTGTTCTGCTCGGGTCCGGTCATTACCGTCAACATGGGCGATGGCGGACTTCGCAAGGTGGCTACCTACTGCCGAGGCAGCAAGCCGCTGGTACCATTGAAAGACTAGAAGGTGATTCTGGCGATTCAGGATCTGGCTTCAGCTTAGTCAATCGAAGACACTCCCTTTGGCTTTCACTTCCTGATTCTTCTACAAACTCACCATCGTTCCAAACATCCAAGAATGGACTTCAAAATTTAGGCACTTAGGCACTAAGGAGGCGAGCGCATGGCCTCAGACCCGATTCCCGAGCCCCTCAGGCACCAGGAAGCTGATAGAGAACGAGAACCCGAATTCTCGTCCTGGCAACGCGAGGTGCGTCGGATCGAAGGACCAGCTCATAACAGAAGGTTTAACCCGCGACTCAACCAGGCGGCCGAGGCAATCGGAACCGCATTGGGAGAAGCTGTAAACACAGCGCGGGAAGCGTCACGTCAAGGCGCCGGAGTGGCGGATGAGTCGAAACCGGCAGCCCAGGATAAGGTGACCAAGTTTAGGGAGCGTACTTCCGAGACGCTGGACGAAGTTCGGGACAGTTCAGCTCGGGCTTACGAAGACGCCCGGGAAAAACTTGCAAAAATTGTCGAGAACGCACGCCACCAGGCCCGCCACCTGGCCGATCAATACCTTCTACACATTATCGCCGTCGCCGCAGGGGTGGGTTTCGTCGCAGGCATGCTGTTGCGAATCTGGAGGTGCGCACGTGATTAACGAGACAAGATATGGCGAGAGAAACGGCCGCACCCTGGCTGACGTCCTGTCTGAGATCAAGGACGAACTAAAGGAATTCCTGCAGACCCGCGTACAAATGCTGGTCTCGGAACTCGGAGAATCTCTGAAGAACTCGAAGAGCGCAGCGATTTTGGGCGGAGCGGCCCTGTTCGTATTGGCAACCGCGTGGCTGTTGCTCAACCTCGCCCTGGTTGGACTGGTCGCTGTGGCATTCTGGGGAAGCGCTTACGCCTGGTTTTTCGGGTTCCTGATTGTCGGGCTGTTCTGGGCCATTGTGGGTGGCATGCTGGGTCTGGCGGCTCAGCGACCATTGCGCGGTTTAGCGCCTAGAAAAACCATCCAGGTCCTGAAGGAAGACAAAATTTGGCTGCAACAGGAAGCAAGGAGTCACGTATGAGCACCCAACCGGCTTACACACCGGAATTACGCGCCGCAGATCAACGCAGACAAATTCACAGTTCACTCACTGAATTGATGTCACAGCTAGGGGAAAAGCTTGATGGGAAGCGGAATCTGCGTCCCCGGGTTCCGGTACTCTCGGGGGCGGCTGCCGTTTTTGGCCTCTTGATGGGATACGGTTTCGCGGGCATCTTCACGTGCCAGTAAATTCTGCGCCTTCGACAAACAGGCCCCAATCTCGCCGATCAACGGCTCTCAGGAGAAGACCATGCCAGTTGTGAACAGCGTAGCCGGCGCCCTAAGCCGCCGAATGTCCAAAAACATCTCGCCCAAAGGCCATGCCATAGCGGATTACATCGGAGTTGCAGCTTTCTTCATTAGCGGAGCACTCTTCTGGCGACGCAACCAGCGAGCGGCTATGAGCGCCTTCATCTGCGGCGGCGCCGAACTGGCGTTGAACCTGCTGACGGATTATCCCGGCGGCGTGAAACCAGCTCTCAGCCTGCCAACCCACGCCAAGCTTGACTTGGGGCTTGCCGCGGTCACCGCGGGCATGCCGGAGTTCATGGACTTTGAGGATGAGCGGGAAAAAGGATTCTTCCTGGTCCAAAGCGGCGCGATGACGGTGCTGACGAACCTCACCGAGTTCCACCCGCAGCGCATTTTCGTGGAGAGGATTCGAAAAGCGGCGTAATCGGATTGCTTCCGAAAGTTCACGGCCAAAGATGTCGTCGTCCTGAACCGGCGTCAGCCGGGGAAGAGCCTGCCCTGAGCGAAGAGGAGCGCAGCGAACGCGAGTCGAAGGCATCTCGCCTGTACAGCGGCGCTGACCCAAATCCGGTACATTGTCTACATGCCGAAGTTCGAGAAGCATATCTTTGTGTGCTGCAACCAGCGGCCGACGGGACATCCGCGCGGGTGCTGTGATCCTGAGGGCAAAGCCGAACTGCAGTGGATCTTCAAACAGAGACTCGCGGAACGCGGTTTGAAACACCAAGTGCGGGCTAACAAGTCGGGCTGCCTGGACCAATGTGAGCACGGTCCCAATCTGGTCGTCTATCCGGAAGGCGTGTGGTACGGCCGGGTCACCGCCGCCGATGTCGATGAGATTATCGATTCCCACATCATCGGCGGTCATCCAGTCGAGAGGCTAGTGCTGCCGGACTCGTGTATCAACGCACCCAGTTGTGAACACAAGAGACCGAAGCCTGGGAAGCCGGATCAGAGCTGAAGATTCGCGGATCTCGGCATTTTCGGATCTCGAGGTGTAACGCTGCGGTTCGTAGAGCCAGGGAATCAGCAGAGGAAGAACATTAAATTGCGCGACAGACTTCCTGCGGATGAGCGTATAGCTCGATGCCCAGCGTGATATCGACCCCAATGCACTGGCGCGCCTGGCCCGACTCGAACGGGCGACCCTCTGCTTAGAAGGCAGATGCTCTATCCACCTGAGCTACAGGCGCACTCACAATGACGGTGACGCTCTAGTGTAAAGCGTGCAAGCCATTTTACTCCACTCCCAATCCGAGATTGCGAGTCCGCATCCTGCCGGCCTAGCAGAAAACTAGTTAGCGGTCAGTTGCGGGTGTCCCGGGCTTCAGCAGAATCCGATGCTCTATCCGTTTTGAGCTATGCGCCCGCCGTTTTCAATCTAGCACAGAACAAACCACTTAGTTCTTCTCCGAAAGCTGAGCCCACCCCCCGCCGGGGGTCAGAGCTGAGGTGAGCCGGATCGAGCCCGGCCAGCTACAAACCTACCCGGTTTTCCGCCCCGCACTACCGTTTTCTTCTGCTTGAAACCCCTAAAACACTCGGATGTACTATCGGGTAGGTGGTGCTAGCATCGGAGAGTCAGTGAAGGGAACGCTTGCCAGTTGGAGTTAATTCACTGATTTTGCAAGGGATGTGCTTCCTATGGCTGCCCGCATCCTTATCGCCGACGACAACCCTCACATGCGGCAGGTACTCCGTAATCTGCTCGAGCAGAATCCTGACTGGGAAATCTGCGGCGAGGCGGCGGATGGCCGAGATGCCATTTTCAAGGCTCAGCAACTCCATCCTGACCTGATTATCCTTGACTTCCTGATGCCGGGAATGAACGGCTTGGATGCCGCTCGGGAGATCGAGAAAGCGGTTCCCGGCACACCCATCCTTATGTGCACCATGTACCTCTCGCGGCAACTCGCCGAGATTGCCAAGCGCGCTGGGTTGCGCGGGGCCGTTCCGAAGGAGGGAGTTGAACTGCTCGCCCGTGGCGTCGAAGCACTCCTCCGCAAAGAAACCTTCTTTGCTGCGCCGAACTGAGTAGCCCGAATCCCACCAAAAGCCCTCCACGAATTTTCCGATCATCGGCGTTCCATGCGGGGAATCCTTCTGCTCGGCAACCAAAACGAACTTGCATGGGACCGGAGTTTCTGAAGTAATAGCCAGCAAAATCCAGAATGATGACTGCGCAAACGTCGCGGCTGGCTTACATCGATTGGATGCGGGGCTTGGCCTGCGTCCTGATGTTCCAGACGCACTGCTATGACTCGTGGCTCGGCGGCGATGCGCGCAAGTCAACTTTCTTTATGTGGTCGCAGTTGGGCGGAACCCTTCCCGCTCCGCTCTTTCTCTTTTTGGCTGGCATCTCTTTTGCGTTGGTGACGGACAAACTTCATAAGTGCGGCATGCCGGTTCATCAGATCGCCACTACGACGATTCGGCGCGGTGCTGAGATCTTCGGCTTGGGTTTGTTATTGCGGGTGCAGGAATATGTGCTGGCCTGGGGCTGGTCGCCGTGGACTGACTTGTTTCGCGTCGACATTCTCAACGCCATTGGATTGTCGATGATGCTCATGGGATTGGTCTGCTGGGCGGTTCTGGCGCGATGCCACGATGGACATGCGCGATTCGGTCTGGCCGGGACCGCGGGCTCAGTGGGATTGGGAATTTCCTTGCTGACCCCGCTCATCTGGACTACATGGCAGCCGCGTTGGCTGCCTTGGCCGCTGGAGTCATATATCAATGGCGTGCACAACCTGGGGCAGCCTCAACCCTGGCTCTTCCCCATCTTTCCATGGACGGCTTTTGCCTTCGTCGGGCTGGCCGTGGGATTTCTGTTACTCAGCGAGTGGGGACGTAAGGGCGAATTTCTGACTTTCGTAGTCACCGGCGCGATTGGCATCGCCACCATCGAACTGGCGCGCTGGCTCGATCGTCAACATCAAATCTATCCCGTGTACGACTTCTGGCACACCAGTCCTAATTTCTTCCTGATTCGCGTGGGCATTCTCGTGGGAATTCTGTCGGCCAGCTATGCCTGGTGCCGCTGGGGCCCCGCGCGCCGGGCATTCAGTCCGTTAATTCAGCTTGGACACACTTCCCTGCTGGTCTATTGGGTACACATCGAATTTGTTTACGGACGTTTCTCCATTCTTACCAAGAAAGGGATGAGCATTCGCGCGGCCTCCCTGGGGTTGCTGACGATCTTTGTGGCCATGTTGTTTCTGTCCTTAGGGAGGACGCGTTTGAAAGGCCGAGGACTCGAACTGTGGGCCCGGGTGCGGCATCCCGTGCGCGCGCTTTAGGATTTGGCAGAGTGACTTGCGGAAAGCTGTCGAATGGCGTTTTCGACTAGCTGGAGAGCAATGGCCCAGCGCTGGCGCGCGTGCTTCTCTTCGTCGCCATAGCCAAAGAGGTAGAAAGTGATGTAGAAGCCTTTGCGAGTCTCGTCCGAACTGTCCTGGTGGTAATAGCAGCGGCGCAGGAGGAACTCTGCCGAAGCCGGGATTTCGGGAACCCGTTTCAATAGTTCCGTGATTCGACGGGCAAATTGTTCGTGCTCGGCAAAGGAATAACGCTTCGCTGGATCCGCGAAGATGAAATCCACATAGCCTCCGAACTTACCGGCGGCGCCAAAGATTTCTTCCTCCGGATTGATGTCGCTGGAAAACCAGGCATCGCACTTGGCTGTTTCCAAAGCGCTGGATGGTGAGTTCACGGCCAGAAGGAATTCCGCCAACCCCGGCAGACGTGCGGCCTCTTCAACATTGGCAAGAAGATCGGGGTGACGCTTGAGATCGAAATAGCGCGGCTGACCGGGGGCAGTCGACCAGGGGAATTCCAGCGCCTCGTCTTCGGCTCCCAGCTCGACAGCAAAATCAACCTGCACGCGGCCATCCTAAACGAGCCGCAATGAGGAGCCAGCCACTCAGAATCGGCTCAGAAAATTGACGACCTGGCGCTCGGCCCACCGGCCGTCATATCCATTGGGTTCGGCCAGAAAAGAGCAGTGGCCGCCATCGTCGGTTTCCTGGAAGATGATGTGCAGGTTGGCCGCGATCCGCGCTCGCGTTTCTGGAGTGATGCGAATAAAAGGATCGTTGGCAGCGTGCAGGATCAGCGTGGGTAAGGCGATTCGATCCACCACCCGCGAAGCAGAAGAGCGTTGATAGTAGTCTTCAGCGCCGGCAAATCCGCAGTAATAGGCGGTGACCTTGTCGTCAAAATCGCGCAGAGACCTGACGCCCCGCCCGCGCGCGACTTCGAAGTGCCGGGGAAAGAACTTCGCTTTCTCGCGCAGACGGCGGCGCAGTTTCCACAGAAAGTAGTACTCGTACAACCGGTTTTCCGGCCGATGAAGGGCGTCGGCCGAAGCCGCCAGATCTATGGACGGACACACGGCGGCTACCGCAGAGAATTGCGGAGGGCCTTCGCTGCCCCATTCGCCTGCGAGTTTCAGCACGAGGTTGCCGCCCATAGAAAATCCAACCAGGGCAAAGCGAGAGAGTTTCTCCTGCGCGACCAGGGTCCTCGCCACTTCGCCAACGTCGTGCGACCGTCCGGAATGATAGAGCGTGGGCGCGAGCCGACCCGTCCCGCCACAGTTGCGCTGATTCATGCGCACGACATTCATTCCTGCAGCCAAGCCCTTCGCCGCGACGCCGACGGCATAGCCGGAATCGCTGGAACCTTCCAAACCGTGAACGACGATAGCTGTCAAGGCCTGCGAACGATTGGGCTGCCAATGGCAATGGCAAAGGATCTTCACGCCGGGCTCGACTTCGATGAGCCGTTCCTCAGAAGGAGCGACGTGAAGCCGGCGTAACAAGAAGAAGCTGGCCAGGGTCTGGCGGTGCCCGCCGCGGAGTAGCCGTCGAGAGCGAAACGCGTCTTTTATTTGCGCCGCGTCCATGAATTGATTTTAAATAATGGAGAGCGGCACGTCGCGGAGATCAGGGAGAGGTCCATGCCCATTTTTGAATACGTCTGTAAAGACTGCAATCACGAATTCGAGGCTCTGGTGTACGGCCAAGATAAGGCCGAGTGCCCCAAGTGTCATAGCAAGAAGCTGGATCCGCAGCTTTCGGTCTTTGCGGTCGCCGCGAAGGGCACCAGTTCTTCCGCGCCGGAGGCGGGCCCTTGCAGCAGCTGCGGCGATCCCCGCGGTCGAGGCTCGTGTTCGCTCCCGGACGTGGATTAGGGGGCCTGAAAATGCTAGATGCAAGGTTACTTCCATCACCGCCACTTCGTGACCGGCGTGCCTTACTTTCATCACCTATCTAAATGACGGGCGTGACTTTCCGCGTCGCCCCGGCTTTCGTAGCATGTCGGCAGTACATGGACCGCCGACGCCAGCCTCGAGTCAACGCTCTGTTGCCGGTCAGGATTTGGGGCGTCGACGCCAATTGCCTTCCTTTCATGCAGTTGGTTACAGCCATGAACATCAGCGAGAATGGTGCCCTGCTCGAAGGGGTGCGCTGCCCACTGAGGCCAGGCGAGGTCGTGGACGTTCAGTACAACCGCATGAAGGCGGAATTCGTGGTGGTGTGGGCCGGGAGACCCGGAACCCACCACGAAGGAGAAATTGGCCTCGAAAGCCTGCCCGCCCAGCCTTGCATCTGGGACGTTTATCTCGACCGCGCTTGCGAGTTTGTTGGCGAAGGATAGCGGAGCCAGCTCTGGTCCGGTCCGCTTAAACAGAACCACCTGGTCACAATCCTCCCTACCCCCGTCAAAGACAGCCGCTGAAATCTCCAGATTGTGGAAGCCGACTGTAGTCTCACCTACTGTTATTCATAGACAAAAGCACACGTCACGCTTGGCTGCGTTCATAAATCATTGAATGTACATCGCTGGAGCTTTGGCCGACAGCTTGCTTTAACGATGTCTAGGTGCGGATTGTGCTGTTCGTTCAAGTGGGGTAAGGCAGCCGGGAGGCGGTCTGACCCTTTCATTTCACTTGACAGATAGACATCGCGACCGCAAAATGTTGCGCCGCATAGAATTTATCGCGCGGGCTGATGTCCCCAGCTGGTTCCCCCGGGGAATAGTGCGGACCTGTATGAGCTGCGTGTTGGGGCAGGGATACTTCGCGTCGTTAGCTGGCAATCGACTTCCTCATATATATCTTGGCATATCTGCGTTCATCGATTTCGAGTGTTGAAATTTCTGTGGAGGAACCAATTACATGCGTAGCATGAAGCTGACTCTGTTTCTCCTTATTGTGCTTTGCGTGGGCAGTAGTTTGTCCCTGTGGGCACAAGCAAGCTCATCCGGTACCGTGGTGGGGACCGTTGCCGACCCTTCGGGGGCGGTGGTTAACGGCGCTACGGTTACCCTTCTGGACAAAGCAACCAACTCCGCGCGTACGGCTACAACCAACGATGCCGGACGCTACATTTTTGTGAACGTGCCACCTGGGACCTACGATGTGACCATCACTAAGCAGGGATTTGCCACCATGAAGGCGCCCGATGTGGCGGTTAAAGTCGGAACTCCCACAACCTTGAACAGCACCCTGCAGGTGGGCGGCACTACGGTCGAAGTGGAAGTAAAGGCCGCTGGCACCGAACTGCAAACCATGAACGCCACAGTGGGCAACACGATCACGGGTGTCGCGCTGGACTCTCTCCCTAGCCTGAACCGTGACATCGCTACCTTTGTCGAGCTACAACCAGGAGTCAGTCCTGACGGTAGCGTAGCCGGAGCCGTGGTGGATCAGAGTAGCTTCCAACTCGATGGGGGCAACAACACCAACGACATGGATGGCAGCATGAGCATTTACACGGCCACGTTCGCCGGGGACCCGACCGGCGGCGTTTCCAACCAGAGTAATGCCGTGGCTGCCGGGCCAACTGGCGTGCTGCCTACCCCGTCGGATAGCGTTGAGGAATTCAAGGTCAACAGCGCCAACCAGACCGCCGACTTCAACAGTTCGTCAGGAGCACAGGTGCAGGTGGCTACCCGGCGCGGCACCAACGCATTTCACGGCAGCATTTATGATTACTATTTAGACAATAAATTCTCAGCCAACACTTGGGACAATAACCTCACGGGCACACCGGTGCCAAACTGGCACCGCAGCCGCTTTGGCTTTCGCGTCGGTGGACCGATGTTGCCGAAAATGTTGGGCGGAAGAACCTATTTCTTCTTCAACTACGAGGGCTATCGCTGGCCAAATTCGCAAACATGGGAAAGGATAGTTCCGTCAGCTGCCATGCGAGTAGGCTTGCTGACTTTTGGCGGCACTACCTATAACCTAAACCCCACCCCGACGACTGACCCAACCACGGGAATTACCTATGCAGGTGACGCCGGTTGCAGTAACTTCCCGCAAGGCGTTTGCGATCCCCGGCGCGTAGGAATAAACCCACTGGTGCAGCAGATGTGGACCAAGTACATGCCCATGCCTAATGAACTTGGCTCCGATTGCGGTCAGACGCGTTGCGATGGTCTCAACATACAAGGTTTCAAGGCTAACCTAGCGATCCCGACGACCAGCAACTTCGAAGTTGTTCGGTTGGATCATGATTTTGGCGACAAATGGCACTTCATGGCCAGCTACCGCTACTTCAAGGACAAGATCGCCACCCATGACCAAGTGGATATTGGTGGCTTGTTGCCGGGCGACAAGCTGGGTGTTCCGACCTCCAAGTCAACTGCTCCACAGGTACCTTGGTTCTATGCAGTAGGGTTGACCACAAATATCAGCTCCAACACAACTAACGAGTTTCACTATAACTTCTTGCGCAATTGGTGGGCCTGGAGCAGAGCGGGAGACACCATCCAGTTCCCCGGACAGATCGACGGAGCGCTGGAACCGCTGGGCGAGTCGCGTAACCAGGTACTGGCTCCCTACAACGTGAACACGCAGCAGACGCGTACGCGGTTTTGGGATGGTCAGGACCACATGTTTCGCGACGACGTGAGTACGCTGAAAGGCAACCACCTCTTCCAGTTCGGCGGCACCTATCAGCACAACTTCAACTGGCACCAGCGCACCGACAACGGGGGCGGAATCAACTACCAGCCTGTCTATCAACTCTCCCGGGCGTCCAGCGCCGGAATCGACATGTCGGGATATACCGGGTGCGGAACCAGCTGCGGGCGTGACTACACAGCTGCGCTGGGTATAGTATCCATAGCCCAGCAGGCATACACGCGCTCCGGCCCGAACCTAGCACTCAATCCCCCGTTGACACCCGCGTTTGACCAGAGCACTATTCCTTTCTACAACGTATACTTCAGCGATACCTGGCACATGAAGCCGACGTTCACGCTGACCTACGGTCTGGGATGGACCCTGGAAATGCCTCCAGTGGAGAGGAATGGGAAGCAGATCGAACTGGTTGATTCCGCCAATCAATTGGTGGATACGCAGACATACTTGCACTCACGCGAACAGGCTGCCTTGCAGGGCGAGGTGTACAACCCTCTCGTTGGATTCACTCTCGTTGGCAATTCCGAGAATGGGCGCAAGTATCCTTACAACCCGTTTTATGGTTCCTTCAGTCCGCGTATCGCGGCGGCATGGAACCCGCATTTCGACAGCAATTCCGCGTTCAGCAAAATGTTCGGTCGTGACAGCACGGTCGTTCGCGCCGGCTACGGCCGCATATATGGGCGTCTCAACGGCGTTGATCTGGTGCTGGTGCCATTGCTGGGCACAGGCCTGATCCAGCCCGTGCAGTGCATTGATCCGCTTATGGACCGCACGACTTGCCTTGGTTCAACTAAAGCCACGCCTACCAATGCCTTCCGCGTTGGTGTTGATGGTCCGACGGCTCCGCTGCCTCCCGCCACGGCGACCCTGCCCCAACCCCTATATCCGGGTGTCAACGGCATTGCTGCCGGCGCAGGTGAGGCGCTGGATCCCCGTTTCCGGCCCAATGTGGTGGACTCAATCGACTTCACGATTCAGCGTCAGTTGTCGAGCAAAGTCACGATGGAATTGGGCTACATCGGCCGCTTTATTCATCACGAATACCAGCCGATCAACATCAATGCTGTTCCTTACATGATGAGAGTAGGAGGCCAGCGCTTTGATCAAGCGTATGCAAACATGATGATCCAGTACTGTGGAGGCCTCGCAAATCTCGCTGGTACTCTATGCGCTGCCAATCCAGCTAACGTTACCCCGCAACCCTTCTTCGAGGCAGCATTGGGCGGGCCGAGTTCAGCCTATTGCTCTGGTCATGGCAGCTGTACTGCGGCTGTTATCGCTAACGAGGCGGGGAACCTGGTTACTGACGTGAACAATGACGGCACTTTTGCACCCTTGGCTAACGTATGGAGCCTGTGGAGCGATCTGGACAATGGTGCGTTCATCTTCCCGCGCACCATGATGAACACGCCACTCGCAGGGCCCAATGGCAGTAACGGGCAACTCACCAGCGGCGTGGGCGTCAACGCCAGCATCGGTTACGGAAACTACCAAGGCGGCTTTGTGTCGTTCAAAATGGCAGATTGGCACGGATTGACCACGCAGTCCAACTTTACATGGTCGAAGACGCTCAGTACGGGTGCTGTGGTTCAGGCAACGAGCGAAGCCACCGCTCCAGACCCCTTTAACCTGCGTACCGGCTACGGTCCAACAGGGTTTGATCGTAAGTTCGTTTACAACCTATTCTTTATTTACCAAGCTCCGTTCTATAAGGGACAACAAGGTCCGCTTGGTCGAATCCTGGGCGGTTGGACGTTCTCACCGATTTTCACGGCCGGCAGTGGCGCGCCAATCACCTTGGGTACAATTAACGGTGGCGGCCAGGCCTACGGCGAAGCCGACTCCAGCAACTTCTTCGGTAACGGGAACTCTGAAAACGCAATTCCCGTTGGGCATATCAGCACTGGAGTCAACAAAACACCTGGTCAGTTACCCAATTTGTTCAAGGACCCGGTAGCGGCATATAACATGTTCCGACAGCCTATCCTGGGTTTGGACACCCACAACGGTGGCTGGGGCACTCTTCGCGGCCTGCCCTACTGGAATATGGACCTCGGCGTGAGAAAAAACATCAAGATTACGGAACAGGTGAATGCAGAAGCCCAGTTTGTATTCGTGAATGTTCTGAACCACGTCGTGTTCTATGATCCCGGCCCAGGCGACTATCTCGACACCAGCGGCGGCACGAGCGGTTTCGGCACGCTGCCGGGACAGGGCAACACTCCACGCACAATGGAGTTTGGTATTCGACTCAACTTCTAACGATCGGGCACAAGCCTTTCGGGCCGGGAGCTTGGCTCCCGGCCTTTTTCTTGTGTGCCGAGCATGTTTCGACAGCTCGAGGGTGAGACTCCCTTTGACAACCAGATGGAGGTGAAGTCACAGCGAAGCGCAAGGGTGAAATAACACTCGCCGCGAGGCGGGGCCGAAAGAAGCGCGGAGCAAAGATGCGAGCCGATGAACAAGAACCGGATATGAGGCCTACGGTGGAGGGCGAAGAGGCAAGTGACGACGAAGCATATCCATTGAGCGCACTGGTGGTAAATCCGGCAGTTGTGCATCGAAGGCGGTCGAACTTACCTCGGGAGATCTGCGGCATGTCACGGAATCGGGACTGAGGGTGAAGCGATTCATCCTGACCGTGTCGCAGAAGTCAGCAAAGGGCAAAGTAGGTCATGCAGTCGGCAAGGCTCTCCAAAGCCGAAAGGCGGAGAAACAGATAGGCCAAGCCGGGAACTGTGATCGAAGGCCCGAAGGGTTCCCCGCAGGGGGAATAAAGGAAAGGGCAAGTAAGCGGCGCGACTCATGAGCGGACGGCGGCAGGAAAACCGACCCGAACAAGGAGTGCTGGGCCTTTGAGGTGGAAAGTAGGAGTGATACTCCGAAAACCACCGAGGAAGGGACCGAAACGCCCGTGGCGAAGCGTCAGTCCGAAAGCCTGGCTGGAGCCGAACGACTGATGGAGGAAGTCTGCGAGCTGGAAAACTGCAAGCGGGCGTTACAACGAGTCAAGGCCAATAAAGGGAGCCCGGGAGTGGACGGGATGACCGTCGACGAAATTCCGGAGTACCTGAAGCAGCACGGGCTAGAAATCGGGGAACCGCTACGAAACGGAACCTATCAACCGCGGCCGGTCAAGCGGGTGGAAATCCGGAAGCCGGACGGTCAGGGAGTGCGCAAGTTAAGGCATTCCTTGTGTGCTGGACCGCTTTGTTCCGCAAGCAGTGTTGCAGGTTCTGCAGAAGCGCTGGGATCCGACGTTCTCCGAACACAGCCACGGTTTTCGGATTCGGGAACAGACCCGGAGAACCCGCGGCATCAGCCTGCGGCGGATGGTCAAGGAGATCGCGACTTATCTGCGAGGCTGGCTCGGATACTTCGGGAACTGTCAAACGCCCTCGGTGTTGCAAAGCCTCGAAGCGGGGATACGCCGCCGACTCCGCTCGGTGGTGTGGAAGCAATGGAAGCGCGGACGGACACGATTCCGCGAGCTTCGCAAACGGGGGTCAGCAAGGACCTCGCGGCGAAAGCCGCCGGAAGTCCCCCACGGTCCCTGGCGGCTCGCGAACTCGCCCGCCCTGGCCATTGCCTTACCCAACGCCTACTTTGCCACGCTCGGGCTTCCGCCTCTGGTCGTCCGGTCCTAGCTGAACCCGCCGAACCGCCGTATGCGGACCC
>Ga0209154_1000054_pt1 | contig 80977 bp, 81 predicted proteins | sample GraSoiAngelo_121_FD_185878 | JGI IMG/M metagenome (GOLD analysis project Ga0209154, IMG submission 185878) | Grasslands soil microbial communities from the Angelo Coastal Reserve, California, USA - 14_0919_12_20cm (SPAdes) (version 2) | ecosystem: Environmental > Terrestrial > Soil > Grasslands ... | reverse complement strand
CCGGCTACTCGCGCCAGGTGCTCGACGAGAAGATGGCCGCGGTCCGCGAGACCGGCGCCGCCCTCGTCGTCGCGCCGAACCCGGGGTGCATGCTGCAGATCGCCTCGGGGATCCGCGCCCACGGGCTGGAGATGCAGGTCCGCCACCTCATCGAGCTCCTCGACGGGGCCTATGCGGCGGCCGAGGGGGGCTCCGCGGGAGGGACCCCGCGGGCATGACCGCCGCCCTCGCCGGCCGGGCGCGGGAGATTGTGGGGCCGGACAACCTGCTCGACGATCCCGCGGCCCTGGTCGCGTATACCGTCGACGGCATCCGCCCCGCCGCGATGGCCCGGCCGGCCACGGCCGAGGAGGCCGCCACCCTGCTCGCCGCCGCGGGCGAACAGGGCGCCGGCGTTCTGCCGCGCGGCGCGGGGGCGCACCAGCACCTGGGCGGCGTGCCGTCCCGCGCCGACCTCGTCGTCGACACGACGCGCCTCACCGGGATCACCGACTATGAGCCCGCCGATTATGTCGTCGCGGTGCGCGCCGGGACGCGCCTCCGGGATCTGCAGGCGGAGCTCGGCAGGCACAGCCAGTGGCTCCCGCTCGATCCCCAGGGCATGTCGGTCGCCACGGTCGGGGGGATCATCGCCGCCAACCGGAACGGCCCGCGGCGGCTGCTGTACGGCCCGATCCGCGATATGGTGATCGGCATCCGGGTCGCGCTGCCGACCGGAGAGGTGATCAAGGCCGGGGGCAAGGTCGTCAAGAACGTCGCCGGCTACGATCTCACGAAACTCTTCATCGGCTCGCTCGGGGCGGCCGGGGTGATCACGGAGGCGACGTTCAAGATCTCCCCCCACCCGCGCGAGGGGCAGACGGTCTTCGTCACCGTCCCGGACCGCGCGGCCGCCCATGACCTCACGACCGCGATCATGCGCTCGTACCTGCTGCCCGCCGCCCTCGAAGCCGCCAACCCCGCCGCGCTCCGCAGGCTGGCGCGCGCCGCCGGGATGGCGCTCCCCGAGGCGGGGGCCTGGGGGGTGCTGCTGCTGACCGAAGGGCTCGCGGAAAGCCGGGCCCGGCATGTGAGCGAGATGCGCAGCCTCGCCGGATCTCGCGGCCGGATGGAGGTCTTGGATGGGGCCGCGCACGCCGCCCTGTGGGCGGCGGCGGCCGAGTTCCCGTCGCCCGAGACGCACCCGGGCGGGATCGTCTGCCGCGCCGGCGGGCCGATCGCGCGCTGGGCCGACGTGGCGGCGCGCGCGGAAGCGATGCCCGCCGCCTCGGGCCCCGTGGAAATCCTGGCCCACGCGGGGGTCGGCCTGCTCTACGCCGCCTGCGGCGCCGCGGGCGGACGGGCCCTCGTCGAGGCGTGCGCGGCGGGCGCATCCGCCGCCGGCGGCTATGCGGTCGTCGAGGTGGCGCCCCCCGCCCTCAAGCCCACCCTGCCGCTCTGGGGCGCGCCGCCGGGAGGGCTCGACCTGATGCGGAGGCTGCGCGAGCAGTTCGATCCCCGCGGGATCATGGTCCCCGGACGCCTGGGGTGGGGACTCTCGTGACGCGCCGGGTGGTCGTCACCATCGCCGCGATGCTGGGCATGTTCCTGGCCGCCATGGACCAGACGGCGGTGGGCACGGCGATGCCCAGCATCACGCGCGCCCTCGGAGGCCTCGCGCTCTACTCCTGGGTGTTCGCCGCCTACCAGCTGGCCTTTGTCGTGACGACGCCGATCTTCGGCCGGCTCGCCGACCTCTACGGCCGGAAGCGCATCTACCTCACCGGCATTCTGTGGTTCGTCGGCGCCTCAGTGCTCTGCGGGCTGTCCCGCTCGATGGATGCGTTGGTGCTGTTCCGCCTGCTGCAGGGGATCGGCGGCGGGGCGGTGCTGCCGATCGCGCTCGTGATCGTTGCCGATCTGTACCCGGTGGAGCAGCGCCTCAGGATTCAGGGGATCTTCAGCGGCGTCTGGGGGCTGGCCGCAATCATCGGCCCGCTCCTCGGCGGGTTCCTGGCCGACCATGGGTCCTGGCGGTGGATCTTCTTCCTGAACCTGCCGGCCGGACTGGTCGCGACGGCGATCATCATGATCACGTTCACCGAACCGGCGGCCGGGCAGCCGGGACGGGTCGACTACGCCGGGATCGGCCTCCTCGCCGGCGCGGCGGCCGTCCTGATGCTGCTCCTCTTCTGGGGCGGGCAGGCCATCCCGTGGCGGTCGCCCGCGGCGGCCGGGCTCGCGGCCGTCTTCGCCGCGCTCGTCGTCCTCTTCATCCGGGTGGAGCGCCGGACCCCGCAGCCGTTTCTCCCGTTCAGCCTCTTCGCGGACCGCGTCATGGCGGTGGGATCGGCCGGCGGCTTCCTGCTGGGCGCCAGCATGTTCAGCGCGGTGGTCTACATCCCGCTCTTCGTTCAGGGGGTGATCGGCACGAGCGCCACCACCGCCGGCATCGTGTTGATGCCGTTCATGCTCTGCTGGACGTTCGGCAGCATCGCCGGCGGCCGGCTGGCGCTGCGGTGGGGCTACCGGCCCGTCACCATCGCCGGCATGGTCATGCTGGCGGCCGGCTTTGCGCGCCTCGCCCGCCTGGAGCCGCAGGCGCTCGTCCAGGACGTCTTCGCCTCGATGGCGGTGCTGGGCGTCGGGATGGGCCTCACGGCCACGATCTTCATGATCTCCATGCAGAACGCGGTGCCGCGCCCGATGCGCGGGATCGCGACCTCGATCACCCTCTTCTCGCGGAACATCGGGAGCGCGATCGGGGTCAGCCTTCAGGGCGCCGTGCTCGTCGGGGTGCTGGCGGGGCGGATGCGGACAATCGCCGGCGGCGTCCCCGGGACCGGGCTCCCGCGGATCACGGATCCGCAGATGGCGCTCGATGCCGCCGTCCAGGCCCACCTCACCCCCGCCGGGCACGAGGCGTTCCGCCAGGCGCTGGCCCAGGGGCTCCACGCCACCTTTGTCCTCGGTCTCGGGGCGGTGCTGCTCGGACTCGCGTTGGTGGTGCTCTACATGCCGGGCGGCAGCGTGCTCGAGCTGGCCCCGGCCGAGGGGATCGCAGGCGGCGGTGGCGGCGATGGCGCGGGGGACGGCGGAGCCGGCTGACCCCGATGCACCCCCTCGTCCTGTCGCTCGCCATCCACAACCACCAGCCCATCGGGAACTTCGACCACGTCATCGCCGAGGCGGCGGACCGGGCGTACGCGCCCCTGCTCGGCGCCCTGGAACGCCATCCCCGCATCCGCCTGGCGCTCCACTACTCCGGACCGCTGCTCGACTGGCTGAAACCCCACCGGCCCGACCTCCTCGAGCGGATTCGCGCGCTCGTCTCCCGCGGGCAGGTCGAGATGCTGACCGGCGGCTACTACGAGCCGATCCTCGCGATCTTCCCCGATGCCGACAAGCGCGGCCAGATCGAGAAGCTGACCCACGCGGTCGCCGCGGAATTCGGCGTCCCCGCGGAGGGCCTCTGGCTCGCCGAACGCGTCTGGGAACCGCACCTGGCCCGTCCGCTCGGCGAAGCGGGCGTCCGGTACACGATCGTGGACGACACCCATTTCCATGCCGTGGGGCTCGCCGAGCCGCAGCTGCTCGGCTACTACCTCACCGAGGAGGCGGGGGTGCCGCTCGCGATCTTTCCGAGCCTGAAGCGGCTGCGGTACCTGATTCCCTGGGGGTCGGTGGAGGAGGTGCTCGCCTATCTGCGGACGCTCGCGGAGAGCGACGTGCGCGCCGACGGCCGCGAGGACGTGCTCGATCTCGCGCTGATGGGGGACGACGGAGAGAAGTTCGGCCTCTGGCCGGGCACCTACGAGCACTGCTGGACGCGGGGGTGGGTCGATCGCTTCTTCGAGGCCCTCGAGGCGGCCTCGTGGATCCGGGTCACCCCCCCGGGCGAGTACCGGCGGTCCCACAGCCCCGCCGGGCGGATCTATCTCCCGACCGCCACGTACGAGGAAATGGCCGGGTGGGCGCTCCCGGCCGATGCCTCCGCGCGCCTGGCGCGCCTCAGGCACGAGCTCGAAGGCAGCCGCTTCGCGGAGGCGCTCCCGTTCGTCCGCGGCGGATTCTGGCGGCATTTCCTCGTGAAGTACCCCGAGGTCAATACGCTCTACCGGCTGGCCCTGCGCGCGGGCGCGAAGATCCACGCGATGGCGCCGGGGGCGCAGCAGACACAGGCGCTCGAGGAACTCTGGGCCGGCGAAGGCAACTGCCCGTACTGGCACGGCGTCTTCGGGGGCGTGTACCTCCCGCACATCCGCGGCGCCGCGTTCAGCCACCTCATCGCCGCCGAGGCCCTGGCCGACGCCGCGGCGCGCGACCCCGGGCCCTACGCGCTCGGCGAGGCCGCCGACCTGGACGGGGACGGCCACACCGAGGTCCGGCTCGCCACCGACGTCCTCGCCCTCACCGTCGATCCGGGGAGGGGCGGGAGCCTGGTGGAGTGGGACTACCGGCCCGTGCCGCGCCACCTGGGCAACGTGCTCACCCGCCGGCGCGAGGCCTATCACGCCGACCTGCTCAACGCCGCCGCGGCCGGCACGCTGCGCGGCGCGGCGGCCGAGGGGGTCGAGTCGATCCACACGAGCGCGGTGCGGGTCAAGCACCCCGGCCTCGAGCGGCACCTCGTCTACGACCGGACACGGCGGCCCAGCCTGCGCATCCGCCTGGTGCCGCAGGGGACCACGCTGGACCAACTCCGGCGCGACGGGCAGGACGACCTGGGCGGATTGGCGGCGGACGCCCACGCGTGGGAGCTCGACGTCGAGGCCGGGCGCGCGGCGGTGCACCTGCGCCGCCGCGCCCCGATCGGCGGCGGCCGGATCGCGGTGGAGCGGACCATCGAAGCGGGGGCGGGCGCGCACGGCCTCCGGCACGGCATCCGGATGCGATGGGAGGGGACCGCCCCGCTCCGGGGGATCCTGGCCGAGGAGTGGGCGCTGGGCGTGTTTGGCTCGCCGGAAGACGTCTGGGCCGAAGCCGCGGGGCGCCGCGTCCCCCTCCACGAGCCCGGCACGCTCCCGGAGGCTCGCCGCGTGACGGTCACGGAAGGGTATTCGGGATTGGCGCTCACCTTCGACCTGTCCACCCCCGCGGCGGTCTGGTGCTTTCCGATTTTCACGATCTCCAATTCGGAAGGAGGGTTCGAGCAAAATTTTCAGGGCGCGGTGCTGCTGCACTCCTGGTCCCTGGACTTGGCGTCCGGGGATGCCTGGCAGGAGAGCACCCGCTGCCAGATCACCTTCCAGCGGCGCTAGGCCACACGTCCGCCGAGATCAACGCAGCCCGCCCCGCAGGACACAGGGTCCCGGCATGAGACGGGCGCCATCCGCCTCGTCGGGAGCAGGGGCAATCCACCAAACGGATGGTTGGCCTCCCGAACGATCCAGACGAAACCCACAAACGAACGAGCCCCGGCGTTCACGATTGCGGGTATTGAGGAGACAGCAGGACGACACGAAGCCGGGTGGTCCCGATGCGGCAAGGAGCGGGGATGGCCAGGGGGGAGCGCGGGGCCGTCATGATCTTCGTCCTCATGATGATCGTGCTGATCTGCGCGCTCACCATCGGCGTGATGCGGATCATCGGCGGCGGCGTGGCGGGAGGGGCGCAGTCGCTCGAGGCCGACCAGGTGTTCAACATCGCCCGGGCCGGCCTGCACTATGCGATGGGCAGGCTCCAGATCACCGGGGCCGCCTCGTACGCGGGGGAAACGGTCTCGATCGCCAATGGGCCGGCACCCATGGGCAGCGCCGCGGTCGCGGTGACCTGCATCGATACGGGGGCGGCCCCCCCGTGCAGCGGACCCTATGCGATGTACAGACGCATCGTGTCCACCGGGGCGCTGCCGGTGAGCGGCCCCGCCCGGACGGTGGTCGCGGTCGTCCAGGACGGCGGCGGAAACAACGGCTACGGGGTCTGTTCCTACTCGTCGCTCTCCATCGTGGGACCGGACGTCACCACCATCACGGGCGACATCGGCGCCAACGGCGCGATTGACGTGTCGTCCATGAACCAGCCGGGGACGTACGTGGTGGCCGGAGCGCCGGGCGTGTTTACCGGGAAGGCCGTGGCCGGGACCACGATCGCCTGCAGCGGCAGCTGCGGCCCGCAGATCCAGGGCGGCGCCTCCCCGAACACCGCCGTCGCGATCTGCCTGCCCCTGACGCTTCCCCCGTCCTCTCCAGGAACCACGAACAAGATCGTGGCCCTGCCGGGCTTCCCGATGGATCAAACCACCGGGTTCACCTGGGGCGACGTCACGGTGGCGGCCGGCGGATCGTCGGGCTCGTGCGGCGACACGTATAATACCCTCAGCATTCACGCCAGCGACGCCGACCCCAACGCCGTCACCGTGGTGCAGATCAAGTCGCTCACCATGGGGGCCTGCACGCGCCTGGCCATCCTCGGCGTGGGGAAGGTCGATCTGCGCATCGGCTCGACCACGACGCCGCCAACCGGCAACGTGCTGGCAATCGGGGGATCGGGATCGTCCCCGAACGATATCCATTTCGGGGTGACGTCCGCTGATAGGGGAACCGTGCCTGCGCCGGTGGCTCCCGGCCGGCTGACCGTGTGGGTGAGCTCGACCTGCACGCCGCCGGGATGCACGTGCGCCCAAAACACGGTCACGCCGACGTGCGCGGCGGCGGTCAGCCACATCGCCGGCACGGCCATCATCAATGTCCCGAACGGCTCATTGAACCTCGACGACAGCTGCCCTGTCAGCGGGACGATCACCGCCAGTTGGGTCCTGCTCAGCGGGTGCGCCGATCTCGATGCGTCGGGCTACATGACCACGCCCACCAGTTTCTCCATTCTGCGGTCCTGGAAGGACCAGTAGCCGGCACCGGGACGCGCGCCCCCCTCGCGACGCCGGCCCCGCCAGCGCGTTGTCAGGGAAGTTGGGTATATCCTTCATGGAACACCAGTCCCTCATCCGACAGCCCGGAGGTGGTTCCATGCGCCATATCTTGCTCGGAATATTCCTCGTCGCCGCGCTCGCGCTGCCCGCGTCCGCCCAGCCGAGCGCGCTGCCGTTTGCCCTCACGCTGGCTTCGCCGCTCGGGTCTTCCTGGCACAAAGACGAGGTGCGGAGTGGGAGCACATTCGGCGGCGTCTCGGTGACCGGGAATATCATCGGGACATCGACCAAAGGAACGATCACCTTGTACGCGGCCGGACGGTTGTTCCTCCTCGGCCGCTACTCATGCGAATCCGGCGCATGCAATCTCAACGGGGCGGTCGCGGGAAAGAGCGTCACGCCGATGCGCCTGGCCGCCGGGGGGTGGCTGAGCGATACGGGGAATGCGGTCTCCGCCGCGTTTCCGACCCGCGGGGCGTGGGTGGCCGCCGTGACGGAATGGGCGAACGCGAACCTGACCGGCGCCCAGCGGGCCAAGTTCGTCTCGGCTCTCAAGGGCGACCGCATCCAGACGTCCGTCAAGATGATGCCGGCCACTCCGGCGGGGCCGAAGGACAAGCCGTGATCGAGGACGCCGTGCCAACGGTGCTCTTCGTCTGAGTCGGCAATAGGGCCCGCTCTCAAATGGCGGAGGGGCTGTTCAACGCGGCCCCTCCGCCCGGGTGGCGGGCGCGCTCCGCGGGGACGGAGCCGGGCCCCCGGGTCAGCGATGCGGCGATCGCCCTGATGCGGGAGATCGGCATCGACATCTCCGGGGGCCGCCCCAAGGGCCTCGCCGAAGCGATGGGGCCCGACGTCCGGCTGATCGTTGGGCTCTGCGCGGAGGAAGCGTGTCCGGTCGTCCCGGGCGTTCGCGCGCTGCACTGGCCGCTGCCCGATCCCCGCGAGCGGGACCTCATCCAATTCCGGGAGATCCGGGACGACCTTCGAACGCGGATCGCTCAGCTCGTCTCCCACCTGGCGCGCGGCCCGGAAGGAACCCCTCCGAAACGTAACCGGTAGACGGATAGCGGATCGGCCGGCCCGCCCACGGGTGCGACCGGCTCGGAGGCCCCCATAGCAGGTCCCCTACCGAAGATCGAACCCTACGACCGCCGGACTCATTCGAGTTGCTTTCTGGTAACGTATATGTTACCATCAAAATGACGATGCTAACCGTCGTTGAGTATGTGCGGGAGGACGGTTCCAATCCATTCAGGACCTGGTTCGATAGCCTTCACGCGCAGGCGGCCGCGAAGGTCACTACAGCGACGGCGCGGCTCGAGATGGGCAACACGTCGAACGTGAGGTGGATGGGGGCGATCGGCGAGTACCGTATCGATTGGGGGCCAGGTTACCGAATCTATCTGATGCAAGATAGCGATGCATTGATCATCCTTCTGGGCGGGGGCACGAAGAAAGGCCAGCAAAGAGATATCGCACGGACGCAGGCGCTCGCGGCAGAATATAAAGCACGGAAGGCCGCAATGAAACCAAAATATCGGAGGTGAACAGCGTGGCACTGACACGGGATTTCAAACAAACGGTAGTGGAGCGTGTGAGACGTGACCCGGCCTATGCCAAAGCGCTCCTTGACGAGGCAGCCACGCTGTTTCTCAATGGCGAGCCGCACATGGCCCGCCTCATTCTGCGTAACCTCGTAAACGCGACAATAGGCTTCGAGGCGTTGGCTGCCAAAACCGCGAAGCCCACCAAGAGCTTACACCGGATGCTTTCAAAGAGAGGCAATCCGAGCATGGACAATTTAGCCATCATCCTCGGTGCCCTCCGCAAGAAGTTGAGGGTAGCCCTTAAGGCCCACACGGTCGACGCTGCATGAGGGATGGCACGGCCCGAGGGCAGGTCTCGCGGCCTCTACCTGGGGGGGAGGGAGGATGCGGCGGTCCCAGATAGCGATCCTGTACATCCTGTTTGAAGTAATTTGGCTGGTGTTGCTTGTTGCAACAGTAATGGCGAGCGCGCGGGGAGCGCCAACGTTCAACGATTGGATTGTCATTTCCGTCATCTTCGCGCTGATGGTGTTTGTACATCGACCACGACGGGCAATTTATACACGATCGTATTATTTTCTGAAGATACTCCTTCTCCCGCTCGTGTTTTTCGCCTTTTCTTGGTTTATGGCGCACGGGGGAAGATCTGATGCAAACTCGTGGGTCCCCTTGGGTGTCCTGATTGTCTTCGTTTTCAGCGTTCTACTACGTCGCTTACTTCCTCTAACAATTGGGCGAATTCCTGGGGATAAGAGGGTTTGGCGTATTTCAGTTTCCACGCTGCTAGCTCTACTGTACCTTTCACTAATCTACATTGCTTTCTGGCTTGCGAGGTGGAGACCTGGTGCTGGCTGAGATGATTATGTTCCCCGCCCTGGAGAGGGGCGCGGGCGGCGGGGAGCGAACGAGCGTCTACCGGCGCCGCGTGCCTCTGCGAGGACGCCGTGGTGTTGGTCCCCATGGGCCGGAGGGCGGATCCCCCCCATGAATGAAGACGGCAAATCCACCGAGTACCGCGAGCGCGCCCGCCGGGTGCTCCCCGGAGGCGTCAACAGCAACATCCGCTCCCTGGAGAAGCCCTATCCGCTGACCTTCACCCGGGGCCGCGGGGCGATCCTGGAAGACGTGGACGGCCGGACCTACATCGATTACGTCTGCGGCATGGGGCCGGTCATCCTCGGGCACGCCGAGCCCCGGGTGACCCGGGCGATCGTGGAGACGGTGGAGCGGGGCCTCGTCTTCGCCGGGCAGCATCCGCTCGAGGCCGACGCGGCGGAGCGGATCTCCGCCGCGGTCCCGTCGGTCCAAACCGTCCGCTTCACCTCCTCAGGATCCGAAGCGGTGCACGCGGCGATCCGCATCGCGCGCGCGGCCACCGGGCGCTGGAAGGTGGCGCGGTTCGAGGGCCACTACCACGGCTGGCTGGACACGATCTACGTTGGGGAGCGGCCGGAGCCGGAAGGGCCGGCGGCGCCCGCGATCCCGGGCACGCGCGGCCAGCCCCACGCCGCGGTGCAGGATCTCATCGTGCTCCCCTGGAACGACGCGGACGCCCTGCGCGCGGCCGCGCGCCTCTACCGTGGGCAGATCGCCGCGGTCATCCTCGAGCCGATCCTCTGCAACACGGGCGTGATCCCGCCCAGACCGGGGTACGTCGAAGCGATCCGCGCCTGGTGCGACGGCGAGGGCGCCGTGCTGATCTTCGACGAGGTGATCACCGGGTTCCGCGTCGCCCTCGGCGGGGCGCAGGCGCTGCTGGGCGTCACCCCCGACCTCACGGTGTTCGGCAAGGCCATCGCGAACGGATTTCCATTGAGCGCGGTCGGAGGCCGGCGCGACCTCATGGATGCGCTCGCCGGCGGCGGGGTCCTGCACGGCGGGACGTACAACGGCAACCCGCCGGCGATGGCGGCGGCCCGGGCCACCCTCGACGCCCTCTCGGCGGACGGGGGCGCGATCTACCAGAGCATCGCCGGCACCGGGCGCGCGCTCATGGACGGCCTGCGGCGGGCCGGCGCGGAGGCGGGCGTCCCGGTGCTCGTGCAGGGGTCCGGCCCGGTGTTCCACATGTGGATCTCGCCCCGCGGCGCCATCGAGGATCCGCGCACGGCGCGGACGGAGGGCGCGGCCGCGTACGCGGTGTTCATCGAATCCCTGGTCCGGCACGGGGTGCGGCCGGTGCCCGGCGGGCGCTGGTTCGTGAGCGCGGCGCACACCCCCGAGCACGTGACGCAGACCCTGCAGGCCGCGCGGGCGGCCTTCGCCGACGTCCGGGCCGCGCTCCACGCCTGAGGGCCGGCTGCGCCGGCGGGCGATCCTGAGGCGTTATCTCGGCGACGGCCGCCTCAGCATCTTCGCGTTTTCGTCAAGCATCGCCTGATAGACTTTCGTCTGGGGCGTGTTCCTGAAGTAGAAGTCTTGAAGATCGTTCGCGTACACGTTCACGCCGAAGGGAAACGTGCCGGTGTGCGACCGGACGATCTCCGCGACCGCCGCGTCGACGGAGACCCGCGCGTCCGCCCGGTGGCGCTCCACCGCCTGCTGCGCCGTCGCCCCGGCGAGAAACCCCGCCACGTAGGCCAGCCGCGCCGGCTGCGGCATGGCTTCCCAGTCGCGGCCGTCGTATCCGACCCCGTGGGGATCCTCGACGGCCGCGGTCGCCGAGGCCATCACCATCGTCACCACCAGGGCCGCGCCCAGCGCACCGGCCCCGCGCGTCATCATCGCTGCCACGGTGCTCCTCCTCTGCCGCCGCTGCCCCCGCGCGCGCCGGGTTCCCGGCGCGCGCCGCGGCCGGCTGTGTTGGCCTCCTACTTGATCGTGACGGCCGGCATGCCGGCGCCCGCGCCGACGACGAACCGGTTCCACATGCCCGAGATGCCGTGGCTGGGCACTCCGCAGAACCAGAGGTACCGGCCGGGCGGCGCGGCGATGAAATCGACGGTGTCTTTCCGCATCGGCGGAACGCCGGCGATCAGGTTCCCCGTCTCGGCCCTGGGGATCGCCGGGGGCTCGATCCCCTGCGGCGGGATCTTGCCGGTGTCCCGGATCACCTCGAAGCTGTGGGGGAGCGCCCCCGCGCCGCTGTTCACGAAGTCGATATGGACCCGCCATCCGGTGGGCACCGTGACCGTCAGGCGCCCGTTGGCGTAGCCGTTGAAGTTGAGCGTGCCGTTGGCTCCCCCCTGGGCCGCCGTCACGGTGAACGACGCCAGCTTGTGCGCCGCGTCCACGCGCATCCACGGCGGCGCGGCCGCCGACACCACCGCGGAGTGGCCTCCGGGCCCCAGCACCCCGCCGGCCAGCAGCGCCGCGCCCGCAGCCGGCCAGACAATTCTCCAGACAACTCTAGAGAAGCTCATCTCATGGCCCTCCCGCGGCACCCGCCCCGGGCGGGAGCCGGCGGCGCCGCCGCCCCCGGGAACGGCGCGGCCCGGGGTGCGCCGCCGGCAGCGCGGCGGGCGCGGACCCGGGCCGCGGACCCCGAGCGTCGAGCGTCAGTGCTTCGGCAGCCCGAACACGATCAACGCATCTCCATACGGATAACTGAGCTGGAAGTTCCCACCCGCGGCGACGGCGATGAATTCCTCGCCGTCCAATGCAAACGCCATCGGCGCCGCGTTCACCCCCGCCCCGGCCTGGAACTGCCAGAGCTGATCTCCGGTCTTGGCGTCGAAGGCGTCGAAGTTCCCGTTCCCTTCGCCGGTGAACACGAGCCCGCCCGCGGTGACGAACGACCCGCCCATCATCGGCTGGTCCATCTTCTTCTGCCAGGTCACCTTCCCGGTGTTGGTGTCGATCGCGGTAAACGTGCCGAACTGCTTTTCCGACGCGATGCTGGTGAACGCGCTCCCCAGCCACAGCTTGGCCTTCTGGTACGGGACGGAATGGACCGCGTACGTCATCGGCTGCTCCAGTGCGGCGACGTACACGTTCTGCGTCTGCGGGCTGTAGGAGGACGGCGACCACTCCGTGCCGCCGTTCGCGCCGGGCAGCATCCGGACCCCCTCGGCGGTCGGCTGGGCGAAGAGGTTTTCGTGGCGGACGAACTCCTCGCTGCGCAGGATCCGCTCTCCGGTCTGCCGGTTGAGGATGTAGAACCACCCCGTCTTGCCGGCGGCGCCCACCGCGTGGACGGTCTTGCCGCCGACGGTCACGTCGAACAGCAGCGGCGGGCTCGTCTGGTCGAGATCCCAGACGTCGTGGGGAACCTCCTGGTAGTACCAGGCCAGCTTCCCGTTGGCCGCGTTGACGGCCACGATCGATTCGGTGTAGAGATTGTCGCCCGGCCGGATCCCTCCGTCCAGATCGGGGGACGGGTTCCCCACCCCGAAGTAGATCATGTTCAGGTCCGGATCGGCCGCCGGGGTCACCCAGGTCGAGCCCCCGCCGCGCTTCCAGGCGTCCTGGTACTGGGGCCAGGCCGCCTTTTCCTTGGCGATATCCCGGTGCAGCGGGTCACCTTCCGGGGTCGTCGTCGCCCACTTGCCCTCCCATCCCGTGTCCGGGATCAGGTAGAAGCGCCACAACACCGCTCCGGTCTTCGCATCGTGCGCCTGGAGATATCCGCGGACGCCGTACTCGGCGCCCGAGGTGCCCACGATCACGATGTTCTTGTAGACGAGCGGCGCAATCGTCATCGCGTAGCCCAGCGTCGGATCGGCGACCTGCTTCGCCCACGCGACCTTTCCGGTCGCCGCATCGAGGGCGACCAGCTGCGCGTCGAGCGTGGCCATGTACACCATGCCGTAGCCGAGCCCCACGCCCCGGTTCACCGGGCCGCAGCAGAAGATCTCCGTCCCCGCCAGCTTGTGATCGTACCGCCAGAGCTGCTTCCCCGTCCGGGCGTTGAGCGCGAACAGGTGGTTGTACGCCGTCGTGATGTACATGACGCCGTTGGAGACGACCGGCGTGGTCTCGAACGACGCGACGATGCCCGTCTGGAAGATCCAGCGGGGGACGAGCTGCGACACGTTGGACGTGTTGATCTGATCGAGCGCGGAGTACCGGTCGTTGGTGTAGTCGTGGCCGTACATCAGCCACTCGTCCGCGTTGCCCGCGGCGGCGAGGAGCGCCGGTCCGTCAGGCATCATCCCCTGGGCCAGCACCGCTGCGGGACGCGGTCCCCCGGGAGAGGCGAGCAGGAGCGAGACCCCAAGCACCAATGCGCAGGCCAACGCTGCCGTCCGTCGTTTCATCACGCCCTCCTTATCGACATCATCGACATCGACGTGCTTGAACTTGACCTTGGAAACGGGTACGGCACCAGCCGGGCTCAGTCCTGACACGGGTGGAAGCAACATCACGCGCTATCGGGCAACCCTGGACGGAGGATATCTTTCTGTCGAGCCCGGCCGTCTCCCTTCTGGACGGATCAACTCGCCGGTCGACGGCGAACACAAGTTTGCAGGAGGAGAACGCCGCCGGAGCAAAATAGTGAGTGGACGTTGCCCGCGGAGGAGGTGACCTGGGGATGTGGATCAAGCCCTGGTTCGAGGAAGTATCGCTCTGCGCTGAAGTCACCGCGTACGTCTATACGAAGTAACTGAAGTTCGCCCGGGGGCCGGTTCCGCGGATGAGAACCGGCCCCAGTTTCTCCCTTCCCTCGGTTCAGCGATGCGCGTACGGTTGCTGGGCACTGCCGCCGGCGGCGGCGTCCCCCAATGGAACTGCCGGTGCGCGAATTGCCTGGCCGCCCGGCGCAGCCTGATCCCACCGCTCGCCCAGTGCTCCCTCGCATTTTCGCCGGCGGGGGAGGAATGGTACCTGGTCAACGCCACGCCCGATGTGACGCAGCAGCTCGCGCGATGGGAGGAGCTGCATCCTCAGTCGGGGATCCGCTCGACCCCCATCCGCGGCGTGATCCTGACCGACGGAGAGCTCGACCACACGCTGGGGCTGCTGCACCTGCGCGAGGCCACGGGGTGGACGCTGTATGCGACCTCCCCGGTCGTGAGGATGCTGGACGACCATCTGCGCCTGCTGCCGGCCCTGCGGCGGTATGCTGAGATCCGCGTGCACGAGCTCTCCCTGGACGCGCCGCTGCTGCTCAGCGAAGGGGCCTCGCGGGTGGAAGTGCGTCTGGTGGAGACCGGCCGGCACCTGCCGCGCTATCTCGGCAGGCCCGCCGGCGCCGCCGCGGGCGTCGGCGTGGGCCTCATCCTGACGGACCTGTCCTCCGGCAGGCGGGTGGCGCACGCGCCGTGCGTCGCCGAGCTGTCGGACACCCTGCGCGACCATCTGCGGGGGGCCGAGGTCATCTTCTTCGACGGCACCTTCTGGAGCGAGGACGAGCTGCGCCGCCTCGGGATCGGCGCGGAGGGGGCGGCGGCGATGGGCCACATTCCGGTGGGCGGCGAGGCAGGCTCGGCGCTCTGGTTGTCGAAACTCTCCGCGCGCACCAAGCTGTACGTCCACCTCAACAACACCAACGTGCTGCTCGACCCGGCGTCGGCGGCGCGGGCGTGGATTCGCACCCTCGGTCTGGAGGTGGCCACCGACGGATGGGCGGCGACGCTGTGACGGACCCGTGGCCCGCGGATGTCCTCGAGCAGCGCATCCGCGACCTGCTCGCCGAGCGCTATCACGACCGGCATCCGTTCAACCGGCGGATGCACGAGGGCACGCTCTCCCCCGAGCAGTTGCGCGGGTGGGCCGCCAACCGCTTCTACTATCAGCAGGTCATTCCCGTCAAAGACGCCGTCCTGCTCTCCAAGCTCCCGTGGGAGTACCGGCGGGAGTGGATCCGGCGGATCATCGATCACGACGGGACCCGTCCAGGAGAAGGCGGACTCGAGGCCTGGCTGCGGCTGGGCGAGGCTCTGGGCCTCAGGCGCGCCGACCTGCTGGAGCATCGGTTCCTGGTGCCCGGCGCCCGATTTGCCTGCGACGCCTACGTCACCTTCGTCCGCGATCATTCCTGGGTCGAAGGCATGGCCTCCTCGCTGACGGAGCTCTCCGCGCCCTCCATCATGGCGGTGCGGATCTCCGCGTTCGAGGAGCACTACCCGTGGGTCGAGCCCGAGGGGCTGGAGTATTTCCGGTCACGCGTGACTCAGGGGTCCAGAGACGCCGCCTACGCCCTGCCCATCGTGCTCGAGCACGCCGGCACGCGCGAGGCGCAGCAGGCCGTCCTCCGGGCCGTCGCCGCCAAGTGCGACATCCTGGGGGCCTTCCTGGATGCCGTGGCGGGGACGTTTCCCGCCTGACCGCACACGAGGGACCGGGGTGGCGCCGATGACCGATGCCGGGGTCGATGCGGGGCTCATGGAGGGAGGCCGACCGAGGCTGCTCCCCAAAGCCCGGCTGCGCTTTGATCAGGTCCGGGGGCGCCACGTCCTCCTGCTGCCGGAACGCGCGGTGATCCTGAGCGAGACGGCGGCCGAGATCCTCCGGCTCTGCGACGGCGGGCGGACGGGCGCGGAGCTCGTTCAGACGCTCGAGCGCAAGTACCCCGGCGCCGAGCTCGGGGGCGATGTCGCGGAGTTTCTCGGCGAGGCCGTCAAGAAGAGGTGGGTCGAGTGGGTCCTCCCTCCCTAGATCCGCCGGCCTCGCTGCTCGCCGAGATCACCCACCGCTGTCCGATCCACTGCCTGTACTGCTCCAATCCCCTGGAGCTGACCCGGCGCGCCGATGAGCTGCCGACCGAGGTCTGGCTGAGGGTCCTGGCCGAGGCGGCCGACCTCGGGGTGCTGCAGGTGCATCTGTCGGGGGGCGAGCCGCTGGCGCGCGCCGATCTGGCGGCCCTCGTGGAACGCGCCACGGCGCTGGAGCTTTACACGAACCTCATCACCAGCGGCGTCGGCCTCACCCGCGCCCGGGCGCAGGCGCTCAGGGACGCGGGCCTGGGAGCGGTCCAGTTGAGCATCCAGGCGGCCGGCCCCGAGCTCAGCCGGGTGATCGCCGGCGGGGAGTTCTGGCAGCGCAAGATGGACGCGGCCCGGCACGTCCGGGATGCCGGACTGCCGCTCGGGATGAACGTCGTGCTGCACCGCTACAACCTTCACCAGGTCACCGGGCTGCTCGAGCTGGCGGCGTCGCTCGGTGCGGAGCGGGTCGAACTGGCGAACGCCCAGTATTATGGATGGGCGCTGCGCAACCGGGACCATCTGCTGCCCGCCCGAGAGATGGTCGAGGCGGCCGAGCGCGAGGTCGCCCGGTTTCGGGAGCGGGCGGGCGACACGATGGAGATCCTCTGGGTCATTCCCGACTACCACGCCGAGTTTCCCAAGCCGTGCATGAACGGATGGGCGCGGATGTTCCTCACCGTGGCCCCCGACGGGACGGCCCTGCCGTGCCCGGCGGCGTCCGTGATCCCGGGGCTGGATCCCCCGTCGGTGCGGCAGCATTCGACGCGCTGGATCTGGTTCGAGTCGCCGGCGTTCAACCGCTTCCGCGGGTTCGAGTGGATGTCGGATCCCTGCCGGAGCTGCCCCAGGCGCTTCGAGGACTTTGGGGGCTGCCGGTGCCAGGCGTATTTGCTGGCCGGGGACCCCGCGGTCACCGATCCCGTCTGCACGTACTCGCCCCACCGCCACCTGGTCACCGAGGCCCTCGGCCGCGGGGGCGGGGATCCCGGCGCGCCCGTGTACCGAATGCCAATCAAAACAAGGGGAGGCGAGTGATGCGAACGACGGTGTCTCTGGTTCTGGTATCTGCCCTGTGGATCTGCGCCTTCGTTGTGCAGCCGGGCCTGGCCCGCGATCTGCCGCTCGCGCTCGTCGCGCTGACCTCGCCGGTCCGCCCCGGCGAGAACGCCAGTGTGACCGTGCAGACGGACCCGCGCACGCAGTGCATGCTGCTCGTGCATTACAAGACCCGAGCCGCGGAAGCCAACCTGGCGCTCCCGAAGCGGGCAGACAAAGCGGGGCGGGTGAGCTGGACCTGGCGCATCGCTCCCAACGCGGTCCCGGGCGCCTGGCCGGTCATCGTGCACTGCCACGACGAATTCAAGGGGAGCGTGGAGCAGCGGCGGCTGGAACTGCCGTTCAGGGTGGGATAGCCGACCGCGCTGCTGACGACCGCTTCACTTCACACGGCGCATCTGCGACATGGCGGTCACGGCCGCCAGCCCCGCCGCCGCGGGGACGGTGACGACCAGCAGTAGATCCAGCCAGGGCGGCAGCTGCTGGAAGTCCAGGAGCGCCCCCCGCAGCAGGTCGACCAGATAGGTCACGGGGTTGGCGTACATCAAGGCCCGCAGCCACCAGGGCAGGTCCACGAGGAACCCTCCCAGCCCGACGATGCCGCGGATGGGGAACACGGCCCCCGACAGGAAGTACAGGGGAAGGACGATGCCGTTCGAAATGCTTCCGAATCCCTCGAAGGTGGCCATGCGCGAGGCGATGACGGCGCCGATGGACACCAGCAGGATGCCCATCGCAAACATCACCGCCCAGGCGTGCAGCACGCGCGCCACCGAGAGGTCCACGCCGGCCAGAGGGGCACACAGGAGCGCGATGGTCCCCTGCGCCACCGCCACCGTGCTCCCGCCCAACACCTTCCCGAGGGCGACCGAGAGCATCGGAGCCGGGGAGACGAGGATCTCCCGCATCAGCCCGACCTCGCGATCCCAGACCAGCGAGATCGCCGACTGCATGGACGCGAAGAGGATATTGAGGGTGACCACGCCGGGGAGGATGTATTGGGTGTACGTGTAGCCTTCGATGTTCGTGTACGACGAGCCGATCCCGTAGCCGAGGATGACCAGCCACAAGACCGTCCGGGAGACGCCCCCGAACCACTGGGTGCGGTCCCGGCGATACCGCAGCAGTTCCCGGCGCCACAACGCCAGGACGACCCGCGCGTCGAAGAAGCGGGCCGGGGAATACCGCAGGGCCGGGAGCGCCGCCCCGTGGATCACCGGGTCAGTTCCCCCCCGCGGCGGGCAAACCCCAGTAAGTGGTCCCTCGCGGTGGCCTCCTCGTCCCGCAGGCCGCGTCCGGTCAACTCCAGGAACACCTCCTCCAGGGTGGCATCGGACCGCTGGGTGACGAGCACCTTCACTTCCGCCGGCGACCCCACGGCCAGCAGGCTTCCGTGATCGATGATCGCCACCCGGTCGCAGCCCTCCGCCTCCGCCATGTTCTGGGTCGACAGGAACACCGTCACCCCGCCCTCCCGCAGGCGCGTTACCTGATCCCAGAGCCGGCGGCGCCCCTGGGGGTCCAGGCCCGCCGTCGGCTCGTCTAAGAATAATACGGGCGGACGGTGCAGGAGGGCCCGGGCCAGTTCCAGCCTCCGCTTCATGCCCCCGGAAAAGGTGCGGACCGGTCGATCGGCATCGCCCGCGAGCTCCGCCCACGCGAGCGCCTCGCGCACCCGTGACGGCAGCCAGTGGGGGTGAATGCGGTAGAGCACGGCATGCAATTCCAGGTTTTGCCGGGCGGTGAGCCGATCATCCAGCGCCGGTTCCTGAAAGACGACGCCGATGCGGTCGCGCACCTGCGGCGCCTCCCGCACGACATCGCAGCCGGCCACCCGCGCGGTGCCCGCCGTCGGGAACAGCGTCGTGGTCAGCATACGGTGCAGGGTCGTCTTCCCGGCCCCGTTGGGGCCCAAGAGTCCGAACAGCTCGCCGGACCCCACGCGCAGGGACATCTCGTTGACGGCCGCCACGCCCACAAACCGGCGCGTCAGCCCGACACACTCGACGGCCGGTGTGAGACCGCTAATGACCCACCACCACGCTGTGGGCGCCCCGGCCGGCCGGGATGGTGGCGATGACGCGCAGTGTGGCGGCGTCGACGACCGACACGTCATCCGACCGTCCGTTGGCCGTATAGATCTTTTTGCCGTCGGGAGCCACCACCACTCCCCACGGCCGCCGCCCCATCTTCTGGGTGACGGTGGCGATGATCGCCCCGCGCGACGCGTCGATGACGAACAGGCAGTTGCAGCGGCCTCCTACGACGTAGACGCGCGTGCTGTCGGGGGCGACGGCCACGCCGACCGGCTTGCTGTCGCGGCCCAACTCGATCGTCTGGATCACCTCGTGCCGGGCCGGGTCGATGACGGAAAGGGTCCCCGCCGTCTCCGCGGAAGCATAGGCGCGGGCGCCGTTGGGGGCGAACACGACGACCCGCGGACGCTCGCCGACGAGCAGGTTCTTGATCGGCCGTCGGGTCGCGGTGTCGATCACCGTGACGGTGTTGCTGGTCTCGGCCGTCACGTACACCCACCGGCCGTCCGGGCTCACGCCCACCCCTTCGGGCTCGATCCCCACCGGGATCGCGGCGATGACCTTCCCGGTCCCGAGGTCGAACACCGTGGCCGTCACGTTGTCCTCGTTGGAGCAATAGAGAGATCTGCCGTCGGGCGTGACCGCCAGCCGTTCGGGGTCCGATCCGCAGGGGTATTTGGCCCGGACCTTCCCCGTGCCGGCGTCGACCACCCAGATGAACTTGTACGGCGATTCCCGGCGGTTGGGCCACGGATCGGTGACCGCAACATACACGGTCGAACCGTCCGGGCTGAGCGCCATCCCCCTCGGGCGCGCGGTCCCGGCCGGCCCGATCGGAATGGTGCCGGCCACCCGCCCGCCGGCGGCGTCGATCACCGTCAGGCTGCCCCCGAACTCATTGCTCACGTAGAGCCGGGGACCGGATGCGCCCGCGGCGGGGCCGGCCGAGATCGGCATCGACGCCACGAGGAGCGCCGCGGCGGCCGCGCTGAACCGGGCCCCGCGTCTTGAGCGCGCCAACCCCCGCCGCTGCATACCTGTCCCCATGGTGCCGGCCCGCCCCACCGGACGAGGCCCGCCTACGTGATGGAGAAGCGGCACGTGCTCTCCGGGGCGAGATCGCCCAGCTGATCCAGGACCTGCCGGGGATCGCGTCCGGGCGCGTTGACGTTGGGGATGCCGCCCACCGGCTCCGCGGCCCCCAGGAGATCGCCCGAGTCTCGCTGCAGCCTCACCATCTCGAGCGGCTGGCGCAGTTGGTGATCCCAGCGCCGGAAGGTCAACACGATGCCCTTGTGCCCATCCAGCGCCGCGCGGTCGCTCTCCAGATAGCGCACCACCTGGGCTGGATCCGTCGTGTGGGCGCGCAGCGCGACCTCCCCGAGGATCTTGATCGCGCACCAGGCGGCCCAGGCCGGTCCGTCCAGCGGATGCTTCCAGCGCGCGGCGAACCGGGAGTTCAGCTCCAGGGCGCCGGCAAACCTGACGGCGGGATCCCACAGCACGGCCCGGATGCTCCCGCCGGCCGACCTCGGCGCCGCGGCGAGGAGGGCGGCGAGGAACACTCGGGTCTGGGTCAGCGGCTCGGGGAAGCAGGAGACTTCGAACCGCAATCCGGCGGTTTCGTACTGCTTCATGAACGACAGCTGCGCGTCTGGCCCGAGCAGCAGAAAGACGAGATCCGGACGCGCCTGTTCGATGGCGCGCAGGATGTCCCGGACTTGACCGGTGGCGGCATCCATCACGGCGTCTCCGACGATCCGGCCGCCCCAGTGCCGCCGCTCGAGCGCCGCGTGCGCGCGCAGGCGCCGCGCCTGCCAGATCGGCGAGCCGGCGGCCACCAGGAACCACCGGCGGGTCGGCGCGCGCCGGATGATCCGGACCCCCTGCGGCGCATCCTCATCCACCAGGAACGCGAGGCCCCGCGTGAACCAGTCCGCCAGCGCGTCCAGGTACATCGCATCGCTGGCCTCGACGTGAAATGTGTAGCGGCCGCACGATGCTCCCCGCAGCGCGTCGCCGGTCGCGCCGACGTTGACGAAAACCACCCGCTGCCGCTCGGCGAACTCGGAGAGGGCCAGGGCCGTCTCGGCGCCGTAGCCTCCGGCGATGGCAAACACCCCCTCGACGGCCACCAGGCGCCCGGCCGCCCGGACCGCCGCGGCGGGCGACGTGGCGGTCGCCACGCTCACGTCAAACTCCCGTCCCACCAGTTGCGCGGTCGTCCCCATCTCCTCCGCGCCGGCGCGGGCCCCCAGCAGGCCCGCGTAGCCCGCGACCTCCAACCCCGCGGGCGAACGGGGCAGGCTCTGCGCGCTTCCGACGTGAGCAATGAAGCCGACCCGCGGCGCCGCCGGGGAGGCGGCGGCCGCGGGCCGCCGCCAGACCGCATCCCAGAGCGCGGCGCCGGAGAGCACGGCGGAATCCCTCAAGAACGCGCGGCGGGTGCGCGTCACGGAAGGGTCCCCCGCGCCGCGCCCGGCGCCGGCATGCAGATCCGCATGAGGGCAGTATTCGTGATCGGCTCGTGACACTCTTCGCGCACGCTCTACCCAGCCGCCCGTCCGGGACCCCCCGACCCGGGCGCTGACCTGCCCGCGCCGCCGGAGGCTCTGCTATAGTTGAGGTGTGGCGTCGGCACGATCGGGCACCCTCTATCTCGTGGCCACACCCATCGGCAACCTGGAGGACATCACGCTGCGCGCGCTGCGCGTCCTCCGGGAAGTGGCCCTCATTGCGGCCGAAGACACCCGGCGGACCCGCAAGCTCCTGGCGCACCACGGGATCCCCGCCCGGGTGTTGAGCGTCCACGAGCACAACGAGCTCGCCCGAGCCCCCGAGCTGATCGCCCGCCTGCTGGCCGGTGAGTCCATCGCCCTGGTCTCGGACGCGGGCACCCCGGGGCTGAGCGACCCCGGCGTCGAGCTGGTGCGGCAGGCCGTGGACGGCGGCATTCCGGTCATCGCGCTCCCCGGCCCCAGCGCGTTCGTGACGGCGCTGGTGGCCTCCGGGCTCCCCACCGAGCCGGTCACGTTTCTCGGCTTTCTCCCGCCGGCCCCGGGCGAGCGCCGGCGGACGCTCGACGCCTACCGCGCGGTCGCCCACACGCTCGTCATCTACGAAGCGCCCCACCGCCTGCTCAAGACCCTGCAGGCGCTGCTGGCCGCGTGGGGCGACCGGAAGATCGCGGTCGCGCGCGAGCTGACCAAGATCCACGAGGAGCTGTTCCGGGGCACGATCGCGGAGGCGGTCGGCCACTTCACCAGGCAGCGGCCCCTGGGGGAGTTCACCCTGGTGGTGGCGGGCGCCGGGACGGCGCGGGGGGCCGCCGCGGGCGGGGAACCGGTGGCCGCCGGCGGGCGCGTCGGTGCCGGAGCGGCCGCCGGGGACGAGCGGGCGGCCGCCGCGCCACCGGACGCTCAGGCGGAGGAAGCGGCGCGGTCGCTCCTCAGCGACGCCCTCACGGAGGGCGTCGCTCCCTTCGAGGCGGTGCGGCGCGCGGCCCAGGCGACCGGGCTCAGGCGCAACGCGGTGTACCGGATCTGGCTGTCGCTCAAGCAGGGGGCGGCGCGGTGACCCGCGAGCCTCTGGCCGGCATCGTCGTCCCCATCCCCACGCTGTTCGACCAGCGCGGCCGCGTCGACGACGAGGCGAACGCGCGCCACATCGACTGGCTGATCGCCGCCGGCGTGCACGGGATCTTCGCGCTGGGGACGACCGGGGAGTTCACGTCGCTCTCGCCCGAGGAACGCCGCGCGTTCGCGGCGCTCGCCGTCCGCGCGGCCCGGGGCCGGGTTCCCGTGCTGATCGGGTGCGGCAGCCCCTGGACCGACGAAGCGATCGCCTACGCGCGTCACGCCCAGGAGGCGGGCGCCGGCGGGGTCGTCGCGGTCCTGCCCTATTACTGGCTGCCGTCCGAGCGCTCGATCTACGAGCACTACCGGCTCCTGGCGGAGGGGGTGGCGCTCCCCGTCTACATCTATAACTTCCCGGCGCTCACCGGCCGCAGCATCGCGCCGCGGACCGTCGCCGCCCTGGCCGCCGCGCACCCGAACATCGCGGGCCTCAAGGACACCGTCGACAGCGCCGCCCACATCCAGGAAACGATCGCGCTGGTCAAGCCCGACCGTCCGGAGTTCTCGGTGCTGGCCGGCATGGACTACCATCTGCTCAACACCCTGCTCTCGGGGGGCGACGGGGGCGTCCCGGGGACCGCGAACTTCGCCCCGGAGCCGTTCGTGCGCCTGTACGCCGACGCGCGCGCGGGGCGGCTGGAGGCGGCGGCCGAGCGCCACCGCACCCTGGCCCCTTTCGCCCGGCTGTTTTCGGTCGACGCGGCCCCGTTCGTGGTCGTCAAGGAAGCAATGGCCGCGGCCGGGCTGATCCGCCACGTGACGACCCGGCCGCCGGCCCTCCCCTTCACGGAGGACGAACGCCGGTGGATGCGGGCCCAGCTCGCCGCCGTCGGGATCGCGCGGTGACCGACACCCGGCCCGCCGCGGCGGCCGCCGACCTCGGGATCGGGCTGCTCGGGTGCGGGACCGTGGGCAGCGCCGTGGTCCGCCTGCTGCAGACCAACGGGGAGGACATCCGCCGGCGGACCGGCATCGGCCTGCGCCTCGCGCGCGTCGCCGCCGCGCATCCGGCGAAGCCCCGGGAGGTGCGCCTCGAGGCCGGGATGCTCACCCCGGATGCGGCGGCGGTGGTCGCCGACGATCGGGTGGACGTGGTCGTGGAGGTGATGGGCGGGATCGAGCCGGCCCGCACCCTGCTCCTGGACGCGATCCGGCGGGGCAAGAGCATCGTCACCGCCAACAAGCAGCTCCTGGCGCAGCACGGCCCGGACCTGTTCGCCGAGGCCAAACGGGCCGGAGTGGACCTGCGGCTCGAAGCCAGCGTCGGCGGGGGGCTGCCGGTGATCCAGCCGCTGCGGGAATCGCTGGCCGCGAACCGGATCCAGGAGGTCGTCGGCATCCTCAACGGCACGACGAACTACATCCTCACGAAGATGGCCGAGGAGCGGTGGGAGTTCGCCCGCGCGCTCGCGGAGGCGCAGCGGCGGGGCTTCGCCGAGGCCGACCCGGCGGCCGACGTCGAGGGGCACGATGCCGCCGCCAAGCTCGCCATCCTGGCGACGATCACCTTCGGGACGCCCGTGCGGGCCGGCGATGTCTACCGCGAGGGGATCGGGCGGATCTCCGCCCAGGACATCCAGTTCGCCGAGGAGCTCGGCTACGTGGTGAAGCTCCTGGCGATCACCCGGGAGTCGGACGGGCGGGTCGAGGCGCGCGTGCACCCGGCGTTCCTCGCCCGCGCGCATCCGCTCGCGGCGATCGGCAACGAGCTCAACGCCGTCTTCGTCCGCGGCGACGCGGTCGGCGAGGTCATGTTCGTCGGGCGCGGCGCGGGCGGCGCTCCGACGGCGAGCGCGGTCGTGGCCGATCTGATCGACATCGCGTGGAACCGGCGCGCCGGCGCGCACGGCCGGGTCGGCTTCGGCGCGATGTCCGCGCGAGCGCTCCGCCCCATGGAGGAGACCGCCTCGCCGTTCTACCTCCTCATGCAGGTCGCCGACCGCCCGGGGGTGTTCGCCCGGATCGCCGCGATCTTCGGCGAGGAAAACGTGAGCATCGCCTCCGTCGTGCAGAAGAGCCGCGGCGAGACCGCGGACATCGTGATGGTCACCCACACCACCAACGAGAAACAGATGCGGCGGGTCTTGAGCCGGTTGGAGGGGCTCGACGTCGTCCGGGCGGTGCGCAACGTCATCCGGGTGGTCGATGGCGACGCGTGACGCGCCGCCGCCCCGCGCCTGGCGGGGGGTGATCGAGGAATTCCGCGCCTACCTGCCGGTCACCCCGCGCACGCCGCTGGTGACCCTCCTCGAGGGCGCCACCCCGCTGCTGCGCGCCTCGCGCCTCGGACGCCACCTCCCCGGCATCGAAGTGTACCTGAAATGCGAGGGCCAGAACCCCACCGGCTCGTTCAAGGATCGCGGCATGACCCTGGCGATGTCCAAAGCGCTGGAAGAGGGAAGCCGCGCGGTCCTCTGCGCCAGCACCGGCAACACGGCGGCCGCCGCCGCGGCCTACGCCTCGCGGGCCGGCCTGCCGTGCTTCGTCGTCGTTCCCGCCGGGGGCGTCGCGGTCGGCAAGCTCGTGCAGGCGATGGCCCAGGGCGCGCGCGTCGTCCCGGTCGAAGGCTCATTTGACGAAGCGCTGCGCATCGTCCGCGAGTCGGCCCCGAGATTCCGGCTCACCCTCGTCAACTCGGTGAACCCGTACCGGATCGAAGGGCAGAAAACCGGCGCGTTCGAGATCTGCGATGCGCTGGGCCGCGCGCCGGACGTGCTGGCCATCCCGGTCGGCAACGCCGGGAACATCACGGCCTACTGGCGCGGTTTCGTCCAGTATCATCGGGACGGCCGGAGCGCGGCGCTGCCGAAGATGTGGGGCTTCCAGGCCGCGGGCGCGGCCCCCCTGGTGCTCGGCCATCCGGTCGAACGGCCGGAGACCGTGGCGTCGGCGATCCGCATCGGCCGGCCGGCCTCGTGGGACGGCGCCGTGGCCGCGGCGCGGGACTCCGGAGGCGGGTTCGAGGCCGTCACGGACGAGGAGCTCCTGGCGGCGCGGCGCCTGCTGGCCGTCGAGGAGGGCGTGTTCGTCGAGCCGTCGTCGGCGGCGCCGGTGGCGGGCCTCCTCAAGCGGGCGCGCGAAGGGCGGCTGCCGGGCGGGATCGTCGCGGCGTGCGTGCTGACCGGCCACGGGCTCAAAGATCCCGAATCGGTGCTGCGCACCGAGCGCCGGCCCGAGGCCGTCCCGGCGACGCCGGAGGCGCTGGAGCGGGTCGTGGACGAGGTGCTGGCGGTCCGATGATCCGGGTGCGGGTGCCGGCCACCTCGGCCAACCTGGGACCCGGGTTCGACGCGCTCGGGCTGGCGCTGCGTCTGTACAACACGCTGACCCTCGAGCCGGCCGACCACCCCGCGATCGAGATCGAGGGCGAGGGGACGGGCACGCTGCCGCGCGACACCGCGCACCTCGCCTATCAGGCGGCCCTGGCGGTCGCGGCGCGCGCGGAAGGCGGCGGCGCGGCGGGCGCCCGGGCCTTTCGCCTCCGCCAGCAGAACCAGATCCCGCTCTCGAGCGGCCTGGGCAGCAGCGCGGCGGCGATCGTCGGCGGGGCGGTGGCCGCGAACGCGCTCCTGGGCGCCCCGCTCGGCCGGCAGGCCCTGCTCGACCTGGCCGCGGAGATGGAAGGCCACCCCGACAACGTCGCGCCCGCGCTGTTCGGCGGGCTCGTCGTGTGCGCCCGGACCCCCGCCGGGGTCCGCTGGATCCGCCTCGCGCCGCCGCCGCTCAACGTCGTGCTCGCCGTGCCGGACTACCACGTGTCCACGGACGAGGCCCGGCGCCGCCTGCCGGCGCGCGTCCCCTTCCCCGACGCCGTCTTCAACGTCTCCCGCGCCGCCCTGCTCGTGGCCGCGCTCACGGGAGGCCGGCCGGACCTCCTCGACGAGGCGACGCAGGACCGGCTGCACCAGCCCTACCGCGAGACGCTCGTGCCCGGACTGATGGAGGTGTTCGCGGCCGCCAGACGCGCCGGCGCCTACGGGGTCGCGCTCAGCGGGTCCGGCCCCACGGTCCTCGCGTTTGGCGACGCGCCCGAGATCGGCCCGGCGATGGCGCAGGCGTTCCGGGCCGCCGGGGCGGCGTGCCGGATCCTGCACGCGGAGTTCGACACGGACGGCGCCGTCGTGGAGCCCCCCGCGTGAGCCTGATCGTCCAGAAGTTCGGCGGCACCTCCGTCGCGGGGCCCGACCGCATCAAGCACGTCGCGAAGCGGATCGTGGCCACGCGCCGGGCCGGCCACCAGGTCGTCGTGGTCGTCTCGGCGCCCGGCGACATGACGGACGAGCTCATCGGGATGGCCAGGCAGATCGCCGACCCCGTGCCGGCGCGCGAACTGGACGTGCTGCTGTCGACCGGCGAGCAGGTCTCGATCGCCCTGCTGGCGATGGCGATCCTGGCGGAGGGGGCCGAGGCGATCTCGCTCACCGGGGCGCAGGCCCAGATCAAGACCGAGCACGTCCACACCCGCGCCCGCATCGTCGCGGTCAACCGGTCGCGGATCGACCGCGAGCTGGCCGCCGGCCGGATCGTCATCGTCGCCGGATTCCAGGGAATCACCGACGACGAAGAGATCACCACGCTCGGCCGCGGCGGATCGGACACCACGGCGGTGGCGCTCGCGTCGGCGCTCGGCGCGGACCTCTGCCAGATCTACACGGACGTCGAAGGGGTCTTCTCGGCGGACCCCCGCCTCGTCCCGGAGGCCCGCCGGCTCCAGGAGATCTCCTACGACGAATTGCTCGAGATGGCCAGTTCGGGCGCGCTGGTCGTGCAGACCCGCGCGGCGGAGATGGCGATGCAGCACCGGGTGCGCCTCGAGGTGCGCAGCAGCTTCGTGGACCGGGAGGGAACGGTGGTGACGGACAGCGCGTTCGAGCGGCAGAAACTGGTCACCGGGGTCACGCACGACACGAACGTGGCGAAGATCACGGTCACGGGAGTGGGGGATCGCCCCGGGACCGCCCACACCCTGTTCCGGGCCGTGGCCGGCCGGCAGGTGAACGTCAACCTGATCATCCAGAGCGTGCCGCGCACGGAGCGGGCCGACATTTCCTTCACGGTGGCCAAGGCCGACATGCTGGCCGCGGTCGAGGCGGCGCGCAGCGTGGCGGCGGCGATCGGGGCCGAGGAGATCCTGGCCGACGATCAGGTGGCGATGGTGAGCATCGTCGGCGCGGGGATGATCAGCAACCCCGGGGTCGCGGCGCGGATGTTCGGGGCGCTGGCCGCCCAGAAGATCAACATCCAGCTGATCGCCACCTCCGAGATCAAGGTCTCCTGCGTCATCCCGGCCGGGGACGTCACCGCCGCCGTCCGCGCGCTGCACAAGGAGTTCGTGTTGGACCGGACGTGAGCCCGCCGCCGGTCTACCCCTTCGCCTCCCAGGGTATCTCAGGGAGGAACGACGATGCGCGTCGCGCGGGAGGCATGACCGCCATGAGGATGCTGCTCTGTGCGCTGGCCCTGCTCGTGGCGGTCCCGGTGGTCCCGGCGGCCGCCGACCCGGGAGACGTCGAATACCAGTTCCTCTGGAGCGAGGGGGCCTATCTTCACCGGGTCGCCCTCAACGGCATGACCGTGGCCGGCGACACCGCGATCTCCATCAGCCTTCCCATCTACGTCACGAAATATCTCCGGGACGGCGCCAACGAGCTGGAGGTCGAGTACACGAGCGATACCAGAGTCGGGCTGTCCGTGACCCTCGAAACGCGGGCAAAGGGGCCGCGCAAAGACCAGATCGTCCGATTCTCCAGCCCCCAAGGGGAGACGAACGGCGTCCGGCTCACGAAGAAGATCCCCTTCACGATCCAGCTGCGCCGGCAGGCCCCGCTCCACCTCTCCGGCGCCGACCGCGGGACGATCGAAGCCCTGCTGCAGACCTATTACAATACGCTGGCCCGCAAGGACGGGCCGGGACTGGCGAGACTGTACGCGAAGGCCGTTCAGCAGGAAGCCGAGATCTACCCCGAAGGAATCGGGCTCTTCCAGTGGGTGCTCAGCGACTCGCTCAGGATGATCGCGAACCCCAAGTTTCGCATGAAGCCGTTCCAGGGCACCAGCCTGCAGTTCTCCGTCGACGGGCAGGTCGTCACGGTCACGAGACCGGACATGTCCCCTCTGGTGGAGAGCGCGCCCATGGGGGCCGACGGTGCGGGGGCCCAGCCCGCCTCCCGGGTGGAGGGCGCGGAGGCCGAGCCGAGCCTCAAACCGACGAGCCTGTCGTTCAAGCGGTACGACGGACAGTGGTCCCTGGCGCTGCCGTTCGGTTTCTGAGCCTGCTTCGCCCGGCGCCCCGGATACGCACGCGCCTTGACATTCCCCCCCGCGCCCCGTAGCATGATGACAACGCGACGACGGAGCGGGAGTACGCTCGACCGCCGACTCGAGTCCGCGCGATCGGACCAGCGAGCCGGGATAGGGTGCAAGCCGGCGGGGGCGGCGGGCGGAACATGGCTCCGGAGCCGCGCGCTGAACGACGGGCCGCAAGACCGGCCGGCAGAGTAGGCGCGCCGCAGGCCTGCGTGACGGGCCGTGGGTCCGGATCATGGGTGGCGATTCGGGCCTGTTGAGGCCCGCGAGATGCGGGCGCAGGTGGGTGGTACCACGAAGGCGGCAGCCTCTCGTCCCAGGGACGGGAGGCCGTTTTGCTTTCGGCGCGGACGCCGCGAGGCCCGGCCGCGCAGCGGGGAGGGCACATGGAACCCTTTTACGTCACCACACCGATCTACTATGTCAACGACGTGCCGCACATCGGGCACGCCTATACCACGCTCGCCGCGGACACGATCGCCCGGTGGAAGCGGCTGGCCGGGGCCGACGTGTTCTTCCTCACCGGCACGGACGAGCACGGGGTGAACATCGAGCGCAAGGCGCGCGAGGACGGCGTGTCCCCCCAGGAGTGGACCGACCGCATCGCGCCACGGTGGGTGGCGCTCTGGAAGCGGCTCGGCATCTCGAACGACGACTTCATCCGGACGACGGAGCCCCGCCACATCCGCGTCGCGCAGCAGCTGTTCCAGCTGGCCTACGAGCGCGGCGCGATCGACAAAGGGACCTATGAGGGATGGTACTGTCCATCGTGCGAGGCGTTCTACACCGAAGATGAGCTGCTGGAGGGGCGGCTGTGCCCGATCCACAAGCGCCCGGTGGAGTGGACCGCCGAGGAGAACTACCTCTTCCGCCTGAGCCGGTACCAGGACTGGATCCTGCACAAGATCGAGCGCGAGCCGGAGTTCATCCAGCCGGAGAGCCAGCGGAACGAGATGCTCAGCCTGATCCGCGGCGGCCTGCGCGATCTCGCCGTCAGCCGCCTCTCGGTCAAGTGGGGGATCCCCGTCCCGTTCGATCCGGCGCAGACGATCTACGTCTGGATCGAAGCGCTGATGAACTACCTGACCGCCATCGGCTACCTGGACCATCCCGAGCGCTACCGCCGGTTCTGGCCCACCGTGCACCACCTGGTCGGCCGGGACATCAACCGATTCCACTCGGTGATCTGGCCCTGCTTCCTCGAGGCCGTGGGACTGCCGTCCCCCCGGCAGGTGTGGGCGCACGGCTTCTGGACGGTGGACGGCGAGAAGATGAGCAAGACCCGCGGCAACTTCATCGATCCGATCGCGGAGATCACGCGGCTGGCCGAAGCCAGCGGGGCGCAGTGGGACGTGGCGGCCGACGCGTTCCGGTATGCGCTCCTGCGCGAGGTCCCGTTCGGGCAGGATGGGGATTACTCGCACGCCGCGCTGGTCCACCGGTTCAACGCCGACCTCGCCAACGACTTCGGGAACCTGCTCAACCGGACCCTGCCGCTCGTCGCGCGCCACTTCGACGGGCAGATTCCCGCTCCGGGCGCGCCCGAAGGGCCGGACGGCGGCCTGCGGAAGGCCGCCGAGGAAGTGCCCGCGGCCGCAGGCGCGCGGATCGGCACGTTCGAGTTCACCCGGGGGCTGGCCGAGATCTGGCGGCTCTTGGGGGTGGCCAACAAGTATATCGATGAAGCCGCCCCCTGGTCGGCGCTCAAAGCCGGCAAACCGGCCCGCGCCGGCGCCATCCTGTATAACACGCTCGAAGCGCTCCGGATCGCGACGGTCCTGTTGACGCCGGTGCTGCCGGCGGCCACGCAGCGGGTGTGGGATCAACTGGGGATCCCGGCCCCCCTGTCCGCGCAGCGATTGCCGGACGCCTCCCGCTGGGGCGGACTGCCCGCGGGCGCACGCATCCGGCAGGGGGCTCCGCTCTTCCCACGTATTGAGACCCGCCCGGCCGCGCGGATCCCATCGACAAAGGAGGGGGCGGAATGAGCGAGATCACGATCGACGACTTCAGCAAGATCGACCTTCGGGTGGCCGAGATCCTCGAGGCGAAACGGGTGGCCGGCGCGGACAAGATCCTGGAGCTCCGGATCAAGATCGGCGACTCCACGCGCACGCTGGCCGCCGGGATCGCCCAGCACTACGCGCCCGAGACCCTGATCGGCCGCAAGATCGTGGTGGTCGCGAACCTGCAGCCGCGCCGCGTCCGCGGGGTGGAATCGCAGGGCATGCTGCTGGCCGCGAGCGACGGCGCGCGGGTCGTGCTGCTGGCGCCCGACACGGACGTGCCGAGCGGCAGCCGGGTCTCTTGAGGAGCCGCCGAACCCCAACCGCGCTCCACCCGTAGGACTGTGAGAAAGGAGGCGGTCGCTGTGCGCGCAGCCCGGATCGCGGCATTCCTGCTCGCGACGTTCTTCGCCTGTGGAGCACCGGCCGGCATCCCGCGGCCCGCCATGGCGGGGGCCAATGACATCTACGTGGGAGGCGTCTGGGTGCTCAAGATCACGCGCGACGCCTCCGGGTACACCGCGGAGCAGCGTGTGTTGGAGGTCGAGAAGCGGATCACCGAGGTGCTCAGCACTCCGGCGTTCCGGAAGAACGGGGTCGTGATCACCGCCCGCAAGAGCGGGACCTCCGCGGTGGTCGTTGCCGGGGACATGAACGTGATCACCGTGACGCCGCAGGACGCGACCGGAACGGGCAAAACCACCCTCGACCTGGCGCGTCAGGTCGCGCTCCGGTTCGCGGTGGGATTGAGCCACGCGCTGCCGGACGCGAACGTCCACGTGTTCTAGCGGCTCCGCCCTGCCCTCCTCGGTCGCCTCCGAGAGAGATCTCGGGTACGATATGTACTGCCCCGTCCGGTCGCACGTCCCACTCCGCGCGGACGCGTTGCTGGGGAGCCGGGGAGGCGGGTGCGCGGAGGGAACGCCGGCCCCAGCAAAGAATTTGGGGTCCGACACCCACGGAGGATGGCCCGGTGTTCACGGCGCTCACCGATGCTCAGGCGTGGCTGGCGGTGGTCATCCTGGTGGCCGCGCTCGTGCTCGCCGTCACCCTCTTCGCCGGCACCCGCGCCGTCAGATCCGGCCGCGCGCCGGCGGCCCAGGGGGCGATGGACGAAGCGTCGCTCCTCAGGGAACTGTCGGCGATCGACACGCGGCTCACCGCGCTCGAGGAGGGCATCGGGCGGGTGGCCGAAGCGCTTCCCCGGGTCGTGCAGGGGGTCGGCGTCGTTCGCTACAATCCATTCCCGGAGATGGGCAGCAACATGAGCTTCAGCGTCGCGTTCCTCGACGGGCGGGCCAACGGCGTGGTCGTGAGCGTGCTGACCAACCGCGAGGGATCGCGGGTCTACGGCAAAGCGGTCGAAGGCGGGACCTCCAGTTATCCGCTCTCCGAGGAGGAGCGGCAGGCCCTGGCCCTCGCGCAAGAGAACCGCGCCTAACGCCGCCTCCGGGCCGCCCACCGTGGTCTCCCCCTCCAGCGAATCCGGGTGAAGGAGCTGCGATGCGGTTCCGAGATCGGCGGGACGCGGGGGAACAGCTCGCCCGCCAGTTGGGCCCGCTGGGGCTGGGGGCGGCCACGGTGCTGGCCATTCCCCGGGGAGGCGTGGTCGTGGCCGATGCCATCGTCCGTGCCCTGGGCTGGCCGCTCGACGTGATCATTCCCCGCAAGCTCCGCGCGCCGCACAACCCGGAACTGGCCTTCGGCGCCGTGACCGGGGACGGCACCATCTACCTGGACCCGCGGCTGACCCGCACCCTCCACATCGCGGATGACTACCTCCGCGACGAGGTCGTCTTTCAGATCGCCGAGATTACCCGGCGCCGGCTCGCCTACCGCAAGACGCGGCCGGAGCCGGATCTCAGGAACCGCACGGCCGTGCTCGTCGACGACGGGCTGGCCACCGGCGCGACCGCAATCGCCGCGGTCCGGATGGTCCGCCACGCGCTCGCCCGCGAGGTCGCCGTGGCGATCCCGGTGGGCCCCCCCGAGGCCGTGCGCCGGCTGGAGGGCGAGGCGGACAAGGTCATCTCCCTCCTGCGGCCCTTGGAGTTCGTCGCGGTGGGCGAGTTCTACGAGGACTTTCAACAGACGGGCGACGAGGAAGTCGTCGCGTGTCTCGAGCGCGCCTGGAAGCGGGCGCAGGCGTCGTGACCGATCCGACGCTGCGGCGCACCCCGCTCTACCCCGCCCACGTGGCCGCGGGCGCGCGGATGGTCCCGTTCAGCGGGTGGGACATGCCCGTACAGTACACGGGCATCATCGAGGAGCACCGCGCGGTCCGCGCCCGCGCCGGCCTGTTCGACGTGTCCCACATGGGCGAGTTCGACATCGCCGGGCCGGGCGCGCTGCCCCTGATCCAGGGATTGGTCACGAACGACCTGGCCCGCCTCGCGCTCGGCCAGGCCATGTACACACCCATGTGCACGCCCGAGGGGGGCATCATCGATGACCTCCTCGTCTACCGGCTCGGAGACGACCACCTGATGCTCGTGGTCAACGCGGCCAATACGGCGGCGGACCTGGCGTGGATCCGCGATCACGCCGCGGGGAACGTCCGGGTGACCGATCGCTCCGACGGCATCGCCCTGCTGGCGCTGCAGGGCCCGCGGGCGCAGGAGATCCTCCAGCGGCTCACGCCCGCGCCCCTCGCCGACATCCGCTACTACTGGTTCCAGGACGAGGTCCCGATCGCCGGCCGCCGGGCGCTGGTCTCCCGCACCGGGTACACGGGCGAAGACGGGTTCGAGGTCTACGCGGATGCCCGGGACGCCGTCCACCTGTGGGACGCCATTTTGGCGGAGGGCCGGCGCGACGGGGTACTCCCGGCCGGCCTGGGGGCGCGCGACACGCTCCGGCTCGAAGCCGGCCTCCTCCTCCACGGGAACGATATGGACACGACGACGACCCCGCTCGAGGTCGGCCTGGGGTGGACGGTCAAGTTGGCGAAGGGCGAGTTCGTCGGCGCCCCCGCGCTCCGGCGCCAGAAGAGCGAGGGCGTGACGAGGCGGCTCGTGGGGTTCACGCTGCAGGACCGGGCCATCGCCCGCCACGGGCATCCCATTCGGGAGCACGGCGCGCCCATCGGCCGGGTCACGAGCGGGAGCTACGGCCCGACGGTGGAGAATAGCATCGGGCTCGGATTCGTTCCCTTAGCATACGCCGAGCCGGAACGGCGCCTCGAGGTGGAAATCCGCGGCCGGGGCGCGCCGGCCGTGGTGACGAAACTGCCGTTCTATAAGCGGCAGGCGGCGGGACGTCCCGGCTAGCGCCGCAGGCACGCCGCGTGACGGGAGGGGTCGTGTACCCAAAAGATCTGCGCTATTCGAAGGAACATGAGTGGGCGAAAGTCGAGGGCCGGCGCGTCCGCGTCGGCATCACGCCGTTCGCGGCCGACCGTCTCTCGGACGTCGTCTACGTCGAGCTGCCCAAGGTCGGGGCCGACGTCGCCTTCATGCAGCCGTTCGGGGTGGTGGAGTCGGTGAAGGCGGTGAGCGACCTCTACTCGCCGGTCTCCGGCAAGGTCTCGGAGGTCAACGAGGCCCTGCGCGATCGGCCCGAGATTATCAACACCGACCCGTACGGGGCCTGGATGATCGTCGTCGAGCCCCGCGACGTCGGGGAGCTCAAGCAGCTGATGGACGCCGATGCCTATCTGGCGCTGATCGGGGAGCAGCGGTCGTGAAATACATCCCCGTCACTCCCCCGGAGCGCGAGCGGATGCTGCGGTCCATCGGCGTGCGCGCGGTGGACGACCTGTTTCGCGACATCCCGGACGACGTCCGGCTCCGCGGGCCGCTGGACCTCCCGCCGGCGCTGCCGGATCCCGACCTGCTCGCGCACGTCCGCGGGCTGGCGGGCCGCAACGCCGACTGCGATCGCCTGACGTGTTTCCTGGGCGCCGGCGCGTACGACCATTTTGTCCCGAGCACCGTGCCCCATCTCGCGCTCAAGCCGGAATTCCTGACCGCCTACACGCCGTACCAGGCGGAGCTGATGCAGGGCGAGCTGCAGGCGCTCTGGGAGTACCAGAGCCTCATGTGCGAGCTGACCGCGATGGACGTGGCCAACGCGTCCATGTACGACGGCGCCAGCGCGACCGGGGAAGCGGCGCACATGGCGGCCGACCTGACCCGGCGGACAAGGGTGCTCGTCAGCACGGCCGTGCACCCGGAGTACCGCCAGGTGCTGCGGACCTACACGAGCCACCTCCGGATCGCCGTGGAAGACCTCCCGGCCCAGAACGGGGTGACGCCGCCCGAGGCGGCGGAGCGCGCGCTGGGCGACGATGTGGCCGCGCTCATCATCCAGTCCCCCAACTTCTTCGGCTGCCTCGAAGACGGTCAGGCGCTGGCGAAGATCGCCCACACCCGGGGCGCGCTGCTCGTCGTGGCGATCGCCGATCCGATCAGCCTCGGCCTGGTGCGGCCTCCCGGCGAGTACGACGCGGACATCGTCACCGGAGAAGGGCAGGCGCTCGGCAACGCGCTCAACTTCGGCGGCCCCTACCTCGGCATGATCGCGACGCGCGAGTCGTTCGTCCGCCGCCTGCCGGGCCGGCTCGCCGGCCGGACCGTGGACACGGAGGGGCGGCCGGGGTACGTCCTGACCCTGCAGACCCGGGAACAACACATCCGCCGGGCCAAGGCGACGAGCAACATCTGCACCAACGAAGCGCTGAACGCGCTGATCGCGGCGGTCTACCTGTCCACCCTGGGCCGCCGGGGGATCCAGGACGTCGCCGAGCTCAACGCGCGCAAGGCGCATTACGCCCGGGAGCGGATCGCCGCGCTCCCCGGGTACCGGCTCGCGTTTGCGGCGCCGGCGTTCAACGAGTTCGTCGTCCGCTGCCCCCTGCCCCCCGAGGAGATCAACCGGCGGCTGCTCGGCGATCAGATCCTCGGCGGGCTTCCGCTCGGCCGGTTCTACCCCGACCTGCGCGATGGCTGGCTCGTCTGCGTGACGGAAACGCGCACGCGCGCGGAGATCGACCGGCTGGTCGGCTGCCTGGAGGCCCTCCAATGAGCGCGACGCGTCCCCCGTCGCCGGCCGCGGCGTCGTCCACGTCGGCGCCTCCGCTGGCGAAGCGGCCCGTGCCCGTCATCTTCGAGCGCGGCGCCCCCGGCCGGGTGGGGTACAGCCTCCCGCCCAGCGACGTTCCCGACGTGGCGATGGACGCCATCATCCCGTCCCGCCACCGCCGCGCCCGCCCCGCGGCGCTCCCGGAAGTCAGCGAGCTCGACGTCGTGCGGCACTACACCGCGCTCAGCCACCGGAACTACTCCATCGATGAGGGGTTCTACCCGCTCGGATCGTGCACGATGAAGTACAACCCCAAGATCAACGAGGATGCCGCGCGGCAGGCCGGCTTCGCGCGCCTCCATCCGTATCAGCCGGAGGAGCTGGCGCAGGGCGCGCTCCAGCTGCTGTGGGAGCTCGAGCACGACCTGGCCCAGATCAGCGGCATGGACCGCGTGACCTTCCAGCCGTCCGCCGGCGCCCACGGCGAACTGGCGGCGCTCTTGATGATCAGCAAATATTTCGCGGAGCGCGGGGAGCCCCGCACGACCGTCGTGGTGCCCGACTCGGCGCACGGCACCAACCCCGCGTCGGCGGCGATGGCCGGCTACGAGGTCGTCGAGGTGAAGAGCGACCGCCGAGGCAACATCGACCTGGAGGCGCTGCGGGCCGCGCTGGGCCCGCACGTCGCGGCGCTGATGCTGACCAACCCGAACACCCTCGGGCTGTTCGAGGAGCAGATCCTCGATGTGGCCCGCGCCGTGCACAGCGTGGGCGCCCAGCTCTACCTGGACGGGGCCAACTTCAACGCGATCCTGGGGATCACCCGGCCCGGGGATCAGGGGTTCGACGTCATGCACTTCAACCTGCACAAGACCTTCACCACCCCCCACGGAGGGGGCGGCCCCGGCGCCGGGGCGGTGGGCGTCCGGGCCCACCTGGTCCCCTACCTGCCGGTCCCCACGGTCGAGCGGGACGGCCGGCGGTTCGCGCTCGACTACAACCGGCCGAAGACCATCGGCAAGGTCCGGGCCTTCTACGGCAACTTCGGCAACCTGGTCCGCGCCTACACCTACATCCGGACGATGGGCCCGGCCGGGCTGCGCGCGGCCGCCGAGACGGCGGTCCTGAACGCCAACTACGTGCTCAGCCGCCTGCGGGAGCACTACGACCTGCCGTACGACCGGATCTGCAAGCACGAGTTCGTCCTCTCCGGCCGCCGGCAGCGCGACCGCCACCACGTCTCCACCAAAGATATGGCCAAGCGCCTCCTCGACTACGGCTTCCACTCGCCGACGATCTACTTCCCGCTGATCGTCGAAGAAGCCATCATGATCGAGCCGACCGAGACCGAGAGCCCCCAGACCCTCGACGCCTTCGTCGACGCCATGATCGCCATCGCGCGGGAGGCCGAGACGGACCCGGAGATCGTCCGGACCGCGCCCCACGAGACGCCGGTCACGCGGCTGGATGAGGTCACGGCGGCGCGCCGGCCGGTCCTGAGGTGGCGGCCCTAGGCCCCCGCGGTCCTCGTCGCTTCACCGGAATGTTGCCGCCACTCTGAACGAAGTTTTCCGGAAGAGCGCCGGCGGCGGCCTCTTCCCCGGAGCCGCGGACGCCGTCCTGAGGTCTTGTCCTCGATCCAAAAGGGCATATCACCCGGTGGGGAGTGGGGCCCAACCAAAAATCACCACCGGGAATCACCAGTCCGCTCCACAGCACTCATAAAAATCATCATCGGCGTCCGGCCACCGGGCTCCCTCCCCAGGCTCCACCCGGCAGATCGTCGTCTGTCGTCTGGCAAAAAAGGGCACTAACAGTGTTGGGGGGAGGGGTCCCACCGGTCGGCAGATCGGCGTCATCTTCTCCGCCGCCGGCCAGACGCTTACCGGTAGACGTGGCCCAGGCGGGGCTCCCCAACGGACTATTGCGTTCTAGCAGGGGAGGCTGCTCTTGAGGGCAGCAAGACGAGCGGCATTCAGGCTCGCACGCACCGCCACCCGGTGGAACGGCGCCCCGGCAGGCACCACGATAATCGAGTACGCCGTCGCCCTGGCCATCGTCGCCATCGTGCTCAGCCTCGCCTTTGGCTGGCAGGGATCGATCACGAAGCGCCGCCTCCAGAACGCCGCCTACCTCCTTGAAGGGGATCTCCGCTTCACCCAGCAAACCGCCGTCGCCCACGCCGGCGCCGGGCCCCAGGCCGAGCTCTGCCTGCGGCCTGATGGGTACGACATCTACCCGGTCGTCTACCAGGATCCCATCGGGCGCACCTCGCCCGCGGCGGGGGGCACCATCAAGCGCGTGAACGCCGGCGCCGAGTACGCGAACGGAATCCAGTTCACGCCCGACGCGTCGGCCGCCTCCGCGTGCACGGTGGACCCGTCGCGCCAGGCCATCGTCTTCCTGGCCACGGGGACGCCCAAATTCCCCGATACCACCTCCCACTCGGTGGGGGTGGCGCTCGGAGGCCGGAGCATGACCGTGATCATTCAACCCACGACGGGCATGACGGCGGTGGGCCCGTGAGGCTCCGCCCGGGGAGGATTGGACCGCTGCGCCGCGCTCGCACGGGGGAACGAGCCCAGGGCGGATTCAGCATGATCGAGGTGCAGATGGCCATCCTCATCCTCACGGTGATCTCGCTGGCGTCATGGGGGACGATCAACAAGACGCTGGCCATGATGGGGAGCAAGCCCCAATGGTCGAGCCAGAAGACCGCGCGCCTCTGGACGATCGCCAGCAGCTGGACGCAGGCCGAGCTGGAGTACGCGAAGCAGCTCGGGTTCGGGGTCGCGTGCGGGACCCCGCCCTGCACGATCTGGGTGCGCACCCCGGCCCCCGGGACCGTCGAGGTCTCGACCGACGGCTGCGCGACGTGGTCCTCCAGCAACCCGCCCTTCTCGGAAGGGCCCGCGCTGCCCGGGGATTTCCCGTGGGGGCGGATCGTGATCACCACGGACCCCAATACGCCGACGGATCCGTACAGCGGGGCCAGCTACCTCCAGGTCGTCGAGGTCGACATCTTCCAGACCCAGCCGACCTGCGGCAGCCCGACCCCCTATCTCACCGCGTACACCTCGGTGGGGATCCGGTGAGGGCCCCCGGCCGGCCGCGTCCGCTCCCCGGCGGGCGCGATCGCGGAGCCGCGCTGTACGAGGTCCTGATCGCGCTGGTCCTGATGGGGCTGGTCTCCCTCGCCGTGTTCGCGGCGTTCAAAGCGGGCGATACCGCATGGGCGACGAGCGTGCAATTCGTCGCGGAGCAGCAGAACGCCCGCATGCTGCTCAACACCGTCTCGCGCGCGGTCCGGATGGTCGGCTACCAGTACACCGGAGGCAACCCGCCGGTCATCGACGGCCAATCGAGCAGTCTCGCGTTCTACGCGGACATCGATGGGGACGGCACGATCGAGTGCTACCGCTACTACCTGAACGGCACCACCGTGTACGAAGCGGTCGTCCAGGGGGCGGCGTGCGCCTCCTCGATCCTGACCGCGGCGGGCGCGCCGCTCACGGCCGCGAATGAAGCGCAGTCGCTGGCCGTGAACAACCTGACCTTCACCTACTACTCCGCCGCGGACCTCGGGGGGGCGCTCCTCAGCGCGCCCCTCAGCACCGGCAACGCCTACCTCGCCCGCCGGATCGATGTCTCGGTCACGGTCCGGGGCGTGAAATCGGCGGGTCCGCCGTTCACCATCGCCACGCAGGCCGTCTTCCGGGTCGGGAGGTAGAGAGGCACATGCGACACGGCCGGGGTCGCCCGCTGCGGGCGGCGCACGCATCCCAATCGGGCATGGTGCTGATCCAGGTGATCGCCTTCTCGATCATCCTCGCGATGATCACCTTCGCGCTCGTCAGCCTGACCATCAGCGAGTACGCGACGGTGACCGCGGCCGACAAGGGCATGCGGGCCCTCTACATCGCGGATGCGGCGGTGGAGCGGGCGATCACCGTGCTGCGCGCCGACAAAGACTGGAACGACAACGCCTCCGACACCACGGGGGCCGAGAAGAACATGAACTTCAACCAGACCACGTGGCTCCCGAAGCAGCCGCTGTACGACAAGTTCCAGGCCGGGGGCGCCGGGAACGTCGAAAACGTCGCCTACCCCGCGGGCGGCGGTCTCAACAGCGGCACCTACAGCATCTACCTCAAGCAGGCCACGGACCCCGGGGACAACCGGTCGGACGACATCTGGATTCGCGCGCTCGGCACAGCCGCCGGGGCCACGCGGGCCATCGAAATCAAGCTCCACCGGCTGACCCCGCTCGACTTCTCGGTCTATTCCGCCCAGTCGTTCCAGGTCAGCCAGGGCGGGGGCAACGTCACCATGCACGGTTCCGCGTACTTCTTCCAGGATCTCGGGCTGAAGGCCGTCCAGACCGGCCTCTACAACGACCGCCCGATCCACGCGGGCGACACCGCGCCCTACCTGAACCAGATCTACGTGAAGGGCACGCTGGACATGTCCACGGGCAACTCGAGCGTCGGCACGGCGGCGCAGCCGATGTACGGGGTGCACGCCGGCAGCATCAACCTCAAGAACAATGGGACGCAGAACCTCTACACCCAGGAGATGGATCACGTCGTCCCCTCGATCCCGTATCCCAACGTCGCGGGATACATCAGCTCGACCTTGACCAACCAGACCTATGCCAACCTCCTGATGCCCGGCCAGTTGACCATGGCACTCTGCGTCAACAACGGCGCGGTGTGGAGCACGCAAACGCCCTCCAACATCACGTTCGGACCCAGCAGCAAGTTCACGATCCCGGCGTCAACCTACACGACCTGTGGTGATGGCCAGGAAACGAACTCCGCGAATTACGCGGCCCTCTGGGACTCGTCCCAGGCCGTGCCGCTCACGCTCAACTCCACTTTCAAGAACAAGCCAATCGTCGTTCCCGGCACGATCACGATGAGCCAGACCGTGAAGTACTCGGGCGTCGCCACATTCATCGCCAACGCCGGCGGGGCCACCGGACTGAGCGTCAGCGGGCAAATCCTCGCCTCCACCCCTGCCTCCGGATCCACATGCGGGTACGCGACCCCGTCGAGCATGCCTTCGAGCGACGTGCTCGCGTTCATCGTGGCGGGCAACGTCTCCATGGCGGGATCCGGCAACACGTGCAACCAGGAAAATGATGTGGTGATCATCGCCAGCTATAACGGGACCAGCACGTTTAGCTCAACCTTCAAGGTGCAGATCTACGGGGTCATCATCACCGAGCAGCTGACCACGAGCCAGAACCCCGATTTCTACCAGATGCCGGACATGTTGACGTACCTGCCGTCGCCGGTGACTCAACTGGCGACCAACGGGGTGACCATGCCCGTCGTCGTCAAGCAGTGGCACGAACTGAGCAACTGACGGCGCGTCCCCGGGAATTTAGGGGCCCCCGCCTGAACTCGCCTCATCCAAGATGAGCTCGACGGGGAGCCCGTCGCCCCACCCGTATTTCTCGCGGGCCAGCCGCTGCGCCGTCTGCCAGGCGTCGGCGTCCCGCGCAGGGTCCAGCGGACGCGCGCTCGCGCCGAAGGTCCGGCCGCCGACGCGGACCCGCACCCGCGGGTTCCGCACGAGGTTCTTGACCCACTGCGCGGCGTGGAAATGCTCGGCGAGTACATAGTACCTGCCTCCCGAAGCGACAAACCAGATCTCGATCTCGCGGGGCCGGCCGGTCTTGCGGCCGGTGGTCGTCAAGTAGAGAAATTGATCGCCGGGGGACCCCTCAGGCACGGTGGAACGCCGACCACAGGCGCCGCCAGCCCTCCCCTTCGGCCGGCGTGAACGGCCAGTACGACGCGACGCGGTCGACCAGCCCTTCGTAGCGGACGCGCAGCGTTCGCCCGATCTCCTCGTACGAGCCGCGCACCACCACGGCGTCGACCACCGCCTCCGGCAGGTGCGCGGCGAGGTCGTCGATCCGCCGCTCCCGCACCAGCCGGTGCAGCCGGTCGGCGGCGTCCCCATAGCCGAGCACGTCCAGGAGCGGCCGGTAGGAGGGGGTGGAGCCGTAAAACGCCATCCTCGCCCGCGCGCGCGCCACGGCCGCGTCCACCTCGGACGGGGTGTCGCCGGGCGCGATGAACACCGGCGCGTACAATTGCACGTCGCCGCGGGTCCGCCCCGAGCGGGCGAGCCCGGCGGCGATGTTGGGGAGCACCCACTCCCGGAGGTACTTCACCGAGTGCAGCGGGTGCACCACAAAGCCGTCGGCGATCTCTCCGGCGAGCTGACACAGCAGACGGTTCACGCCGGCGATGAAGACCGGGATCCGCGGGCGGGGGTTGGGCCCCGGGTTGAAGAACGGGGCCATCAGGTTGATCCGGTAGTAGGTGCCCTCGACCCGCAGCGGCGCTCCCTCCTGCCATGCGCGCCAGACCGCGCGCAGCACCTGGATGTATTCGCGCAGCTTGGGCACCGGAGGGTCCCAGGGCATCCCCAATCGCCGCTCGACGTGCGCCTTCACCTGGGTGCCCAGCCCGAGGATGAACCGCCCGCCCGAGAGCCGCGCCAGGTCCCAGGCCGACTGCGCGGCCAGCATCGGGCTGCGGGCGAACGCCACGGCCACGCCGGTGGCGAGCTGGAGCCGCGTCGTGTGCAGCGCGGCCGCGGTGAGGGCGACGAATGCGTTGTGCTTGGTCTCGTTGGCCCACATCGCCTCGAAGCCGATCTCTTCGGCGGCGCGGGCCACCCCCGGAACCTCTTCGAGAGCGTCCATGGCGAGCGCGCAGTCCAGCTTCACGCGGGGATCACGCGCCGCCCGCCGCCGGCGCCGCCCGCCGCCCGGGGAAGCCCCGGATCAGCCGCGGGACCGGCCGGCGCGTCAGCGCCAACTCATCACCCACACCTCGGTGGCGTTGGGCACCGCGCCCCGCTCGACCGTCGCTGCGTGCCCGGCCTGCCTGCTCCCGCGGGCCGCGGCGAGGAAGGGGTCCACCGCGCCGATCGGCGCCCCCGCGTTCACCTCGGTCTTGTAGTGCATGGGAATCACGATCCCCGGGCGCAGGCGGGCCACGACGCCGTGGGCCTGCGTGGCGTCGATGGTGTAGTGACCTCCGATCGGCACCATCAGCACATCGGGACGGCCGATCGCCGCCACCGCCGCCTCGTCGAGCGGGTGCCCGAGATCGCCGAGATGGACCACCCGCAGCCCCTCTGCGTCGATGACAAACACCGTGTTCCGGCCGCGCTCCTTCCCCTGCGTGGCGTCGTGGTAGGTCGGCACGGAGGCGATCGCCACGCCGCCGACGTTCTCCTGGACCGTCCGCCACTGACCGTCGGCCAGGCCGCGAATGACCTTCGGAGTGCCCGATGCCATGGCAAGGTGGTTGTGATCGCCGTGCTCGTGGCTGACGAGGACGGCTGTGGGGCTGACCGTGGGCATCGGGTACCCCACCTTGGCATCGAACGGGTCGATCAGGATCGTGGTGGACCCGCTTTCCAGCAGGAACGTCGCATGGCCGAGGTACGTGATCTTCATCGAGGCGCCTCCTCCTCCCCTGCCCGGTTCGACCCCCGAGGTTCGCCTCTCCTTTCGCCCGAGCGCCGCAGGACGCAGCCTCCGAGCGTTATGTGAAGGGACGGTCGCTTCGCAGGGGAAAGATCGCCCGGAGCCGGCCATCGCGAAAGAACAATCCTCCCCAGACGAGGACGCCAACGATGACCGGGAACACCGTCTCGAAGAACGCGTGCCCGACACGCAGCTGACTGGCGACGGCGCCGCCAAGGTAGCCTGTCAGAAGAATCGCCCCGAGCAGCGACGTGCGCGGGATCACATAGAGGACCACGCAGACGAGCTCGATGATCCCGATCCCTACGGCGAGGTCCAGAGGATAGCCGAGCTGAGCGAATGCCACTGCGACGGGCGCGGGCTTCATAAGATGTAGGGCGGCATCGAAAAGGAGGAACAACACGGCCAGGGTGCCGAGAATGCGCCCGGCCCACAGCATCGTCTTCGAGACCGGAACCGTTTGCGCAGCCGATGGCATAGCCGCCTCCCTCCCGCGTGAGCCAGAGTGCTGTAACGGCTGATAGTCGTTTGCTCATCCCGAACATCGACCCTGAGCCACATGCTCCAAATCGCCGGCGGGTTGATCTAGTAGCCCGGCCCCAGGCTCGCGCTCCGGCAGGGCCAGGGTCGGGCATCCGAGCGAGCCTGAGCGTGAAAAACGCCGTCTCACCGCCTGCGGTGGCGATCATTGCCCAGGCCTGAGATTAGCGTACGTATGTTCGCTTTTTTGCCTTTTGTTATACGGACAAATGTTCGATATCATAGTGGCGTCAGAATTGCTCAAGAGGCGGATGGCGAGGAGGTCAGACGGAATGGGGCAGCGGAAGCTGACCGGACGTCAACGGCAGATCCTCGATTACCTCGTGCGCGAGGTCAGGGACAAAGGGTACGCGCCCTCGGTGCGGGAGATCGGCGTGGCCTTGGGCCTGCGGTCTCCTTCGACCGTCCATCAGCACCTGACGGCGCTCGAGCACAAGGGCTGCATCAAACGCCATGGGGATCGGATGCGGGCGCTCGAAGTCATGGACAAGTCCCTCGTGCAGCAGGGCGATGGTGTAGTCCTGCCCCTTGTCGGCAAGGTATCGGCGGGGCAACCCACGCTGGCCGAGCAACACGTCGACGACTACATCGGGGTGCCACCCAGCCTCTTCGGGGACGTGCGCGGCTGCTTTCTCCTGCGTGTCCGCGGCGACAGCATGATCGGCGCGGGCATCCTCCCCGGCGACCTCGTCGTCGTGCGCCCGCAGACCCACGCGGTGGTCCGGGACATCGTGGTCGCGCTGGTCGGAGAAGACGCGACGGTCAAGCGGCTCGCGGCGAGCGGGGAGACGCCGGTGCTCCTGCCCGAGAACCCCGCGTACCCGCCGATCCGCGACGAGTTCCAGGTCATCGGCCGGGTGGTGGGGGTCCTTCGCCCCTACCAGGAGATGCGGGCATCGATGGAGCTGCATCAATGCTAGCGCCTGCGCGTCCTCCGCGCCTCCTGCCCACGCGCCTCGCGATGCCCACGTACGCGCATCCCAGGCGGCGGCCGCGGCCAAGACCGTACGGCCCGAGCCGCCGGAGCAGCCGGGCCGCGCGCCGCGGCGCCCGCCCGGGTGTCGAGCCCTGGCGCACGACGCGGAGCGGCGTGCCCATCGACGGCAAGAGGCTGTGGGAGCGGTGGGGGGATGACCGCGAACTGACCGGCGTGAAGATCGCGCTGCTGGGGGCTCTCCTGATCCTCGCGGCCGCGCTGGAGTGGGTGGTGTAGGCCATGCGCCTCATGACCCTCCACGCCTACGTCGGCGCCGCGGAGCACGACGGCGGCCGGACGCGCATGGGGGTGGTCTTCGCGGACGCCCAGGGCCGGACGCTGCGGAGGATCGGCCGCACGCTGCCGGGAGGGACGACGACGACCCTCGCGGTCTTTCGCGGCATCGTCTGCGCGCTCTGGAACTCGCGCCGGCTGGGGGCCCGGCGCGTCGTCGTGCACTGCCCCGACCCCGACGTCGCGGCGCAGATCAACGGGGATCAAGAGGTCGACGAGGAATTCGTGGGGCCGTACCTCGAGGTGCGCGCGCTCCTCCACGCCTATCGCGCGGCCCGGATCGAACCCGGCCCGGCAACGGGGACCGAGATGGTCTGGCAGCGGATGGCCCAGTCGCTCGCGGACGCCGCGCTCGACCACGACGTGGATGAGAGCGTCGAGGACCTGCCGCTGTGGTCGGGGCTGATGGAGGAACGCTCGACCGCCTGACGTCGCCCCGCGCGCGCCGCGTCGAGAAAGGAACGCGCCCATTCCCCTCCGAATCCCTCAACGCCCATCGCCCGAATGCATGATCACCGTGCGAGATGAGCCGAGAGGATCCGCATTCCATCCTTGCCGATGGCGAAGCGAAGCTGGCCGCCGGTGATTTGGACGGCGCGCTCCAGGCGTTCGAGCGGGCCGTGGCGGCGGCCCCGCGTTCTGCGGTGGCCCGCAGTAAGCTCGGCCTCACCTATGTCCACAAGCAGCGGTGGGACGACGCGGCGGCGGAGTTCTCGCGCGCAATCCAGCTCGATCCGACCTACGCCCCGGCATACAGCAACCTCGGGAACGTGTACCGCGAGCGCGGGCAGATCGACCAGGCGATCGCGCAGTATCAGAAGGCCATCTCCATGGATCCCGACTACTGGATCGCCCACCAGAACCTCGGCGTCGTGTACAAGCAGCAGGGACGCGTCGGGGAAGCGGTGCGTGAGTTCAAGATCGCCACCCGGCTGTCGCTGCGCTCGCCCGGCGCCGGGGAGGAAGGGCCGGCCCGCACCGGCGGGCGCCGGGTCGGATGCCTCGGCTCGGGAGGCATGATGCTTGTGGGGATCTTCGGCCTCGGCCCCTTCCTCAGACGCTAGCAGGGCTCGGGGGGAAGGTGTGGTCCGCGAGGGAGAGGGGAATAAACGCTCAAAGGGCCCGGTTTGATCCATTTTAGGGTAGTAAGTCAAGCATGAGGCAACATGAGAGGAGTCCTATCGATGGCGGGCACGACGCCGGCAGTAACCGAACAAGCGTTTGATAGCGAGGTGCTGAAGTCCTCCATCCCGGTGTTGGTCGACTTCTGGGCGACTTGGTGCGGGCCGTGCAAGATGATCGCGCCGATCGTCGAGGCGCTTGCGGGCGAGTATACAGGCAAGCTCAAGGTCGTCAAGCTGGATGTGGACGAGAACGGGGGAGTGGCTGCGAAGTACAATGTGATGAGCATCCCCACCCTCGGGATCTTCAGCAAGGGCGAGCTCGTTGAGCGCATCGTGGGCTACATGCCCAAGGAGCAGCTCAAGAAGCGCATCGACGCCGCGCTGGCCACACGGGTGTAGGCCGTCCCGCGGATCGGCGCGACGGAACCAGGCGACACATCAGGAGGAGTGAAGAACACGTGACGACAGGCTCGTCGACACTGGAAAAGATCCGGCGGATCGCGGAGCGCCGCCAGGCTCTCTGGAGCAAGGCTCCGGGGCTCACGGCCGCTGAAAAGGCCGAAATCGGCCGGCTGACCTCAGAGCTCGAATCGCTGTGGGAGCAGCATCGGGTCGCGCTGGCGGAAGGGCGTTGGGCCGCCGGCCGCCACGCCGGCAGCGCCGCGTCAGCGAGGAAGAGCACGGCCGCCTAGCGCTTCTCGAACCGCGAGCGCATCGCAAATGCCCTGGGAGCCAAGCCGCTCCCGGGGCATTTGTGTGGGCGCCCGCCGAAGCGCGGGGGGCCCCCTCAGGAGCAGTCATTGTAGTTGACAATAGCATTGATAAGGAACTTGACACAGCGCATTGGAATTTGTATCCTATGTCCAGAGTTAGATTAAGCGTGGGCCGGGGCGTGGATCGAGCGCCGGCGCGCGGGCCGGTCGAGGCCCGGGGGGCCGTGTGAGGCCCCAGGGGTTGAGCGGTGAAGAAGCTGGAGCCTGATACACCGGTCTACGTGATCAGCGTGGCCGCGGACCTCATCGGCGTGCACCCCCGCACGCTTCGCATCTACGAAGAGCGGGGCCTGCTCTCCCCGGTCCGGCGCCGGCGCATCCGGCTGTACTCGCAGCGGGATATTCAGCGGGTGCGGTTGATCCGGTTCCTGACCGAGGAAAGGGGCCTCAACCTCGCCGGGGTGCGGATGCTCCTCGAAGTCCAGGAGCACTACCACGAGGAGCTGACGTGGGTCTTCGACGAGGGGGAGGGCGGCCCGGCCGCCGCCGATGGCGAAGCGCACGAACCGCTGGAACAGGAACGATCAGATAAGCCAAACAAGAAAGGAGGACGAGGACGATGAATATCGTTCGATGGGATCCGTTTGAGGAAGTGGGGACGCTGCGGCGATCCATGGACCGCATGCTCGACGAGTTCTTCACCCGGCGCCCCGGGCGCGACGGACGCGACCAGGCGCTGGAGTGGGAACCCGCGGTCGAGATGTTCGAGACGGACCAGGCTGTCGTCGTGCGGGCGGAGATGCCCAACATCGACCCCAAGACGGTGGATGTCACGGTGACCGACGGCGCGCTCACGCTCCGCGGCGAGACGCGGCACGAGGAGGAGCACAAGGGCCGGAACTACTTCCGGCGGGAGCTCCGCGCCGGCGCGTTCACCCGCACGCTGCCGCTGCCGACCGAGGTCAAGAGCGCCGAGGCCAAGGCGACCTACAAGGACGGCGTGCTGGAAGTGAAGATCCCGAAGTCGGAGCGGGTCCGGCCGACATCGGTCAAGGTGCAGGTCGAGTAACGAAAGATCGGAGAGGGGAGCAGCGCTCCCCGGGAGGCGGGCCGGCGCCCGGGTCCACCCAGGCGCCGGCCGGCGTCCAGACGCGGCGCGGGGCTGACAGCGTGAGCCACAACGCGCGCCGCCGGGAGGAAGAGGCGACATGCCAAAGGTTGTAGGGATCGATCTCGGAACGACCAACTCAGTCATCGCGGTGATGATCGGCGGCGAGCCGACGGTCATTCCCAACTCCGAAGGGAGCCGGCTCACGCCCTCCGTGGTGGGCTTTACGAAGACCGGGGAGCGGCTGGTCGGCCAGATGGCCCGGCGGCAGGCGATCCTCAACCCCGAGAACACCGTGTACTCCATCAAGCGGTTCATGGGGCGGCGCCTGAGCGAGGTGGAGAGCGAGCGGAAGATCGTCTCCTACAAGGTCGAGGAGGGCAAGAACGGCGCGGCGGTCGTCAACATCCCCGCCGCTGGCAAGACCTTCTCGCCCGAGGAGATCTCCGCGATGATCCTCCAGAAGTTGAAGACCGACGCGGAGGCGTATCTCGGGGAGAAGGTCGAGCAGGCCGTGATCACGGTCCCGGCCTATTTCAACGACGCGCAGCGCACCGCGACGCGCAACGCCGGGGAGATCGCGGGGCTCAAGGTGCTGCGGATCATCAACGAGCCGACGGCCTCCGCGCTGGCCTACGGGCGGGCGCTTGAGCAGAAGCACGCCAAGACCATCCTCGTGTTCGACCTCGGCGGCGGCACGTTCGACGTGTCGATCCTCGAGATCGGCGAGGGCGTGTACGAGGTCAAGTCCACCAACGGGGACACGCACCTCGGCGGGGACGACTTCGACGAGCGGATCGTCAACTGGCTCGCCGACGAGTTCAAGAAGCAGCAGGGGATCGACCTGCGCCAGGACCGGCAGGCGCTGCAGCGGCTCCGCGAGGCGGCGGAGCGCGCCAAGATCGAGCTGAGCACCGTCGTCCAGACGTCGATCAACCTGCCGTTCATCACGGCGGACGCGACCGGCCCGAAGCACCTGGACGTGGTCCTCACCCGGGCGAAGTTCGACGAGCTCACCGCCGATCTGGTGGAACGCTGCATCGGCCCGTTCAAGCAGGCGCTGTCCGATGCCAAGTTGACCGAGAAGGACCTCAACGAGGTCATCCTGGTCGGCGGCGCCACGCGCATGCCGAGCGTGCAGGAATTGGTGCGCCGGCTGACCGGCAAGGAGCCGAACAAGGAGGTGCACCCGGACGAGGTCGTGGCCGTGGGGGCGGCGATCCAGGCCGGCGTGCTGGCCGGCGAGGTCCGCGAGGTCGTCCTCCTCGACGTCACGCCGCTCTCGCTCGGGATCGAGACGCTGGGCGGGGTGGACACCATCCTGATCCCGCGGAACACCACCATCCCGACCCGCAAGACCGAGACCTTCAGCACCGCCGAAGACGGGCAGACGGCGGTCGACGTCCATGTCCTGCAGGGCGAGCGGCCGATGGCCCGCGACAACCGCACCCTCGGCAAGTTCCTGCTGGACGGGCTCCCGCCGGCCCCCCGGGGCATGCCCCAGATCGAAGTGACCTTCGACATCGACGCGAACGGCATCCTCAACGTGTCGGCGAAGGACAAGGCCACGGGGCGCGAGCAGTCGATCAAGATCACCGGGACGGGGACGCTGGACAAGAAGGAAGTGGACCACCTCGTCAAAGAGGCCGAGGCGCACGCCGCGGACGATCAGAAGCAGCGGGAGGGCGCGGAGATCAAGAACCGCGGGGACAGCCTCGCCTATCAGACCGAGCGGATGCTCAAGGAGGTCGGCGACAAGGTCTCGGCGGACGACCGGCGCAGCGTGGAGCAGGCGCTGGCCGCGCTCCGGGAAGCGCTCAAGAGCGCCGACGGTGACCGGATCAAGCGCGCCAGCGAGGCGCTGCAGCAGGCCAGCTACAAGCTGGGCGAGGAGATGTACAAGCGGTCGACCGCCGGCGCGGGCGCGGGGGCCGGCGCCGCGGGAGGGCAGCCGGGCGACGGCGGCAAGAGCGGCGGCGACGAGGTGATCGACGCCGAGTTCAAGCCGTCCGACAAGCCGTAGGCGGACGCGCGGCCCGGCGACGCATCGAGTTCATCGAGGTGGCACGATGACAACGGAACACACGAAAGGCGGCGGGTACCCCGAGGCCGAGAGCACGCCCGGCGGCCCCGCGAGAGAAGGGACCGCTCCGGCCGCCGAAGCCGGGGCGGGGCAGCAGGACGACCTGGCCGGCCTCTCGGCCGAAGGGTTGCGGGGAAAGGTCCGGGAAGCCCGGGAGACGGCGCAGCGGAACTGGCAGCATTTCCTCCACTCCGCGGCCGATCTGGAAAACTTCAAGAAGCAGGCGGCCAGAGACCGGCAGGACGCGGTCGAGCGGACCCGCCGCCAGATGCTCGGTCTGGTGCTGAGCGTCCTCGACAACCTGGAGCGGGCGCTGGCGTTTGCAGACGCCCAGGGCGGATCGGGCAAGGCGCTGATCGACGGCCTGCGTATGACCCACCGGCAGATCCTCGGCCAGCTCGAGGCCATGGGCGTCCGGCCGATCGAGGCGGTCGGCAAGACCTTCGATCCCCGGCTGCACGAGGCGGTCGGCGTCGTCCCGGCGGACGACTCCGGGCCGGCGCGCGGGACGGTGATCGCCGAGGTGTTGAGGGGCTACCGGCTCAACGACGACGTCCTCCGGCCGGCCAAGGTGACGGTGGCGGGCGGAGGTCAGGAGAACGGCGAGACGTAGCGGCGGTGGGGTCGCGGACTGACCCGCCGGGCGGGAGCACAATGGAGTTCAAGGACTACTACAAGGTCCTCGGGGTCGAGCGAACGGCCGATCCGAAGGCAATCAGCCAGGCCTTCCGGAGACTGGCCCGCCAGCATCACCCGGACGTGAACCCCGGCAACAAGCAGGCGGAGACGCGCTTCAAGGAGATCAACGAAGCGTACCAGGTCCTGCACGATCCCGACAAGCGGGCCAAATACGATCGGGTCCTCGAGCTTCGCGAGCGCGGCGGCGGCTGGGAGGACATGCTCCGCGGCGCCGGGCGGGGGGAAGACGGCCGGTACACCGTCTACGGGACTCCGGAGGACCTCGGTCAGTTCAGTGATTTCTTCAGGTCGCTCTTCGGCGGCCTGGGAGGCGGGGGATTCGGCGAGGGTCTCTTCGGGGAAGGCGGGGCGGCGGGCCGCGGAGGCCGGGGAGTGGAAGAGCTGCTCCGGCGGCGCGGCGCGGGACCGCGGGCGCGGGGGCGGCAGCACGCCGGCCAGGACGTCGAAGGCACGATCGAGATCACCCTGGAAGAGGCCTCCCGCGGCGCCACGCGCACGCTCGCGATTCCCGCCGGGGGCGGCAGAACGGCGCACAGCATCGAGGTGAAGATCCCCCGAGGCGTGCGGAGCGGGCAGCGCATCCGGGCCGCGGGACAGGGGCAGGGTGGCGATCTCTACCTGACCGTGCAGATCGCTCCGCACCCGGTGTTCACTCGGACCGATGACGACCTGCAGGTCGAGGTCCAGGTGCCGGTGTGGACCGCCGCGCTCGGCGGCCAGGTCGAGGTGCCGACGCTCAGCGGGCGGGTCACGATGACGATCCCGCCGGGCACCCCGGACGGCCGGACCTTTCGCCTGCGCGGCCAGGGCATGGCCCACCTGCGCGGGGACGGCGCCGGCGACGAGCTGGTGAAGGTCCGGCTCGCGCTGCCGGAGCCGCTGACCCCGCGGGATCGGGAGCTGTTCGAGGAAATGCGGCGGCTGCACGAGGCTCGGGCCGCCACACCATGACACGCCGACGTCAACACCGGAGCGAATAGACGATGGCGATGCGATTCGACAAGTTCACCGAGAAGGCGCAGGAAGCGCTGGTCACCGCGCAGTCCCTGGCCAAGGAGCAGCACCACGGCCAGGTCGAGGCGGAGCACCTGCTGCTGGCGCTGCTCACCCAGTCCGACGGAATCCCCGCGGCCGTGCTCGGCCGGATCGGCGTGAATGCGGGCGTGCTGCGCGCCGCGGTCGAGCAGGACCTCGGGCGTCAGCCGAAGGTCTACGGCCCGGAGGAGCCGCCGGTCGGGACGGGACTCCGCCGGGCGCTCGAGGCCGCCCAGGCCGAGGCCCAGCGCCTCCGGGACGAGTACGTCAGCACCGAGCACCTGCTCCTGGGGGTCGCCGCGGACCAGAACAGCGGGGCGGGGCGGCTGCTGGCCCAGACGGGCGTCACCCGCGAGAAGATCTACGGCGCCCTCCAGGCCATCCGGGGCGGCCAGCGGGTGACGGACGCCGCGCCCGAGTCCAAGTATCAGGCGCTGGAGCGTTACGGGCGCGATCTCACGCAGGCGGCCCGGGAGGGCAAGCTGGATCCCGTGATCGGCCGGGACGATGAGATCCGGAGGGTCGTCCAGGTGCTGGCCCGCCGGACCAAGAACAACCCGGTCCTGATCGGCGATCCCGGCGTGGGCAAGACGGCGATCGTGGAAGGCCTCGCCCAGCGGATCGTGCGCGGCGACGTCCCGGAGGGGCTCCGGCGCAAGCGCGTCGTCGCCCTGGACCTCGGGGCCCTGATCGCGGGCACGAAGTTTCGCGGGGAGTTCGAGGACCGGCTGAAGGCGGTGCTGCGCGAGATCACCGAATCCGCCGGCGAGATCATCCTCTTCATCGACGAGCTGCACACCGTCGTCGGCGCCGGCGCGGCCGAAGGCGCGATGGACGCCAGCAACATGCTGAAGCCGATGCTCGCCCGCGGCGAGCTGCACGCCATCGGGGCGACGACCCTCGACGAGTACCGCAAGCATATCGAGAAGGACCCGGCGCTGGAGCGGCGGTTCCAGCCCATCTTCGTGGACGAGCCCAGCGTCGAGGAGACGATCTCGATCCTCCGCGGTCTGAAGGAAAAATACGAGGTGCACCACGGGGTCCACATCACCGACAACGCGGTCATCGCCGCCGCCACCCTCTCGGACCGGTACATCAGCGACCGCTTCCTGCCCGACAAGGCGATCGACCTGATCGACGAGGCGGCGAGCCGGCTGCGGATGGAGATCGACAGCAAGCCCGCGCCCCTCGACGAGGCGGACCGCCGGATCATGCAGCTGGAGATCGAGCGGGAAGCGCTGCGCAAGGAGAGCGATCCGGCCTCCCGCGAGCGCTTGAGCCGGATCGAGCGCGAGATCGCGGACCTCAAGGAGCAGAGCCGGGCGCTGCGGACGCGGTGGGACCAGGAGAAGAGCCTGATCGGCGAGCTCCGCGAGACGCGGACGAAGATCGACGAAACGCGCGTGGAGATCGACAAGGCCGAGCGCGACGCCGATCTCGAGCGGGCCGCCCGGCTGCGGTACGGCGCGCTGCGCGAGCTCGAGCAGCGGCTCGCCGCGCAGGAAGAGCGCCTCCGCGCGCTGGGCGAGGGCCGCCTCCTCAAGGAAGAAGTCGACTCGGAGGACATCGCCGAGGTGGTGAGCCGCTGGACCGGGATCCCCGTGACGCGCCTCCTGGAAGGGGAGATGCAGAAGCTCCTGCGCCTGGAGGATCGCCTGCACGAGCGCGTCGTCGACCAGCGCGACGCCGTCGCGGCCGTCGCCGACGCGATCCGCCGGTCGCGGGCCGGACTCGCGGACCCCAAGCGCCCGGTGGGCTCGTTCCTGTTCCTCGGGCCGACCGGCGTGGGGAAAACCGAGCTGGCGCGCGCCCTCGCCACCCTCCTCTTCGACGACGAGGAGGCGATGGTGCGGATCGACATGTCCGAGTACATGGAGAAGCACACGGTCAGCCGCCTCATCGGCGCCCCGCCCGGGTACGTGGGGTACGACGAAGGCGGCCAGCTCACTGAGGCCGTGCGGCGGCGCCCGTACCGCGTGATCCTCTTCGACGAGATCGAGAAGGCCCACCAGGACGTGTTCAACATCCTCCTGCAGATCCTCGAGGACGGGCGTCTCACCGACGGCCACGGCCGGACGGTCGACTTCAGGAATTCGATCATCATCATGACGAGCAACCTGGGGAGCCAATACTTGAGAAACCTGGATCCCGACGACCTGCCGGCGTTCGAACTGGTCCGCGTGCAGATCCTGGAAGAGCTGCGGCGGACGCTCCGGCCGGAGTTCCTCAACCGGATCGACGAGATCATCGTCTTCCATCCGCTCAGCCGGGCCGACCTGGAGCGCATCGTCGACCTGCAGCTGGCGGGCCTGACCGCCCGTCTGGCCGCGCGTGGGATCCGGCTCGAGGTCACGAAGGAGGCCAAGGTCTTCCTGGCCCGAGAGGGATACAATCCCGATTTCGGCGCCCGGCCGCTGCGGCGCCTGATCCAGCGCACCGTGGAGAACGCCGTCAGCCGCCAGCTCCTCGCGGGCGAGGTTCGGGACGGCGAGACCGTCGTCGTGGAGGCGAAGGGCGACGAGGTCGTCGTGCGCAAGGCGGCCGCCCCGAAGGCGCCGGCGAACCCGCGGAGAGGGGCCGGGTCATCCTCGAGCTCGTCGTCTTCATAAGCGGCGCGGTCCTGCTCGCCCTGGAGATCGTGGCGAGCCGGGTCGTGGCGCCGTACTTCGGCAACTCGGTCTACGTGTGGGGCAGCCTGATCGGCGTATTCCTGGCCGCCCTCAGCCTTGGGTACTACCTGGGGGGGCGCCTCAGCACCCGGTGGCCGCACCGGGGGCCCTTCCTCGCCCTCGTCTTCCTGGCAGGGGCGGCGACCTTCCCGATCCCCCATTTCGCGGACGCGGTCCTGGGTGGGATCGCCGCGCACGACTACGGGCCGCGCGGCAACCCGCTCCTCGGCAGCACGGCGCTCTTTTTCATCCCGGCCGTGCTCATGGCCACGATCTCCCCGTACGCGATCCGGCTGCGGGCGCAGTCGGTCGAGGGCGTCGGTGGGGTCGCCGGGACGCTCTACGCGCTGAGCACGCTCGGCAGCATCGCCGGCACCCTGCTGGCGGCGTTCGTCCTGATCTCCACGTTCGGGGGCAGCGCGATCATGCAACTCCTGGGGGGAACCGAGATGGCGCTGGCCGCGCTGGGGCTGGTGTGGGACCGGCGGCCGCGCGCGGCCGCCGGGGCGGCGGCGGCGGCCGGCGTCCTGCTGGTCCTCACGGCCGGTCCCCCGGCGGGCGAGAGCGGAACGGTGTTCGCCCGGGACACGGCCTACCATCGGATCACGGTGGCGGACGAGGGCCGGATCCGGTATCTGCGGCTGGACAACTACTGGCAGAGCGCCCGGGATCTGGACGCGCCCCTGCGCACCGTGTTCCCCTACACCGACTACCTCCACCTCCCCGTCCTGTTCGATCCCGGATTCCGTCGTGTGCTCTTCGTCGGCATGGGGGGCGGGACCGCGCCCGGCCGGTTCCACCACGATTACCCGAACGCTGCGGTCGAGGTCGTGGAGATCGATCCCGCCGTGGCCGATGCGGCGCGGCGGTTCTTCGCCGTCCCGGACGACGCCCGCCTCCGGGTGCACGTCATGGACGGCCGCCTCTGGCTGCGCCGGGCGGCCGAGCGCTACGATCTCATCATCCTGGACGCGTACCTCATCGATACGATCCCGTTCCACCTCGCCACCCGGGAGTTCTATCAGGCGGCCGCCGCCCGGCTGACCCCGGGCGGCGTGGTGGCGGGCAACGTGATCGGCGCGGTCCGCGGCCCCCAGAGCCGGCTGTTTCGCGCGATCTACAAGACGTTCCGGTCGGCCTTCGCCGAGGTCTACGTGTTTCCCGTGGGGGGCGGGTCGCCGGAGTCGCTCCGCAACATCATCCTGGTGGGCGCCGCGGGGCCGCGGCTCACCCGCGCCGGGCTGCTCGCCCGGGCAGAGGCGGCGGCGGGGCGCCGGCTGATCCGGATCGACGGGCTTCGGCGGGACGCCGGCGATCTGCTGGAAGCCCCGATCGAGACCCGCGATGTCCCGCTCCTGACCGACGACTACGCGCCGACGGACGCATTGATCACGGCGGGCCGCTAGCTCCGCAAAGCGCGGCCCAGGGAAGGACCGGGTGGTCCATCATGCCGGTGCTGAAGCTCTTCCTCGGCGACGTCGTCCGGACGCGAAAGACCCACCCGTGCGGAAGCGATCAGTGGGAGATCGTGCGCCTGGGGGCGGATATCGGCATTCGCTGCCTCGGCTGCGGGCGGCACGTGCTGATGCCCAGGCCCAAGTTGGAGCGGCGGATCAAGGAATTCGTCCGCCGCGGAGGTGGTGAGGAGGCCGATCGAAAGGCCGATCGAAGCGTGGAGTAGAGCAAAGGTAGGCCGCGCCGCGGCCGCCGCCTGACGCCACAAGGTCTAAAGCCGCGCCCCCCCCGGGCATCAAGTACTCAGTATGAAGATTCCGCTCCCGTCCGCCCCCGGGGTGGCGCTGCGCCCGGGGCAGGTTCGCCCCATCACGGCCTGGCTCGTCACGTGGGGACCCGTGCTCCTGGCGGCGGCCCTGCTCGCCGTCGCCGCGCCCGGGGTGTTTCTGCCGTCCTGGGAGCTCCTGGCGATTTTCCTGCTCCTCTCCATCGCGGCCGAGCATTTCCAGATTCCGCTCGCCAGCGGAGGCTCCCAGACCTTCGGCCCGGCGGTGGCGCTCCCGGCGATCGTCATTCTCGGGCCGGTGCCGGCCGCCGTGATCGGCGCGCTCGGAGCGGCGATCGGCAACGGGGTCCTGCGCCGCCGCGCGCTGGACCGGGCGTTCTTCGAGACCGGGCAGTGCGCGCTGGCCGCGCTGCTCGCCGGCGCCACATGGAATCTGTACCTGCGCCACGCGCCCGGGTTCGACCGCGTCAGCCCCGACCTGGCGGGGCACGCGGGCCTGGCGGCGACCGCGGCCGTCCTGGCCGTCTACGCCCTCGCGACGACCGTGCAGGCGGGCCTCTTCCTCGCCGCGATCTTCGAGATGCCGCTCGGGGCGGTGCTGCTCATCGGCGCGTTGTGGCGGATCCCCACCGCGGCCGCGCTCGGGGCCTCCGGCCTCTCGATCGCGATCGCCATCTGGGGGGGCGAAGCGCCGGTGCTGCTGGTCCCCCTCGTGATCGCCAGCCTCATCGCGCTGCTCTTCACATCCCACCGGCAGGACCTCCGGGAGGCCGCGGCGCTCCACGAGGCGCTCACCGACCTGCTGGCGACGCACGACCTCGACGACCTGCTGAGCCGCCTCGCCGACAAGGTCGCCCGGCTGACGAAACCCGACATGCTCTGGATCACCCTGCGCAACTCGGACGATGCCTACGAGATCGCCCTGGAGCGGGGCCTCCCCCCGGGCCAACTCCACGGCGTCCCCGCCATCCTGCCGAACGGCGCGTCGGGGTGGACGCTGGCGCACCGCCGTCCGCTGCGGATCGCCGACTACCAGCGGGATGCCCACCGGACCGCTGAGAGCCGGGCCGCGTTCCCCGGCGACCGGGTGCGGGCCGTCCTGATTGTCCCCCTGCTGGCGGGCGGCGACCCGGTCGGCCTCATCACCGTCACGAAGCCCATCCCCGGCTTCTTTACCGCGTACCAGGAACACGTGGTCTCCACCTTCGCCGCCCAGGCCGCGCTGGTGGTGAACAACGCCCGGCTGTACACGAAGTCCCAAGAGGACCTGACCCGGGTGGAAGCGCTGAAGGCGATCTCGGAGCGCATCAACTCGCAGAAGGATCTCCAGGCGGTCTTCGACACGATCGCCGATTGGACGCGCGAGGTGCTCAAGGCGGATCGCTGCGGCCTGTATCTCGGCGCGCTCGACAAGGAGATCACACACATCTTCGCCCGCGGGCTGGGGGACGATGACGTCCGCAACATCGCCGCCGAGATGCAGTCCGGCATCGGTCTCACCGGCCTCACCCTCCGGCTCGGCGAGCCCGTGATCGTCGCCGATGCCCAGACCGATGGGCGGTCCAACACCGAGCGGGCACGGCGGCTCGGGTACCGGACGATCGCGACCTTCCCCCTCGTTTACCGCAGCGGCGTCATCGGGGTGCTGGCGCTGTATCACGACGCGGTGCGCCCGTACGGATCGTCGGAGACCGCGCTCGGCGGCGCCGTCGCCAATCAGGTGGCGATCGCCGTGCAGAACGCGCGGCTGCTCGAAGAAGCGGAGCGCAAGGCCCACCAGCTCGGCCTCCTCAACCGGACGTTTACCCGGGTCGCCTCCACGCTGCGCCCGAGCGAGCTGTTCGACACGCTGGTCGACGAGCTCCACACGACGCTCAACTATCCGCTGGTCCTCATCGGCCTCATCGACGGCGACCAGATCCAGCTCACGGCCTCCCGCGGATACACCGGCCTGGCGGCGGCCGTGCCCGTCACCAGCGGCGTGATCGGCCGGGTCGCCCGGACCGGCGGCGCCGCGCTCGTCGCCGACGTGCGCCACGACCCCGACTTCAACGGGTGGGATCCCCGCGTGACCCAGCAGGCCTGCGTCCCGATCATCAGCCACGACAAGGTCGTCGGGATCATCAACATCGAAGGCATCGAGACCAAGCTCACCTCCGCCGACCTGGACCTCCTCACCACGCTCGCCGGGTACGTCTCGATCGCGCTCGAAAAGGCGCAGCTGTACGAGCGGACCCAGGTGCTCGCCACCACCGACGGCCTCACGGGCCTCCTCAACTACCGCGCCTTCTGGCAGGCGCTCGAGCGCGAGCTCGAACGCTCCATGCGCTACGGCGTCCCCCTGTCCCTCATCATGATCGAGATCGACCAGTTCAAGCGCTTCAACGACACCTACGGCCACCTCCGCGGCGACGAGGTCATCCGCCTCGTCGCGCGGGTGCTCCAGCAGGAACACCGCACCCAGATCGACACCATCGCCCGCTACGGCGGCGACGAATTCATGATCCTCCTCCCCCACACGGCCAAAACCGCGGCCGCGGAGATCGCGGAGCGGGTCCGGCGCGCCGTCAGGGCCGCCCCGCTCAGCGCGGCCATGGCCGGCTCGGTCACCCTGAGCCTCGGCGTGGCCGCGTACCCCGAGGACGGGAAGAGCACGGAAGCCCTGATCGAGGGCGCCGACCGCTCGATGTACCGGGCCAAGACCAGCGGCGGAAACTCGGTGGCGGTGGCGAACCCCTCCTAAACGAGCGGCGGTCTCCGATCGGGGGAGGCCGGTCCGCCTCCCGGAGGACCGCGTGCCCCTCACCTGTGGCCTCGTCGGACTGCCCAACGCCGGGAAGTCCACGCTGTTTCGCGCGATTACGGCGGCGTCCGCGGAGATCGCCCCCTACCCCTTCACGACGATCGCTCCGAACGTCGGCGTCGTCCGCATCCCCGACCCTCGGCTGGAGGCGATCGCGGGGATCACCCACCCCCGGCGGACCGTCCCCGCTGCGCTCGAACTCGTCGACATCGCCGGCCTGGTCCGGAACGCGCACAAGGGCGAAGGCCTCGGGAATCAGTTCCTGGCCCGCATCCGCGAGGTCGACGCGCTCCTCCACGTCGTCCGGTGCTTCGCGGGAGATGTGGCCCACGTCGAGGGCGGCGTCGACCCGCTGCGCGACATCGGGATCGTGGAGACCGAACTGCTGCTGGCCGATCTGGCGGCGGTGCAGCGGGCCCGCGCGCAGGTCGCCCCGCGCGCCCGCGCGGGAGACCGGGCGGCGCGCCGGGAAGAGGCCGGGCTCGCCCAGCTGGAGGACCACCTGGCCGGAGGGCGGCCGGCCCGGAGCTGGGTCCCCTCGGCCGGGAGCGAGGCGGCCGCCGAGGACGCGCGCCGGCGCCTCCTCACCGCGCGCCCGGTCCTCTACGTTGCCAACCTCGACGAACACGATCCGGCCGGCGGCCCGTGTCTGGACGCGGTCGCCGGATACGCCTCGACATCGGGCGCGCCGGCGATCGGCCTGTGCGCCAAGCTCGAGATGGAGCTGGCCGAACTGCCGGAGCAGGAAGCCGCCCCGTTCCTGGCCGCGCTGGGGATTGCCGAGCGCGGCCTCACCAGGCTCGTGCGCGCGTGCGAGGGGCTCCTCGGCCTGCGGACGTTTTTCACGATCGTCTCCGACGAGGTCCGCGCGTGGCCGGTGCCCGCCGGCACCCGCGCCCCCGCAGCCGCCGGGCGCATCCACACCGACATGGAGCGCGGCTTCATCCGGGCCGAAGTGATCGCCTCCCGGGATCTCGTGGCGTGCGGGTCCGTCGCCGCCGCGCGGGAGCGGGGCCTGGTCCGGCTGGAGGGGAAGGACTACGAGATCCAGGACGGGGACGTCGTGACGTTCCGGTTCGCGACGTGATGCCGGGGACTCCGAACCCTTGCCTTGTGAAACCGCTCCCGCCCATGGTACAATCGGACCGCACATTGGAACCGAATACGGGAGCGGTCGCAGTGACGCGACCGAATCCTTCCTGCCCTGCGAGACCCCGCGCCGGTTGCGGCGGGCCGGCGCAGGGCCGCCCCGGGAGCGCCGCCGAGAGGAACGGCTTCCGGTTGCAGTCCAGAGGAAGGGAGCGTGCCGGGTGGGCACCTACGAGATTGTCGCTGTTCTCCGGCCCGACCTCGATGAAGCGGGGTTGGGCGCGGCCCTCGAACGGATCACCCAGCGGATCACCGAACACGGCGGGGCCCTGAAGAGCCAGGAGCGCTGGGGCAAGCGCAAGCTGGCCTTTCCCATCAAGAAGTCCCGGGACGGGTATTACGTCCTGCTCGTCTTCGCGCTCGATCCCGACCGATCGGCCGCGCTGCGGCAGGTGCTCGGGCTGAACGAGGACCTGCTCCGGTTCGCGTTCTCGACCCATCACCCCAAGCCGGTCACCGCCGCAGCCCCCGCAGCCGCCGCGCCGGCCGCACCTCCGGCGGCCTCCCCGGCCGGGGCCGCGGTGACCCGATCCACACCGGCGGCCGGCCAGACATCGGCCCCGCCTGGGGGCTCGTCCCATGTATAACCGCATTATCCTGATCGGCCGGTTGACACGGGATCCCGAGCTCCGGTATGTGCCGAGCGGAGCGCCGGTCGCGAACTTCACGCTGGCGGTCGACCGGCCGTTCCGGGACCAGCAGGGCAACCGCGAGACGGACTTCATCGACATCGTGGCCTGGCGGAAACTGGCGGAGCAGGTCAGCCAGTACATGACCAAGGGCCGGATGGTGGCGGTGGAAGGCCGGCTCCAACTCCGGTCCTATGAAACCCAGGACGGCCAGAAACGGAAGGTCGCCGAGGTCGTCGCCGACGGGATCCGGTTCCTGGATCGCGGCCGGCCGGGCATGGCGGAGACGGCCACCGCGGCGGCGACTGCGGCGGCGGCCGCGCCCGCCTCGTCGACGGCGGACGAAGCCGCCCAGGGCAGTTCGGACGAGGACGTTCCATTTTGAGCGCGGAGGGTGCCGTGAGCACGCAGCCGCCCCGGTCACACGGAAGGGGACCGATGTCAGAAGGCAGGGGGGACAAAGACGCGCGGCCGCGGCGCGATTACCGGCGGCGGCCGAAGCGTAAGGTGTGTTCATTTTGCTCGGAGAAAGCCACGTTCATCGACTACAAGGACATTCCCCGGCTGCGCCGGTTTGTCACCGAGCGGGGCAAGATCCTGCCGCGCCGGGTGTCGGGAAACTGCGCCCGTCACCAGCGGGTGCTGGCGGTCGCGATCAAGCGCGCGCGAGAGCTTGCCCTGCTTCCCTACACCGGAGACTAGCCTCCTGAGCAGATCGACCGCGCGTTCCTCCACCGTCCGCCCCGCCGCCGCGCGCCCCTCCACCGCGCTGCGTCCGGCGCGGGGGCTGACCGAAGGCGCCATCCTGGCCGCGCTCAGCGCCGCCGCCGGGATTATCGGGATGGTGGCGCCGTTCGTCGGCATTCTCATCGCCCCCATCCCGTTGATGCTGCTGGTCATCCGGTGGGGACTCCGCACCGCGGTCCTCGCCGCGATCGTGGCCGGTTTGATCCTGCTGCAGTTCTTCGGCCCATTGAACGCGGTGTCTATGGCGGGCATCTTCGCCCCCCTCGGCCTGGCGCTGGGCTGGGGGGTGCGGCGCCGGATCGGGGCGCCGCTGACCGTTCTCGCCGGCGCGGCCGCGTTCCTGGCCGCGTCGGTGGCCGCCGTGGGCCTCACCATGCTCGTGCTCCATCAAGATGTGCTTAGCCAGTTCATCGATGTCCAGGTCCAGGGCATGCGGATGGGCCTGGCCTTTCAGCAGCGCCTCGGGGCGCCGGCGCAGCAAGTGGAGGCGCTTCGCGCCCTCGTGGACTCCTCGTGCGTGGAGCATCACTGCTTCCCCGCGGTCGTGCCCCAGATGATCCGCACCCTCTTCCCGGTCCTGCTGGCGTTGGGCACGCTCCTCTGGGCCTACCTGTGCTACACGCTCGCCCGGTCGGTCCTCCGCAGGGTCGGCCACGACATTCCCGGCGTGCCTGCCATCCTCACCTGGCGCCTCTCCCCGCAGATGGCGCTCGGCCTCTTCTGGGCGTGCGCCGCCGCGTCCCTGCTCGGCGGGTGGCGTCCCTCGCTCACCGGCGCGGGATGGAACGTCATGATCCTCACCCTGTTCGTCTTCGGCTTCCAGGGCGCCCTCGTCGGAGCCACCTGGATGAACCGCAGGCAGATCCCGCGGGCGGCGCAGATCATGGCCGGCCTGTTCCTCCTCACGGCAGGCGTCTTCCCGCTCGTGGCGCTCGCGCTGGTCGGGATCCTGGACATCTGGTATGACTACCGGCGCCTCACACGCCCGGCGGCGTCGGGGCCGAGCGGAGCGGGTCCCACGCGGCCGCCGTCTGCACCGGCGCGACCGTCGCCTCCGGTCCGGGCGGTGCACCCGCAATGAAGGTCATCCTGCTGCGGGACGTGCCCACGCTCGGGCGGGCCGGGGAGGTGCGCGAGGTCAAGGACGGATACGCCGCGCACTATCTCCTGCCCCGGGGCCTGGCCGCGCGGGCGACGACCGGCAACCTCCAGAACCTCCAGCAAACGATCCGCGTGGCGCAGGATCGAGACGCCAGAACCCTCGAGCAGACGGCCGCCCTCAAGAGCCGCCTCGAGGCGCTGGTGGTGGAGGTGACCGCGAAGGCAGGCGAAGGGGGGCGCCTCTTCGGCTCCGTGACCGCCCAGGACATCGCCGAGGCGATCACCGGGAAAGGCGTCGAGGTCTCCAAAAGACAGGTGGAACTGCAGGACCCCATCAAAGCCGCCGGGTTTTACCGTATCCCCGTGCGCATCCATCCCAATGTCAGCGCGATGGTCGAGGTCAACGTCGTGGGGGCGGCGTAAGCCCCGCATCATCCCCAGTTTACGCACAACCTGTTCATCGCCTCCAAGGCGCCTTTGCACAAGAAAGACACACCGAATCCCCAAATAGTTCAGAAGGGAATCCACAACTTCGATCCCGCATACGTCGGCACCCCACGTCGGGGGGGCGTGGGGGTCAGACAGTTGATGATCGAACATATGTTTGGTATACTAGGGCCGAAGCAACCCCACGGAGGCCCCCAACCGTGAGCATCGCCAGGCCAATCGATCGGATCCCCCCCCAGAACCTGGACGCCGAACAGAGCGTGCTCGGCTCGATGCTGCTTGACCGCGACGCGATCGCCCGCGTCGTCGAGGCGCTGCGGCCGGAAGACTTTTATCGCGACGTGCACCGGACCATCTACACGGCCATGCTCGAGCTGTTCGAGCGCGGCGAGCCCGTCGACCTCGTCACGGTGACCAACAAGCTCGGCGGCATGGGCAAACTCGAAGACGTCGGAGGCGCCACCTACCTCGCGTCGCTGCCCAACACCGTTCCCACCGCGGCCAACGCCGAATTTTACGCCGGCATCGTGCTCGAGAAGGCCATGCTGCGAGCCCTCATCGGCGCGGGGACCCACATCGCCTCGCTCGGCTACGAGGGGGCGGACGACGTGGCGGTGCTCATCGATCAGGCCGAGAAGCTCGTCTACGGGATCTCCGCCCGCCGCAACATCCAGGACTTCCAGACGATCAAAGAGATCCTCAAGGCCAGCTTCGAGAAGATCGACAAACGGTACCAGGAGAAGGGCACCGTCACCGGTGTCGCGACCGGCTTCACCGATTTCGACATGCTGACGTCCGGGCTGCAGGCGGCCGACATGGTCATCGTCGCGGCGAGGCCATCGGTGGGGAAGTGCCTCAGCGCCGATTCAGAGATCCTCCTCGAGGACGGCCGCCTCGCCACCATCGAGGAGATCTATCAGCGGCGGCAGGGCCGCCTCTTGACGCTGGGAAGCGACTGGACGCTCAGATGGACTGAGCCATCGACATTCGTTGACGATGGAATCAAGCCGGTGTTCCGCGTCACCACGCGGCTCGGGCGGGCGGTCGAATGCACCGCCGTCCATCCCTTCCTCACAATCGACGGCTGGCTTCCCCTGGCCGCGCTGCGGACAGGGGATCGGGTCGCGGTCCCGCGGAAGGTCGAGGCCTTCGGGACCCGACCGCTTCGCGAATGCGAGATCACGCGGATTGCCAACGCCGTCGGGGACGGATCGCTCGAACCCATTCCTCCAGCCGTGTTCACGACCCCCCGCGAACAGGTGGCCCTGTTCTTGCATCGCCTGTTTGCGGCGGCCGGGTGGGCGGTCGTCACGCCCGCGTCCAGGTTGGCGCAGATCGGCTATGGGACGGTGAGCGAGCGGTTGGCCCGGCAGATCCAGCACCTGCTGCTTCGCTTCGGGATCATCGCCGGGCTGCGGCAAACATCTCGCGGCGCGTGGGAGGTCCAGCTCACCGATCCTGCGTCTACGCTGACCTTCGCGCAGCGCATCGGGATCCCCGGCAGGGCAAGATGGGTGAAGGAGCTCCTTCCCGTTGTCGCGGCCGGCGGACGGAAACCCAACCCCGACGCCCTTGCGCCAGCCGTGCGGGAGGAACCTCTGGGGCGCCTCGCGTCGAGCGACGTGTACTGGGACGAGATCGTCTCGATCGAGCCGGTGGGGTCGAAGCAGGTCTACGATCTCACGATCCCTAACACGCACAACTTCGTGGCCAACGACATCTGCGTGCACAATACCACCCTCTGCACCAATATCGCGCAGCACGCCGCGCTCACCAACAAGCTTCCGGTCGCCGTGTTCAGCCTCGAGACGAGCAAGGAGCAGCTCGTTCAACGGATTCTCTGCTCCGAAGCGCGCGTGGACAACACCAAGCTGCGCACCGGGTTCCTCGCGGACGAGGACTGGCGAAAACTGGCGCGGGCGATGGGCAGCCTGAGCGAAGCCCCGATCTTCATCGACGACTCGGCGACCCTGTCGGTGATGGAGATGCGCGCCAAGGCCCGCAAGCTCAAGGCGGAACACGGCCTGGGGCTGATCGTCATCGATTACATGCAGATGATCCAGTCCTACAAGCGCGCCGAGAACCGCACCCAGGAACTCAGCGAGATCGCCCGGGGCATCAAATCCCTGGCCAAGGAGCTCGACATCCCCATCATCGCCATCTCGCAGCTGAGCCGGGCCGTGGAGGCCCTGGGATCGAAGCGGCCGATGCTGAGCCATCTCCGGGAGTGCGTGGCCGGCGAAACCTCAGTATGGGACGCAGATACCGGTCGCCGATACTCAATCGCCGAGCTTGCCAATGCTCCGCGATTGCCGCGCCTCCTTTCGCTTAACCGAGCCGGTCAATTGGTGCCCGTACGCCCCTCCGCTCTCATCGAAAAGGGCGAAAACGCAGTCTTTGAGGTCCGCACAACCACGGGGCGGAGACTTCGGGCCACAGCGAATCATCCGGTGCTGACCCCGACCGGTTGGAAAAAGGTCGGCGAGCTTGGCCCGGGGGCGCTTGTAGCAGGTGCCCGTTCGCTGCCCGTCTTCAATCCAAAACCGGCTATGCTTAACAACGATCGCCTGCGCCTCCTGGGTTATCTGATCGGTGACGGAAGTTACAAGCGGCATCGAAGTATCTCTTTCATCAGTGCGGACGCTCTCACATACGAGGACTGCATTGCAATTGCTGAGCATGAGTTCAATATTGTCTCCCGTCGTGGTCAGGCGAATGGCACGGCAGATGTGGACTTTGTGGCCGTGTACCCGACGAATCCGAAGAACAGTCGGGCCTACGGGCGGCCTCACGGTAACCCTCTGCGCGAATGGCTACGGGATCTCGGTGTTGAGGGGCAGTCATCGTATGATAAGCGGATCCCGGAGCAGGTGTTTTACGAGGCCGATCGCGGCGGCCTGCGAGCACTGTTGCGGGCGCTCTTCTCGACCGACGGCTGCCTGACCAGACGGAAATACAGCCGGAACAATCAAATCGTGTGGTCTCTCCATTATGATACGGTATCTCTGGGGCTCGCAGAGGATGTCCGCGACCTTCTTCTTCGTTTCGGAGTCGTTGCGCAGATGAGCTCCGGCTATCGAAGCAAGAAGGGAACGGTCCCGATCTACAGAGTATGTGTTGAAAATTCTCGACACTTAGAAGTGTTCTGCCGAGAGATCGGCATCGAGGGTCGAAAGGGTGTGCTCGCCGATGCCTGCTTAGCAGAGCTACCACCGGATCGCGGCACACCACGCGCTGTCCGAGGAGGCCGACGGGCGAAGCCATGGATTGATAGACTTCCGTACTCAGTCACCACCGAATTGTGGGCATTGAAGGATGCAGCCGGGTTGAGTTGGCGGCAGCTTGGGTTCCGGCTCCAAACAGGCAAGACGCTCGACCGCCCAACAGCTATTGCCCTCGCAGAGCGCCTGAAGGCAAAGCACATCATGCAGATGGCCTCAAACGACCTGTTATGGGATCGAGTGGTCAGCATCACGCCTGCGGGGACAACCCCAGTCTATGATCTCGTCATGCCACAAACGCACAACTTCGTGGCCAACGGGCTGATCGTCCACAACAGTGGCGAAATCGAGCAAGTGGCGGACCTCGTGATCTTCCTCTACCGCGAGGACTACTACGATGTCGAGAAGGCGCAGCGGGAGAACAAGGAAAACGTCTGCGAGATCATCATCGCCAAGCACCGCAACGGTCCGATCGGGACGATCGACCTCTTCTTCCACAAGGAATTCAGCCGCTTCGAGAACCTGGCCAAGCAGCGGTAGGCGCGTCGAGCGCGGCAGCGCGCCGCCGCGTCACCGGAGGGCGCCGATCACCGCCTCCCACCCGATCGACCCGGTGTCCGACCACGTGTTGGCGTACCTCCCCGCGGCGGAGACGACCTGGTACGCGGCCTCGATCTTCGCATGCGGTTGCTGCGCAGCCGCGCTGAATGCCGTCCACCAGCCCGGAAGCATGCCGCCGGTGTCGCCCCCCACGGAGATGAGGAGGTCGTTCCCGTTGGCCGTGGCCATGGCCGCCGTCGCGATCGGGCTCGCCGGCCCGGTCGCCGTATCCAAGCCGTCCAGCGTCCCCGACAGCCCGGACCATTCCGAGACGATCGAACTGAGGTCCCCCGGAGAGGGCGCGCCGATCAACCGCATCGTCAGCGCCGCCGATGGGCTGCTGTCGACGATGCCGTACACGATCACCGTATTCTCGCGCACCTGCGACCAGATGTAGTTCCAACTCGACACCCCGCCCCCCGACACGTCCACCTGGTTGTTGTTGGAGACGTTGGCGACGACCAGCACGTCCCCGGCCTGCGGGACCTGCGGCAGCGTCACGGTCAGGGCCGTGATGTTCGCGCCCGAATTCGCCGCCTGCTGGACCAAGGCGATGTGCTGCGTTTGACCGCTGCCGAGCAAGGCGTCCTTGAGCGGAGCCCGCCAGGCGTGGGCGTCCGGGTCGTAGACGCCGAACCCCCAGGCGAGTTCCCAGTAGCACCAGGGGATGCCGCGGCTTTCCGATTGATCGCGCACGAACCGCGTCCAGTTGACGCGCGAGGCCATGTCCGCCTTGTGGTAGGCGCCGAACTCCCCAAGGAACACAGGGTAGTGCCGGGCGTCCGACCAGGCTTTGGCCTGGTTGATCGGCGCCAGGGCCGCCGCCTGCTGGCTGGAGTTGCAGCAGGACACGCCCGTGGGCAGCATCGGCGACACCCACTCCGCGCCTTGATGGGTGAAAGAGAGGGGAGAGTAATTGTGGAACGTCACGATCAGATTCGCGTCATTGGGCACGCTCAGGGAGGAGAGGTCGAAGTCCGCGGCGCCGATGACGACGATGCGGGTCGGATTGCTCCGCCGGACTGCATTCAGCGCCCGCGCCGCGAGGTCGTTCCACTTTGACGCATTGAGCCGGCCGTGGGGTTCGTTGTAGAGATCGAAGAGCAGTCGGTTGCTCTTCCCGCTGAAGCGCCCGGCGATCTGCTGCCAGAGACTGAGAAAGCGAACGTCCAGGACGGCGTTGTCGACCGCGAACTCGCCCGAGTCGAGCGGGTCGCCGTCGAGCTGGTGGTAGTGGTGCATGTCGAGCACGACGTAGAGGCCCTTGGCGAGCAGCTTGTCGATAATCGATTCGACCCGCGTGAAGAACGCCGGGTCGATCGTGAACGGCGTCGCCGCCGCCGCATGGTTGCTCCAGCGCACCGGCAACCGCACCGTGGCGAAGCCTGCCGCGGCCGTGACGTCGATAAACTCGTCCCGCACGGGCAGGGCGCCCCAGGGCACCCACACGCCTTCTTGGGTTCCCTCCAGCATGTTGCCGAAGTTCACGCCGCGGCCCATCGCCGCGGCCGTGGCCCAGGCCGCGCCGGACCCCCCGGGCGGGCTGGTACCGGCCATGGGGGGAAAGGCCTCGATGCCGGGGCTCGCGCTCGGGCTCACGCCGGCCGCAAACGCGCCCCCGCCATACACCGAAATCACACCGATGAGCGTCAGCGCCAACAGGGTCCGGGCGACTAGTCCCACCGTCATTCCCCCCCTCTGCGGATCGCCTCACTGCCAACGCTGGAACGCTCAGCCGGAAGTCCAAACAGAAGTCCAAACAATAGAAGCAGAAGCTACGCGGTCAAAGGCGGGCTGATACACTGGCTGCGTTGGACGTGTCTACTCGCTTGGAGCGTACCCCTTCGGTTATAGTTATACCGTTCAGGATTGACGCCCGTCAATAGTAATCGCACATCGAGGGTCCGCCGCGGGACGGCGGGACGGGAAGAGTCCGGGAGCGGGCAGATGGAGTTAGGACTGTCGACCAGCCTTCTCGGCCCGGGGGCGCTGCCTGAGGGGCTGGCGGTCTTCGGCGCCGCCGGCGTCCCGTGGGTCGAGATCCACGGGTATATGCCGGAAGAGTTCGATTTCAGCGACGCGGCGCTCATTGACGCCACACGGCGGGCGCTCGAGCGCTGCCACATTCGGCTCTGGTCGTGCCATAGTCCCTCGGGCGAGGCGGTCGACCTGGCCTCGTCCGACGCCGACCTGCGGCGGCGGTCCCGCGCGGTGCTGGAGGAGGCCATGCGCGCCTCCGCGGCACTCGGCGCCCGGATCTTTGTGTGCGATGCGGCGCGGCCGCACACCGGCGACTCACCGGCGCAGGCCGACGCGCGGCGGCGGCTTTACGCCGACGGCCTGCGCGTCCTGCTCGACGGCGCCGCGCGGCTCGGCCTCCGGTTCGTGATCGAGAACCAGCCGCGCGGGGGGGCGCGCTTTGTCTCTCCCGAGGATTTCCTCCGCTTGGAGGGTGAGTACGGCCTCGTCGGGCTCGAGGCGTGTTGGGATACCGGGCACGGGTGGATCGCCGGCCAGGCGGCGGAGGCGGCCTGCCGCCTGGGACCGCGCCTGGCCACGATCCACGCCCACGACAACGACGGCAAGGGGGACCGCCATTGGCTTCCATCGAAAGGCGGAATCGCGTGGGCGCCGTTCCTGGCCTGCCTGCGACGCATCGGCTACGGCGGACCGTTCATGATGGAATTGGGGCCGCCCGATCCCCGGACCCCTGAAGCCGTCCAGCGCCTGGTCGACGACGCCGTGACCGTCTACCACCGGCTCGTCGAACCGGGTCCCGGTTAGGGGCTCCCGGCCTCGTCCGTGACGACGAGTTCGTAATGGCGCACCCGCCGGTCAAAGGTCGTCAGCAGAGCGGCGGCGTCATCGGCGACGACGGCATCCTCCGGGTCGGGACCGGCGAATCGCCGTATCGCATCGAGCGACTGCCACCAGGTAATGACGAGGATCTCGACCGCGGCGGAGACGTCCCGCGCGAGCAGCACGGCGCCCGCGTACCCATCCACCTTGCTGACCGCCGGCAGGACGCGGGTCCTCAGGTGGTCGGCGTAGGCTCGGGCCCCGGCGGGGGTGGCGCGCGCCGACCAGAAACGGGCGATCACCGGACACCGCCGATCGGGGTCCTGCCGGGCGGTTCGTGGCCGACGACAACCGCCCAGGGCTGCACCTCCCACCGTGTCACCACGCCCCTGACCACGTAAGGATCGCGCTGCGCGAAGGTGTTGGCGATCGAGGCGTCCGGCGCGCGAAACACGAGCAGCGCCCGATCCGGGGGATCCCCCAAGGCCCCGGCCAGGAGCAGCTCCCCGCGGCCGTGCGCTTCCCTGACGAGCCGGAGGTGTTCCTCCCGGTGGGGCGCCCGGCGGGCGACAAAGTCGTCGACCACATAGTAGATCAGCGCGTAACAGTTCATCCCGCCGCCGCTTCCCACACCTCCGGGGGTGTCCCTGCCGCTCTTCGCCATGACGCTGCGTCGCCTCCCTTCATCTCGTTGCCGCGCCATATCGTGCGGCGCGGCGAAAAAAATCACACTGGCCGCGCACCGGGCAGACAACACAGCGCGGCCGGACCGCTTTGCAGATCTCCCGCCCGTGGCGGATCAGCAGCAGGTGGAACGGCCCGTAGCGGGCGGGCCGAACCAGCGCCTCGACCCACCCGTGCGCCTTCTCCACGGACAGTCCCTCGGGGATGATCCCGATGCGCCTCCCGACCCGGTAGACGTGGGTGTCGACCGGGAACGCCGCCTTCCCGAGGCCGAAGATGAGCACGATCGCCGCCGTCTTGGGGCCCACCCCGTCGAGGGTCCGAAGCCAGGCCTTCGCGCGATCGACCGGCCACCGCCGGAGAAAATCCAGCGAGAGCCGGCCCCGCTCGGCGGTGATGCGCGTCAGGAGGCGCTGGATGCGCGGCGCCTTGAGCCTGCTCAGGCCGGCGGGACGTATCGCGTCGATCACCGCCTCCACCCGCGCGTCGCGCAGACGCTCCCAGGCCGGGAAGCGCCGCCGCAGCCGCTCGAACGCCCGCTGGCTGTTGGTGTCGCTGGTGTGCTGCGAGAGGACGGTGAGGATGAGCGTCGAGAGCGGGTCCAGCCTCAACCGGCGCCGCGGACCGCCGTAGCGGGCCTCCAGAATCCGATCGACCCGCGCGGTCTTGCGGCGCAGCGAGGCAGGGGGCCGCACCGTCCCGGCGACCCGGCCCTTCCGCGGAAGCGCAAGAGCCAGTGGATCCGGCAGCCCGTGCTCGCGAAGCAGTCGAGCGGTCAGCTGCTGCCCAGCAGGGCCTCCTTGAGCGGCTCGCGCCAGTAACCGCCCTGATCGCTCGGGGGGTCGCCCGGGACGCCGATCGAGCCGCCGCCGATGGGGTCATAGGCGCCGAAGCCCCAGGCGAGTTCCCAGTAGCACCAGGAGATGCTGCGGCTCTCCGCCTGCTCGCGCATGAAGCGCGTCCAGGCGACGCGCGAATTCATGTCCCCAAAGTGGTAGGACCCGAACTCGCCCAGGAGGACCGGATAGTGCCACTGGTCCGACCAGGCCTTGCCCGCCGCGATCGGCGCAACGGCCGCCGCCCGCTGGCTGTCGTCGCAGCAGGTCACGCCGATGGGCCAGGGCGGCGATACCCACTCCGCGCCCTGATGGGTGAAGGGGAGGGGAGAGTAGTCGTGAAACGTGCCGATGAGGTTGGCGTCATTGGGGAGGCTCAGGGAAGAGAGGTCATAGTTGGCTCCGGCGAGGACGACGATGCGGGTCGGATTGCTCTGCCGCACCACGGAGAGCGCCCGCGCCGCGAGGGCGTTCCATCGTGAAGGCGTGAGCCGCCCGTGGGGCTCGTTGTAGAGCTCGAAGAGCAGATGGTCGCTCTTGTCGCGAAAGCGCCAGGCGATCTGCTGCCAGAGACCGACAAAGCGCGTGTCCAGGACTCTGGCGCTGACCGCGAACTCCCCGCTGTCGAGTCGATCGCCGTCGAGTTGGTGGTAGTGGTGCATGTCGAGCACGACGTAGAGGCCTTTGGCGAGTAGCTTGTCGACGATCGATTCGACGCGCTCAAAGAAGTCGTCGTTGATCGTGAACGGGGCCCGCGCCGCCGCATGGTTGCTCCAGCGCACAGGCAGGCGCACCGAGGTGAAGCCCGCCGCGGCCGTGACGTCGATGAACTCGTCCCGCACGGGAACGGCGCCCGAGGGATCCCACTGTCCTTCGTTGACGCCCTCCAGCATGTTGCCGAAGTTCACCCCGCGCCCCAGCGCGGCGGCGGTGACCCAGGCCTTGACGGAGGCCCCGGGCGGACGGCCATACGCCATGGCGGAAACACCCTCGATGCCGGAACGCGCGCCCGGACTCGCGCGGACGGCGGCGGCGGCCCCTGCGTAGACGGAAAGCGCGGCAAAGAGCAGCAGGACACACAGGATCCGGACGGACCGAACCATTCGCACGCCTCCCACCTCTTTCCTTTTCCGGCGTCCTGCGCTCACCGACCAGCCGATGACGCCGCGAGGGCACCGGCGGCGCGCGGAGCCGGGCCTGGTTCGCTCGTGCCTGAGCTTCCGTGTCTTCCAGTTCTAGGCCGGGGCCGCACATCCTCCGCTCTCGCAAAACGCCCCGTTGGTCCGGCCCCCCCGCGGGCGCGGCCCCCGGCGGGCGCAGGATCTGCATGGCCGCTGCAAAATATGGCTAGCGAGACGCGCAGCCGGGCACCCCAGAGGGTGGACGGCGAAGGGAGTCTGAGCCGGTGTTCAAAGGAACCGTCGTTGCCATCCATATCGCGCCGGACGCGGCCGCGAAGATGATCCCGGTCAAAGAGGTGCGCGCCGTTCCCGGGCAGGGCCTGGAGGGGGACCGCTACTTTCACCGGAAGGGGACGTACTCGGAGAAGCCCGGGCCCGACCGCGAGGTCACCTTGATCGAGATCGAGGCGATCGAAGCGTTGAAGCGCGACTACCGCGTGGCGCTGGATCCCGGGGACAGCCGCCGCAACATCGCCACCCGGGGCGTCCCGCTCAACCAGCTGGTCGGTCGGGAGTTCACCGTCGGCGCCGTCGGCCTGCGGGGGATCCGCCTGTGCGAGCCCTGCGGCCACCTCGAAGGGCTCACCCGCGAAGGCGTGAGAGCCGGGTTGGTCCACCGGGGCGGCCTGCGCGCGCAGATCCTGACCGGTGGGGTGATCCGGCCCGGAGACCCGGTGCAGGGATCGTAGCGTCCCGGCCGGTCCCACCGCACGCCAAGGGGATTCTCCTGGACGGCATTCTCTACCGCGCCCTCTATGTGGCCGTCTGGGCGTTCGCGCGGGCGCTGTTCCGGCTGACCGTGATCGGTGCGGCGCGGCTGCCGCGAACCGGGGCCGCCGTGATCGTCGCGAATCACATCAGCTGGCTGGATCCCATCATCCTCCCGCTGGCGATGCCGCGGAAGCCGGCGTTTCTTGCAATGGAAGAGCTGTGGCGGATGCGGGGGGTGCGCCTGGTGATGCGGGCCTACGGCCCGCTGGCGATTCCCCTCAACCGCGGCGGCGTCGACGCGACGGCGCTCAAGCGCAGCCTGCAGGCGCTGAGGGACGGAGCGCTGCTCATCGTCTTTCCCGAGGGAGGCATCAGCCCCGACGGCCGGCTCCGCCCGTTCCACCGGGGCGCGGCGCTCATGGCCGCCCGCGCCCGCGCGCCCCTGATCCCGGTCGCGATCACCGGGACCGCGGACGCGCTCCCCCTTGGGCGAATCATGCCGCGGCGCCGGCCCGTCATCGTGCGCATCGGGATCCCGATCCCTCCGCCCGGCCAGGAACGCGAGGACCTCGAGCGCGCGACCGAGGCGGCGGCCGCGCAGATTGCCGCGATGCGGCAGGCCCCCCAGGGAGACGGGCCCCGGCGCTAGGCGTCGGGCCCTCGAAGACCCCGCCTTCCTCCCCAGACCTTTCGGCCGGCGAAAGCGGCAACACGCTGCAGGGCTTCGACCGGCTCGGGAGCGAACTTTTCGTGGAGACTGCACGGAGGGAGTCGATGACGCCCGTTCCCTGCGCGGAAGCCGGTCAGGTCAACATCAGTTTCACGCAGCTCGGAGTCTGGCGCATGGTCACCCTTGGGATCGTCCAGGGGATCACCGAGCTCCTGCCGATCAGCAGCACGGCGCACCTCCGCGTCATCCCGAGCCTCCTGGGGTGGCCGGACCCGGGGTCGGCCTTCTCCGCCGCCATGCAGCTGGCCAGCCTCCTCGCCGTGATCAGCTTCCTGGGCGGGGACGCCCTCCGTATCGCCGGGCGCGCGGCGGAGGCGGCCCGGCGGGGAGACTGGCAGGACCATTCGTTCCGGGTCACGGCCGGGATCGTCCTCGGCACGCTCCCGATCGCGATCGCCGGGCTCGCGCTGAAGAGGACACTGGAGGGGTGCGGGTCGCCCCTCCGGAACATCGCGGTGATCGGGTGGGCGTGCATCGTCATGGGCGCGCTGCTGGCGCTCGCCGAACGCTACGGGCAGAGCACCTCGGGCCGGGCCAGGCGCCGGGAATCCGACCTGACCCTTGGGGACGGCATCGCCGTCGGGATCGCCCAGGCGTTCGCCCTGGTGCCGGGAGTGTCCCGGTCCGGCTCCACGCTGACGGCCGCGCTGGCCCTGGGGATGGAGCGCGCCACCGCCGCCTGGTTCTCGTTCCTTCTCGGCCTGCCGGCGATCGCGCTGGCGGGGCTCGTGGAGCTGTGGAGCCTCCGCAAGGCCGGGCTGCACGCCCACGGCTGGGCGCTGCTGGCGCTGGGATTGGCCTCGGGCAGCGCGGCGTCCTATCTCGCGCTGTGGGGACTGGTGCGCTACCTCAAAGAGCACACGAGCTGGGTCTTCGTCTGGTACCGGATCGTGCTGGGAGCCGTGCTCCTGTGGGGCGCGGCCCGAGGAGTATTCCGCTGAGCCGGCGCATCGCGGCGGCGGCAGGCCGGACCGCGGCGTCGCAATCGCGAAGAGCGCGAAAAGAAGGAGGGCAGGAGATGGCGCGAGACCGGAAGACCATGTGGGGGACGGCACTCCTTGCGGTGGCCGGCGGGCTCCTGGCGGCCGGCGGCGCGGCCGGGCCGGCGGGCGACAGCCTGATCGGTCGGGCGGCGGCAGCGCCCGCGATCGACGTCACCGTCGCCGGCGTCAAGCCGAATGGGCCCATTCCCGGCCAGTTCGCCTTCTGCGTCCCGGCCGCGCAGGGCCACGTCACCCTCGGCCCCAACAAGAACCCGGAGATCTCCTGGTCCAAGGGGCCCGACGGGACGGAGTCCTACGCCGTCATCGTGGTCGACCCCGATGTGCCGTCGATCTTCGACGCGGTCAATAAAGAAGGCCAGACCATCCCCGCCAGCCTGAGGCGCATCAACTTCTACCACTGGATCCTGGTCGATATCCCGGCGACGACCACCAGCATCCCCGCCGGCGCGGACTCGAACGGCGTCACCCCCCACGGCAAGAAGCCGGGCATGACCAAGTACGGCAACCGCGGGGTCAACGACTACGGCTCCTTCTTCGCCGGCAACCCGGCGATGAAGGGCGACTACGGCGGGTACGACGGCCCCTGCCCGCCCTGGAACGATGAGATCCCGCACCACTACCACTTCATGGTGTACGCGCTCAACGTCTCCATGCTCGCTGTGCACGGGAAGGTCGACGGACTCGAAGCGCTCAGGGCGATGGAGAATCACATCCTGGCCCTGGGCGAGACGGTCGGCCTCTACGCGCTCAATCCCGATATCGCCAAGCGGATCGGCATGAAATAGCGCGTTCCAAAGCGCTTCGGTGCGAAGGGGGGAACTGACATGGACCTGACCATGGCCATGGGAGCCCGCGCGCAGGCCCCGTGGTGGTCCGAAGTCACACCTGACCAGCGGCGGACGCTGCTCGCCGCCTGGGCGGGCTGGGTGCTCGATGCGTTCGACTTCACCATTCTCCTGCTGGTGCTCGGCAACATTGCCGGGACCTTCGGCGTCAGCCTTGTCGCGATGGGGGCGGTGATCACCGGAACGCTGTTCTGCCGCCTGATCGGCGGGGTGCTGGTGGGGACGTGGGCCGATCGCGTCGGGCGCCGGCTGCCCTTGATGGTGTCCATTATCGCGTTCTCGTTCTTCGAGCTCCTCTCCGGGTTCGCCCCGAATTACACGACGTTCCTGGTCCTCCGGCTGCTGTTTGGCGTGGGCATGGGCGGCGAGTGGGCGGCCGGGACCCCGCTGGCGATGGAGAGCTGGCCCCAGCGATCCCGCGGGGTCGCCTCGGGATTCCTGCAGGGGGGGTGGCCGGTCGGGTATCTGCTGGCCACGATCGTGTACTTCGTGGTGTTCCCGATGTGGGGCTGGCGGGCGCTCTTCTGGATCGGCGCGCTGCCGGCGCTGCTGGTCCTCTATATCCGCCGCCGCGTGCCGGAGTCACCGGTGTGGCGCGCGCGGCGCGAGAAGCTGCGCCGGGAAGGCCGCTCCGATCAAGTGTCGCTGCTGCGCTTGTTTGGTCCGGACCTGATCGGCACGACCCTCCATGCGTTTCTTGTCATGGGCGCCATGATGTTCTCGTACTATGCGATCTCCTCATTCTGGCCGACCTTTCTGAGCACCGAGCTGCATCTCACCGTGGGGCAGAAGACCCTGTTCCTGGTCCTGTTGAACCTGGGGAGCATCGCCGGGTACTGGACCGCCGGGCCGATCTCGGAGCGTCTCGGGCGCAGGACCACCCTCGTCCTCTTCGCCCTCGTCGGCCTCGCGTTCATCCCCTGGTACGCGCTGACCCTCAACCACACGCAGGTGCTGATCGGCGGCATGCTCGAAGGCGCCATCGGGGTCGGCCTGTGGGGGGTGGCTCCGGCCTACCTCGCCGAGCGCTTCCCCACGGCGGCGCGCGGCGCCGGCCCGGGCGCCGCCTACCACGTCGGGGCGGCGATCGGGTCGTTCACCCCGACACTCCAGGCGCTGTTCCACCGGGGCGGCATGTCCCTCGGGCAGTCGATCGGGATCACCATCGCGATGGCGCTGGTCGCCCTCGCCATCGTGGTCGCCGCCGGACCGGAGCCCAGGGGGCGCGTCTTCTCGGCAGAGGCCTGAGCGCGCGCTCACCCCAGGCCTCGTCCGGCGACCGCGTGCGGGTCGGCCAGGTCGCGCACGGCGTCGCCGACCAGGTTCAGCGACAGCACGGTCGCCACGATGGCCGTCCCCGGAAAGACGATGAACCACGGCGCCAGGGCGATGAAGACGTGGGCCTCGTCCAGCATGTTCCCCCACGTCGGCGTGGGCGGCTTGACGCCCAGGCCCAGGAAGGACAGCGCCGCGTCCGCCAGGATCGCTTCCGCGAAGACGAATGTCGACTGGACGATCAGCGGAGGGACCGCGTTCTTGAGGATGTGCGCCGTCAGGATGCGGACGTCCCCTCCGCCCAACGCGACCGCGGCCTCCACGAAGGCCCGTTCCCGCAGCTGCAGGGTCGAGGCCCGCACGATCCTCGCCGTCCGCGGGAAGTACACGAGCGCGATGGCGATGACCTCGTTGCGGGCGCCCACCCCAAGGGCGGCCACCAGGGCGATGGCCAGCAGGATGGCGGGAAAGGCCATCAGACCATCGAGGAGCCGCGTCAGGGTGGTGTCCAGCCATCGGTAGTACCCGGTGAGCAGCCCGGCCGCGGTGCCGAGGACGGTGCTGAGCGCCATCACGGCGAGCCCGATCGGCAGGGAGACCCGCCCGCTGTAGAGGACCCGCGCGAACACGTCGCGTCCGAAGTTGTCGGTCCCGAACGGATGGACGGACGACGGCGGATGGAGCCGGGCGGCCATCTCGATCCGGTCGGGGGCCGGCAGCCCCAGCCACGGCGCGGCGAGGGCGGCGAGCGAGAGCAGACCGAGCACCGCGAGCGCCGCCGCCGCCATCGGCCGGCGCCGGACCAGCAGTGTGACGAAGCGCGCCATCCGGCTAGTACCTGACGCGCGGGTCGATGACCGCGTAGAGCAGGTCCACGGCCAGGTTGAGCAGCACGTACACGGCCGCCGCAAACAGCACCACGCCCTCGATGACGGGATAGTCGCGCCGGCTGACGGACTGGATCACCAGGCTGCCGATCCCGGGCAGGACGAACACCGACTCCACGACCACGGCCCCCGACAGGAGGTTGGCCAGGCTCGTGCCGATGACCGTCACCGTCGGGATCAGGGCGTTGCGAAGCGCGTGCCTGAGGAGCACCGCCGCGTCGGCCACACCCTTGCTCCGCGCCGTCCGGATGTAGTCCTCGTCCAGGATCTCGATCGTGGCGTCCCGCGCCATCCGGGCGATCAGCCCGGCCTGGGTGAACGCCAGCGCCAGAGCCGGGAGGAGCAGGTGCCGGAGCCAGGGCCCGACGCCCCGGAGGGGTGACTCGTACCCCGCGACGGGAAACCAGCGGGCGGCCACGGCGAACACGGCGATCAGGTTGAGTCCCATCCAGAACGATGGGATGGACACCCCGAGCAGGACGGCGGACATGAAGACCTGGTCGAACCGGCTGTGCCGCTTCCACGCCGCCAGCACACCCGAGGGGATGGCCGCGCCGATCGCCAGCATCTCGGCGAGCGCGGTCAGGCCTGCCGTCGGCCCGAGGTGCTGCCAGATCGCCTGCGCCACGGTCTGGCGGAGGAAGATCGAGTCCCCCAGGTTGCCCCGCAGCAGCCGGCCAAGCCACAGCGCCAGCTGAACGGCCAGCGGCCGGTCCAGGCCGAGCGCGTGCCGGAGGCGCGCCACCTGGGCGGCCGAGGCATCCGGGCCGAGGATCACCGCGGCCGGGTCGCCCGGAATCAGGTGAAGGAGCAGGAACGCCGTGACGCCGACGGCCAGCAGCACCGGCAGGAGCGCGGCCACGCGCCCGGCGAGGTACCGCGTCACGTGGCCGGCACGATCGTTCTCGCTACCGCGTCACCCACACGTTCCAGAACCGCACGTCGAAGTAGCTCGTGTAGCCGCGCAGGTGGTCGTTGTACACTTCGAGGCCGTACTCGTTGCCGATCTTCGCCACCGGGACGTCCGTGTAGAACGTCGCCTGGATCTGCTCGATCAGCGCCTTCCGCCCCGCGGCATCCCTGGGGGAGGTTTGCCCCCACCGGCTCAGCAGATCGTCCATCGCCGCGCTCTCGTAGAATCCCGGCCAGGTTCTGGCGAAGAAGATCACCGCGGTGGGATCGAACGACGGCGAAAACCCGGTCAGGAAGATGTCCCACAGGTCCTTCTTCGTCCGCCGGCTCAGCAGCGTCGGCCAGTCGTAGACCTGCTCGTCCACGGCAAACCCGGCCGCCTGGAGCTGCGGGACCAGGACCTGGCTCAGGTTGTAGTTCCAGGCATAGTCCTTGGTCGCCAGGAGCGCGATCGTCCGGCCGGCGTATCCCGCTTCTTTCATCAGGGCTCTGGCCTTCTCGAGGTTCTGGTGGTTGTAGACGTCCTTTCCCACGGTCGTGTACAGGGCGTCCTGCTGCGGGAAGAAGAGTGCCGGATCGAGACTCCAGAACTCCTTCGGCCCCACCGCCGCCATCAGATCGCCCGGCTTGATGGCGTAGAGGACGGCCCGCCGCATCCGCGCGTCGTTGAAGGGCGGACGGGCCTTGTTGAACACCACGCCCCGCCAGGTGAACACCTTCACGATGTCCGCGGTGAGATGCGGATTGCCCTTGATCTGCGGGTAGAGATCGGGCGCGAGCTCCAGGGCCAGGTCGTACTCTCCGGTCGACACGCCGGCGAACCTGACCTGATCGTCGCGGACCGGGAGGAAGTCGATCTCGTCGGCGTAGGCGACCTTCCGGCCGGTGAGCCCGCCCCAGTCCTCCGCGCGCGCCGCATAATGCGGGTTTCGCGCCAGCACGATCTGCCGGCCCTGCTCCCATTTCTGGAAGGCGTACGGCCCGGTGCCGATGTAGTCCCTGGCCGGCTGCGCGCCGGCCGCGCGGGCGAGGCTCTGCGGCATGATGATCGCCGCCTGCTTGGGATCCCCGAGATTGTCGATGAGCGGGGCGAACACGCGGTTCAAGGTGATCTCGATGGTCGCCGGATCGACCTTCGTCACGTGCTTGATGAACGTGAACGTCTCCCGCCCGCCGCCGCTCAGCTCCCCCCAGCGCTCCAGGGACGCCACAACGTCGTCCGCGGTCATCGGCTGGCCGGTGTGGAAGGCGACCCCCCTGCGCAGCCGGATCGTGTAGTGGAGGCCGTCGGCGCTGACCGAGTAGCCTTCCGCCAGGAGAGGTTTGACGTCGTAGTTCCGGTCGAGGGCGAACAGGGTCTCATAGACGTGCCAGGCCACCAGCCGGGTCGCCGTCGCCGTGGAGGCCGTCCAGTCGAGCGTGCCCGGCTCGGCGTTGGTGGCGACATGGATCACCCCGCCGGCGGCCGGCCCGGCGCCCCGGGCCATCCCGGCCCCGGCCAGACCAACCGCCGCCGCGATCAGGAGGACACGGATCCCCAGATTCATCCCGAACACACGCATCACGCCCCCCGGCCGCCGCCGCCGGCCGTCCCCTCGCGGCTCAACTTCGGGAAGCTGGGATCGTGTCCCTTGCGGGCGCCGGCGGAGCCTACTCCTCCGCGAGCACGGCGTCGGCCTCGATCTCCACGAGGATCTCCGGAGCGATCAGCCGGCTCACTTCCACCATGCTGGTCGCCGGCCGGATCTCCCGGAACACCTCACCGTGCGCGCGGCCGATCTGCTCCCAGGCGCCGATGTCGGTGACGTAGATCCGGGTCCGGACGACATCCTTGAGCGTTCCACCGAGAGCCCGCAACGCCGCGTCGATGT